>Ga0222683_1000005_pt1 | contig 170244 bp, 186 predicted proteins | sample AntAcemetage1073_FD_179841 | JGI IMG/M metagenome (GOLD analysis project Ga0222683, IMG submission 179841) | Saline water microbial communities from Ace Lake, Antarctica - #1073 | ecosystem: Environmental > Aquatic > Non-marine Saline and Alkaline > Saline | place: Antarctica: Ace Lake... | reverse complement strand
CGTCCCGACGACGAGCGGGCTGCCGCGCCGCGCCACGAAGAGACGGTCCGGCGTCTCAGAAGAGAGGACGGCGAGCGCGAACGCTCCCTCGGCCTGGGAGACCGCGGCGGTGATCGCACCGAGAAGATCGCCGTCTGCCTCGGATTCGATCAGATGCGCCAGAACCTCGGTGTCCGTGTCCGACGCGAATCGGTGCCCCTCGGCAATCAGTCGTTCCCTCAAGGGGAGGTAGTTCTCGATGATCCCGTTGTGGACCACAGCGATCTTCCCGTGGCAATCGAAGTGAGGGTGTGCGTTCTCTTCGGTCGGTGCCCCGTGCGTCGCCCATCGCGTGTGGCCGATGCCCATCGTTGACGAGAGAGACTCGCGCTTCAGATCCGTCTCCAAGTCGCGAACCTTCCCCGCGCAGCGGAAGCGCAGGATGCGTTGTGCCTGCAAGATGGCAATCCCAGCGGAGTCGTATCCTCGATACTCCAGACGCTTCAGTCCGTCCAAGAGAAGGGGAACAACCTGATCCTCTCCGACGTACCCAATGATTCCACACATCCTCGATCACCCGTTGAGTCGGAAGTGTACCGGTGGTACTGATAATGTCCAACCCATCGTTGTTCGTAGCATCTCCGAGTGCTATAATCCGCTCGCTCGGAGGAGGATCGAGATGCGGGAAGTGACGATCAAAGCGCTGCTGGTCGACCCCTCCAACAACTCGCCTGTCGTTCTTCTCAAGGATCGCGACTCGAAGAAGGCTCTGCCGATCTGGATCGGCGACGCAGAGGCCATCTCGATCGCGTTTGGACTGCAAAGCGAGGATTTCCCGCGCCCACTGACCCACGCCCTCATGAAGGCGATGATCGAGGATCTGAATGCCAGCGTGGAGCGGGTCGTGATCAAAAGCATGAAGGATGGGACCTACTACGCTTCGATCTACGTCAAGGATGATCAGGGGGACGTCCTCGAGTTCGATGCGCGTCCCTCCGACTCCCTCGCGCTGTCCCTCCGGGCCGGCTGTCCGATCTTCATCGACGATGACGTATTCGAGACCGCATCCATCGAGTCCCCGTTTGCCGAAGAGGACGAGTTCGGCGACTTCGTCGAGTACGGGCTGGATCTTGGTGAGTTCCGCCGGCGAAGCCTGTCAGGGGAAGCGGAGTCGGAGGACGGCTCGAGCTGATCGCTCAGCCGCGAAGAAGCTCCAGACCCCGCGGCAGCGTGAGGATGTCTTCAGCGGTGAGTCCCTGATCCGTCTCAATCTGCTGGAGTTCGATCGTCTTGTCACGCCGTCCGTTCGAGAAGAAGACCACCTTCTGCACGAAGTACGTTTCGCGATCGATCCAGATCATCCGTGTCAGCTCGCCTGTCCACGCGTCCCGCGCCTCCAGGATGTACTCACCGCGGATTGCGTTCTCAACAGCCGATCCGGCGGTGGAAGCCATGCTCAGTTCGGACGGATCAGGCTCACACGAACTCGGGCAGAAGGATGAAAGAATTTGGTACGAGGAGTCGGTGAGTGTGTCTGCGAGTGTCAGCGAAGTAGAGAAGACGTCGGTCGAAAACTCGGGGACGTTCTGCAGCACTTGCAGTTCAAGCTGACCTGCGTTCCACTCGTCCTTGAGCCGGGATAGGTCAAGGCCGGCGAGACCAACCGCGGCCAGCGGCAGTCCCACCCAGCGCTTGACGACGATCAGTCCTTGTTCGGGGAGGGCGTGGGAAAGCAGGTCGTTCTCCACCGTGAAGACCTGGCCCTCCAATGCTGGCGGATCGAGATATCGGACAGACAAGGCGGGGAAAGGCGTGTTGAGGAATCGAACGCGCATGCGGATCGGCATCTGTGACGTACCGCTCTCCGTCACCTCGACGACCGCCTCGAGATCCTTGACTCGCGCGAACGCGTTTTGAACAAGCCAGATCAATCCGTCGACCTCGGAAGGCGGGTGCTCGTCGAACAAGTACTGGTCCACCGCAGCTACGATAACGATCAGGGAGATGAAGACGCCGAGCGCGAGAAGAACGAAGCTTTGATTGTTCACCGGAGAGTATTATAATTGCGTTCCGCAGGGCGTTCAAGCCGATTCGTAGATCGCGAAGGAGGGCATCCATGAGAGAAGAGGGTCTTGACATCCGGCGAGTCCAGGACGCCGACGTCAAGGGAAGGGCGGTTCTCGTCCGCGTCGACTACAACGTGCCGCTGCACGACGGGAGCATCGCCGACGACAGTCGGCTTCGCGCTTCGATTCCTACGCTCACGACTCTTCTTGATGGTGGCGCCAAAATCGTTCTGGTCACGCACCTCGGGCGTCCTAAAGGGAAGCCCGTGCCTGCGCTCCGGCTGGACGTTGTTTCCGATCGCTTGAGTGAGCTCATCGGTCGCCCTGTGTACAAGACAGCGGACTGCATCGGTGAGGAGGTCGCGCAGGCCGTGAAGAACGGGCATCCCGGCGACGTTTTCTTGCTCGAGAATGTTCGGTTCCATCGCGAAGAAGAGGCGAACGACGGCGCGTTCGCGCGGGCACTTGCGAGCGTTGCAGATGTATTCGTCAACGATGCCTTCGCGACCGTTCATCGCGCGCACGCATCAACGCTGGGAGTGGCCAAGCTGCTCCCATCGTATGCCGGGCTTCTCATGCAGCGCGAGATTGAAGCGCTTTCACGCCTCCTCGACACCCCTGCGCGCCCCTACATTGCGATCGTCGGGGGGAAGAAGGCGCAGAGCAAGCTGGGCGCTCTTCGCGATCTGGTTTCGCACGTCGACGCGCTTCTGATCGGAGGAGGCGTCGCATTCACATTCCTGCAAGCCACCGGCGCGTCTGTCGGAGATTCGCTCGTCGACGACGACGCTGTCGGCGAGGTCGCCTCGATCGTCCAGGCCGCAAGTGAGCGAGGCGTCGAGATCGTTCTCCCTTCGGATGCGCGTCTGGCGAGGCAGCTCGAGCCTGACGCAGAGACCTTCGTTTGTGACGCCCGTGCGATCCCGGATGGATGGGCCGCATTCGACATCGGGCCGGATACAGTCCGGACCTTCCGAGAGCGGATCGAGGGCGCAAGGACGCTCGTTTGGACGGGTCCGATGGGGGCGTTCGAGATGGAGCCGTTTGCGGCGGGCACGATCGGCGTCGCCGAGGCGGTGGCCGCCTCTGGCGCCTTCAGCGTGATCGGCGGCGGCGAGACCGGAGAGGCTGTCGCGCGCTTCGGGTTCGCTGACGATGTTTCGTACATCTCGACGGGTGGCGGCGCATGCCTAGCCGTTCTCCGTGGCCAGCAGCTCCCGGCACTTGAGGTCCTCCGCAACTAGTCCGAGACGCGCCTGAGCGGTTTGCTGGGATCGCTTTGCCCGTGCTATAATCGCTGATCGTCACAGGCTTTGCGGGCATAGCTCAGTGGTAGAGCATCAGCTTCCCAAGCTGAGGGTCGCGGGTTCGAGTCCCGTTGCCCGCTTTTGCCTTGCTCGTCACCGTGAGGTAGATGGTGCAACGCCAACGGGAGGCCGCAATGGATCAACTCACATCCCCAGGTGCACTTACGCTCGATGCGCTAAGACCACGTGTGCTCAGCTGCACTGCGTGTCCGCTTCATGAGACGAGGAAACACGTGGTCTTTGGTGAGGGGGCCAGCGACGCCGAGGTGATGTTCGTGGGTGAAGGCCCGGGCGAGGTTGAGGACAACACGGGAAGGCCGTTTGTCGGTCCGGCGGGGAAGAAGCTTGACGAGGTGCTCGCCTCGGTCGAGATCCCAAGGGAGAGCGTCTTCATCGCGAATGCCGTCAAGTGCCGTCCTCCAGGAAACCGCGTGCCGTCGAAAGCGGAGATGGAGGTTTGTTTCCCGTACCTCGAGGCCCAGATCGCGTTGATCCAACCGTCCTTGATCGTGACGTTGGGGAACACATCGACGCAGTGGCTGCTTCCAGATGCCCCCGGGATCACGAAATCGCGAGGTACCTTCCTCACTTGGAGAGGAGGGATTCAGCTCTTCCCGATGTTCCACCCCAGCTACCTGCTCCGTTATCCCTCACGCGAGAAAGGGAGTCCGAAGTACTTGACGTGGCGTGACATCCAGCGGGTCAAGGCCTGGCTCGATGAGCGGGTGAGCCCCGCCAAGCCCTGAGGAAGCGTTCGCTCCGCCGTACAACCTGACTGTTGCATCACGTTTTGGACTCACGTGCCCTTGTTCGTCGTCCAAGTCGACGCCCTCCTGCTGGCGGACCCTGTCCGACTTCGGCGGGAACACCTGTGTCTGTGGGGGTTTGACGGGCTTGGAGCGATCTCGTATAGTCTGATCCCCGCTCGTCTTGGGGACTCCGGGAAACGAAAGGAAGAAACGCATTGGTCAGGAAGCGGATCTATGAGATCGCCAAAGAACTCGGCGTGACGAGCAAGGAACTGATTGCCAAGCTCGACGAGATGGGGATGCCGGGAATGAAAGCGGCGAACTCGGTCGATGAGGAGGAATCCGCTCTCATCGTCCATCTCTACCAGGACCAAACGGCGCCCGAGCCCACGGCGGAAGCGCCGAGCGTCGAGGTCGCCCCCACCCCTGAGCTCGAGGGAACGCGAGCAGCGGCCAAGAAGAGACGCACGGGGCAAGGTGAGCCCCGACCGCCGGTCGTCTCGGTACTGGGCCACATCGACCACGGCAAGACAACCTTGCTGGACGCAATCCGTCAATCGCATCTCGCCGGCAAGGAGGCGGGAGGAATCACTCAGGGAATCGCGGCATATCAAGCCGACCTGAAAGGCAAGAGGATCACGTTCATCGACACCCCCGGCCACAAGGCGTTTACTGGAATGCGCGCTCGAGGCGCACAGGTGACCGACATCGCAATCCTCGTTGTGGCCGCGGACGACGGCGTCATGGCGCAGACGGTCGAAGCGATCGATCACATCAAAGCAGCGGGGGTGCCGATGATCGTGGCAATCAACAAGGTCGACAAGCCCAACGCCGATCTTCCCAAAGTGATGAACGATCTCGCTCAGCGGGGACTCACCCCTGAGGCGTGGGGCGGGGACACGATCACGGTCGAAGTCTCCGCGCTTGAGAACCGGAACATCGAGGACCTGTTGGAGATGATTCTCCTCGTCGCTGAGATGGAGGACCTTCGCGCAGACCCGCACGCTCCGCTCGACGCAGCGGTGATCGAAAGCCACTTGTCGTCTGGACGAGGTCCGGTGGCGACGGCGATTGTGAAGGACGGCACGCTTCGCGAGAAAGATTGGGTCGTTGCCGGTGCGGCATTCGGTCGGGTTAAAGCCCTGACAGACGGGAGCCTGAACCGAGTGGAGGCGGCAAGGCCGGGAGAGGCGGTCGAAATTCTGGGATTCAGCGACGTGCCGCCCGTGGGCGCCCAGATCGCCGTCGTCGCGGACCAGGGAGAAGCACGTCGCGCAGCGCAGGAGGCGACGGGCCACAAGAAGACGCGGCAAGCCCGCCGTGCGCTGACGCTGGAGGACTTCTTCGGTGAAGTCGAGGAATCACGGAAGCTGCAGCTGATTCTGAAAGCGGCAACGTCCGGCGCCCTCGAAGCGGCCCGGCGGGAGATCGAAGCGCTGACCGTGGAGGGCGTTGAGATCGAGATTCTGCTGGCGGGCGTCGGGACGATCTCGGAAAGCGACGTGCTCCTCGCATCGACCGTGGGCAGCGAGTGCCCGATGATCGGCTTCGGCGTGAAGGCCGATCCGAAAGCGATGAAGCTCGCCGACCGTGATGGAATCACCATTCTGAGCTACGACGTGATCTACGACCTGGTCAATCAGCTTCAAAAGACGCTGAAACGGGCACTCGGCCCGCAGTACGTCGAAGTACAGCTCGGAGTCGCCGACGTTCGCGACACGTTCAAAGTCCCAAGTGGGATCGTCGCCGGGTGTTACGTTGCCAATGGGAGAATCGCCCGTAGCGGGAAGGTCCGCGTGCTTCGTAAAGACGAAGAGATCTTCGTCGGAGAGATCGCGTCCCTGCGACGGTTCGAGGACGACGTACGCGAGGTGGAGTCCGGACGGGAGTGCGGGATTCGGATCAGGGACTTCGACGACGTCCTGGTTGGGGACCGTCTCTCTGTCTTCCAGCTGGAAGAAACTGAGCTCTGATTGGACTGAACAATGAGAGTCGGCCTGCTCACGCTGTCGTTTCGTCTGTATGCGGTCGAGACGCTCAAAGCGAGGCGCTCGATCGTCAAACGGATTCTCGCAGATGTGCATCGACTCGGCCCGGCGTTTGCTGTGTGCGAGGTTCCCGATGAGGACGGTCTTCAGGCCCTGACGATACACGTCGCCCACCTATCGACAGACGTGCGATTCACAGACTCAGCCCTTTGCCACGTCGCGGAGCGCTTTGAGCACAAGGCCACCTACGCGATCGCGGATTCGTCCATCGAGATGCTATGAGCCAGCGGAAGCGAGCGCGCCTCCGGGAGGATTTGCAGCGAGAACTCGCGGCGATCGTCGAGTTCGAGAGCCGGGATCCAATCGTTCGTGCTGCGTTTCCGACGGTGATGGATGTGCAGCTTTCCCCCGATGCGCGATACGCCAGGGTCTTCGTGGGCGCCGGCGCGTCGACCGACAAGGACGTACTGCTGCGCGCACTGGAGCACGATCGCGGCTTCTACCGCAGTCTGCTCGCCGAGCGGCTCGATCTCCGATACACCCCGGAACTCCGATTCCTGATCGACGAAACAGTGGAACGGGCGATGCGCCTTGAGGAGATTCTCCAAAGCGACCGGGATCCTCCCGATGCAGATCCAGACGTCCCGCAGGATCCCCTGACGAAACCCGCTGGAGAGTAGGGGTACCTCCGAGCGCGGGCGGCAGTTCCGTACATGCGCACACGCTCAGTGCCCGTCACAAGACCAGGATGGCTCTGCTCGAAGACGACTCGCTCGCCCGTGGACGATTTACGGGTCGACGGTGATGTTCCTGACGGCGGTGTCCGTTGCACCAAGATTGTCCGTCACGGTCAGGGCGACGGTGAATGTCTCCGGATTGGTCTGAACGATGTACTGATACGTCGTCGCGACAACGGCGGATCGCGTCTGCCCGTCTCCGAAATCCCAGAAGTAAGCATCGACCGTGCCATCCGGATCGTGCGACGCCGAGGCATCGAAATTCACATCCACCGGCGAGGTCCAGGTCCCACCGGTCGGCGTGGCAATGAAGCTGGCGATCGGGCGGATGTTGCCCATGTAAACGCTGCAAGCCGCGAGAGCCGCAACCGCGATACAGGCAAGGCAAAGCGTAGCGAGCCTTCTGTTCATGGTTCCTCCTTCGGCCAAGCGGCCGACTCTGATCGTGAACTCATCTTAAGCGGGAATCACGGTCGCGCCAAGAGAGCCGACGCGCTTGCGGGAATTCGCCAAACGTGATCAGTATAGTGAGATTCGAAATGGTGACGAATCGAATCGATGTCGAGGCTGTGTTTCGGGCACACCCCTTCGCACAGGCAATCCTGCGGCGCCTGAAAGCCGCTGGACACGAAGCATTCCTCGTCGGCGGCGTCGTCCGCGATGGGCTTCTATCAGCGCTGGGAAGAGACGTGATCTTCCCTCCAGACGACATCGACATCGCCACATCCGCCCTCCCAGGAGAAGTCCGGACACTCTTCCCAGACCGACCGATCGTCGGCGTGGGGGAGGAGTTCGGCGTGCTTGTCGTCGTTGGACCCGAGGGAGCCTCATATGAGGTTGCATCGTTTCGCGTCGAAGGGGAGTACGATGGCCGTTGGCCGCGCCGTGTCGAACTCGTCCGCGAACTCGAGGGTGACGTCAAGCGCCGTGATTTGACGATCAACGGACTCGCGGCGGCCGAGTCTGGTGAGGTCATCGACTTCGTTGGGGGAATCGATGATCTCGTGGCTCGACGCGTCAGGGCAATCGGGGATCCGCGCGCCCGCTTTCGCGAAGACTACCTTCGCCTGCTGCGCGCGGTTCGCTTCGTCTGCCAGATCGACGGGTGTCTGGACACCAAGACGGCTTCCGCGATCAGGGAAAACTCAGGCCAACTGCGATCGATCTCGATGGAGCGGATCCGCGACGAACTCCTGAGGCTTCTCGGAACTCCCCGCGCAGCGAAGGGGCTGGCTCTTCTCGATGATCTCGGCCTGCTTGAGTACGTCCTTCCGGAACTTCTGCAGGGAAAGGGTGTTCCCCAGCCGGAGGTCTATCATCCGGAGGGCGATGTCTTCGTGCATACGCTCGAAGCGGTGCGCATGGCCGATCGGTTTGTCGAAGATCCGATTGTGAAGTTGGCCGTTGCCCTCCATGACATCGGGAAGCCGGCCGCTTTTCGCAGGAGCAATGGGGCGAACATGGGAGGACACTGCGCAATCGGAGCGCGGATGTGCCGAAAGATCGGAGAACATCTTCGGTTGAGCCGTGACGAGATGCGGCGCTTGTCGTTCCTCGTGAAGAACCACATGCGCATCGCCGCCCTCCCGGAGATGGGGAGAGGCAAACAAGTGCGGTTTCTCAGCGAGGGCGCGCTCCCAGATGAGAGGCGGCTGCGAGCTCAATATCCTCTCTTCTTCGACCTCCTCGAGGTCCTCGTCGCAGATTGTGAGGCGAGCGCCCATCGATCTTCCGGGTGGAGGCCTGTTCTGCGGGAGACGCTGCAAATCGCGGAACACATCGATCGGATCTGTGGGATGAGGAAGGCGCGGGAAATCATCGACGGGAACGTGCTCGTCGAGTTGGGCCTATCTCCTGGTCCCAGGCTAGGTCGCGTGCTGACGCAATTGCACGATCGGATTCTCGCCGGAGAGATCACGAACCGGGAACAGGCAATCGATGCAGCACGAGCCTCGATGGACACGCTTCTCGAAGGGAATAACGGCAGAGAGTGAGGGGACATGCGCCCTCGCGAGCCAGCCTTCGACCAGGATAGCCTCTGCACATCACACGTAGAGGAGTGCGGGGGACGTTCGCGGCCTCCTGCCGGAGCATGGGAACAGCACTCAACATAAGCCAGGATCTGGATCTCGATCTGGAGCGGATCATCGGCCAATGCATTGCGATCCTCGGAATCCGGGGTTCAGGGAAGTCGAATACTGCGGGCGTGATCTTCGAGGAACTCTTGCGAAACAGCTACCCGATGTCCATCGTCGACATCGAGGGCGAGTACTTCGGCTTGAAAGAGAGCTACGAGGTCCTCGTCGTGGGCACCGGCGAGGGTGTCGACATCGAGATTGATGCGGACTGCGCCGGCGAGATTGCCCAAGTGAGTATGGAGCAGAACGTTCCGGTTGTCCTCGACTTGAGCGGCTTCCTTTCGGACGAACGGACCGAGCTCCTGAAAGCCTACCTATCGAGCCTCTGGAATCTGGCCGGGCGACTGCGTCGCCCTTACATCATTGGAATCGAAGAGGCGCACGAATTCATACCCCAGGGAGTGAAGACCGAGTTGAAAGAGATGATCGCTCGGATAGCGCTACGCGGGCGAAAACGCGGGCTGGGAGGAATCATCGTCTCCCAGCGAAGCGCCAAGGTGGACAAGGACGTGCTGAGTCAGGCCGGGATTCTCTTCCTGCATCGCGTTGTCCACGAGGTCGACATGCGCGTCTACGGCGAGCTTCTTCCGTGGCGGAAGAGCGAAGTGAAGGAGATCATCGGCTCGCTCGATACGGGCGACTGCATCTACATCAACGGTGATTCGATCCTGCCAATCTACGTTCGGGAGCGAGCGACGTTCCATGCTGGATTCACGCCTTCACTTGAAGCGGTCGCGTCGCCCGAACTGAGGCAAGTGAGCGCGTCGATCATCGAGACAATCGAACGTGCGCGTGGCGGGAAACGCAAGAAGACGCAGATCGAGGAACTCAAGACCAAGATCGCGCAGCTGGAAGAGGAACTGGCCAAGCGACAGAACGCAATCGAGGAGTTGGAGGACGTCGCAAGGACCCTCGGCTACATCAGGGTCGCAGTACCGGGAGCCGAAACCGGCAGCGAATCCACATGCAGCGAGGAGGCACTCCCTGCTCCCCAACTCGCCGGAGCCAAGCAGCCACCGGATGTCGAATGCCTGCCGAACGAGCTGCGAAGTCCGCGAAACGACCATCGGGTTGCAGCCGAGTTTCCCGTCATCGACATAACAGGTGACGCACATGACGGTGGTGAAGAGCTTCCACCCGCCGTGCTGCGACACATAGATCGACTCGTTTCCCGCATGGCGAAGCGAGATCTTCTTCAACGGAGAGTACTCGCGTTCCTGGTTGATCGCGCTCCCGCCACCTACACGGTGGATCAGCTTGCGGCGTGGACCCACTGCGCAAGGGGCTTGATCGAGGACGAGCCACCTCGCGAGTCTCTTGACGAGGGCTTGATCACGAGGGAGCGGCGCACGGACGGGCTGCGCTACCGCAGCAGTGTGAAGTCGTTTGTTCAGAGGGAATTCGGAATCTACCAGCCAGACATCGGCTCGGACGGCCTACACACAGTGACGCAACGGCTGCAACGGCGGCTTGCCGCACTCGCCTCAGGCTAGGAATGCAGTATGCGCAGCGCGTTTGGTCCGTCTGCAGATTGACCGGTTTCTCCTTTTCTGCTACAATCTCGTTGGAAGGGGACCGGGATGAAAATCAAGATCGCTGAGCGGCATACGGACGCCAGTGGATCCTTGCGGTCATACGTCATAGAGAAAACGGAAGCACTCGAGCGGTACTTCGATCGAATCGTCAGCGTAGATGTGGTTCTCTCCGTAGAGAAGCAGCGACGCATCGCAGATTTTCATGCTCATCTCACCAACAGAAAGACAATCGACGCGCGCGAGGAATCAACGGATATGCACGCGTCGATTGACAGGGCAATCGAGAGACTCAAACGACAGCTCGTGAAGTTCAAGGGTCAGCTACAGGAGGTCAAAGGACGCAGCGGCTCTCCGAGCCCGAATGACGAAACCGAGAATCGCGCGGCCCAGGAGAAGCAGATCATCCGTACGGAGACGTTCTTCCACAAGCCGATGACGGCCGAGGAGGCCTCACTGCAACTCGAAGCGATCGAGAAGAGTTTCCTGGTGTTCATCGACATTGGGACTGACGAAGTGGCAATCATCTACCATCGACGTGATGGCAATTACGGGCTGATCGAACCACGAAGATAGGCACGTCGGGGGAATCGGGGTCAGGGCGTGGTCAAGGTCTTGTCGTTGTTCTCTGGGAGCCTTGCGAGCCGCGTGGCGACGCGCTTGGTGGAGCGACATCAGGAGGTTGAGAGCGTCTGCCTCCTCCACTTCCGCTCTCCGTTTGCCAAGGAGCCGGAGGGTCTTCGCCAACTCGTGAGAGAAGAGTGGCCCGGAGCCCCACTCCGTACCCAGTCGCTTAAGCGGGAGTACCAACGCTTGATCGACTCGACCTGCGGCGACTCGTTCAACCTCTCCCGCACTTGCCTCAGCTGCCGCAGGCTCCTCCTCACGAGAGCGATCCGGTACATGCACAGAGTTGGTGCGGAATTCTTGGTGACAGGAGAGCTTCCGGGGCAGCACGGGGTGGGCACAAGCGAACTGGCTGGCATATCGGAGAGTCTGGGACTGGCAGGCCGCGTCCTCCGTCCGCTGTTCTCAAGCGAGCCGATGAGCATGCCCGGAAGCGTATCGAGTTGGGCCGAGCTCCCAAACGGCCGCACACGCCATGCAAGTACCAGCAGAGAGATCCTTGACTTGGCGAGCAAGTTGGGGATCAAGCTTCGAGATCCGATGACGTCTCTGAATCGCTGCAAACTGACCTTCCCGGGTTTCGGAGATCGGGTTTCGCATCTCTTCCACGAGACCGGCTTCACACTGAATGAGCTCCGCCTACTTGATTTCCCCTTGTACTACGAAGTCTGTCCTGACACGAAGATCGTTGTGGCGTTGGACGAACAAGAGAAGCGGGAGCTTCAGAACCTCCTCCTTCCTCAGGATCTGCGTGTGTATCCAGCTACTCCCCACGGACCGATGACTCTCGCCCGGACACACTGGGATGACAGAGATGAATTGGAGAAGGAGGATGTGATCAGGCTGGCAGCGCGGATCACGGCAACACACTTGGGTTGCGGACCGGAAACGCCGATCCCGATCTACTACCGATTTGAGAACCAGAACGAGCGGTTGCTCGTCAATGTTCTGCCGTTTACCTCATGCTCGGAAATCGCCCTGCTCGATGGGGTCGAAGTGGTCCCGCTGGAGAGCCCCCCAGTTCTCGTCGCTTGAAGGCAACCCGGATCACGGTATACTTGTGGGTCGGCGGGGCCGTTTCGATGGAGTGGGGAGCGTTTCCTGTCTCCGCCTCGGTTCCTGTCAGAGGACGGTTTGTGACGACCCCAAGCGAGGGTAGAAGGGGCTTCTGTGCCTTTTTATCGCCATGAGCGTGAAGCGCCGGCAGGTAGCTCCGCATCCTTCGCCAAAACGGGAAAGGAAGCGGAAATCACTCGACCAACTATCCAAACGGCAGAGCGGGAAGCCACCAAGACGGCGAAATGCGACAGAGGGAAGGCGCCACAGGACGGCGGGGACAGGGCTGCGGCAGCAGCAACGGCAAAGGCTGATCGATCTGAGAACTGAAGCGCATCGAATAGCACCGGGGGACCCAGAGGCGCAGTTCCATCTCGGGCCCGTTTTCGCGTCGTTTGGTCACATGTTCCGGATGTTTCCCTTAGGCGAGGTGAGGTAAGTGCTTTCTGGCGATGATATCAAGCGTGTGAAACTGCAACTCGCGCCCCCGTCGGTGATTCTCGGGTGGTCGCACGGAGAAATAACCGAGTCCGAGACAATCAACTATCGCACGCATCGTGCCGAGCGAGGCGGCCTGTACGCAGAAGAGATCTTCGGCCCGGCAAACGACTACGAATGCGCTTGCGGGAAGTACAAAGGGAAGAAGTACGAAGGCATTACGTGCGAGAAGTGCCACGTTCTCGTAACGGACTCGTCCGTGCGCCGTGTCAACATGGCACACATCCAGCTGGCAAGTCCAGTAGTCCATTTCTGGTTCCTTAAGGGCGTTTCCAGCCTTCTAAGCCGACTTCTTGGCCTCAAGAAGCGTGAACTCCAGCGCATCGCCTACTACGAGACCGAACCGATGGAGCAAGCGCTGTTCATGGTGACGTCTTCTGAGTGCAAGGAAGTTCGCCCTGGAGAGACCCTCTATTCCTCAGAAGTCGACGTTCTTGGAAGCGTCTTCTCATTCCAGGTAGAGCCGGCATACTTCGTTGAGGCCGCTCCGCGCGTTCTCTCCGAGGAGGAAGGACGCGTGACGATTGAGGATCGTCAACTCACCAATGGAGAGCGATTCCGGTCTGTCGTCATCGGATCTCAGGAGTACCCGCTCGTTGGCGAGGTCGATATGCTTGTTGAAGACGGCGACAACGTCTCGGCAGATGGAGTACTCGTGGAGCGGCCCGTGGACGAGCTGTGTTCGAAGACGGCGTTCGAGATGCTCGTCGATCGCTACGGTCCGTCGGTGAAAGGCGAGATCCTCGATCGAGAGATACTCGACAGCTTGGTCTTCATCGTCATCCGCATCAAGAATCCGGCCGTACCTCTTCAGATCGGTGACAGGCTTACGAATCTGGAGATGCGCGCGTACGAGCGGATCTACCCGGATGGATTCATCACCGCGACCGGGGCGGCCGGGATCAAGGGGCTCCTCGAGGTCCTCGATCTTGAGGAGCTGCATTACACATTGACCGACAAACTTCGGCGTGAGACTGCAGCAGGAAACAAGCGACGCCTCATACGGAGGCTAGAGGTGGTCGATCAGCTGCGTTCCTCAGGGAACAACGCCCAGGACATGGTTCTCGATGTGATTCCGGTACTCCCACCGGATTTGCGCCCGATGATCCAGCTGGAAGGCGGGAAATTCGCCACGACGGACCTGAATGACCTCTACAGGAGGATCATCAACCGCAACAACCGATTGAAGAAGCTGATCGACATGGGGGCTCCTGAGGTCATCCTGCGGAATGAACGGCGAATGCTGCAGGAGGCAGTCGATGCTCTGATCCACAACGAGAAGAAGGAAAGCCCGATTCGAGGTCGAGACAACCGGCCGCTCAAGTCCTTGTCGGAGAGAATCCATGGGAAGCATGGACGCCTCAGGCGGAACCTCCTCGGACGACGCGTAGACTACTCCGGTCGCGCGGTCATCGTCGTTGATCCGAAGCTGCGCCTGCACCAGTGCGGTCTCCCGAAGAAAATGGCGCTCGAGCTGTTCAAGCCTTTCATTCTTCACTACCTTGAGACGACGACGTTCTCCGATTTCGACGAGATCAAGAACCGTGCACTGATGGGCGAAATGCCAGAGGTTTGGGACATCCTGGACAAGCTGATCAAAGACCACCCCGTTCTGCTGAATCGCGCCCCGACACTTCACCGACTGTCAATGCAGGCATTCGAGCCCATCCTCGTCGACGGCGAGGCGATTCACATTCATCCGCTGGTCTGCCCGCCGTACAACGCCGACTTCGATGGAGATCAGATGGCCGTTCATCTTCCCCTGTCACCGGAGGCGATTCGGGAGGCGCGGGAGCTGATGGCAGCGCCTCGGAACATCCTGTCCCCGGCGAACGGCGAGCCTCTCAGCCTTCCGACACAAGACCCGGTTTACGCGTACTACTACTTGACGTTGGAGGATGTCAACGGGATTGGCGCGGGAAAGGCGTTCCGCGACATCGACGAAGCGCACCGTGCCTACGAAGAGGGCGTCGTGGGTCTCCATAGCCCGGTCAAGATCCGCATCGACGGGGCACTGATCGAGACGACCCTCGGAAGGGCCGTGCTGAACCTTGCGTTTCCCGCAGAGATCCGCGACTACGGAAGCGTCCTGGATCGCCGCGCGATCAAGAACCTCGTGATGAAGTCTTTCCACCAATTCGGGTGGGCGAGGACCGCCGATGTGCTGGACGATCTGAAGGACCTTGGCTTCAAGTATGCGACGCAGGCTGGTCTGACGATCTCCCTCAAGGACTGCCTGATCCCCGTGGAAAAGGAGAGCATCGTCCGTGAGTCGCTAGCCGTCGTTCAGCGGATCGAGACGATGTTCAGGATGGGACTGGCAACCGAAGACGAGAGACAGAACGCGGTAATCCGCATCTGGCGTCGGACAGTCGACGACGTTGAGGACGTCACCATGGCCAATCTCCGAAGCCACAAGTTCAATCCTGTATATGGAATGGTGACTTCGGGCGCGCGGGGCGGTCCGGATCAGGTGAAGCAGCTGTGCGGCATGCGCGGCCCGATGGCGGGACCTTCGGGCGAGATCATCGAGCGACCTGTGATCTCGAACTTCCGCGAAGGGCTGGACATGCTGGAGTACTTCATCTCCACCCACGGCGGGAGGAAAGGTGCGGCGGACACGGCGCTGAAGACAGCGGACTCGGGGTACTTGACTCGGAGGCTGGTCGACGCATCCTCGGACACGATCATCCAGGAGATTGACTGCGGAACCACGCAGGGCGTGGAGATTGCTCCGCTCCGATTCAGCAAGACCGAGCTGATGGAATCAATTGAGGATCGGATCTACGGCCGTGTGGCCGCTCAGCCGATCGTCGATCCGAGTAGCGGGGAAATCCTGGTTGAGGCGAACCAGTGGATTACGCGCGAGATCGCGGCGCACGTCAGCCAACTCGAATGCGAATTGCCCTTCAAGAGCCCGGCACAGCGTGAACACGTCATCGGAACCAAGAACGTCGAGGATATCGCCGATCCGAAGTCGAATCGGGTTCTCGTCAAGGCGGACGAGACGCTCACGCCGCTGCTCCTGGAGGCACTCAAAACCGCGAAGATCAAGGCGGTCCGTGTCCGCCCCAGGATCATCATCCGCTCCCCGATGATATGCGAGAGCGTGGCTGGAATCTGCCAGCTCTGCTACGGATTCGACATGAGCAATCACCGCCCAGTCAAGTTGGGCACCGCCGTCGGCGTGATCGCCGCACAGTCGATCGGGGAACCGGGGACACAGCTTACGATGCGTACGTTCCACACGGGAGGCGTGGCCGGCGAGGACATCACCCAAGGTCTTCCGCGTGCTGAGGAGTTGTTCGAGGCTCGCAAGACGACAAAGGGTGGCGAAGCCGGGATCTCACCGCTCGACGGGTATGTGACGGACATCACATCCACTGCGGCCGGAGGCGATCGCGTGGAAGTCACGGGCGAATCGAGAACAGCCTCTCTTCCCGCGGCGCTGTTGCGCGCGGAGGTGGACGAAGAGATCGACGTCGCGACCCTCATCGATCCGAAGAGCCCGTGCGCAGGCGAGGTTTATGTCGTAGCGTCGGATCGAAGTCGAGAGATGATCCTCCTCGACACTGCCTCGGGAGATCGATCGTACGCCATTCCTGCGAACGCAAAGCCAAAAGCGAAGACAGGTGCGCAGGTTTCATCTGGGGACGCGTTGACGAATCGGTTCAACATCGAGCCGATCGTCGCCGATCGTCGGGGAATCGTGCACGTCTCCGATGACGACGAGCGGCTCTTCCAGCTCGTCGGCGACGATGGACAGCTCATTGAACACCGCATCCCCTTCGGGGCTCGACTGATGGTCGATCCAGATGCCAAGGTATCGGCGGGCACACAACTGACGTCCCGTTCCAAGCCGATCTTCATCGCTGCCGAGAACGACGGGAGTGTCTTGGTTCTTGACGACTTCATCCTTGTCTACAATCCCGATGGAGGCGGAATCCGAATCCCTCTAACCTCTGATGTCAGCTTCATCGGGAGCCATGGAGGCATTGTCAAGGCAGGGGAGCGTCTTGTTAGGCTGGAGATCCCGCATACCGGTTCGGTCGGCGTCGAGTCCATCGAAACGGAGGCTGGAGTAGCCTTGGTGAAACTCAAGCCCAAGAGCATCGTCAAGATCGACAAGGCGGTCACCGTGCGGATCGGGGAGAAAGTGGAGAAGGGCGATCCGCTGACGAAAGGGGCGATCGCACCACTCACTCTGCTCGACGAAGCCGGTGTTCACAAGACGAGGGAATACTTCCTGAACGAGATCCACAAGGTCTACAAGCAACAGGGCGTCGACATCAATGACAAACACCTCGAAGTGATCATCCGGCAGATTCTGAACAACGTTCGGGTGGTCGATCGCGGGGACTCCTGTTTCTTGCTCGGCGATCTTGTGCCGCTGGAGGCATTCCGTCACGAGGTGGGGAGACTGGCCGCCGAGAACGAAGAGGCGGAGCGCGCTCGGCGAGAGGCGATTGGCGAGAAGCTGGCCGAAGACGTTGTCGCGTCAGGGCATCTCCTCGCGTCTGCCGGGGATGCGCTGACAGAAGAAGTGATCGCCGGCGCACGCAAGATGGGGCTTACAAGTGTGCGCCTGAAGCGAAACGAGGAGTCGGAAGAGCTTCCGTTGGTCGGGAAGCTGCTTCCCGACGGGGAGCGAGAGCTTCTCCGGATATCGAAGGCGGCCTTGCAGACCAAGGGATGGTTGTCTGCAGCATCGTTCCAACGAACGACCAAGGTCCTCGCGGAAGCTGCACTACGCGGAGAAGTGGACGGGCTGGACGGACTGAAACCCAGCATCATCATCGGAAAGCGAATCCCGGCGGGAACAGGCTTCTCGCTCGGACCGAACGTCGGCGCCGAAGAAGCGGACTCCGAGGCGCTGGATGACACCGACTTGATCGAAGAGGGAACGCCGGTCGAAGAGACCGTCGACGTAAGTTGAAGCCGCGAGACGCGGAATCTATAATCGGCCGCATTCCTGGGGAGATGAGATGCCAACGATCAACCAGCTGATCCGACAAGGGCGGAAGCCGAAGACGAGGAAGAGGAAGGCACGGCAGCTCGATGCGTGCCCGCAACGCCGCGGCGTCTGTACTCGCGTCTACACGCGAACGCCGAAGAAACCGAATTCCGCTCTTCGGAAGGTCGCACGCGTACGTCTGAGCAACGGGAAAGAAGTGACGGCCTACATCGGAGGCGAGGGGCACAACTTGCAGGAGCACTCGATGGTTCTGGTGCGGGGAGGGCGCGTCAAGGACCTTCCGGGCGTTCGCTACCATATCGTGCGAGGAACACTCGACGCCGAGGGTGTGGACGGCCGACGACAGGGACGGTCGAAGTACGGGGCGAAAAAGTAGGCAAGGAGACAGATGAAGATTCCAGGCAGAGACGTGAGCCCCGACATCCGCCACAACAGCAAGCTGCTCGCGAAGCTGGTCAACTACGTTATGCTCGACGGCAAGAAAGCTCTCGCCGAGAAGATCGTCTACGGCGCGCTCGGCGAGATCGACGAGCGCAACGATGCTCCGGCACTCGAGACATTCAACGAAGCCATCGCGAATTGCTCGCCTCGACTCGAAGTCCGCACGCGCCGCGTAGGCGGTTCGAACTACCAGGTTCCCTACGAGGTTCCTCCCGACCGACAAATTGCGTTGGCGTTGCGCTGGATCGTCTCTGCGTCACGCGATCGTGGTGAGCACACCATGTCCCGGCGCCTGGCAGGAGAGATCCTCGACGCGGCCCGAAAGGAAGGCAAGGCTTACAGCAAGCGCCTCGACGCCCACCGCATGGCGGAGGCCAACAAGGCGTTCGCACACTACCGCTGGTAGCGCGCTCTTCCGCAGTATCTCGTTCGCTCGCGTTCTCTCCATACCGCAAAAGTGAGGAGTCCATGTCGACATCTCATTCGGTGAATCTGGAGCAGGTACGCAATATCGGAATCATGGCGCACATCGACGCCGGCAAGACGACGACGACCGAGCGGATCCTCTTCTACGCAGGGCAGATCCACCGGATGGGCGAGGTCCATGACGGAGATACCGAGATGGACTGGATGGCCCAGGAGCGCGAACGCGGGATCACCATCACGTCGGCAGCGACCAGCTGCACGTGGTTAGATCACACCATCAACATCATCGACACGCCGGGGCACGTCGACTTCACTGCGGAGGTCGAGCGTTCTCTCCGCGTTCTCGATGGAGGCATCGTCGTGTTCTCCGGGGTCGAGATGGTAGAGTCGCAGTCGGAGACAGTCTGGCGTCAAGCTGACCGATATCGAATCCCGCGAATCGCTTTCGTCAATAAGCTCGATCGTGCGGAGGCAAGCTTCCGCGAGACGGTGGACATGATCGAGGAGAAGCTCGGCGTGCGTGCCGTTCCACTCTGCCTTCCGCACAAGGATGACGACCGGTGCCTGCTCGGACTCGTTGACCTGGTCGAACGCGAATACCTCGTGTGGAATCGCGAGTCCCTCGGAGCCGTGATCGAGAGACATCCCATTCCTCCTGAACTTGAGGCCGACGTCGAAGTCTTCCGAGAGCGGGCGATCGAGCGAATCGCCGAGGTCGACGATCTTGTGATGGACCGATTCGTGGAGGAGCACGAAGTCGATCCTGCCCTGTTCCATGAAGGACTCCGCCGCGGCTGTCTGGAGGGCGAGCTGGTTCCCGTCCTCGGCGGTGCGGCATTCCAGAACGTCGGTGTACAGCCGCTCCTCGACGCGGTCGTTCGATATCTTCCTTCGCCGAAGGACGTACCGCCCGTCCGCGGCGTAGATGGCAGTGAAGAACGCCGCGCCGATCCTGAACAGCCTTTCTCGGCGCTTGCATTCAAGGTCACAGCCGACCGCTACGCGGGACGACTGGTCTTCGTCCGCGTCTATTCCGGCGAACTTGACGCGGGCGGACACGCACTGAATGCGTCCACGGGCAAAGGCTTGAGAGTGACCAAGATCTTCCGGATGCACGCCAATCGCCGTGAGCCGCTCGATCGGATGCAGGCCGGTGACATCGTGGCCATCGTCGGCTCGCAAGACGTGTCAACCGGCGACACGCTCTGCGACAAGTCCGCTGCCATTCTGCTGGAGAAGATCGAGTTCCCAGAGCCCGTCGTCTTCGTGGCTGTCGAGCCCCGCACGGAAGCGGAGTTCGGAGACCTTCTCGAGGGACTCGGCAAGTTGGCACAGGAGGATCCGACGCTTCAAGTCCGAACCGACGAAACGACCAATCAGACGATTCTAGGTGGAATGGGCGAACTCCACCTCGAGATCCTTGTGCGGCGGCTTCGCGAAGAGTCGGGCGTATTCGCCCACGTAGGCCGACCGCAGGTCGCATACCGTGAGACGTTGCGGGAGTCGCTCGTGGTCGAAGAGCGGTTCGCCAAGCAGGTCGGCGGACGGGGGCAGTTCGCCCACGTCATCCTCCGGTTGGAGCCAATGCAGAGGGGGAGCGGGATTCGGTTCGATTGCGCGGCGACGGACGAGGAGGTGCCAAAACAGTACAGAAGTGCCATTGAAAGCACCCTTCGGGGCACGTTGACAAACGGCCCAGTCGCCGGTTATCCTCTCGCGGATATTGGAGCCACCTTGATCGGTGGGTCCTTTCGCCCGGTAGACTCGTCGGAGCTTGCATTTCGTGCAGCAGCCTCCGCGGCGTTGCGCAAGGCGTATGCTGAGGCGGTGTTTGGCCTCCTGGAGCCAATCATGGAAGGCGAGGTCATCACGCCGGGCGAGTACTTGGGTGAAGTGATGGAGGACCTGGCTCGCAGGCGCGGGGAGATCCGTGAACTCCAGTCGCGTGAGACGGTACAGATTCTCTCGGTGTTCGTACCGTTGGCTGAGACGTTCGGGTACGCTTCGCGGCTGCGTTCTCTAACGCAGGGAAGGGCGACCTACTCGTTGCGTGTGGTCCGATACGATAGCGTACCGGAAGGGCTGCAAGAGATGATCATCAGGAATAGAGGATACTAGAAGATGGCTAGGGAGAAGATCCGGATCAAGTTGCGTGGCTACGATCATGAGCTCGTCGACAGCTCGATTCGGAAGATCGTGGATTCGGCGAAGGAGACGCGGGCGAAGATCTCCGGACCCATTCCGCTTCCGACCGAGCGACGCGTGTACACGGTTCTGCGTTCACCGCACATCGACAAGCGGTCGATGGAGCACTTCGAGCGCAGGATTCACACACGCCTTCTGGACATCAAAGAGCCGACCTCGGAAACAATCAACGCTCTGATGGACATCGAGCTCCCGACCGGGATCGACATCGAAATCAAGCTATAGAAAACGGAGGTTGGCGTACGATGGCTCGAGGGCTCCCAGCGCGGAAGATCGGCATGACGCAGGTATTCGTCGACGATCAGGCCGTAGGCGCAACGATTCTTGAGACAAGACCGTGCACGGTCGTTCGCATCCTGACCGAGAAAACGGACGGCTACGATGCGCTGCAACTCGGATACGACGAAGTCGCCGAGTCGAAGGTCACGCGCCCGCTCGCCGGTCAGTTCAAGAAGGCGGGCGTCGCTCCCCACAGGCATCTCTTGGAGATCCGCGTCGATGATGTCAGCAAGCACAACGTTGGAGACGTCATTGGGGTCGAGTTCTTCTCCGAGGGGGACAAGATTGACGTATCCGGCGTCTCACGCGGGTTGGGGTTCCAGGGCGTTGTCAAGCGCTGGAGGTTCGCCGGCGGCCCAGCGTCTCACGGATCTCACTTCCATCGCCGCCCAGGGTCGGTCGGCGCGTGTGTGAGGCCGGGTCGGGTCATCAAGGGAAGGAAGCTTCCGGGCCACATGGGTGCGCGTCGCGTGACCGTCAGGCGACTGCGAATCCTGCGGGTGGACGCGGAGCGGAACCTCCTCGTCGTCAAGGGAGCAACACCCGGAACCACCGGGACGATGCTCGAGGTGGGGAAACGATGACGGCCGAAGCGAAAGCCTACGCATTCGACGGATCCAGTGAGCCACAGCTTCAATCGCTGGACGAGGGTCTGTTTGGGGCCCCAGTGAACGGCGATCTCCTGTACCGAGCCGTAAGAATGCAGCTGGCCAATCGCCGCCAGGGAACGCATTCGACGAAGACGCGAGGCGAGGTCAGCGGTGGTGGCCGGAAGCCTTGGCGCCAGAAGGGAACTGGACGAGCTCGCGCTGGCTCCAGGCGAAGCCCGTTGTGGGTCGGTGGCGGGACAACGTTCGGACCGAAGCCACGCTCCTATGCCACGAAGCTCACCAAGAAGATGCGACAGGGCGCCCTCCGATCGGCTCTGTCCGATCGGGCCTCCGAAGACAAGGTCATTCTCATCGATCGGATTCCATTCGAGGAACCAAAGACGAAGAGGGCCGTCGAGCTGCTCGAACATCTTGGGCTGTCCGGCAGCACGTTGATCGTTGTGGCCACCTCGGAGTACTGCAGACCGATGAGGAAGTCGTTTACCAACTTGCCGGCGGCGAAGTGCATCGCCTGTGCCGGAATCAACGTGTACGACGTCCTTCGCCACGAGAACCTCGTGATGACGAATGGCGCGATCGATGAACTGAAGGAGCGGCTGTAGAGATGGCACGACTTGCGCACTCTGAAGACATCGTTCTCGCGCCGATTCTCACAGAGAACACTTGGCAGCAGATGGAGGACCGGAAGTACACGTTTCGCGTCGCGATCGGAGCGAACAAGATCGAGATTCGCAAGGCCGTCGAAGAGCTGTTCAAGGTGAAGGTCGAGAAGGTGTGGACGGCCAACCGGAAAGGGAAACCGCGGCGAGAACGACTGAGCCAGATGCACGGACGAACACCGCGGTGGCGGAAGGCTATCGTTCGCCTCGCTCCGGGAGACCGGATCGAGATCATGGGAGGCTAGGAGAGGAAATGGCTCTGAAGCGATACAAGCCAACGTCGCCGGGAAGGCGTCACGCGGAGCTTCCGGATCTTAGTGAGCTCTGTGATGTTGCACCGGAGAAGAGCCTTCTGCGACCACTCCCCAAGAAGGGGGGGCGAAACAGTCAAGGTAGAATCACGGTGCGATTCCGCGGTGGAGGCCACAAGCGCCGCTACCGTGTGATCGATTTCGCGCGCGACAAGGACGGCGTACCTGCGCGCGTTGCGACCCGCGAGTACGACCCGAACCGATCCGCGTGGATCACGCTTCTTCACTACGCAGATGGTGAGAAACGCTACATTGTCGCACCCCTTGCACTCGATCTCGGATCGACGGTTGAAGCCGGTGAGGACGCGGAGGTGCGTGTCGGCAACGCGATGCCCCTCTCGCGAATCCCGCTCGGTTCTATCGTCCACAACCTTGAGTTCTCGCCCCGAAGCGGCGGGAAGATCGCACGGTCCGCCGGGACTTCGGCCAAACTGATCGGCAAAGAAGGAAAGAGGGCTCACGTGAGGTTGCCTTCCGGGGAAGTGCGGATCTTCAGCACGGACTGCCGCGCGACGATGGGTGAGGTCTCCAATCCGGACCATAAGAACGTGAAGCATGGGAAGGCCGGGCGGGTTCGACACCTCGGACGCAAGCCCCATGTCCGTGGCGTGGCGATGAACCCAGTCGACCACCCACATGGAGGCGGTGAGGGTCGTGCGCGTGTCGGACGGCCGCAGGTGTCCCCGACGGGGAAACTCGCCAAGGGCGGTAGAACCCGGAAGAAGCGAAAGAAGTCGACAGCGCTGATCGTGCGTCGCGCTGGCCGCGGAAGGCGCTAAGGAGCGAGTATGCCGAGGTCGACAAAGAAAGGTCCGTTCGTCAAGGAGAGCCTTCGGAAGAAGATCCAGAAGGCCAAGCGGGGAGACATAAGCGAGATTGTGACCTGGTCGCGAGCATCGATGGTCACTCCAGAGATGGTCGGGCTGACGATCAAGGTGCACAACGGGAAGATTCACGTTCCTGTGTACGTCGTAGAGAATATGGTTGGGCACAAACTGGGCGAGTTTTCGCCGACGCGGACGTTCCGCGGTCACGGCGGGATGAAGAAAAAGAGAGCCCCGGGTCTGACATAGGGAGTGTGTGATGGAAGCACGTGCGATCGCCAAGTTTGTTCGCATCTCGCCTCGTAAGGCACGCCTGGTCGCTGACGCGATCCGGGGGAAGAACGTCAACGAGGCACTCCGGATCGTGCAGCTGTCGAGCAAGAAGGCGGCGAGGACGATTCGGAAGACGCTTGAATCGGCGATCGCCAACGCAGAGAACAACTACGACGTTGACGTCGACAGCCTTAACGTGGTGCGGGCCACGGTCGACATGGGCCGCGCCTTGCGCCGCTTACGACCACGCGCGTACGGACGTGCGGACATCATCAGGCGCCCGACAAGCCACGTGACGATCGTCGTTGGCGATGGGGAGAGTGCGTAATGGGGCAGAAGATCCATCCCGTTGGCTTCCGAATCGGCGTAAACCGAAAGTGGGTATCGAATTGGTTCAATCCGAAGCTCGCGTGCACGTACATCGCCGAAGACAAGAGGATCCGGGATCTGATCGCTGAGCGATATCGACGGGCTTCGGTCGCCGAAGTGAACATTGAGCGATCGAAAGAGGACCGCGTCTCGATCATCGTTCGGACAGCGAGACCCGGGATCATCATTGGTCGCGGCGGGAGCGAGATCGAGAAGCTCCAAAGCAAACTGGAAGAGCTGACCGGCCGACTCGTGAAGGTGTCGATTCAGGAGATCGAGCGGCCCGATTTGGAGGCGAGACTCGTCGCACAGGACATCGCACTCCAGATCGAGAATCGAACGGCTCCGGCGCGAGCAATGAAAGAGGCGATGCGGCGCGTCATGGGCGCCGGAGCCCAAGGCGTGAAGCTCAAGGTGAGCGGGCGGCTTGGAGGAGGCGACATCGCGCGGTCGATCACGATGAAAGAGGGGCGCATTCCCCTGCAGACGTTGCGCGCCGACATCGACTACGGACTTGTCGAGGCAAGGACGAAGTACGGGAACATCGGCATCAAGGCGTGGGTCTTCCGCGGCGAGCATCCCCATCGGAAACGTGGAGACGAGGTGAGTTAGCGTGGCACTCCTGTTCCCGAAGAGAACGAAATACAGGAAGACCCATCGCGGTCGACGCCGAGGGAAGGCGACCCGCGGAAATCGGATTGAGTTTGGCGAGTACGGGATTCAGGCGCTGGAGGCGGCGTGGATCACGGGCGCGCAGATCGAGGCGAGTCGAACGACGATTGCTCGTACAACGCAGCGTGGTGCTCGGGTCTGGATTCGCATTTTCCCGGACAAGCCGATCACCAAGCATCCGGCAGAGGCTCGAATGGGGAAAGGGAAAGGACCCGTCGATCACTGGGTGGCCGTCGTTCGTCCGGGACGCGTCCTGTTCGAGATCTCGGGAGTCACTGAGGATCAGGCGAAACGTATTCATAAGTTGGTGAGCCACAAGCTGCCGATCAGAACCCAACTGAAGAAGAGGATTGTTCTCGGAGGCGAGGCATGAAGGCGCGTGAGCTGGCGGAGCTGTCCGTCGACGAACTCGATCAGAAGGAGCGCGAGTTGAAGCGCAAGCTGTTCAACCTCCGCTTTCAGCGCACGACCGGCGAAGGCAGCAACACCGCCGAACTCGGGAAGACCCGTCGCGACATCGCGCGGGTGCTGACGGTCGCGGCCCAGAAGAAGGCGCTGGAGGCAGGACGATGAAGAAGGTGAAGATCGGCCGCGTCGTGAGTGACCGTATGGCTCGAACCATCGTCGTACGCGTGGAAGAGAGTCGCCTCCATCAGCAGTACCGCAAGCACATCCGGCGGCACGCGAAGTTTCACGCGCACGACGCACGTGACGAGGCGGGAGTTGGCGATCTGGTGCGAATCGAAGAGTGCCGTCCGCTGAGCCGGATGAAGCGTTGGCGATTGGCCGAGATCCTCGAACGAGCGGAAGGCGAATCATGATCCAGATGCAAACCATGCTGAAGGTCGCCGATAACTCCGGCGCCAAGATCGTTCGCTGCATTAACGTGCTCGGCCCGTCGAACCGCCGCGTCGGCGGAATCGGCGACATCGTTGTCGGGTCCGTGAGAAAGCGGCTGCCGACAAGCGACATCGAGAAAGGGCAGATCGTGCGGGGCGTGATCGTGCGTACGCGACAAGCTCATCGTCGCAAGGACGGGACGTACATCCGCTTCGACGACAACGCGATCGTGCTGGTCAACCCGCAGGGCGAACCAATCGGCACGCGCGTCTTCGGACCGGTTGCGAGGGAACTCCGCGAGAAGAAGATGATGCGGATCATGTCGCTGGCGCCTGAAGTGCTGTAGGGGATGGGATGAAGAGAATACGAAAAGGAGATCGGGTTCAGGTGATCGCCGGGAACGATCGCGGCAAGATCGGGAGGGTTCTCGCTGTCTATCCGGAGAAGGATAGGATCATCGTCGAACGGGTTCACATGATCACGAAGCATCAGCGAGCGACTCAGTCGATGCGGGAGCCGGGGATCGTGAAGCGCGAAGGAACGATCCACGTATCGAATGTGATGCCGATCTGCCCGGAGTGCGATGAACCGACTCGACTCGGGTTCGACATGGTGGACGAGAAGAAGATGCGACGCTGCAAGCGATGCGGGGAGACTTTCGAGTGATGTTGCTCAAAGAGAGATACGGAGAAGAGATTGCCCCGAAGGTTCAGAAGGAGCTCGGGTTGACGAACGCGATGGAGATCCCTCGCGTAGAGAAGGTTGTCGTCAACATGGGAGTCGGAGACAAGGACAACCCGAGAGTTCTGGAAGGAGCCGTGAGCAACTTGACGAAGATCACCGGCCAGAAGCCGGTGGTTACCAAGGCCAAGAAGTCGATTTCCGACTTCAAACTGGTGCTGGGGGACCCGATCGGATGCAAAGTGACACTACGTCGAGACCGGGCCTATGAGTTCCTCAACCGGCTGTTCAACGCCGTTCTGCCAGGAATCCGCGACTTCCGCGGCCTTTCCGCCAGTGCGTTCGACGGCCGCGGTAACTACACGATGGGATTGAGCGAGCAGCTGGCGTTCCCTGAAGTCAGCTATAGCGAGATCGTGAAGACGCAGGGGATGGACATCACGATCGTGACGACGGCAAGGACCGACCGCGAGGGCTTCGTGCTGCTCAAGGAGCTGGGCCTTCCGTTCCACGACGAGTAGGGAGCGAGGATGGCGAGAAAAGCGTTGATCAACAAGAGCAAGCGAGAGCCGAAGTTCTCCGCGCGCGCCTACAACCGATGCAGCCTCTGTGGGCGGAGGCACGGGTTCATCCGCGACTTCGGCATCTGTCGGTGCTGCTTTCGAAAAATGGCGCACCTGGGGGAGATCCCGGGCGTCAAGAAGGCGAGTTGGTAGGAGCAATGATTCCGTATCCGATTGGCGACATGTTGACGAGGATTCGCAACGCGAGCAGCCGATTCCATTCGACCGTGGCGATGCCCCACTCCAAGCTGAAGGAGGCAGTCGCCAGAATCCTTGAGTCCGAGGGCTACATCAAGGGGTACGAAGTCGTCGAGCAAAGCCCTCAGTCGGAGCTTCGCATCGAACTAAAGTACAAGGGCGAACGGGCGAAGGCACAACGAGCGATCAGCGCGCTTCGGCTCGTGAGCAAGCCGAGTCGTCGCGTCTACGTGGCGAAGAGCGAAATCCCGAAGCCATTGGCTGGAATGGGAATCAGCATTCTCTCGACATCCCAGGGCGTCTTGTCGGGCAAAGAGGCGGAGTCGCGCGGCCTCGGCGGCGAAGTCCTTTGTGAGGTTTGGTAGGGGGTCTTAAGGCAATGTCAAAGGTCGGAAAGGTTCCTGTGCCGATTCCCGATGGCGTGAAGGTAACCGTCGCACAGGGGTCCATCGCAGTCGAGGGGAAGCACGGCCGCCTCGAACAGGCGTACAGGTCTGACATGGTGGAGATCGCGGTCGAGGACCGACAGGCGACGGTGTCGCGCCGCGCCGAAGGGAAGGCGTACAGAGCCTATCATGGGCTGTATCGGAGCCTTCTATCGAACATGGTCCAGGGCGTCTCAGAGCGCTGGGTGAAGACTCTGCTTGTCCGAGGACTGGGATACAGGGCGCGCCTTCAAGGCAACACGATCGTGCTCGATCTGGGCTACTCCGATCCAAAGGAGTTCGAAGTACCGGACGATGTCGAGGCCGAGCTTCCCAACCCAAACGAGATCATCTTGCGCGGCGCCGACAAGCAACGGGTCGGTCAGGTTGCCGCGAAGATCCGGGCCCTCCGCAAACCGAACGTCTACGACGGGAAGGGAATACGGTACAAGGACGAGCAAGTCGTGCTGAAGGCGGGCAAGCTCGGCGGCCAATCGGCTGTCTAGAGGAGTCGGGTAACAAATGGCGCAGATCAACCGAACATCTGAACGAATCAAGCGGCACCGCAGGATCCGCAAGCGTGTTCGCGGGACCGAAGCGCGGCCACGCTTGTGCGTCACGAAGACGTTGCGCCACCTCTACGCGCAGATCGTTGACGATGAGGTTGGTCGGACGCTCGTGTACGTCTCAACGCTCGACCCCGAGATCCGGAATCTGGGGAGCGGCCCCAACATCGAGGGCGCCAAGGTCCTCGGCGCGAGGCTCGCGGCGCAGGCACTGGAGAAGGGGATCGGCGCCGTCGTCTTTGACCGAGGCGGCTATCTGTATCACGGTGTGGTGGCCGCGTTCGCCCAGGCATGTCGCGAAGGAGGACTGAGGTTTTGATCAGCCACGACGAATTCGAGAACGAGATTATCGACATTCGGCGGGTCAGCAAGGTCACCAAAGGCGGTCGGAACCTCCGATTCCGGGTGACGATCGTCGTCGGTGACAGGAAAGGTCGCGTCGGCGTCGGCGTCGGGAGCACGAGAGAAATCCCTCGGGCCATCCATCAGGCGATCCGAGACGCGAAGAAGAATGTCGTCCGCGTGAACATGGACGGCGAGACGATCCCTCACGAGATCGTGGGGAAGTTCAAAGCCGGGGAGATTCTCTTGAAACCTGCCTATCCGGGGACCGGCGTCATCGCTGGAGTGACGGTTGGGGCGGTTTGCCGACTCGCTGGGATCCAAGACGTGTTGACCAAGGCGATCAGGACGACGAATCCGTTGACGCTCTCGCGGGCGACATTGAACGGTCTTTCGCGGCTTCGCAGCCGGCAAGAGGTCGCCGAGCTACGGGGGACCGAGACCAGCGACAGCGAGGAGGCTGCCGATGAGGCTTGAGGATCTCCGCCCAACCAAGGGGAGCATGCACCGACGCAAACGTGTCGGTCGCGGATACGGCTCCGGCCGGGGGGGACACGAGAGCGGGCGCGGCACGAAAGGCCAGAACTCGCGCAGCGGCGGCGGGGTTCGTCTCGGATTCGAGGGCGGGCAGACTCCGATCTGGATGCGTTTTCCGAAGCGCGGATTCAGGAACTTCAGCCGGGTGGAGTACGCATGCGTCAACGTGGACACACTCGACGCGCGATTCGGTGAGCGAGACGAAGTGACGCCGGAGACATTGCAGGAGATGAGGCTCGTGAGAGGGCGAGGGCAACGCGTCAAGATTCTCGGGCGCGGGGAGTTGACCAAGCCGTTGACCGTTCGGGCGCACCGATTCGCGGACAGCGCGAAGCGGAAGATCGAGGCGGCCGGCGGCAGCGCTGAGGTGATCTAGTCCGCATGTGGGAGAAGTTCGCGAGCCTGTTCAAGGTCCCTGAACTCCGCAAGAGAATCCTGTTCACGCTCGGCGCGATCATCGTTTTCCGGCTGGGCACGCACATCACGGTTCCCGGGATCGATGTGGATGCGCTTCGCTTGTTCTTCGAGCAGCAGGGTGGCGGGATCTTCGACTTCCTCAACATGTTCACCGGTGGTGCGCTGCAGCGATTCTCGTTGTTCGCCCTCGGCGTAACGCCGTACATCAACGCGTCGATCATCTTCAGCCTACTGACGTCGGTCATCCCGAAGCTGAAGGAGCTTCAACAGCAGGGCCGAGAGGGACGCCGCAAGATCACCTCTTACACGCGATACGCCACGGTCGTGTTGGCCATCGTCCAGGGAGCGGCGATGACGTCGCTCATCCGCAGTGCGGTGCCCGCCGGGGCGTCGATCTGGTTCTACATAACCTCGATCCTCTCTGTTACCACGGGAACGATCTTCTTGATGTGGCTCGGTGAGCGGATCACCGAGAACGGGATCGGGAACGGAATCAGCATGATCATCATGGTCAGCATCCTCTCCCGCTTCCCGGTGAGCCTCCGTGGCATGTGGGTTTCGATCAGCACCGGATCGGCACATCCGATCTGGGGACTGCTGTTCATCGCTCTGCTCATCGTCGTGATCGCAGGGATGACGATGGTCCAGCAGGGGCAACGTAAGATTCAGATCCAGTACGCGAAGCGGACGATGGGGCGTCGCATCTACGGCGGCCACTCGTCGCATCTTCCGCTGCGAGTCAACCAGGGAGGCGTGATCCCCGTAATCTTCGCATCGGCTCTGCTCAGCATGCCGGTGACACTCTTCAACGCGATCCCTGCGCTGAAGCGCTTTGTCTACTTGATTACGACGGGAAGCCCGCTGTACATCGCGCTGTATGTGCTGTTGATCTTCTTCTTCACCTACTTCTACAGCTCGATCGTGTTTGACCCGAACGACATCGCCAAGAACGTTCGTGAATCGGGCGGGTTCATCCCAGGCGTTCGTCCGGGCAGGCCGACGGCCGACTACATCACCAGCATCCTCAACCGACTTCTGCTGATTGGCGCCTTGTTCCTGTCGGCAGTCGCCATCCTTCCGTTCATCCTGTCTTCCCTCAGCAATCTGCAGAGCATGTTCCTCGTCGGCGGCACGTCTCTTCTGATCGTCGTCGGTGTCGGAATCGACACGTTGATGCAGATCGAGGCGCATCTGGTGATGCGCCACTACGAGAGCCTCACCAAGTCCGGTCGACTCCTCGGAAGGAGGGGTTGATGCCGCTCACCCGAGTGGCGCTTCTCGGGCCTCCTGGAGCAGGGAAAGGAACGCAGGCGAAGCGGATCGTCGAGAAGCTGAACCTCGTTCACCTGTCGACCGGTGACATTCTACGAGACGAAGTCTCGCGTACGACAGATCTGGGAACACAGGCAAAGACGTATATGGATCGTGGCGAGCTGGTGCCGGACGCGCTCATCGTGGACATGATCCGCGGGCAAATTGATGACGCACGTTCGGGGTTTCTGCTCGACGGCTTCCCGCGGACAGTCGCTCAGGCCGAAGCTTTGGCAGAGATCAGCGAACTCGATGTTGTGATCTACATCGACCTTCCCCGCGACGAAGTGGTGCGGCGTCTCACCGCACGTCGAGTCTGCCTCAGCTGCGGGCGGATCCACAACTTGGCTTTCCGTCCACCGGCAGACCCGGGAACTTGCGACACATGCGGCGGGAAGCTGATTCAGCGAGATGACGACACGGAAGACGTCATCCAGAACCGGTACGACGTGTATCAAGCGTCGACCTCGCCGCTCATCGCGTACTATCGTGAACGAGACCTCCTGCAGGAAGTCGATGGGAGGCTCGGAAGCGACGAGGTCTTCGAGCGCATTGCAGGCATGCTCGCAGGATGATCGCGCTCAAGACGGCTGCGGAACTTGAGATCATGCGGCAGAACGGCGCCGTTCTCGCTTCCATTCTTCAAGAGCTCTGCGAGACGGCGGTTCCCGGTCAGACGACAGGCTTCCTCGACCGACTCGCCGAGAAACGAATCCGCGAAAGCGGAGGAGAACCAGCATTTCCGAAGTTCGCGGGATTCCCAGGGACGATCAACGCATCCCTGAACGACGAGGTCGTTCACGGCGTCCCAACAGACGATCGGCGTCTCCGGAGAGGGGACGTCTTCTCCATCGACATCGGCCTCGTGCGGGGTGGATTCTGCGCGGACGCGGCGACGACGATTCCGATCGGCGAGGTCGCTCCAGAGGTGAGGCGGCTGCTCGACGTGGGCAAGATGAGCTTGTGGAAGGGGATCGAACAAGTTAGAATCGGCAATCGCTTGTCGGATGTCTCGCATGCCATCGGGTCCTACGTAGAGGAAGCGGGTTTCCATGTTGTGCGAGAGTACGTCGGGCATGGAATCGGAAGAGCACTGCACGAGGACCCTCAGATTCCGAACTACGGGCCTCCGGGCCGTGGTGTTCGGCTTTGTGCTGGCATGACGTTTGCCATTGAGCCGATGGTGAAGATCGACGCTCTGCCAACGGCGGTCAGAGACGACCGATGGACCGTAGTGACAGGTTCTGGTGGGTTGAGCGTGCACTATGAGCATACGGTTGCGCTGACCGAAGAGGGAGTAGAGGTTCTGACCTACAAGGAGGTGAGTTCGGACACACGTGGCAACGGATGAGGAGCGTGGGAAGAAAGACGTGATTCGTGTTCGCGGGGACGTGCTCCAGAGCCTGCCGGGTTCTACGTTTCGCGTGAAGATGAGCAACGGGCACGTTATCCTTTGCCACATCTCAGGGCGGATCCGAAAGCACTACATTCGGATTCTTACCGGAGATCGAGTGATCATCGAACTCTCGCCGTACGACCTGACGAAAGGGCGCATCGTCTACCGCGAGACTTAGGAGACGTCCGGAGACAAAATGAAAGTACGAAGCTCCGTGAAGAAGATCTGTGCACACTGCAAGGTGATCCGGCGTAATGGCCGTTTGCGCGTCATCTGCCGGAATCCGAAACACAAGCAGCGCCAAGGCTAGGGGGAGAACAGGTACATGGCACGTATCGCCGGAGTGAACCTACCGAATAACAAGCGGATCGAGATCGCTCTGACATACATCTACGGCATTGGACAGAAGCGCGCGGCGGAGATCATTGACAAGACCGGGATGTCCCCGGACGTCCGAGCCAAAGACCTGACGGAGAACGAGGTTGCGTCCCTACGCCGCGAAGTGGAGCAATACATGGTGGAGGGCGATCTCCGACGTCGGGTCGTCTCGAGCATCCAGCGACTGAAGGACATCAACTCACATCGCGGGAGTCGGCACAGGAGAAGGCTCCCGGTTCGCGGGCAGCGGACGCGAGCGAACGCTCGCACGTGGAAGGGCCCGCGTCCGTCGAAGGCCGGGAAGAAGAGGTAGGGATGGCGAAAAACATCAAACTCGAGCGCGCGGTGATTCACGTTCACGCGACGTTCAACAACACGATCATCACTGCAACCGATCCTAGCGGAAACCCGATCGCTTGGAGAAGCCCGGGAGCCGTCGGCTACAAGGGATCGAGAAAGGGAACACCATATGCCGCGCAGATCGCCGCCGATTCTCTGACCCGTGAGATCAAGGAATTCGGTGTTCGATCGGTCGCGATCCGTGTCAAGGGAACCGGTTCGGGGCGGCAGTCGGTCATCCAGACGATCAAGGCGTCCGGGATTCGCGTCGAAGAGGTCAAGAACGTCACGCCGCTTTCCCACAGCAAGGGGAGAAGGTAATGGGACGAGACGCCGGACCACGCTGCAAGCAGTGTCGTCGAGAAGGTGAGAAGCTGTTCCTGAAAGGCGATCGCTGCTACACGCGAAGCTGTCCGTTCGCGCGGAAGGCAAAGCCGCCAGGGGAGGGCCCACGGCGACGAAGGCCGCGACGCAGCCAGTATCAGATTCACCTGCGCGAGAAGCAAAAGGTGCGACGAATCTACGGCCTCCGCGAACGGCAGTTCCGCAACTACTTCGCCCAGGCGAAGCGGAAGAAGGGGATCACCGGCGAGGCGCTGTTGACACTGCTCGAGCGTCGTCTGGACAACACGGTCTACCGCGCTGGCTTTGCGTCATCCCGCCAGCAGGCGCGTCAGATGATCTGTCATGGACACTTCACCCTGAACGGCCGTGCGACCAACGTTCCTTCGGCCATGTCGCGGGAAGGAGACATCGTCGCGGTGAAAGAAGGGCGGCGTGGTCGGGTCAAGGCGATCGTCGACGCGAATCAGGGGCGCGACGTCTCCCCGTGGATCGAAGCCAATGCCGAGGCGATGACGTTCTCCGTTATTGCTCCGCCCAACGTGGAGCAGATACGGCTGAACATCGCGACGAACCTGATCGTCGAGTACTACTCCCGCTAGGAGAGAACGATGGACGAAGTCATCTTCCCCGATCAGATCAAGGTTGACACGCTCACCAAGACGAGCGGCAAGATCGTTGTCGGCCCGCTTGAGCGAGGGTTCGGCGTCACATTGGGCAACTCTCTCAGACGAACGCTCCTTTCAGCGATTCCCGGGGCCGCGGTCGTACGTGTTCGCTTCTCTGGGAAGTACCATGAGTATGACACGATCGAGGGCATCAAAGAGGACGTCCTCGACATCATTCTCAATCTCAAAGGCCTAGCGTTGCGTCTGAACGACGACGAGGTGAGGCGCCTCACACTAGAGAAGAAGGGACCTGGGGAAGTGACGGCAGCCGACCTCAAGATCCCCCCCGGCGTCGAGATCGTCAATCCGGATCTCCACATTGCCTCGTTGAACAGCAAGGGCGTCCTGGAGATGGAGTTGGAGGTCGAAACGGGATTCGGTTACGTACCGGCTGAGAAGAACCGACTCGAGGACTCACCGTTGTCGGTGATCCCGATCGACGCTGACTTCTCTCCGGTACGGAAAGTAAACTTCGTCATCGAGGATACCCGCGTCGGCGGGAAGACCGGCTACGAGCGCCTGGTTCTCGAGCTGACAACGGATGGCGCAATTCGCCCTGAAGAGGCCCTGTCTGAGGCAAGCCGTTTGCTGCAGCGGCATCTCGATCCGTTCAAGGATTTCGCTGAGCATCCGTTCGGCATGTCCGTAGACGAGGCCGAGGGGCTCGCTGAAGAGGAGCGGTCGATTCCGCTTCTCGATCTTGACATCGATCAGCGCGCGTGCAACCTGCTGCACGAAGCAGAGATCACGACGCTCAGCGAGCTTCTTTCGCACCCTCGCGAGGAGCTTCTGGACATCCACGGCTTCGGTGCGAAGACACTGAACAAGGTCGAAGATCGGCTCACCGAACTTGGCTACAGTCTGCAGACCGAACAGGAGATGCGCAGTGAGGCATAGACAAAAGGGCGACAAGATCGGTATGACCAGGGGTCACCGTCTAAGCGTGCTGGCCAACCTGACCAATGCCTTGATCCAGCATTCGAAGGTCGACACGACCTTCGCGCGGGCCAAGGCCGTGCAGCGGTTCGCCGAGCGCTTGATCACCCTCGGCAAGCGCGGCGACCTGCACGCGCGCAGGATCGCCTTCTCCCGGATGCGCGACAAGGCCGCCGTCGACAAGCTGTTCACTGAGGTCGGCCCGAAGTTCGAGGACCGAGCCGGGGGGTACACGCGAGTCGTGAAGCTTGGCCCAAGGCGGGGCGACGGCGCCGAGCGAGCACGTCTAATGCTCGTCGAGTAGTACGTCTCGCAGTCAGCTCCCAAGGCAGCAAGCCGGCCCCGGTCGCGGGGCCGCTCTCTTTCTCCGTCTAGACGCTCGCCAACGCAGACCCAGTTCGATCGCGGCGATCACGTAGACGAATCAGCATGTCCTCGGTCATCGAAGCAATGTCGTAGCTCGGTGTCCAGCCCCATTCCTCACGAGCCGCACGATCGTCGATCGTCTTGGGCCAGGAATCGGCGATTTCCTGCCGGAAGTCCGGCGCGTACGAGCAAACGAACTCCGGGACGTGCTTCTTGATCTCCTCGGCGAGCTCACGGGCGGAGAAGCTCATCGCACCAAGGTTGAAGGAACAATGGTGGCGAAGCTTTTCGGCATCGGCCTGCATCAAGTCGAGTGTCGCCTTGATGCAGTCGGGCATGTACATCATCGGGAGAGTCGTGTCCGGACGAACGAAACAAGTGTAGGCGCCACTCTCAACGGCGTGGTAGAAGATCTCTACCGCGTAGTCCGTCGTGCCGCCGCCGGGAGGCGTCTCGCTGGAGATGATCCCGGGATAGCGCAACCCTCGGACGTCGAGTCCGTACCGTCGGGCGTAGTAATCGCCGAGCAGCTCGCCGGCCACCTTGGTGATCCCGTAGACGGTGGTCGGCTGAAGAACCGTCTCCTGCAGGGCGGGGTCTCGCGGCGTTTCGGGGCCGAAGACGGCAATCGAACTGGGCACGAACACGCGGGAGAGCTCCTGCTCGCGTGCGACTTCGAGAACGTTGATCAGCCCGTCGATGTTGACCTTCCATGCCAGCAGCGGGTTCGCCTCTCCCGTCGCCGACAGGATCGCAGCGAGATGGTAGACGATGCCGATTCCGTGTTCATCGACAGAATGCGACAGCTGCTCGCGATCCGTGACGTCGACAGTGACGAACGGCCCCGATTCGCGCAGGGCTGCGCTGGGCGGCGTGCGATGTCCTGCAGCGACCACGTTGTCGCTTCCGTACCGCTCGCGAAGCGCGAGCGTCAGTTCGGAACCGATCTGTCCGACGGCTCCGGTCACAAGAATCCTCTTCATCCCTGCCCCATCCCCTCTTCTTGAGATTGTTGCCGGATTGTACGCGACACGTCATCCGCCGGGCACGGGGGCCACACCAGGACGTCTCGGGTGTTGTCGGAACCTCGCTCGTGGCACTCGGACACAACCTCCTCCTGCATGGAATCGCTCACGTCGATCGTTCATCCTCTTCCGCTGGATTGCGGATTCCCGGCTTCCTATCTATACTTCGGTCAAGATGGCCTCGGCGATCGGGATCGACATCGGCGGCACATTCATCGACATCGTCATCGCCGGCGAAGAAGGCGTGCAATACGTCAAGGTCCCTTCCACACCAGGTTCTCCGGCGGACGGCGTTCTCGACGGCCTGAGCCGCCTCATCGATGCCGGAACCATCGAAGCATCGACGGTCGAACGCGTCATCCACGGCTCAACCGTGGCGACCAACGCGTTGCTGGAAGGATCGTGGGCGAGGACCGCGTTGGTTATGACGCGCGGATTTCGAGACGTACTGGAGATCGGAAGGCAGCATCGACCGCGCCTCTTCGACCCGTTCTTCGTTCGATCTGAGCCGATTGTGTCGCGGGATCTCCGCTTCGAAGTCACCGAGCGCCTCGACGCTGGCGGGCATGTTCTCATACCACTCGATCGCGAGGACGTCGAAGAACTGATTCCTCTTCTTCGAGAAGCGGAAGTCGAGGCGATAGCCGTCTCGTTTCTCTTCTCGTTCCTTGACCCAACACATGAGCGGGAAGTGCGCCGGATCCTCGCGCCGGCGCTGGACGTGCCAGTCGTCGTGTCGAGCGATGTCCTGCCGGAGTTCCGCGAGTACGAACGGACCTCGACCACCGTCATCGCGGCCGCCCTTCGCCCGGTCGTAGGGAAGTACGTGTCGCGTCTGGAAGCGGGGGCGCAGAAGCTTGGCTTGCCGGAACGCTGGCAGATCATGCAGTCAAGCGGGGCCGTGACGAGCGCGCAGAAGGCGGAGGAAGAGCCGGCTCGGGTTCTTCTCTCCGGTCCGGCGGGCGGCGTGGAGGGGGCGCGAGCGATCGGAACCCTCGTCGGAGAACCCAACCTGATCACGATGGACATGGGGGGGACAAGCTGCGATGTGGCGCTCGTGTGCGACGGCCGAATCGGATGGTCGACGAGCGGAAACGTCGGCGGCCATCCGGTGGCGCTGCCGATGGTCGAAATTCACACCATCGGTGCCGGCGGCGGCAGCATCGCCTGGATGGACGGAGGAGGCGCCCTGCGTGTCGGACCGGAGAGCGCAGGGGCGAACCCTGGTCCCGCATGCTACGGTCGGGGCGGTGAGCGACCGACGGTGACCGACGCGCACCTCTTGCTCGGACACTTCCTTGCAGATCGGCCGATCGGCGGGCTGCGTTCGTTGAACCTTGATCGCGCAGCGTCTGCGGTGCGATCGATCGCGGAGCCACTGGGCTTGACGACCGAGGGTGCGGCATTCGGGATCCTCGAAGTCAGCGACGCGGCGATGGAGCGTGCCGTACGCGTCATCTCCGTGGAGCGCGGCCGCGATCCTCGGGATTGCGCGCTCGTCGCGTTCGGCGGCGCAGGCCCCCTGCATGCGGTCAGCGTCGCTCGACGCCTGTCCATCCCGCGCGTGATCGTTCCGGAGTGTGCGGGAGTCCTCTCCGCGTATGGCCTGCTCACCGCGGAGGCGGGCCATGACTACAGCCGGAGCGTCGTCCGCCCGCTTCGGGGGATCTCGGCCGATGCGATCTCACAGATTCTGGCCGAGCTTCGCAACACCGGAACCCAGACGCTCCGCGCCGAGGGCGTACCCGACGGCAAGATCCGATTCCGGGCGTCCGTCGATCTCCGCTACGTCGGGCAATCCCACGAGCTCAACGTGGATCTGCCAACGTGCGAGACGATCGAGGATGCAATGATGGATGCACTCGCGGCGTCATTCCACGAGGTGCACGCGGAGCGGTTCGGTCACGCCGCACTCGATGAGGCCATCGAACTGATCACTCTGCGGGTTCGTGCGTTCTCGCCATCGGTCGAGCCGCTAGGCTCCTCGTCGATGGGAACCGCGGCGCTGGACGACAAGAAGGGCGAAGCCTGGTTCGGCCCGGAAGGACCGACAGAGACGTTGTTCGTCGACCGCGCTCGCCTTCGGCCCGGCGAGATGCTCACTGGGCCGTTGGTCGTGTGCGGCGCGGAGTCGACGCTCCTCGTCCCTCCCGGCGTGCGCGGCGAACGGGATCGATTCGGGACCATTCTCCTGGAGGTCGGATGAACGCCGGTGACTCGCAGATCGATCCTGTCACACTCGAAGTGATGCGACACGCGCTCGCGGCCGTCGGTGAGGAGATGAACGCGAACCTCGTTCGCACCGCGTACAGCCCGAACATCAAGGAGCGACGAGACTGCTCGTGCGCAATCTTCGACGGAAGCGGTCAGATGGTCGCTCAAGCGGAATCCATTCCGGTCCATCTCGGGGCAATGCCGGCCTCGGTCGAGGTAGCGATCGCGTACGCGGGCGGCCTCGGGCCCGGAGACATCGTCGTCCTCAACGACCCCTACGCCGGCGGCGCTCACCTGCCGGACATCACGTTCGTGGCTCCCGTCTTCCTTGAGGACGAGCTGATCGCCTACGTCGCGAACCGCGCCCATCACGCCGACGTGGGCGGGAAAGAGCCGGGAAGCCTCGCCGGCGACGCGCGGGAGATCTACCAAGAGGGCCTTCGGATTCCGCCGGTTCGTCTGTGGAAGCGAGGAGAGCTCGACCAGGACCTCGCCGACCTGTTGCTGCTGAACGTGAGGACGCCCGACGAGCGGTGGGGAGACCTTCGGGCTCAGCGGGCGGCCTGCGAAACGGGGATCGCCCGACTCACCGCGTTGATCGCACGGTACGGAAGAAAGAGGCTGTGCGAGGGAATGAACGCCATCCTGGAGTACTCAGAGCGACGGATGCGCTCGGAGATCGAGCGGCTTCCGGATGGATCTGCGACATTCGAGGACGTCCTCGATGACGACGGTGTCACCAACGTACCGGTCCGGATTCGAGCAACCGTAGACATTCGCCACGATCGGATCGTCATCGACTTCGCCGGGAGTTCCCCTCAAGTCGCCGGGCCGGTGAACGCCGTGTCGGCCGTGACAACTTCAGCCGCCTACTATGCGGTTCGAGCACTCACGGATCCCGAGATTCCACCGAATGCCGGTTGTTACCGGCCGATCGAGGTGCTCGCCCCCGAAGGAACCGTGGTCTGCGCGAGACCGCCGGCACCCGTGGTCGGAGGGAATCTTGAAACTTCTCAGCGGGTGGTCGACGTGGTTCTCGGCGCGTTCGGCCGGATCCTGCCGGAGGTGGAGATCGCCGCGAGCCAAGGAACGATGAACAACGTGGCGATCGGAGGGGTCGATCCGAGAAGCGGACGGGCATACACGATCTACGAGACGATCGCCGGGGGATGGGGCGCCCGGCCGTGCTCGGACGGCGTAGACGGGATGCACTCCCATATGACGAACACGCTGAACACCCCGGTCGAGGCGCTCGAAATCGCGTATCCGCTCCGGATCGAGCGCTACGAGCTCGTCGCCGGAAGTGGAGGAGCGGGGCGTTTTCGGGGAGGGCTCGGGATCCGTCGCGACATCACGGCCGTCGATCACGACGCGAGGGTCTCCGTCCTGTCCGACCGACGAACACATGGACCCTACGGCGTCGCTGGCGGTGCGCCTGGATCGGTCGGCGCCAACGCGATCGTTCGCACAACGGGGGAGGAGACCCCGCTTCCGGGAAAGACAAGCGTCTCGCTCTCGGCTGGAGAGACGATCAGCGTTCGTACCCCGGGCGGAGGGGGCTACGGCGACCCGAGCGACCGTGCCGAAGAGGCGCAGGCCAGGGACCGGCGCGAGGGACGCGCCTAGCTCCTGTAACTTCAGCAAATTGCAGACGATCTCTGATACTTCACGAACGCGCATCCATCCGTTATACTGATCACACTTGAGAGCAAACGCTCTTCGCAGGCCGCGGAGGTCGTCTCAGAGTCCAACCGGCGAAAGCCAACTCAACACGTTGCAGTTCGCGCAGGCAGAGAAAGCCAGTACGAACCACGAAGGAACAGCGAGACGCGTGAGTCCGACGCGTCACGTGTCCACCCGACGGCAACCCAAGGAGGTGGGACGTGAGAGAGCTGAGAACACCCAGCAACCGGGCACTTCTGGAGCGACTCTGGATCGAAGAGCCGGCGTTGCGCGACCTCCTCGAGACCTGCACATCGCGCGAGGAGGCGAGAGAGCATGTCCTGTCCTACCTCGAGGATCTGGATTCCGCGTTGCGGAACGGGGCATTCGATCTCGACCGGATTGAGCAAACGACGGCGCTCACTTGGATTGGGGCGCTCAAGGACATGCTGTCTCCGGAGAACGAGGCGCTCGCGAGCTTCAGCACGATCGACCTCCTCTGGAGAGCCGCGCGAGGTGACGTGGACGACATGTCGGAGGACTTCGTGGAGGAGTTCGCGCACATCTTCAAGGCGATCGAAGGCCAGAGCGGGCTCGGGCGGGGATGGCTCCATGCCGACGACGAGAACCAGGACTTCGAAAGCCTTCCTGCGTCCGGTCGGAGAGCGGCCCGAGCTCGATCTCACGTCCTCGACGGAATGGCCGACTCGTTTTGGTCGAAGGTCAACGCACATTCGAGCGGCCTGTCCGAGCCCGCGATTCGTTCTCGCATCGCCAGTCAAGATCGGATCCTGGCGTATCTTGGGGGAACGCATCGAGACTGGGCGTGCGCAGACTGGCAAGCGGCACATGTGTTGAAGGGCGAGCGAGGCGCACGCGTTCTGCAGGATCTCGTCCCGCTCGCCAGCGGGGAGCTTGCCGCCGTCCGCCTCGCCGTGCAGTACAAGATCCCGTGGGGAATCACGCCTTACTACCTCTCCCTGTTCGACTTTGACTCCTCCGATCGGACGCTGGACGGACAGGTTCGCTCGCAAGTGATCCCACCGCTGCACACGGTCCGCGCCATGATCGAGCACCGCGCGGATCGGGGCCGAGCCTTCGACTTCATGCGCGAGCGAGACACGTCGCCGATCGATCGGATCACAAGACGGTATCCGACGGTGGCCATCTTCAAGGTCTGCGATACATGCCCACAGGTTTGCGCGTACTGCCAGCGGAACTGGGAAATCGCAGACGCGATGGAGCTCGATCACATTCCGTCACGCGCGGATCTCGAGCCGGCGCTGAGGTGGTTCGAAGCGCACCGGGGGGTCATCGATGTCTTGCTCACGGGAGGCGACCCTCTGCTCCTGAAGGATGATCTCCTCGGGTACCTTGTTGAGCGTTTCTCGGAAATGGAACACATCCGCCATGTTCGGATCGGGACGCGTATTCCGGTCGTGATGCCGATGCGGGTGACCGGCGCGCTAGCCGAAGTACTCGGCTCTGCGATCGTCCCGGGCCGGAGGGCCGTGTCCGTCGTCACGCACGTGGAGAGCGCGTACGAGATCACCCCGGATCTTGCAGCCGCAATCGACCGGCTCAGGCGACGAGGGATCGGCGTCTATAACCAACAGGTCTTTACGCTCGAGACGAGCCGGCGGTTCCAGATCACCGCGACGCGGATTGCGCTGAAGCAAGCGGGGATCGATCCATACTACACGTTCTACACCAAGGGAAAAGACGAGCACCGCGACTATTTGGTTCCGATCGCGCGCATGCTTCAGGAGCGCAAGGAAGAGGCCCGGCTCCTGCCCGGGATCTTTCGCACGGACGAGCCGGTGTTCAACGTTCCCGGACTCGGGAAGACCCACCTCCGCGCACAGCAGGATCGAGAGCTGATCGGAATTCGTGCCGACGGTCGCCGGGTCTACCTGTTCCACCCCTGGGAGAAAGGAATTCGCCCGGTCGCTCCTTGGCCGTACGTCGACGTATCGATCTACGACTACCTGAGGAGGATCGAATCGCTCGGCGAGAACCCGGAGGACTACGAGAGCATCTGGTACTACCTCTAGCACTCTTACGGCTCCGAGGGGGCGGAGATCCTCACAAGCTCCCACGTGAACTGATACGTGTTGCCATCGATGGTCTGGAGACCGGCCCCCGACATCTGGTCTTCGTCGAAATCGCCATCAAGCGAGATCGAGACGTTGCGCGGGGGCGTGAGCACGTCAGCAACTCCGGATGCCTCGATGCGGACCGATCGTGCGCTTGTGCGCCCGGAAGAGATGGCGAGATCGAACGGCTGAGACCCCGGCCCCATCAAGGTCACCGTACCTGACACGTTTCGGTTCTCGTGCGTTAGCGTAAGCGAGATCGAGCTGGTGAACCCCGATGACGGTCCGTCGATCCAGAGAAGCGTTCCGGCCCACTCGCCGGTGACGTCTATGGAGACGAGAAAAGCACAGCCGCCCAGCGTCAGCGCAGCGAACAACACGACGCGGGCGAGGATCACTTTCTGCAAGTGTGTCACGTGTCCCTCCTCACGCGAACAGTCTCCGTGTTCTCCCCTCTGCTCGGAAAGGAGGTGTGAGACGAACACGGAGGACGTGGGACACCTTCTTGCCGAGGATTGCCGCGCGTGAATGCGACAACCTAGAAGAGGCCGACGTAGATGGCGACGACGTCGAGGATACTGGCAACCGCGCAGGCCGCCAATGCCGTGGGGATCCCACATCTTATCCACGTCCGCGCCGTGATGGGCGTGCGCGTCTTCTCGCTCTGCGAGATCACGATGACGTTGGCCGTGGCGCCGATCGGCGTCGCGTTTCCGCCGAATCCCACACCGAGAGCCAGCGCCCACCAGAGGGGACCCACGGCGACGCCCTGAGATTCGAGTCCGGCAAGGATCGGGAGCATGGCAATCGTGAACGGGACGTTGTCGACGATGGCGGACATCAGTGCGGCCGCCCATAAGACCGCGAGCGACGCCACGATGATCCCGTGGCGGGTGAGCGACGCGATCGCCGTGGCTACGATGTCGAGGGTTCCGGCCGCATCGAGACCGCCTACGATGACGAACAGACCGATGAAGAACAGCAGGACGTCCCAGTGGATCTCTCGGAGGGCGTCCCGCACATTCGGCCAGATCAGCAACAGGCCCGCGCTCGCCCCCATCAGGGCGACGGTCCCCGATTCGAGTCCGATCCGCTCATGAACGAAGAACAGGGCGACGGTTCCGGCGAGAACGGCAAGGAGCCGGCGCGTTGCGGACCGGTCCGTGATGGCGCTGCGCTCTTCCATCGCCAGAAGCCGATCGATGTTCTTCGGTCTCTGCGTCAAGGCCGAGCGGAACAGCAGCAGGAGGAGTCCCATCACCACGATCCAAGTCACGATCACGATCGGTGCGAGGTGTGTGACGAAGTCGGTGAACGAGAGCCCGGCCGCCGAGCCGATGAGGATATTCGGCGGATCGCCGATCAGTGTAGCCACGCCGCCGATGTTCGACAGCATCACCTCGCCCAGCAGGAACGGAATCATCGGAACGCCCAGAATGTCTGCCAGCGACATGGTGATCGGGATCATCAGGATAATCGTCGTGACGTTGTCGAGCGCCATCGACACGAGGGTCGTCGCCAACCCCAGGTAAACGAACAGGAGCCACGGCTTGCCGCGCGCCAGCTTGGCGGCCTTGATCGCCAGGTACTCGAAGAAGCCGGTCGCTCGGAAGAGCCCCACGATGACCATCATCCCGAACAGCAGTGCGATCGTGTTCGCGTCAGTCGCCTCGACTGCCTCCGTAGGGGAGTAGAACGAGAACCAAGTTCCCACAGCCAGCATGGCGACCGCGCCGATCATCACAACGAGCGTTCGGTGCACGCGCTCGGCGAGGATTCCCACGTACGTCAGTAAGAAAATGGAGGTCGACAGGGCAATCGGCCAGATAGAGGCGGCCATGCTGAGGCGGAAGCTTAGCACCTGATCCGGCGCAGCACAAGGGAACGCGTGCGGCCCGTCACTCTCCAGTCCTAGACACTCTTGCGCTGTCGCCTGCGCGGGGGACCGAGGTATACTCAGCGAGAAAGGCGGAACGGATGCCGGAACTCCCCGAGCTTGTCGTGATGTGTGAGGCGTTGCGAGAGCGGGTCACGGGACGCCGCCTCCTCGAGGCACGCCCCTACCGCGCAGGCATCCTCAAGACCGTCGAGCCCCCCATCGACGCGCTCGTTGGAGAGGCGTTCACGGGGGTCGACCGACGTGGGAAGCACCTGATCCTGAAGATCCGCGACGATCTTCACGTCGTTCTGCACTTGATGCTCGCCGGGCGGTTGGTGCTCTGCAAGAGCCACACGAAGGTGACCAAAGCGAGCGGCTTCGTCTTCCGCTTCGAAGACGGCGAGGATCTGCGGCTCATCGAGAACGGGCACGTGAAGCGAGCCAAGGTTCACGTCGTTTCCGATCCGCACGACGTCGACTGGATTGCCAGCGCCGGACCGGAGCCGCTGTCCGATGCGCTCACGCGCGAGTATCTGAGGGGCGCGGTCTCGAATCGCCGCCAGCAGCTGAAGAAGGTCCTCACCGATCAGAAGACGATCGCCGGAATCGGGACCGCCTACGCCGACGAGATCTGCTTCGCCGCGCAGCTCTCGCCCATCCGCTACGTCAGCACGTTGAGCGATGAAGAGATCGAGACGCTCTTTCGTTCGATCCGGTCGGTTCTGACCGCAGCGATCGACAAGATCCGCGCCCAATCCGGCGAGGCGCTGTTGGCGGGACACAAGCGAGACTTCCTGCAGATCTACAAGAAAACCGGTCGGCCGTGCCCGACGTGCGGAACGAAGATCGCAGAGATCCGGTACGCGCAGACGCGGACCTACTACTGCCCCGACTGCCAGTCCGCCGGACGGAACCTTCCCGATCGCCGCTCCTGGCTCACGCGGTAGGGGCGCGCACCCGTGCAGACGTCCTGTGTTCGGGCGGCACTTCGGTCGATAGCGGCAGAGAAGCTACACGGAGACCGCGAAGACCCTGACCTCGTCTGTCGCCAGCGAAAGGACCTCTGCCTGGTACCCCCTAGTGGACTGGTTTCGAACTCAGCGGTTCGAAGACCGTCGCTCTGGGTGACCAAACGGAACGGGTTTCGAACTGGTACACCTAACGTCACCGTAGACGTCTGGTGCAGAAGGCTCTGGGTCATGTGGACCTCTCGACAATGATGATCTATACCCACGTCCACGATGAAGAGGTGGAATCGGCGCTGAAGACCCGTCAATCAACTCCGAATACGACCAGTGAGTCGCGTGACGCTATTCCTTTGTCGCTGTGTCGGTGTCAAGAAGACTCCGCCCGCATTCGTTCCAGCGGACTAGCTCATCACGGGTTTCCCGAGGAAGCTCCTCGAGGAAAAACCGGCCATAGGCCAGCCAGCGCCTGCGCACACTACCTAGACCGAGCCTCAAGTCCCAAATGGCTGGCCCCAACTACATGGCCGCGAGAACTCTCATGTCCTCGAACCATTCCGACAAGTCGCCATCTGGATCGACCTCATCCAGCAAGGCTTTCGTCATGTACCTGGGAGCGTGAGAGCATAGCACCCGCTTCGCCCGTGACTCCTTCTCTTCCTGTTTCTCCTCTGTCAGGTCTACCCAGGGATTCGGACTCTCAGATGCTTCATGTACTAGCTGCGCCACAACACGAGGGACATCATCGAACGCTTCCAAGCTGCTTCCGAACTCAAGGGTGATACCAAGATCTTCGTATGCAGCGACAATGGCCCTGCTGTGCAGGTAGTTCTCCATCTCCCTCTTCGACGTGCTTCGTGCCTTGCAGCGATACCGTGCGTTTACTAGCTCGATAGCCTCGTTGTGCTTAGGCTGGGCTGGAGGTGGGACATCTCGGTCATAGAGATGAAATTCGGGCCGGTTCAACCTCTCAAGGCGGGAAGTCCACAGCGCAAGCGTGGACCCTCCCAGCGGGAAGAAGATAATCTCACCATCCAACTCCATCTTCTCGAGGTCCAGTAGGTCAATCCCATCGTTTCGCAATGATGATGCCATGGTCCGCAGAAAGGTGATGTCGTGGGGGCCTTCGACGCCGATGAATAGCTTGACTGTGTTGTCCGGCAGGACACCCAGTGATCGAACGAACACCCGATTCGTCTCCAGACCGCCCTTCATGATCTCCCTGCTCTTGTCATCCGCAACATGGATGTATCGCAGGCAGCTATCTGGCAATGCGCGCGCCAGCATGGGCGTGTGCGTGCTGATAACTACTTGAGCCTCGCAGGACAGATCGCCTAGAGCTCTTAGCAGAATCCGTTGGCTATTTGGGTGCTGGCTGGTTTCGGGTTCTTCGACAGCGTAAATGACGGTCCGGTCCCCGGCTTCTCGTGCCAATTGCTCGGCCTTCGCACGGAAGAAGCTGAGTAGAATCAGCCTCTTCACTCCGCTGCCGCGTTTGTTGATGGGGATGTCGTCGTCTGAGGTGATGCTGGCCTTGAATAGGCTGTCCCAGCGCGGAGAGGCGAATGTTGGGTTGAGTTGAGTGGCAAGAGAAGGATCCATCTCCCTCAGCTTGTCCAGGGTCGAGCGAGCAATCTTCTGCACCTCTACTCTGACGAACTCAGTGATGGCCTCGAGTTCAGCTTCTTTTGCCTTGATCGCCTCCTTAACCGCAGCCTTCAGAGGGTCTTGCGCTTCGGGGTCCTGATCAGTGCTTTGCCGATCTGACTTAAAGAGGGCAAACGCAGGCAAGTACTTCTTCAGTTCCGTCCATATTTTCTTCGCGTTCTCGTCGTTCAACGGGACCTCAGTAGGGGCGGGCGACAGTGTCCCAAGATGATCGCGAATGCGTGCCCGGAGCTGCGCGTTCACCTTCTGATCGACACCTTCGAGATCGACTCCCAACGCGCTAGCGCGCTTCTTCAGGTCCGGATTCTTGAGTTGCAGAAGATCCTTTGCGCCGTCCACGCTTGGATGCAGGGCATACGCTGCGACGCTCCTACACTTCGGCTTTTGCAGCTCTCCGCTGTAGCTCTTACGAATTTCCAGTCGGCCGTGCTCATTCAAGAGGAACTCAGTGCTGAGCTTCGTAGGATACGCATCATCGATGACGACTTCGTCCGGCAAGTCAGTGAATTCGCACGTGATTGCTAGATCGGAGGGATCACCGCCCTTGGAGGCATCGTCCTTGTCTGGGTCGCCATCGTTTAGGAACAGGTCAAGCGCATCCATGATGGTGGATTTCCCGGAGTCATTCCGCCCGACGAGGGTGGTGATATCGTCGAAGTGTACGGTGGTCTCGTTCCGAAAACAGCGGAAATTCCGAACTCTCAAGCATGACAATCTCATGGCTAGCCCCCGATCAGGATTCGATTCCTGACTATCCCCAAGGCATGGTACAGGTTGCGCGAGGCGCAGTTCAACTCCTTTCGTGTCATATATGAGTGCTATAGAAGCGGGGACATCCCCGACGCCATCCTATGGTGGAACAGTGCTTTCGCGCACTTCTCTCGGACGAACTTATTGCCAGAGGGTTTCCCGCCAGGCGTGCTCTCTACGTGTTCGCAGCTACCTGCGACGGGGAAACCGGGCCATCACCTATTCGAGTCATGGTGTCGCAACAAGAGCCTTCACTTGTTGCTGATTCGAGACGGCACTTAGGCATGCCACTTCAAGACCCGTCCAACCTGGCTGACCAGACAGGACGGGTTTCGAACTACTACGCCTAGCGTCTCGCCGTACCTAGAACCCTCGTCGTCAGTTCTCGGTATGGTTGTGGGTTGTACTCACTCTAGTCGTCGTCATCGTCGTCATCGTCGTCATCGTCCGCGGTGGATTCCTCCTCCACGGCCTTCACCTTGAACGGATCTTCGCTTACGACCTCAAGAGCCGCCCCGCACTCAAGGCAGTCGAACTCAGCGTAGAGAACTACTTCTTCAGGCCTCAGCATCAACGTTTCGCCGCACAGTGGGCACACAACCTTACGCATAGTCATCTCCTTCGGCGACCGCTGCACCATGTGCGGGGGCGACGGCTGCTTCGGCCTGCGCTTCAACCACCACGCGAAACGGGCGCATAGTCATCACTCTCAGTTTCGCCCAGCACTCCTGACATCTGCACTGCCCGCCCGCAATTGCGTGTCTCTCAGGGATTTCAATCTGCCTCCGGCACGCAGGGCATATCGTGTCCATCCGGCTCTCCTCCACGTATTGCTGGCCTCGACGCCCGCGGTGCAGTGTCTCCCGCCTCTCATGCAGGAACCCCGATGGCGCTACCCACTACTTCTTCTTCGGCTTCTTCCCCTTGGGTTTCTTGGGGCCCTTCGTCTTGCCGGCCATCTTCATCACCTCCTGTAGTGAACGACCTTCCTCGTCTACTGGGTCATCCGAGGTCCTGTTCTGCTAGTCAGAAGACGTCGATGGTTCCAGGGCGAACCAGTCCTCACCCCCACTAGGAACGGTCTCCTTGAGCAGACACACTCCCTCCCCTCTCAACAGCGACGGCATGAGAGCTTCAGGATCCCAGCCGCTCGACGATCACAACGTGGAACTCTGCTCGTCAGCCCCATCTTCGCCGGCCTCCCAAGAGGAGTGGACGGGCTCTTCCGCTGCGATTCCGAGCAGCAGGGGGGACTCATCAACGACTTCTAGCAGCGCGCCACAGGCATCACAGTAGAACTGCCTGAAGTACTTCAGGTCGTCTTCGTCGATGCTGACCGTGGCACCACACTCCGGACAAGGTGGTCTCAACATTCGCTTCCTCCTCGATCACGTACAGCTTGACACGGCGACGGTCCGGTTCCCACGAGCTGGTGGACCGCCTTCTTCCGCAGGCCTATGGGGTGCACACTGAAGATCTCTAGCACCTTCCAGCACCGCGAGCATCTGCAGAGGTTTCCCTGGAAAAGCACCCCTACACGAACCTCCGGTGGCAGACTGGGCATGTCAGCGTGGTGACCAGCACCTCCTGCATTGCCTCCTCCACCGACCAGAACGACGTTCCCCACGGCACTTCGCAATGGAAATGCTGAGAAGCGGATCGCGTATCGAGTGGAGCAGAATAGAGCCGGGAACAGCGGAAGTCAATAGGTCGGAGCCGCACCCTTCTCCCAGTCTGGAGTACGTCAAGCGGCCTGATTCCAGGCAAGGAATATGCTGACCCCGCAGCATCATGCTTGGCTCCATACGGCCCGGGCCACGCACCCCATCAAGGCTCGTCCCAGGAGGGCCTGCACGCTATGCGACTTCTGCCCTAAGTCGGATCACGGAGCGCTCCAATCAGGGAAGAGCGTGGAACAGCTCACAACACGTGCTTGAATAGGTCAACACGACGTACGATGCCAACCAGTCTTCCATCGCCACCCACGACCGGAAGTAGCCTCAGCTTGTGTCTCAGCATGAGGTCCGCTGCATGCAGGTCATCTGCGTCAGCCTGCACAGAGACAACCTTGTGACTCATGTGCCGCTTGACAGGATCATCGGCGACTCGATTGAGACCGGACGCCAGCTGGTCGATGTTCGGCATGAACGCCGCGCTGTGCAGCAGTTCCATGTACTTCGGAACTGCCGCCGCAAGCACGTCACGCTCTGAGATGATTCCGACCAGGCGGCTCTCCTCGTCAATCACAGGAATACTCGATGTCTCGGATGACTCCAACGTCTCAACCAGGGTGCGTATCGTGTCATCCGATTCCACCGACGTGAGATCCTTGACCATCAACTCGCTCACTTTCATGCGTCCCCTCCAGTCTCTGCAGGTTCTAGTGTGTTTCGCAGCGACCCGGCTTTACGAACCCGAGTTGCGGGATCGTTCCGGACGTTAACGAGTGCTGGATCTGGCAGTCTGCTCAACACGATGATGGCACAAAGAAGCAGGGCCGCTGCAGTGATGTACGTCAAATGATGGCCGACGTGCTGGGCCAGATACCCGCTGGAGACACCAGCAACGGCCGTGCTTCCCCCCGCAATCGCGTTGTAGGTGCCCAATGCTAGGCCTCTGTTCTCCGGCTTCGCAAGGCGGGATGCGAAGGCGACGCCGCTCAACTGGAAGAAAGACCACGTCAGTCCCACAAGAAACAAGAAGACAGCAACTGTCCCCCACGGCAAGTCAGGCACAAGCCAGAGCACGCCAGCCCCCGTGGCAAGCAGCAGCATGCGCGCGCCGAGAGCCCCGATTTGCACGCGTCGATTGCCTTTCTTCTTGATCCGATGCAGCGCGAAGGGGTATGCGATGACGACCCCGGCGTGAAGCATCACGTATCCGTAGAACACAAGCGAAGGTGAATACCCGAGACGCTGCGACATCAAGAGTGCAAGTGGCACAGCGAAGAAGCTGATTCCCGCAAATGCAAGAGAGGACGCGAGCAGGAAGAGCCTTGTCTCTCTGCGGAGCTCCACGAGCCGCCGAAGCGAGAACCGGTGGTACAGGTGGAGAGGGCTGAACTTCCAGGCTTCGACCAATAGGTTCCCTACGGCGACCACGACTCCGCGGAACTTCCGCTGCGTGAAACGCGGCATCGTCGTGGGGATGAGCCAAGCCGCGAGTCCCGCAGACACAAATCCCACGGCCGAAAGAGCCAGCAGCAGCGTTTGGATTCCGATCCGCTCAGACAGCGCGACAAGCGCGGCCGAAACGCCGAGTCCGCCGAGTACCAAGCCCAGAAGCCACCCAGCAGCTCCGGCGAGGTTTAGGGCGCTGATCCCCGACTCCCACGCCCCCTCGTCCTTGCGCTCGATGACAAGCAGGACTGCAACGGAGGCATTGGCTATCCAGAAGAAGCTGAGCAGTGTGTTGTGAAGAATGAGCCCCGCGAACGACGACGAGAAGGCCAGCCCTGCGTGGGCCACGCCGACAACTAGGAAGCTCAAGACCACGAACGCTTTCCGCCGATGCGCGGCGTCCGACAGCCTTCCCCACAGGAGACTCCCAAGCACCGCCGCTGTGCTCGCCAGTGTGGCAAGGATGCCAAGCTGGCTCGGACCTTGATCAAGGATCCGATCGAGCTTCAGCGGGATTAGTACGGATGAGGTCCCCATCACGAGATTCGCGAGGAGGAACGCAACGTACCAAGGCTCAATACTCCTACGAAACGAAAACACGATGCTAGAGCCTCCCGGGGTCTAGGAACTCGGTTCAGGAACACGGCCAATGCAACACAAACACGCCGCGGCCCAGCCCCCCCCTGCAAGCCAGCGCGGCAAGGCCACGGCCTTCCTCGCGCTACTTCACGAGCAGAAGCGGCACACTGGTTGTGTTGGCGACCTCTCGTGCAATGCTTCCCATGAGCGCTCCTTCGAGTCCGCGTCGACCATGCGTGCCCATCACGATGAGATCGGCATCAACCGCGGCTGCCATCTCTACAATAGCCTCCCCAGGGTGTCCTTCCTTAAGGTGCATCTCCACTTCGGTCACGCCGTTGTCTCGCAGCACCTGTGCCGTCTGGTCTGCGATTGCCTTTCCTTTCCGCATGATCTTGTCTGAAGCGACGTCATCCAGGATGTAGTAGTACCAGGGGCCTGCGTAGTTGGTCTCGGAAGCGAACAGCACGTGCACCTTCGCGGAGAGCTTCTCTGCGAGGCTTCCGGCGAAGTCGACTGCCTTCTCGCTGCACTTCGAGCCATCGGTTGGCACCAGGATTACGTCGATGTCCTCCGCACTTGGCCCACTCTTCACTCCGCTACCCTCCTCGGCATCCCAAACGGAATCTGCTGATCGTCTGCGTAGTCTACGGGTGTTGCGCTTCTCGTCGTCGGTACCCGCGTTCCCCACGGCGCCGTGAACACTTACTCCTCTGCCTCCGACAGCGCAGCGTCCATGTCTCGTGAGAAGTCATTCAGCTGGTCGAGTACCGCCTCAAGTTCGCTCGTTGCCTGCTTCAGATGGTCCACAAGCGGCCGCACCTTCTCAATCAGGTCCTTCTTCGAAACGTACCCCATGGTTCCTCCTTGCGCGAGGGACTACACGTGCGATCTACCAATCCTCGTTACCGTAGGATGGAGTCGCAGCTTTCTGCTTCTTCTCTTCTTTCACCTCGGTCACAACGGCATCCGTGGTCAGCATCATCCCAGCGATGGACGCAGCGTGCTGAAGCGCGGAACGGGTCACCTTCATTGGATCGATGATCCCTGCCTTGAACATGTCGCGGTACTCCTCTGCGATGACGTCGAAGCCGATACCCACCTCCGACGCCTTGACCCGTTCAACGACAATTGCCCCCTCAAAGCCTGCATTGCATGCAAGCTGCACAAGGGGAGCTTCGAGGGCCTTGCGAAGGATCCGCACACCGATGGCCTCATCGTTATCAAGCTTCAAGCCGCTCAGCGCTTTCGCTGCGTTGACGAGCGCGATCCCTCCGCCAGGGAGGATTCCTTCTTCGACGGCGGCCTTTGTCGCCTCAAGCGCATCCTCCATTCGGTGTTTCTTCTCTGCTAGCTCAGTCTCGGTGGCAGCCCCCACCTTGATCACCGCGACACCGCCAGCGAGCTTGGCCTTTCGCTCCTCGAGTTTCTCCCTGTCGTAGTCGGAGGTCGTCGTCTCAATCTGCGCCTCGATCTGGGAAACCCTACCCTTGATTGCAGCCTTCGTACCCTTGCCGCCGATGATTGTGGTGTTCTTGCTGTTGACACTGATGCTCGCTGCCTGGCCGAGCATGTCGAGCGTGGTGTCCTTGATGTGCATCCCGACGTCTTCAGCAACGACCGTTGCCCCAGTGAGAACCGCGATGTCTCCGAGCATTGCCTTGCGGCTGTCGCCGAATCCCGGAGCCTTGACCGCGCAGACCGAAAGCAAACCTCGCAGCTTGTTGACGACCAGCGTAGCCAACGCCTCCCCAGTGACGTCCTTGGCGATGATGAGCAGCGGCCGCTGTGCCTGTCCAACGCGTTCGAGGAGGGGCACCAGATCGGTCGCAACCTTCAGCTCTTGGTCGGTCACGAAGACGTAGGGCTCCTCGAGGAGGACCTCCATCTTCTTCGGTTCTGTGACGAAGTAGGGCGAGATGTACTCGCGATCGAACTGCATCCCCTCGACGACCTCGTAGAAGGTTTCGATGGTGTCAGCGTTCTCGACGGTGATGACGCCGGCTCGGCCGACCTCCTCCATCGCATCAGCAATGACCGCTCCGATCACTTCATCGTTTGCCGAGATCGTGGCAACCTGTGCTGTCTCAGCCTTTGTCTTGAGCTTCCGGGACTGCTTCTTGAGGGAATCCACGACCAGCTCAACGCCTTTGTCGATTCCCCTCTTGAGTTCCATCGGATTTGCACCAGCCGCCAGATTCTTGAAGCCTTGCTCAATCAGCGAGTGTGCGAGAATCGTCGCAGTCGTCGTTCCGTCGCCCGCAACATCATTGGTCTTCGATGCGACCTCCTTGACTAGCTGAGCTGCCACGTTCTCGTAGGGATCCTTGTACTCCTGTTCCTTGGCGATCGTTACACCATCATTCGTAATCTCCGGGCGTCCCCACTTCTTGCCCAGGACCACGTTGCGCCCGCGCGGCCCGAGCGTGATGCGTACGACCGCAGCCAGTTTGTCCGCACCGGCCTTCATCCGCCGACGTGCCTCTTCCCCGAAGATGACTTCCTTCGCCATGTGTCTCTCCTCGACCTACTTCTTCTTGACAAGAGCCAGGATGTCCGTCGCCTTGACGATCAAGAGCTTCTCCTGGTCGCGTTCAAGCTCCGTCCCGCCATACCGAGGGACCAGAACGACGTCGCCTTTCTTCACTTCGATCTTCTCGTCAGAGCCCACTGCAAGCACTTCTCCCTGCAGCGCCTTCTCGTTCTTCGCGCTGTCCGGAAGCACAATGCCACCTGGGCTCTTCTTCTCTTCGGACTCGACAAGTTTCAGCAACACCCGATTGCCTAGTGGCTGAACCTTCATGTCATTCCTCCTCTGCTGGCTGACATGACGCGGCCAGGGCATGCACTGCGCCGCCCCTCCGAATCACGGTCTGTCGCGCCATGATTTGAGCTGCGTCCTCCGTTCTTCTGCCAGGCGGCGGCGGGCTCTCATCCTCTCGCCTGACTTGACGATGCGCAGGCGTAGCCGCTTGATTGCTGTCTGCGGTTCCACTTCGACCTCGCTTTGCTCTCGCTACTCGACCTTGACTTCGATCGGCTTCGCCCGTTCCTTGATCGACTTACTCAACGGCACGGAAACTCTGAGGATTCCATGCTTCAGCGATGCGGTAATCCGCGATCGATCCTCCACCTCAGAGGGCAACGGAAGACTCCGCTGGAAGCGTCCATAGCGTCTCCCAATTCGGAAGTAGTCCTCCTGCTTGACCTCTTCGCTTCGCTGAATCTCCCCAGAGACGGTGAGTCGCCCCTGGTCGATCTTGATCTCCACTTCGTCTTTCTGGATGCCTGGCAACTCGATCTCGTAGATGACGTTGCCGTCCTTCTCGTAGACGTCGGTTCTCCCAACGCTCGGGGAGATGTCGAAACCGACATCTGAGAAATCGCCAAAGATCTCGTCCATGAGACGAGAGAGCCCCGATTCAGCCAGGAACGGCCGATGCCACACTGAAGGCAGATGCCTTGTCATCGTTTCACCTCTCCCCCTCTGCCGCGATGCGGTGCGGCCTTGTGCATGGGGAGCGGGCGTGAGGGGAAGCCCGCTCCACGGGGTGATGAAGCTATCGGCCTTTGTTCGAGGCCGCCTTGGGGGTCGTCTTCTTGTTCTTCTTCGTTGCCATCCCTGCCACCTCCCTTCCCTTCCGATGGATGGGTGTCGTGCTATCCGATCTCGTCGATCAGCGCCCTCTCCCACTCATCCGATTCGTCGAAGGCGCTGCTTGACACTTCGTCGTCTACTAGCTCGAGCCTGCGGCCTAGCCAGCGTCTCTGAATCAGCCACTCCCCGCATTGCGGGCACGTGCCGATGCTGTTCTTGTCATGACGGAAGTGAATGGAAGCCTCGCAAGACGGGCAGGCCAGCCTTCTCGCTCGTCTCGCCATCGTTCGACCCATGTTTTCCTCCTTGCGCAGCTTGTCAGTTGCGCAGTTGACTATCTAGGCAGCGTGCATTATACTCGCATCCATACCCTTGTCAAGAGCAAACGACGAAAGGAGAGAAGGCTGATGCCGAAGACACATTCTGGGTTCTTCAAGATGCTTTCGGCGCGATCACGCGTGCAGATTCTCAAGCTTCTCAGGAAACATGCCGACCTGACGGTAGACGACCTGGCGACACGACTTGGCGTGACGGTCCCAACCGTGTCACGCCACCTCCAGTTGCTGCGAATGCAGGACCTTGTGACGTTCAATCAGGACGCACAGACTCGCTACTACGAGGTGAACGACAAGGAGATCGCGAAGCGGGTTGCTGCGTTCTTGCAGGACCTAGACATCACGCTTCCCGATGCATGATGGATTCCGAGGCACAGTTGCGGATTGGGGAGAGGCAGGCGAGGTTTCCAGCGCCGATTCACACGGGGATGGGACGCAACCATCCGCTCAATGCCAGTTCGCGACCTACGTTTCGAGAGGGGTGAGTCATGCCACGCTTCACACACCGAGGATCGGAGAAGGCCGGCCAGGTTCCGGGCACACCCATCTACGTAGGTGAAGAGCGGGAGGCCGCAATCGTTGTCTCTCGCTACGACTATGATGAAGAGGGCGTCCACCGAGAAACACTCGATTCGGCAGAAGCAACCCTCGTTTCGCGGACGTCGCCGCGCCGTTCCTGGATCAACGTTGATGGTGTACATGAGGCGGAGACCATCCGGCGCATCGGTGAGGGCTTCGGCCTCCATCCGCTTGTCATCGAGGCCATCGTGCACACCGGGCAGCGTCCAAAGGCCGAGGACCACGGCTCGCATCTCTTCGTCGTTCTCCGCATGCTCAGCTGGAGCGAGGAATCTGAGCAGATCGATGACGAGCAGGTAAGCGTCGTCCTGGGACCATCGTGGGTGCTCACGTTTCAAGAGCGGGCGGGTGACGTCTTCGATCCGATCCGGGAACGACTACTCTCAGACCGAGGCCGGGTTCGGAAGCTCGGGTGTGATTATCTCGCCTACGCACTGATCGATGCCGTTGTCGACCACTACTTCTCGATTCTCGAAACACTCGGGGAACGCATCGAGTCTCTCGGCGAGGACATGACCGAGAACCCAAAGCGCGAGGATCTGGAGGCCATTCGGCGTCTGAAGCGCGAGCTGCTGTTCATGCGGAAGTCGGTGTGGCCGCTTCGCGAGGTAATTGGGAGCATCCAGCGAGACGAGAGTGAGCTCGTCCGGGAGTCCACCCGCCCGTACCTCCGAGACGTCTACGACCACACGATTCAGATCATCGATACCGTGGAGACATTCCGCGACATGCTCTCGGGCTTGATGGACCTGTACATGTCGAGCATCAGCAACCGAATGAATGAAGTGATGAAGGTCCTGACGATCATCGCGACGATCTTTATTCCATTGTCGTTCGTGGCGGGGCTCTACGGGATGAACTTCCTCTTCATGCCTGAGCTGCAATGGCGTTATGGCTACTTCGCAGTCCTCGGTGTCATGCTCGCCATTGGCGGAGGAATGCTCATGTACTTCAGGCGGCGGAAGTGGCTGTAGTCTGTGTCATCGCCTTGCCGAGGCTCCTGTGCACGGCAGCTGGTGCCGTGCTGAAGCAGGCACGTACCAACTGAGCCTCGGAAGGGATTAGAGTAAAGCATGCAGAGAGCCTTCGAATGGTTGGGCCAGGTGACAGGGCTGGGGTCCCCGACAATCGTCAAGTTGCTTGTCACGGTGGCGATCATCGTTGCCCTGTGGCTGATCCGCTGGGCATGGCTTGCGATCACAAATCGTAGGACGGACGACCCGCAGGTTCGATACAGATGGCGCAAGACCGCCACCTACTCCCTCACGATCATCGGGCTGATTCTTGTAGGCCGTGTCTGGCTGGAAGGGATCCAATCGCTGGTTACCTACTTGGGATTGGTGTCGGCCGGTATCGCCATCGCTCTTCGCGACCCGATCGTCAACTGGTTCGGCTGGATGTTCATCGGCTGGAGGCGCCCGTTCACGGTTGGCGACAGAATCCAGATCGGACCGCTCTGCGGGGACGTGATCGACATCGGTGTCTCAACGTTCTCCGTTCTCGAGGTTGCTGCTCCGGAACTCGGCGAGCAGACGACGGGGCGGATCGTCCACGTTCCCAACGGCAAGGTCTTCGTGGAGCCCCTCACGAACGTCACGCAGGGATTCAACTACGTGTGGAATGAGGTGGCCATCACGATCACGTTTGAGTCCGACTGGCGTCGAGCAAAGACGATCCTCGAGGGGATCCTGAAGGAGCGAGTGGTGTCCGTGACCGAGGAGGCGTCGCGCTTCATCCGAGATGCGTCTCGCAAGTTCCTCATCCGCTCAGCGAACGTGCATCCTGTTGTCTACACGCGCATCGTACCCGACGGAGTTGAGCTGGACCTCCGCTACGTCTGCGAGGCGCGATCAAGGAGAACGAGCACGGAATCCGTCTGTGAGGCCGTACTGCAGGCCTTCGCGGCAGAGTCGTCCATCGACTTTGCCTACAAGACGACCCGGATCTTCCGGCAAACCGAGGAAGGCAAGGAAGCCCTGCGAACACAACCGCCTCCGCCTGATGAGGAGTGAAACGCCATGCGAATGCGAAGCGTCGTGATTCTCGTCCTTCTCCTTCTATTCCTGGTCGTTGTTGTGCAGAACACTGAGGTCGTCTCTGTCCGCCTGCTGTTCTGGGATCTCGTGATGTCACGCATCATCCTCCTGGCACTGAGCCTGGCAGTCGGCGTGATAGTCGGCTTCCTCCTTGGCAGGCCCTGGCGACGGCGAGAGCAATACGCAAGAGCGAAGCGTCCACCGGAGAGCACCGGCTAGGACTGACCACAATGTCGCGTGCTCTCCCCGAGACTCGGTTCAGGTTTCCGGGGCGAAGGCCAGGCTATAACCCATACTGTGAGGGCATGCCGGGCGTTGGGTGGGAGTGAAGATCTCGGGTTCGCTCATCACGAAGTTCGAAACCAGTCCACTAGGGGGTACCAGCCAACACCGAGACGAGACGCGGGCGAAACGGCATCGGCTCACCCTCTTGTCGATTCCGCGACGACGGAGTAGGCTTCGTTCGTTGCCTGAGAGGTGATGGCTGATGGCGAGCAGTCTCTACGAGCAGATCTACGAGGTGACCCAGAAGATCCCCGCCGGGCAAGTGGCGACGTACGGGCAGATCGCGCGGCTGGCCGGGATCCCGAAGGGCGCGCGTCAAGTCGGCTACGCGATGGCGGCGCTCGGGCGCGGACGACCTCGGCCGGAGATTCCTTGGCATCGGGTGGTCAACGCCAAGGGCGAATCGAGCATCGGCGGCGAGCAGGTTGCACGCCTGGAGCCCGAAGGCGTCGTGTTCGACGAGCGAGGCCGGATCGATCTGAGGCGATTCGGGTGGAGCGAGTTCGACGAGGAGCGGATGTTCGAATGAAGCGCGCGAGGATCATCCGGCCCGCGCTGGCGCTCGCTCTCCCACTGGTCCTTCTGTGTCTGGCCGCCTGTTTGGGTCCAGTCGAGCGGCCGATCGCCGACTTCACTTGGTGCCCCGATGGGGCCCAGGGACGACTAGACTACTGGTTCACTTCGACGTCGACGACGGCCCCCCGAGCATCGATCGATCGACTCCTGTGGGAGTTCGACGACAACTCGCCCCCGGCGGAGTCGTACTGGGACGTCGTCCATCGCTTCGACGAGGAGCGGACGCACCGCGTGACGCTGACCGTCACGGACAGCCGTGGCGTCTCGGGAACAATCACCAAGGACGTCCCGGTCGCGATGGCGGCGTTCGTGCACTCGACGTGGCAACTGACGCTCGGCTACCCGCCGACAGTCTCGGGGATCGTTGAGAACCGGTTCACAGAGCGGCTGGACGAAGTCATCATCCACGCGAAGTTCTACGATGCGGACGGCGTCCGTCTCACCGACGGGCGAATCGAGATCGGCGATCTCGACCCCGGCGAGCGGGCGGCGTTCCAGGTTCGGGCGGAGGCATTCATGCCCCGGATCTTCCACGCGACAGTCGAGGTCGAATCCTTCACCGCTGAGTGTTCGCCACGCTGGGACGTGTTACCGCTCGCTCCGGATCAGCACTGAAAACCTCGATCACGCGCTGCGGCACACGCTCCTCAACCGGCTAGATCGAGAAGGCCGCAGCGACCTGTTCCCGCAGTGAATCCTTGACGTCCTCCGAGCAGAAGGCGGCGTTGGCGCTGTCGAGGAGGATCGTGCGGACCACGTCTCGATCGAACGAGAACGCTGCCACGATCGACTCGAATTCGTGGGTGAGATCGATCTGCGACATCAGCCGATTGTCGGTGTTGATGCTGATGGGGATTCCCAGATCCACGTAGCGCTTCAGCGGATGGTCGGCGTAGGACTCGATGAAGCTTGAGGTCTGAAGGTTGCTCGTCGGGCAGATCTCGAGCGGAATCCGGAGTTCCTTCACACGCGCTTCCGTGGCGGGATCCTGGAACAGGTGCACGCCGTGGCCGATGCGCTCCGCGCCGAGATCGACGGCCTCTTTGATCTGCTCCGGGCAGCAGGCCTCTCCTGCGTGGAGGGTGAGGTGGACTCCGGCGGCGTGGACGAAGCCGACGGCCGCCCGATGGATGCGTGGGGGGTGGAAGTGCTCCGGCCCCGCCAGATCGAACGCCACGACACCCTTGCCCGCAAACTGCGCCGCAAGCTGAGCGACCTCCATCGAGCGCTCCGTCGATTCCTGTTTCAACGCCGTCAGGATCAGTCCCGTTCGTATCGGGTAGACGGCCTCCGCTCGACGCATCCCGGACAAGACTGCGGCGGCGACGTCACGAGGCTTCAGGCCCGTCTCGGTGTGCAATAGCGGGGCGAAGCGAATCTCGATGTAGATCACGTTCTCACGTGCGGCGTCCTCGCACAGCTCGTACGCGACCCGTTCGAGCGCTCGCTCATCTTGCAGCAGGCGGACGGTGACGTCGAACGTTTTGAGGTAGTCCTCGAGGGTTCCTCGCTTCGGTGGAACCACTGCCTTGCACGGGTCGAATCCTCGCGGGAAACGCAGATCGGAAGGCAATCGCTTCGCGAGTTTCCGTACCGTCTCCGGCCGAAGAGAGCCGTCGAGGTGCACGTGAAGCTCGATCTTGGGAAGCTCACGCAGCCAGGAATCCATGTGCAGAATCTACTGCTTTCGGAGCCTGTTCAGCAAGCGAGGGCGCCTTATCGTTTGCCGATTGTCCCTACATCTTCGCCTTGGCGGAGGCAACCTTGTGCGCCAATCGGTCCGTCGTGCCCTTCCGATCGTCGATCTTGATGGCCAGAGAGACGCGGTTTGCATGCTCCAACAGCCGGTCTCGGCAAGCCTTGATCACGGACATCACTTCATCCCAGTCGCCCTCAAGGTTCGTTCCCATCGCGTGTTGTTCGTGAGCCACCCCCGACACCTCGATGATCTTGAACGCTTCGGCGACCGACGCGCTCAGGCTTTCGCCCACCCCGATCAGATGGATGGAGAACTCGGCGATCATATCATCCTCCTTCGAGCACTAGGGCACCCTGCTTGACTCGGGTGTCGCTACGGGTCCCGATCATATCGAAGCTCGTAGTCGGCCTGCGCGCCGGCGCCGTCGATGGCGATCGTCCCGGTCGAAGGATCGAGCGTAATCGATGCCCACGACGGAGGCGTTCCCTGGTCGACGAGCGCTTCGAACGTGACGTAGTGGATGCCGCCGACGACGTTGTGAGCGTTGTCGTGATCGTGTCCCTGGAAGACGGCGATCACATCTCCGTCGGCCTCGAGAATGGCTTGTACTTCGGGCTGGTTCGGCACGAGGGCTTGGCCCCACTCCTCGACGTACTCGTCGAGCATCTGGTGCACAAAAACGATCGTCGGGCCGTCGGACGCAGCAAGATCCTGTTGCAGCCAGGCGATCTCTGTCTCGGGCACGAACCCGGCGACGCCCGAGTACGTGTGCACTAGATCGGTTCCGTCCTCGGCGTACTGGAGGTCGAGGACGATGAAGTGGAAAGCGCCGACGTCGAAGCTGTAGTAGGTCTCATCGACGGAGACGCGGTCGAGGTACTCCTGCTTCGAGAGGTTGTAGACGTCGTGATTCCCCAACACGTGATAGCGCGGGCCTTCGAACCCGGCGTAGAGGTTCTCCGTCCACGCCAGGATGCCGGGAATGCGAGCCGCATCGCCAAGGTCACCGCCAAAGACAACCCATCCGTTGACGTAGTCGCCGAGCTCGATCACGAAATCAGGACCCCACCCGTTCATCGCGTCGACGAACGCCGTGAGCCGCTCCTCCGTGTGCGTCATCCACTTCCCATCAAACGGAGAATCGACGTCGTGAGCGTGCAGATCGGTGAACAGACCGAAGCGAATGACGTCGGTCCCCGCGTTTGCCAACGCGGGCAAGACGAGCGCACAACAGACGAAACAAGCGAGAACCGCGTGTGTACGAAGCCGCCCCGGTGCCGTTCTCATGGAGACCCCTTGTGCATCGTCACGAGCGTTCGGTCAATACGTCAGCTGCAGATCGTCCTGAAGCCCCGCGCCGTCGATGGTGATCGTCCTGGCCGATGGATCGAGCGTAACCTGCGCCCACGATGGCGGTGTCGGATCGGTGTGATCGACCATCGCCGCGAATGTCACGTAGTGGATCCCATCGATCTGCGCGTACACGTTGTCGTGAACGTGTCCTTGGAAAACGGCGATCACCACGCCGGACGCACTCAACAGCTGACGAACCTCCGCGTTGTTGACCACCGGCGGCCCGCCGGCGACGCTATCGAACTCCGAATCGAACGGCTGGTGGACGCAGACGACCGTCGGTAGGTCGGTCTGCTCGAGGTCGTCTTTAAGCCAGTCGAGTTCGTGGCCGGGAATCCGGCACTTCACCCGCGTGAAGACATGGTCGTAGTCATCTCCCGCGGGATCGTTGTACTCCGCATCGAGAATCGCGAAATGGTATCCGCCGGCATCGAAGCTGTAGTACTTCTCCTCGCGTCCGACGGCGGCGAGGAACTCGTCCTTCGACAGGTCGTACAGATCGTGGTTGCCGAGCACGTAGTGCGTCGGGCACTCCAACGCCGCGAAGAGGGCGAGCGCGTCATCGAGGATCTGCGAAACCCGTGTGGGATCGCCGTAGTCGGCCCCCCAGACGATCGCGCCGTTGACGAAGTCGCCCAGCTCGATGGTCAGATCGGCCGGCCAAGCGTTCATCGTATCGACAAAGGCGGTGAGTCTTTCGGGGTAGTTGACCATCACCTTGGACTCTCCCGGCGAGTTCGTGTCGTGTGCATGCACATCCGTGACGATGCCCAGGCGAAGCACATCGCCATCCGATGCCCATGAGACGATCCAACCGACGCAGACAACGGCAATCACAACGACAAGCGACCAGAGCTTGGTTCTCATCTCGACCTCCCGAAGATCTGTAAAAGAATGTCACGAAAGCCTAGCGACAGGGGCACAGGAGAGCAAGCCTTGAGACCGAGGACGGCCCGCGCTACGCTGGGCGACTGTAATGAGCGAATCGAAGACGATCGACGTGTTGCAGCGCGCGGTTCATCAGACGGCGGTGAAGCACGGCTGGTGGGATCAGGCGCGACCGATCGGTGAGGTGCTGATGCTGGTGGTCACCGAGCTCGCAGAAGCGATGGAGGCCTATCGAAGCGGCGATTCAGGGAGCGACAAGATCCCGGGCTTCTCGAAAGTCGAAGAGGAGCTGGCCGATGCGATCATCCGGATCCTCGACTTCGCCGGCGGCCACAGCCTGAACATCGAGGGCGCCCTAACGGCGAAGATGGAGTACAACGAGTCCCGTCCGTATCGCCACGGGGGAAAACTAGCCTAGCCTGACAAGTACCTGCAGATCCGGTTCCAGGATCCGCCACCGCCTCTCGTTGTTCCGGCCCAAAGCGACGCCGTGCAGGCTTGTCTCCATGGAGGATTCTTCCGTGTCCGCCACGATGGTTTCGGCTCCCGCAGCGTGCCTCAGAGCCGTTCTTGTGGGCGGCGAGAAAAGCGAGCTAACCGTTATCCAGTATGCGATCCCGCGTCTTGCTATCGTCCAAAGGCATGGATATACTGCGCACGAGTTCCTTTCGATTCGCATCCAAGGGGGATACCGAATATGGGGCAAGCAAGAAGCATCTGCTTGGTGGGGCACTCCGGCTGCGGTAAGACGACGCTCGCGGCGGCGCTGATGAAGAAGGCGGGCGTGAAGGACCAGATCGAACTCGACGCTTCGCACGAGGAGAAGGAGCGCGGGCACACGATTGACATGGGCCTCGGCACATATAGCGCAGACGGGACTACCGTTACGCTCCTCGACACGCCCGGGGGCGACGAGTTCATCGAGGAGATGTACAAAGGCGTGCCCGTGGTGGACCTGACCCTCTTGGTGGTAGGCGCGGAGAAGGCGGTCGAAGTGGTGACCGAGCGAGCTTGGGAGATCACCGGGGCGGCGAAGCGGCCGACGGCGATTCTCGTCAACCAGATGGATCGAGAGAACGCGAACTTCGATTCCGCCGTTGCGTCCATGCAGGATCACTTCGAAAGAAAGCTCCTTCCCATCCAGCTTCCCATCCGCGATGGAGGAAGCTTCACGGGAATCATCGATCTCATCGGGAATCGCGCCATCCAGTTCGCGGACAAATCCAGCAAGGACATTCCGGCGGATCTCAGTGCGGCCGTCGAGGGCGCCCGGGGGCAGCTGATCGAGGAAGTATCGACGATCAACGATGAGCTGATGATGAAGTTCCTCGAGGACGAGCCGATCACCGCCGAGGAACTCGCGACCACTCTGGCCAAGGGCGTCGCGAGCGGAGAGCTAGTTCCCGTCTTGTGCAGTTCGGCGACGGAGGGAAAGGGACTCGACCTTCTGATGAAGATGCTCATCAGCCTCACGTCTGGACGCGCAGGGAATGCCGGCGGTCCGGCGCGCGCGGTCGTGTTCAACCTGTCCAACGACCCGTATCTCGGGCGACTCACCTACGTCCGGGTCCTCGACGGCACGCTGAAGGAGGGGACGGCCCTCGTCGACGTGGCATCCGGATCGCGAGTGGATGTTCGTGATCTGTACGCTCTCGAGGGGACAAACCAGAAACGCGTACCTCAAGCCGAGACGGGCCAGCTCGTGGCGATCGGGAAGATCGAGGACATCCCGCTGAGAACGACCATCGCGGCGAGCCAGGACGCGGCCGCGTTCGAGATGCCCGAGTTCCCGAAGCCGGTCTACTCGCGGGCGATCGTCCCGAAGAGCCAAGCGGATGTGGAGAAGATGAGCGAGGCGCTGCGAGATGTCCTGGGGACGAAAGCGACGATTGACGTCGGCCGCGATCCGGTCACCAAAGAGATGATTGTCCACGGAATGGGAGACATACACCTGTCGGTGTTCATCGAGCGGCTGAAGAACCGCCACAACGTCTCTCTGGAGACCCATCAACCGCGCATCCCGTACAAGGAGACGATTCGCAAGAAGGCCGAAGCGAAGTACCGACACAAGAAGCAGACCGGCGGGCGCGGCCAATTCGGAGAAGTCGAGTTGCGCATCGAGCCATACACCGAGGGCGAAGGCTACCAGTTCCTCAACGAGATCAAGGGCGCTTCCATCCCCGGGCAGTACATCCCAGGCGTAGAGAAAGGGATTCTCGAGGCGATGGAAGAGGGGAATCTCGCCAAGTTCCCGGTCACGAACGTATCCGTCGCCGTGTTCGATGGGAGTTTTCATCCCGTTGATTCGTCCGAGCTGGCGTTCAAACTCGCGGCACGCCACGCGTTCCGTGACGCGTTCGATCAAGCAAGTCCGGTTCTGCTCGAGCCGGTGATGACGGTCGATGTACGGGTACCGGAGGAATACACCGGGGACATCATCAGCGATCTCAACGGTCGTCGCGGGAGGATTCTCGGAATGGACCCCGCCGGCAAGGTGACGATCGTCCATGCCTTGGTGCCACTCATCGAGATGCAAAGCTACGCTCTTGATCTGAAATCTCGCACACAGGGACGCGCGACCTTCCAGATGGAGTTCTGCAAGTACAGTCAAGTCCCGGGCAACGTGCAAGACAAGATCATCGCGCAAGCGCAGCCCGCCGAATGAACGTCGATCGGTACATGCACCAAGGGGCGGTGACCGCTCTACCCACAGCCGCCCTCTCCACCGTGCGGAAGGTCATGGAGGAACACGGCTTCGGCCTCCTGCTCGTAGCCTCCGAGGATGGAGTTCTCAAGGGATTCGTTACGCGCGCATCGCTGAAGGGCGTCACGGATTGGGAAGACCCCGTCGGGCGAATCGCGCATCCGGCGAAGTTCGCCGTCTCTCCCGGCGACACGCTGGAAAAGGCGGCGCTGATCCTGCTTGAGAATCGGCTCGTCCTGCTCCCCGTTACGTCGGACGACGGTCGATTGGTCGGTGTTCTCACGCAAGCAGAGGTTCTTCGCGGCCTGGCCGAAGGGCTCGGGATCGGCCTCGAGGGAACCAGACTGACCGTGAAGCTGCGGGAAGATTCCGACGATCTCTATCGCGTGTTCGAAGCGCTGCGCGAGCAGGATGTCCATCTGATCAGTCTCGCTTTCGCACGCGAAGCGAACAACGGTGATCGGCGGGAAGCGATTCTCCGCGTTCAGGGTGTCGACGATCGCGAGAAGCTCCGCGAGGAGCTTGAGCAATGCCTCCGCGAAGCTGATGTTTGAGCTCGTCGTCGAGACCCGCAGAAAAGAAGAACTGCTCGACATCACGCCGCTCGTGCAACGGGCGACGGCTGAAGCGGGCAGCTCGGGCAAGGCCTGCATGGTTTTCTCGCCTCACACGACGGCAGGGATCACGATCAACGAGCACGCGGATCCCGCTGTCGCAGGCGACTTCCTGGCCGCGCTCGGACACGTCGTCCCCGAGGGCCAGCCTTGGCAGCACCTCGAAGGGAATTCGCCCGCGCACGTGAAGGCGTCGATCGTCGGATCGAGTGTTTTGGTCGGGCTCGAAGACGGAGAACTGACGCTGGGAACGTGGCAAGGGATCTTCTTCTGCGAATTCGACGGGCCCCGCACGCGCAAGGTTTGGCTAGAGATCCTGTCCTGAAAAGAGCACTCCCAGGCAGCGCCGCGCACGCCAAGCGAGGCGGGGCGTCCGCAAGCAGGACGGACTCCGCGACGCTCCGCCTTCGAGCCGGCGCCAGCCGCGGGCCGGCCGGACCCTCACTGTGCGCAGGGTTTCGTTCGACTCTCGATTCCGAGCAGACACCCCAGCCGGACACCGTGGCTTATCCAATCAATTGTCGCGGCTCCCCACAGCGAAAGCTTGCCGAGAGGCCTCATCAAATCCGATCGACTGTGAACTCAACTTCCCGGCAGCACTCGACCGAGGTTGATCGATCGCTGCCCCGCGAGCGCTGCCTAGTAGCGGATGACGATCTTGCCGCGGTCTAGAACCTCAAGGAAAGGGTTGAGCATGCAGAACTCATCCGCGGCTCCATCGTCTTTGGCCCAGAACTGCCACACGGGGGGACCGGGTAAGGGGTCGCCTCCGGCCCCTCTGACCTCTGCGAAGAAACTGACCCTACCGTCCGCCGTAAGGTGAACGTCGAATACACGCTTGGAGAGGACTACGCCTGCGAGCTTCCCTGATCCCTGGTCGAAGAGGCGAATCGAGATCGATCCGCGATCATCACCCGGTTCGCCCCTGTCCTGCACGTTGAATGCAACTTGTAGGTCGAGCGGCATACCCGCGAAATAGAGGGTTCCCCAGAACTGACCATGCGCCCGTACCAGCGGCTTGGCAGACAGCACAGTCAGGCTTGCCGCAACCAGCAGAACGATGGCCAACAGTCCCAACTGAATCCTTCGCATCGCGATCTCCTTCTCCGAGCTTCTGGCCCGCAAAACAGCAACACTCAGTGTGCACATGAAGGCAAACCGGATTCCCCAGTGAGGATCGAATGCGGCGAGCAGACGTGGTATGGAGTGCGCCGATGAATACTACACCTATCATTCATGAGAAGTCAAGAAGAGGGCGCCGCCTGAGTGGCGCCGAACTGCCGTCAATTGCCTTTGCTGGAAGTAGTGACTTGAACCGGCTCAGGCGTGGACCGAACATCGTGAACTGGTTGCGAGGATCGGCAAGCTGCCCCCGTAGATCAATCGCCAGGGCAACTGATCTGTCATCAGCAGGTTGCCAGTTCGACTCGAAAGCACCTTGCCAGTCTTGCTTTTCGCTATTCCCGCCCTCTCGAAAGACCGACTGATTACTCCTTTTCGTCGCCTGGGCGTCGGTCTTGATGGGGATGCGCTGCAACGTGCCTGCGAACCCTCGATCGCCGTTCTTGACCGGGAAACCGCGCGTTGATACAATCCGGCACGGATCGGGCAAGCCGCCAGCGTAGCTCAATTGGCAGAGCAACTGATTTGTAATCAGTAGGTTGCCAGTTCGACTCTGGCCGCTGGCTCTTCCGTGTTGTTTCGGAGGGGTACCGAAGTGGCCAAACGGGGCGGACTGTAAATCCGTTGGCGGACGCCTACGGGGGTTCGAATCCCTCCCCCTCCAGTTGGAAGGGCATTGGGTTTGGGGTACACTCCGGCGTTGCGGAGTTCCGATTGCCCGTGTAGCTCAGGAGGTAGAGCACCCCCTTGGTAAGGGGGAGGTCGTCGGTTCGACTCCGACCGCGGGCTCATGCCCGCGGCGGAAGGTTTTCTCCTTTCGAAGATCAGACAACGTCGCGGGATAGTTGTGAAGGAGGTTGGAGGAGATGGCGAAGGAAGCGTTTGTGAGGGACAAGCCTCACCTGAACATTGGCACGATCGGACACATCGATCATGGGAAAACGACGCTGACATCGGCGATCACGAAAGTCCTCGCGACGCAGGGCAAGGCGCAGGCGATGGCGTTCGAGGACATCGACAACGCGCCGGAGGAGAAGGCACGTGGGATCACAATCAATGTGCGACACGTCGAGTACCAGACGGAGAATCGGCACTACGCGCACATCGATTGCCCGGGTCACGCGGACTACATCAAGAACATGATCACCGGCGCCGCCCAGATGGACGGCGCGATTCTCGTTGTGGCGGCCGACGACGGCCCGATGCCGCAGACCCGAGAGCACGTGCTGCTGGCCAAGCAGGTGAACGTGCCGGCGATGGTCGTTTACTTGAACAAGGTGGACATGGTCGACGATCCCGAGCTGATCGACCTGATCGAGATGGAGATTCGTGAGCTTCTGACGGAGCATGAGTTTCCGGGCGACGAGATCCCGATCATCCGTGGCTCCGCCTTGAAGGCAATGGAGCACGGCGACGAGGCAGGGCATGCCGATGCCGAGTCCGTCATCGAGCTGATGAAGGCGGTCGACGACTACATCCCGCTCCCGGATCGCGAAGAGGACAAGCCGTTCCTGATGCCGGTCGAGGACATCTTCTCGATCAAGGGCCGCGGAACGGTCGCGACCGGCCGCGTCGAGCGCGGCAAGATCACGCCTGGCATGGAGATCGAGATCGTCGGCGTGCACGACGAAGTCGCGAAGACCGTCGCGACGAGCCTCGAGATGTTCAACAAGATCCTCGACTACGCGATCGCAGGGGACAATGTGGGAATCCTCCTTCGCGGCATCGACAAGGATAACATCGAGCGCGGGCAGGTCATCGCTGCGCCGAAGTCGATCACACCGCACACCAAGTTCGAGGGAGAGATCTATGTGCTGACGAAGGACGAGGGTGGGCGACACAAGCCTTTCTTCTCGGGGTACAGGCCGCAGTTCTTCTTCCGCACGACCGACATCACGGGCACAATGATGCTCCCTGAAGGTGTCGAGATGGTCATGCCGGGCGATCACGTCAGGATCAACGGTGAACTCATCCATCCGATCGCCATGGACGAAGGTCTGCGCTTCGCGGTCCGCGAAGGCGGAAAGACGATCGCTTCCGGCGTCGTCACCAAGATCCTCGAGTAGCGAGGAGATGCGCCGTGGCCAAGAAAACTGAGGCGGTCGTCCACGTCACGCTCGCCTGCGGCGAGTGCGGACGCCGGAACTACCACACGACAAAGAACAAGAACAACACTCGTGAGAAGCTGCAGTTGAACAAGTACTGCAAGTGGGACCGCAAGCACACGCAGCACAAGGAGGTCTAGCTGCTGAAGCTAGACGGATCATAGGCCCTTAGCTCAACTGGTAGAGCGTCCGACTCCAAATCGGAAGGCTGGGGGTTCGAGTCCTCTAGGGCCTGCATGCAGGAAGGTCGGTTTCCGAGGAGACGCTTACGATGATCGAACGACTGACGAACTATCTCAAGGGTGTGCGTGCGGAGGTTTCGCGCGTGACCTGGCCGACGCGCAACGAAGTGATCTCGCTGACGGCACTCATTCTCCTTCTCACGGTTGTCGTAACGATCTACATTTGGGGTGTAGACGGAGTGATCGGGACCATCCTGAGGCTGTTCATCCGTGCAGGCTAGGCGATCGTCATGCGACTGAAGAAGTGGTACGCCATCCAGACCTACGCTGGCTCGGAGTTGAAGGTCAAAGAGGACCTGAACGAGCGTGTTCGTCGTCGCGAATGGGAAAGCGCTCTCGAGCGCTTCACCGTCGAGGACGAGGAGACGTACTTTCTTGTGCCGGTGGAGGAAGTCATCACGTCGCGGAGTCGGCGAGGAGCCTCCGCGGAGTACCGGATCCCGTACGACTACGACCTCGTGGCTAAGCCGAATGAGCGGATCGCTCGGGGCGATGTCATCGCCCGCAAGCCTCCGCGTCACATGGAGGAGGACGGCGTCGTTGCAGATCTAGAGCCGCTGCAGCGGGTGATCGTCGAGATGACGAACCGCAACGAGGAGGTCTATCTCGTTCCGGTCGACAAGAGGATCCGTCGTGACATTCGAGTCGGAGAGAAAATCCGAAACGGCGTTCCGCTCACCTCGGACAGCGACGAGCAGTTCCTCGTCGGGAATCGCGGGACGATCGTACTGCGAGACAAAGTCCGCCGGGTCACGTTCGAGCAGGCAGATGGCAAGGAGAAGAAGCGGATCATCCCGGAGAAGGTGATCGTTCGAATTCGAGATGGCCAGAAACTGAAACAGGGTGACCCGATCGAAGCGGAAGATCACATCTCGAGTCGCGCGTCCGGGCTGCTGAAGGTCAAGGAGTACAAGGACAAGCGCGTGGTGATGATCCAGCGAATCGAGAAACGCCGCCTCTTCCCAGGCTACGTCTTCGGACGGATGGGCCTCGAGGAAGAGGAGATGATGGAGCTGATCGACGGGATCAAGGGAGCCGTTCGCTACGTCGGATCGCGCTACAAGCCCATGCCCATCGAAGGGCCCGAGATGAAGCTGATCAAGCGAAAAGCAGGACTCCTCGCGATTCCGACAGCGGCGACGGCGGGGGCGGCAACGGCCGCATCGCACGAGCCCAAGATTGAGATCGACTTCACCGTCGGCGAGGTCATCGAGATCACCGAGGGCCCGTTTGCTGATTTCACGGGTGAGATCAAAGAGATCGACAAGGAAGCTGAGGAAGTATCGGTGATGGTCAAAATCTTCGGACGGGAAACCCCGGTGACTCTCGGCTTCGAAGGCATAGAGAAGCTCTAAGGAAACCTGGAAGACAGGGGAGGAGGTACGCATGGCCAAGACAGCCATTGCCACGATCAGGCTGCACATTCCCGCAGGGCAGGCGACGCCCGCGCCTCCGGTTGGACCCGCTTTGGGCGAGCATAAGCTCAACATCATGGACTTCTGTAAGAAGTTCAACGATGCGACGAAGGGCGAGTCCCCCGGGACGATCATCCCGGTCGTCATCTCGGTGTACATGGGGCGCAAGTACGACTTCATCCTGAAGCAGCCGCCGGCGGCAGAGCTGATCAAGATGGCAGCAGGGATTCAATCCGGATCTCCCGAGCCGAACCGAATGAAGGTCGCGAAGATCACGACGGAGCAGGTTCGCCGCATCGCTGAGCGGAAGCTCCCCGACCTGAACACGTACAAGATCGAGTCTGCGATGCGAATCGTCGAGGGAACCGCGTTGAACATGGGCGTCGAGGTGGTGGAGGGATGAGCCGAAGCAGACGCTTTCAGAGCGCGGCGACCCTCGTTGAGCCGCGTGCGACGTACGGATTCGATGAGGCCGTCGAGAAGCTGAAGGCGGGCGCGACCGCCCGTTTCGATGAGACGGTCGAGATGACGCTCGTCCTCGGGGTCAACGCAAGCCAGACCTCCGTTCGAGGAACGTGCAATCTGCCGCACGGAACCGGGAAGACGATCCGCATCCTCGCGTTCGCCAAGGGAGGGAGCATCACGGAAGCGGAATCCGCCGGGGCCGACTTCGTTGGCGGCGAGGATTTTGCCAAGCGGATTCAAGAGGGCTGGTTCGAGTTCGACAAGGTCGTCGCGACGCCGGACATGATGCCGGTCGTCGGCAAGCTCGGAAAGGTTCTCGGCCCTCGTGGTCTCATGCCGAGCCCCAAGACCGGGACGGTCACCAAGGACATCGGCGGGGTCATTGCGGAGCTCAAGAAGGGGATGGTCGAGTTCCGCACCGATCGTCTTGGCGTGATTCACACCGTCTTCGGGAAGGCGTCTTTCGCACCGGAAGCGTTGAAGGAGAACCTCACCGCGGTCCTCATCAGCGTGGCGGAGCGGAAGCCTGACGAGGGCGTCAAGGGACGGTTCATCAAGAAGGTGTCGATCGCATCGACGATGGGGCCTGGCATCACGCTTGATCAGACCGAGGTCAACGAGACGGTCGAGGCCGTGAGCTAGGAGACGAGATGCCGACGCAACTGAAGACACAGGAAGTCGAGTGCCTGAAGGAGAAGTTTGAGCGCGCGGTCTCGTTGGTCTTGGCGGACTATCGCGGGCTGACGGCCAACCAGATGGTGGAACTCCGCGAGAAGTTCACCAAAGAGGGTCTGGAGTATCGCGTCGTCAAGGATACGCTCGCACGAATCGCGGCGCACGAAGCCGGAATCGAAGGCCTGGCAGAGATGTTCACCGGTCCGATCTCGATAGCCCTCGGCTATGAGGACCCGGCGATTCCGTTCAAGTTGAGCGAGGCGTGTCGGAGGACCTATGCCCCGAGCTACGAGTTGAGGGGCGGCGTGTTCGAAGGAGTTCTCGTACCGGAAGACGAGGTGAGAAGGTACGCTCTGCTTCCGTCACGAGAGGAGCTCCTCGCCAAGCTGGCGATGCTGCTCTCAAGTCCGATGCGAGCCCTCGCGGTCATGCTGAAAGCAAAGATCCGTGAGCTAGCGACGGTGCTACACGAAATCAAGAAGCAACGCGAACAGCAGAAAGAGGAGGCGTAAGCGATGGCGAAGGAAGACATCCTTCAGCAGATAGAGGAGATGTCGGTCAAGGATTTGGCCGACCTCGTCGAGGCGATCGAAGAGCGATTCAATGTCTCTGCGGCTATGGCCGCACCGGTTGCTGTAGCCGTGGCCCCCGGGGCCGCCGGTGAGGGCGAAACGGAGGCCGCGGAGACACTGAAAGTCGTCATGACCAGTGCCGGTCAGAAAAAGATCCAGGTCATCAAGGAGATCAAGGAGATCACCGGCAAGGGCCTCAAGGAATGCAAGGAACTAGCCGACGGCCTTCCGGCGACGATCAAGGAAGACGTGGGTGCGGACGAGGCGACAAGCATCAAGGAGAAACTGGAGGCGGCCGGAGCTGAGATCGAGCTGCAGTAGACCCTGCCTGACGCGCAACACCTGCGTATCGTCTTCGAACGTTTGCCTTGAAGTGGGAAACCACCTCGAGGCTCTCGTTCTTTCGAAGGGGAGAAGATGAGGCAACGAGAACGAAGGTCGTACGGACGCATCCAGGAGATCCTTCCCCCACCGTACTTGCTGGAGGATGTCCGGAAGTCATTCGCCCGGTTCGTAGATACGGGCATCCCTCGTGCGTTTGAGGACATCTCACCGATCGTGGGGCATGGCAAGGACGGGCTGACACTCGAGCTCGTCGATCCGTACCTGGGGGACGCACGAAACAGCGAGTTCGAATGCAAGGACAGGGACCTCACTTTCTCGCGGCCACTGCGCGTGACGGCGATCCTCAAGCAAGAGGGCAAGGTTCTCCAGAAAACGGAGCTGTACATCGGCGATTTCCCGATGATGACGGGGAGAGGGACGTTCATCATCAACGGATCGGAGAATGCTCTCGTCAACGAGTTGACGAGAGCCCCCGGGGTCTACTTCACCCAGGAGGATACGCAGCTGTTCAAGGGGCACGCTCTGCCCGAGCTCGGCGCGTGGCTCGAGATCTTGCTCGACACAAAGCGGATGACCCTCCGGGCGAACCTTGACAGGAAGGGCAAGGTCATCGCGACAACTCTGCTGAAGGCCCTCGGCTTCGACGAGAAAAGGATCTGCCGCTACTTCAGCTTTGAGGTGTCCCCGGTCACGGCCGAGCGACTCGAACCCTACGTGGGACACCTGGTCGCAATGGAGATTGAGGGCAAGAAGGATGAGGAGCCGCTGATCCTGTTCGGCCAGACGCTTCAAGCGGAGCACCTCGACGCACTGCAGAAGAAGAAGCTGAAGTCGATCCGCCTCGTCAATCCCTACATCCAGCGTGCGTTGGAAGAGGATCAAACGACGAATCAGGAAGAGGCGCTTCGTGCCGTCTATCGACGGCTGAGACCGTCCGATCGCTCCTCGCCCGCCCAGATGGGCGAGTACATCGAGAACCTCTATTTCCATCCGACGAGCTATCTCCTCTCCGAGGTCGGCAGATTCAAGGTCAATCGGAAGCTGGGTCTTGAGCTGAAGCAGCCGGTTCTTTACGTTGCGGATATCGTGCGCACAATCAAGGTGCTACTGGAGGTTCCGACGAATCCGGTCCTTCTCGATGAGAAGGACCATCTCGCGAACAAGCGCGTCCGTCTCCCCGGCGAACTGGCCGAGAACTCCGTGCGCACCGGGCTGGTCAGGATGGCAAGAATCGCGCGCGACAAACTCTCGAAGTACGCTCTGGACGAGAAGGACACGATCCGGCGGCTGATCTCAACGCGAACCGTACAGGGAGCGATCAACCAGCTGTTCTACACCGGGCGATTCTCTCAGTTTCTCGAGCAGACGAACCCGCTGACCGAGCTGACACACAAGCGTCGGCTGAATGCGCTCGGGGGCGGGTTGACGAAACGTCGGGCGAAGATCGAGGTGCGTGACGTTCACTCGTCCCACTACGCGCGCATCTGTCCGATCGAGACGCCCGAAGGGCAGAACATCGGCTTGATCACCTCGCTCGCGTGCTACGCGAGCGTGAACGACTACGGATTCCTGGTGGCTCCGTATCGCCGCGTCGTCAAGGGGAAGGTGACCGACGAGATCGTCTACATGATGGCCGACGACGAGGAGCGCTACATGATTGCGCCGGCGACGGCTCCCGTCGGAGCCAAGAGGCGCCTGCTCGGCGAGCGGATCGAAGTCAGGACGGGACGTGAAGAGGTCCGCCTGGTCGAGCCGAAGGAGGTCGACTTCATCGGCGTCTCACCGCGGGCGCTGGTAGGAATCTCGGCGGCTCTCATTCCGTTCTTGGAGCACGACGACTCGAACCGCGCGCTGATGGGCGCCAACATGCAGCGTCAAGCCGTTCCGCTGCTCCATCCGGAGGCGCCGCTGGTCGGGACCGGATTGGAGCGACAGGCCGCCATGAACTCGGGCATGTTGCTCGTCGCCGAAGGAGACGGCGTCGTCGAGGAGGTTGACGCGCGCCAGATCGTGGTCAAGAAGGGACGCACGAAGCGGACCTACCCGCTCGTCAACTTCGAGCGGTCGAATCAGGACACGATCCTCCACCAGCGTCCGGTCGTCAAGACAGGCGACAAGATCGAAGAGGGTTGCCTTCTTGCAGATGGGCCTTCGAGCGACCTCGGGGAGCTAGCGCTGGGTAGGAACCTCCTCGTCGCGGTCATGCCGTATGAAGGCTACAACTACGAGGATGCCATCGTGATCAGCGACCGGCTCGTTCGCGAGAACCTGATCGACTCGATTCACATCGAGGAATTCGAGGTCAAGGCGGAGGAAACGAAGCTGGGCCCCGAAGAGATCACGGCCGACATCCCCAACATCTCCAAGGAGGATCTGAAGAACCTCGATGAACACGGTGTCGTGCGCGAGGGGACGGTCGTTCGGACGGGAGACATCCTCGTTGGGAAGATCACCCCGCGCGGAGAGTCGGAGCCGACGCCCGAGGAGAAGATCTTCCGCTCGATCTTCGGCGAGCGGGCGCGGAACGTGCGGAACACGTCGCTTCGAATGCGCCCAGTGTCGGGAACGGCGAAGGTCATCAAGGTGAAGCAGTTCTCGCGCGACGCAGGGGACGAGCTGGATGCCGGCGTCAACGAACTTGTGAAGGTTCTCGTGGCCCAGCGAAAGACGATCTCGATTGGAGACAAGCTAGCCGGTCGACACGGGAACAAGGGCGTCATCTCGACGATCCGTCCGATGGCCGAAATGCCGTTCTTGCCTGATGGGACCCCCGTGGACGTCGTCCTGAACCCGATGGGCGTGCCGTCGCGCATGAACCTCGGACAGATCTTCGAGGCGAATCTTGGCTGGCTCGCTCATCTGAAGGGCGAGTTCGTCGGCAGCCCGATCTTCGATGGCGCCCAAGAAGACGAGATCATGGATGAGCTTCACGACGAGCGGGTGAAATGCGGTCTTGCCGAGGGTGACGACCACGACGGGAAAGTGACCCTCCGCGATGGGCGAACGGGCCTCCCGTTCGCCCGGCCGATCACGGTCGGATACATGTACATCTTGAAGCTTGAGCACATCGCCGACGAGAAGATCCACGCTCGCTCCACCGGACCCTACGCGTTGATCACGCAGCAGCCACTCGGCGGGAAGGCCCAGTTCGGAGGGCAGCGGCTCGGCGAGATGGAAGTCTGGGCGCTGGAGGCATACGGTGCTTCCGCCCTACTACAGGAGATGCTGACGGTGAAGTCGGACGACACGCGCGGACGCATCCAGCTGTACAAAGCGATTCTGAAGGGGGAGGAGTTCCCGAGGCCCGGGCTGCCGGAGTCATTCAAGGTGCTGTTGCGGGAGCTGCGAAGTCTGGGGCTGTACCCGCGTGTGTACGACCGAAATGACCACGACGTCGACATCCCTTAGCGGCGAGGAGCGCTCGGCCGGTTTCGTCGTTTACCGAGGGCAGCTAGGAGAGCGCCAGTACCTTCTTCTGCGGCACCGATCAGGCGGCCACTGGGCGTTTCCCAAGGGCCGGATCGAGCGGGGGGAAGAGCCCGAGCAGGCGGCACGGCGCGAAACTCAGGAAGAGACGGGCATCGAGAAGCTCAAGGTGATTCCGAACTTCCGCGCCGAGAGCCGATACCTATTCAGGCGAGGGGATCGTCCGATCGAGAAGAGCGTCGTCTACTTCCTGGCGGAGGCTCACGGGACCGACGTGCTCCTTTCCCACGAGCACGAAGATGCGACGTGGCTCGATCCTCGAGAAGCCCGGCGAGTGCTCACTTTCCCGGAAGGACGTCGGGTCCTCGATCAAGCCGAAGCTCGGTTATTGGAGAAGGATGCGTCGGAAAGCGGGGAATCCGGATGACGGAGAACCCACACGACTTCGAGAGTCGGCGGGCGAGAGGAAACGAGAGGGTCCTCGAGAACGCGCCGCTTGCCATCAAGCGCTTCTTCGCGCTGGACCACGACGTCTACGAGGACGGCGTGCTTCCCAAGAAGACGAAGGATCTCCTCGGGCTTACGGCATCGACCGTCTTGCGGTGCAATGACTGCATCGCCCACCACCTGGAGGAAGCGACGGCCTCGGGCGCGACTCGTGAAGAGATCGCAGAGGCGCTGGGGATCGCCCTCCTCGTCGGGGGGTCGATCACGATCCCGTATCTTCGCTTCGCGTTTGAGTTTCTCGAGGAGCTAGCGTAAGAAGAACGAACGCATCGAACGACTTCGAGGTTTCGCCTGGAACCAGGCGATCAGCGATAGGAGGAATTGCCGATGGGAAGGCAGGCGTTCATCGACCAAGCGTTGAGTGAGCTTCGCGAGAAGGGGCTCTACAACACGATTCGCACGATCGAAAGCGCGTCCGAAGCGTGGGTGAAGATCGAGGGGAAGCGCGTGTTGAATCTGTGCTCCAACAACTACCTCGGCTTCGCCAACGACGAGCGACTCTGTGTAGCCGCGAAGAAGGCCATCGACGACTACGGGGTCGGACCCGGGGCGGTTCGATCGATTGCCGGCACAATGAGCCTGCACATCGAATTGGAGCGGCGGCTCGCCGAGTTTAAGGGCACGGAGGCCGCCCTCTCCGTTCAGTCAGGACTCAACACGAATCTCGCTACGATCCCTCTGCTGATGGGCAAAGAGGACGTCATCTTCACCGACGAGCTGAACCACGCGTCGATCATCGATGGCATACGTCTGACCAAGGCCCAGCGCGTCATCTTCCCGCATCGAGACACGGACGGCCTCGCGGAGAAGCTGGAGGAACACAAAGCGATCGAGAAGAAGCTGATCATCACCGACGGCGTGTTCTCGATGGACGGGGATCTGGCGCCGCTCCCGGGAATCGTGGAGCTCGCTGAGGCCTACGACGCAATGGTGATGGTCGATGACGCGCACGGCGAAGGGGTTCTCGGACAGAACGGACGTGGCATCGTTGACCACTTCGGCCTCCACGGCCGGGTCGACATCGAGGCCGGAACGATGTCGAAAGCATTCGGGGTGATGGGCGGATACATCGCGGGAAACGCGAACCTCATCGACTATCTGCGTCAGCGTGCGCGACCATTCCTGTTTTCCTCGGCGGCGACGCCGGCCGACGTTGCCGCATGCATCGCAGCCATTGACATCCTGGATGCGAGCGACGAGCCGGTCCGAGCTCTGTGGGAGAATGCGGACTACTTCAAGGCGAAGCTCGTCGATCTCGGCTTCGATACGGGTACGAGCGAGACACCGATCACTCCCGTGATGCTGGGGGAAGCGCAAACCGCGTGGGATTTCTCGAAGAAGGTCTTCAACGAAGGCGTCTTCGCGACGGCGATCGCGTTTCCGACCGTGCCTCGTGGAAAGGCGCGAATCCGCGCGATGCTGTCAGCCGCGCACAGCCGCGAGGATCTCGACTTCGCAATCGAGAAGTTCGCGAAGGTCGGCCGCGAGCTCGGCGTGATCGAGTGAGCGCAAAGACGCCGATTCGGACATCCGCGGCTCCAGCAGCGATAGGCCCGTACTCACAGGGGATCAGATCGCAGGACCTCCTGTTCGTTTCGGGTCAGATTCCGTTGTCGCCTTCGGGGGAGTCGATTGCCGGTGACATCGCCCAGGCCGCACGCCAGGCACTGGACAATGTCTTGGCCGTACTCGCCGCCGGCGGTGCGGAGCCGGACGACGTCCTGAAAGTGACGATCTACCTCACGGACATGGACGACTTCGCCGCAGTGAACGCGATCTATGGTGAGGTCTTCTCAACGCCATATCCAGCTAGATCCTGTGTGGAGGTCACCCGATTACCTAAGAATGCGCCGATCAAGATCGAGGCGATCGCCCGAGTCAGTCGGCGCGACGCCTAGATGGCAGAACCCATCTTCCTCGAGAGCAATCCTCGTCAGTTCTTCGACGCGCACTGTGACACGATGATCAAGATGCTCGACGAGGGAGCTGATTTCGTAGGCGGGACCACGTCGATGCACATCGACTATCCACGACTGCGAAGAGCAGGTGTTCGCGCTCAGCTATTCGCGTGCTTTGTCCTTTCTGAGCGCTACCCTGGGCAGGAAGTCGATCGCGCGGAAGCGATGCTCGCCACCCTCGAAGAGGCGATCGCGTTGGTCGACGAGGGAATGCGGATCGCACGCACTTCGGGCGACCTCCGCGCCGCCTTCGACGGAGGCCCGATCGCCGCCGTCGTCGGATTGGAGGGCGCGGACCCGCTCTGCGGGAAGGCAAAGAACCTTCGTCCGTTCTTCGAGTCCGGGGTTCGCGACGTCATCTTCGCCTGGAAGGACAATCCGTTCTCGGGGACGGCGTTCGGAGCCGACACACCGCTGACTGAAGAGGGAGAGAGACTCCTCGGTCTATGCGAGGAAGTCGGAGTGATGATCGATGTCTCGCACCTCTCGGACACCGCATTCGCCCAGGTCTGCCGAGCGTCGACGCGCCCGTTTATTGCCAGCCACTCGAACTGCCGCGCAGTCTGCCCGAGTCGCAGGAACCTGACCGATGACATGATCCGCGCGCTCGCCGATCGCGGCGGCGTGATGGGGATCAACCTGGCGACGTCCTTCCTGAGCCCAGAGAGCCTCGAGCAGTGGGAAACAGTCAGAGCGCGCATTGCCGACGAGAGGCTGACGTGGCAGCAGGCCGAGAGAAGGGCAGAGGAAGAGGCAACCAGCGTGCCACGTCCGGCGGTTGACTGGATTGTACGACACGTGGTTCACGCAATTGACGTAGGCGGAGAAGATGTCGTCGGGCTCGGCGGCGACCTCGACGGGATCGTACACACGCCCGAAGGGATCGAAGGAGTTGAGGAGTATCCGGAGATCCCGAAACTGCTGCGTCGGGCCGGGCTCTCCGAGACACAGATCGAGAAGATCTGCTGTCGCAACCTGCTTCGCGTCTTCTCAGAGGTTCTACCGAGCTAGTCGTGGCATCCGCAGATCTCGTAGAGCGGATCGAGCGCGCTGCGATAGCGCGGTCCGAGAACCGCAGGGTCTTTCGACTCGGGCTCGTTGGGCATCGTGACGTACGGGATCTTGATCCCGACGATCTCGATTTCCCCCGCCGGATCCGGAGCAAGATCGGGCCAATCATCTGTCCCGTACGTTCTCTCCATCTCCTCACGGGGCACGGAGTGCGTCAGGATCCCTCCGCGATTCGCCTCCTCATATCGAGCGATGTTCCGGCGCCAAGACTCTTCGAACGAGACCGAGACGTAGAGGATCGCGGCCCGTTGCAGGATCCCAGGAGACAGCAACGCCAGGGCATCCGCGTAGCCCGTGCTCCCACCGCGCGCGAACTCAACAATCAGTGTCCTTCGGGCAAGCCCACCCGGACGTGCGAGATGCGTCGCGGCACTGCGGTTGATCTTGCCGATCAGAAAGGCCCACAGGCCGTCGTCCGATACCGCGTAGTTCCCGTTGCAGCGGCTCGAATACAGACGCCGGCGGCCCAACTGCTCCCAGAGGTCGTCGTCCTCGAACAGCTCCCACAGGATCGGGAAGTCGTCGACAACGACAAACGGAGCGATGTGGAAGTCCGACGCACGAACGTCCGCCGGGCATGACGTAAGAAAGTCGATGAACTCGCTCTTCCCCGCCGCCGGCCTGCCAAGAAGAAGAATGACGTCGAACGTGGCTTCGAGCGCACGGAGACGGGTGACGTCAGCGAGATCAAGCAGGCTCTCCACATCGTGGAGCACCGCGTGGGCGGGGCGGGCCGCGTCGATGATGTGAAGAGCGGTCTCTCGCTTCGCGTGCCACCGGTCGAGGTGCTCCAGCATTCGTCGAAGGGAGGGGCCATCGACATCGAACTGCGGCGTCGACCGTGCCGCCTGCCGCTCGAGCGATGCCGCGACGGGCACGTCAAGTCGGACAAAGGCGTCCGGCTTGCCCATCAGGGCCTCGAGTCTCTGATACGCCTCGGCGAACGCGTCGTCACCAAGGCTTCTCGCGTATGCGCAGTGCACACCAAGGTGCGACTCCTCGAGGCAGATGAATCCGGCCTGGACGATCCGCCGGACGTCCTCGGCGCGGGCGGGGATCGCGTCGGCCAGCGCCTCGGTGAGCCGGCGGCGGTCGCGAAAGAGATCGAGATGGAGACGGTTCACGGTCTCTTTGACCAGCTCCGGCAGGACGCGCACGTCGTTCGGATAGAAGCGCGCAAGGAGTTCGAGGATCTCGCTCTTCCCGACTGCGGGCAGGCCTTCGAAAACCACGTGTCGTATCGATCCCATCGCGGCACGATTCTATCGCATCGCGCAAGCTCGATCAGCGGACGAAGCGCTATTCCGGTGGTTCGCAACTCGACTTGACATGGGCGGCCGGTATAATGGGCCAACTCGAAAGGAGCCTGTGGAATTGAAGAATCTGATCATCGTCGAGTCGCCGACCAAGGCGCGTACGATCGCACAGTACCTGGGAGCGGACTATCGGGTCCTGTCTTCGCAGGGGCACGTGCGCGACCTGCCGAAGAGCGATCTCGGAGTCGACGTGAACGACGATTTCAAGCCCAAGTTCGAGACGAAGCGTACGAAGCTGATCGGCGAACTCCGTAAGGCAGCGAAGGATGCGACATGCATCTATCTCGCTACCGATCACGACCGCGAAGGCGAGGCGATCGCGTTCGATCTGTTCGCGATCCTGAATCGGGTCGTCAAGGACGAATCCGCGTTCGTGCGGCCGATCTTCAACGAGATCACGAAGCCGGTCATTCAGGAGGCCCTCGAGCACCCGGAGCAGATCGACACAAAGAAGGTCGAAGCGCAACGAACGAGGAGGATCCTCGATCGGCTGATGGGGTATCTCGTCAGTCCGCTTCTGTCGAGAACGATCGCCGGGAACCGCTTCGCCGGGCTGTCGGCGGGGCGCGTCCAGTCGGTTGCGTTACGCTTCCTGTGCGATCGAGAGGCCGAGATCGCGCGTTTCGTCCCGGAGGAGTACTGGGAGGTCGATGCACACCTCCGCAACGGCGACGCTTTCGTCGCCGCGGTGGCGAAGCGTGACGGAGAGAAGGTCGCACTCGGAAGTGAAGAGGAGACGAAACGCGTCGAGGCAGACCTTGCATCCGCGGAGATCCGCGTCGCCAAGGTGGAAGAGAAAGAGCGCAAGCGCTCACCGTCGGCGCCGTTCATCACCAGCTCCCTTCAGCAGACGGCCTCTTCCGCGCTCGGGTACTCGCCGAAGCGAACGATGCGAATCGCGCAGGAACTCTACGAGGGGATCGACCTGCCAACCGGTACGGAGGGACTGATCACCTACATGCGAACCGACTCCGTTCGCGTGTCCGACGAAGCGAATGACACCGTCCGAGAGCTGATCGGGACGTCCTTCGGAGAGAAGTACCTCATCTCAAAGGTACGAACGTTCAAGAACAAGCGGCGGTCTCAGGACGCACACGAAGCGATTCGCCCGACAGACGTGACCCGCGCTCCGGAGTCGATCGCCGCCCACCTCTCTCCCCATCAGCAGAAGCTCTACTCCCTGATCTATAGTCGCTTCTTGGCCACGCAGATGACGCCGGCCGTCTACCGTCAACGCAAGGTATCCCTTGAAGCGGGGGCCTACACACTCGAAACGGCCGGTAGCACGCTTGCGTTCGACGGGTTCTTGAAGGTCCTGCCCGATCCACGCGCAAAGCAGGAAGCCTCCTTCCCGCCGGACCTAGAAGAAGGGACGGTCGTATCGCTGGAGAGCATCGAGTCTCGGCAGAAGTTCACCGAGCCGCCAAGGCGGTACAGTGAGGCGGGCCTCGTGAATCTGTTGGAGAAGGAGGGAATCGGCCGTCCGAGCACGTACGCGTCGATCGTTTCCGTCATCCAGGAGAGAGGGTACGCCGTTCGCGAGAAGGGGAGTCTTCGTCCGACGCTCCTTGGGCAGACCGTCGTCGACTTTCTCGGTCGGTTCTTCTCCGAGACGATCGAGCCACGCTTCACGGCACATCTGGAGCAGGATCTCGATCAGATCGAAGAGGGGCAGATGTCTCGCAGAGAGGCTCTGAACGAGTTCTATGTCCCGTTCTCCTCTCGCCTGTCGGCGCTGGAGACACTACTGGAGAATGGCGAGGAGCGCCCGTTCCAAGTCCCCACGGACATGGTCTGTTCCGAGTGCGGCGCACCGATGGAGCTTCGATACTGGAAGGGTTCGCACTTCCTCGGATGCTCGACGTACCCGACCTGCCGCAACACGGTCAACCTTCCACCGGATCTCGCAACCAGCTACATCGACGGTGAGGTCAAGGTCCGCGAGGCCCTCGAGAAGGCGGCCCAGGAGACTCCAGAGTCCGTGGAATGCAGTACCTGCGGCGGGGCGATGGAACTGAGAACGGGCCGATTCGGACGATACTACCGCTGCGGTGATCCGGAGTGCGGAAACACGCAACCCGTCTCGACCGGCGTAGGATGCCCTTCGTGCCGGCAGGGAACCCTTGTCGAGAAGTACTCCTCAAAGCGGCGAAGAACGTTCTACAGCTGCAATCGGTACCCGGACTGCCGGTACGCGGTGAGCGACCGCCCGATCAAGATCTGCCCGGCCTGCGAGGACGGCGTGCTTGTGGAGAAGGGCGAAGAGCTGTCCTGCACGGCGAAGGGGTGCGGATACCGCGAGCCCATGCCTGAAGATACGTGTAGGGGCGTCGACGCGCGCCCTCCTGTGGGGGGGGATGCGCAGCCTCCAGGCCGTCCTGTTAGGCAGCCTCCGAGAGCAGCTTGAACCACTCCAGGCGTTTCTTCAAATCGGAATCCTGAAGTTTCGCGAGCGCCTCTTTCTGAATCTGCCGGACGCGTTCTCGGCTGATGCTGAACACCAAGCCAACTTCGTCGAGCGTCTTCGGCTGATAATCGTTGAGTCCGTAGCGAAGCTCGAGAATCCGCTTCTCCCGGTCGGTGAGACGCTCGTCTAACGCGCGCTCGAGTTCCTGAACCAGGAGGTGCTCGAACGTCTCCCGCTCGGGCGATTCGACGGTGGCGTCCTCGATGAAATCGCCGAGGACCGATCCATCGTCGTCATACCCGATCGGCATGTCGAGCGACGTCATGCTCTGGGCCGTCTTCTTCGCCTTGATGATGTTCTCGACGGTCGTCTCCAGCGACTTCGCGAGACTCTCCGGCGTCGGGAGTTCGCCGGTCTCCTTCAAGGAGTTCCGCTCGACCTGGTAGATCTTGCGAATCAGCTCGTTGATGTGCGTCGGGACGCGGATCGTCCTCGACCGATTGGTGATCGCTCGAAGGATGGCCTGGCGAATCCACCAAGTCGCGTAGGTTGAGAACTTATAGCCCCTTGTATAGTCGAACTTCTCGATCGCCTTCATCAAGCCGAGGTTTCCCTCTTGGATCAGATCGAGGAACGGGAGGCCGCAGCCGCGGTACTTCTTGGCGACGGAGACGACGAGCCGAAGGTTCGCCTCCGCCAGTTCCTCCTTGGCGCGCTTGTCACCGGCCTCGATCCGCTTGGCGAGACGAACCTCGTCTTCACGGGTCAGGAGCGGAACGCGGCTGATCTCACCGAAGTACGTCCGGATCGGGTTGTCCGCGCGAGAAGAACGTTCAAGAGCCACACGCTCCTTCGCGGGCGCAGTGCTCAGGTTCTTACTCAGGTTGATCGTCGCCTTCGGTTCCTTCATTCCGTCCTCCTGGAGCGCATTCTCCAGCGAAACGAAACAGAATCGGACGACCCCTCGGGCCCTCCGATTACCGTATATATGTCGTTGCTCGCTGCAGCTTCCGTGATCAATACCCTCGGCCGTGTGGGAACGAGTATAGCACAACGACGAGAGCCTGTGAAGAGGTCGATCGCGCTACCAGATCGACGTCCTACTGTCGAGGGAGGAAGGCGATGAGCGCGGCGGCGGCAAGGCCGGCGAGCACCCAAATGTACTCCCCATCGTACCTCGAGGACTCAGGTCGCGCGCGTCCGAGGCCAACATTGAAGCCCAGCGCGACCTCAGGAGAGAACACCCAGCCGATCGGAAACGCCTCCAGAGAGCGAAACAGCAATGATATTGCGACGTTGTCGAGCAGCCAGATCTGATATCCAGCTTTCAGGTTGAGGAACGGCTTGAGCGACCAAGCTGCTCCCACCCGGCGATACTGCATCGAGGCGCCGCCCCCGGCAAAGAGAACCGTGGGGCCAAGCCACCCGCGCACGAGGAGGGACGCGCCCCCTTCGAACAGGTCCGGAAACGAAGCGGGATACGTGCCTGCATCGAGGAGGACCGTCACGTTCGAGGTCAGCAGCATCTCGTACGTGATGAAGGAATAGGACGAGGCCCAGTCGACCGGAAGGGAATACGGAACGCTGACGCCGAATCCGATCGATGCCGGGGCCGGAGGAAGATCACTCGACAGGCCCAACAGCGCCAGTGCGACGATGAGACCAGCGCTCAAGAGAAAGGCACGATGACGCATCCGACCTCGCTCCTCCTTTCGTACTCGAGAATGGTAGACGTTGTGGGCGGACGGAGAGTGGCCGTACGACCCGCCGCGAAGGGAGCCGTGTCCGAGTCGATTGAGGGGGGCCTCCACGTTGCATCCGATCCGGATTGGAGTACCCTCCCTCGCACAACAGGGAGGAGCTTCTGTGATCTCTATCCGCGCCCTTCGCGCCGACGAATACGACCGGATGATCGAGTTATGGGAGAAAGCTGCACTGGACTACAAACCGCGCGGGCGCGACCAACGGGCACACATCGAACGGGAGATTGCCGGCCCGAATTCGGTCTTCCTCGTCGCCGAGGAAGACAGCCGGATGGTCGGCGTCGTCCTGGGCACACACGACGGCCGCAAGGGATGGATCAACCGATTGGCCGTCGCACCCGAGCACCGACGGCAGGGAATCGCAAGGGCATTGGTGTGCGCAGTGGAGGAGCGGCTTGCGACAATGGGGATCGGTATTGTCACGTGTCTGATCGAAGACTGGAACGCCGAATCGGTCAAGTTCTTCGAGGCCATCGGATACGTGGAGCATCGCGAGATTACCTACTTCGCGAAGCGCATGAATCCGGACGTCTAGGATCTGCGGCGCCCTGACGTTCAGTCGGTCGGAGCCATCGGAACGTTCGGCAGGATGATCGTCTTCACGGCCTTTTCGGAGATGGCGCGTTCATCGCGGACGTGGAGCGAAATCGTGTGCGTGCCTGCGAACGGATACCGGACGCGAATCACCGGGATCTCGACGTACTTCGTGTATTCCAAGGGTGTGAGAATGGTGACATCGTCCCCGAAGTTCCAGTAGTAGATGATGGGATCGTTCTCCGGATCAGTCGATGACGAGGCATCGAGTTCGACGACCAGCGGGTCGCCCGGATCGACACCGTAGCGGACGAGGAACGACGCCTCCGGCGGGCGATTCGAGAACAGAGAGCACCCCCCGACGAGCGTGACGCACAGCAACGCGGCAAACACGAGAAGTAGCCTTCCTCTGGACATGGTGATCCTCCTTGTCGAGACAGCATAGGTGTTCCGGCGAGCGCTGTCGAATCGCGCGCGCAACTCGGCAGCGAGCCCGATTCAGGAGGCACAAGACCGCAGAGCTCTCGCGACGAGATCGCGCATCAGCACGCAAGGGAGGCGCATGCTGCCGGATCGCGCTCTAAGTGCACACTGAGCTTGGCTCAGGAAAGAGAAGATCGCAGCGCCCGCGCCACCAACTCGCCGACGACGGCCCGCCTGTACTCGGCCGACGCGCGAACGTCGTCGATCGGCGAGACCGATTCGATCGCGATCCGCCGCGCCTCGTCGATCGTCTCCTTCGTGAGAGAAGCGCCGCGCAGATGCTCCTCCACCTGGCGGAGTCGCAGCGGGACCGGGGCAACCGATCCGGCGGCGAGCCGAGCCTCCGTGACGCGACCGCCCTCGACGCGCAATAGAGCCCCCACCGACGCGATCGCGATCGTCAGCGCGCGACGCTTCCCGATCTTGTGGAAGAACGGAATGAACGACCCTCCGGGATCCGGCATGCGGAGGGCGCGGATGAACTCGCCCGGCCTCAGTGCGGTTTTCCCCGGTCCAACGAGTAGCGATTCGACCGGCAGTGTGCGCTCGCCTTCCTCACTACGAAGAACGGCATCGGCGTCATACAGGAGGAGTGGCACTGCACTGTCCGCCGCCGGCGATGCGTTGGCCAGGTTCCCTCCGATGGTGCCGCGGTTTCTGATCTGGACAGATCCGAGCACCTCGAGAGCGCTCGCAAGGAGCGGAAGGCGATCACGCACGATCTGAGAGCTGAGGAGATCCTGCTCGGGCGTCGCCGCACCGATCTCAAGGGGCCCGTCGATGTCGAGAATCCCGCGAAGGCTCTCGAGATCGGAGATGTCCACGAGGGTCTCGGGCGAAACGAGCCCGCTTCGGATCTTCACGAGAAGGTCGGTCCCGCCAGAGAGGATGACCGCCCGGTCTTCGCGCAGCGAAACAAGAAGCTCTTCCACGCTTCCTACGCGGAGGTAGCGCATGGCGCTTTCCTTTCAATGTCGGCGAGGTCTTCGGGCGTGTCGAAGTCGAGAACGCAGCCTGCGTCCTCGACCTCGATCAGGATGGCATTCCGTCGGTGCCGTTCGATGTAGTCACGCGCGCCGCTGTCGCCGGCGAGGGTCTCTTCCAGTTCGCCGAAGCACGCACGGCTCAGATAGACGGGGAACCCTCTTCTCCCGCGGTATGTCGGCGCGGCAATCTGCGCCCCGGCTTCCGCCGCATCGAGAACCGCACGCGTCGTCTCTGCGGAGACGGCCGGCATGTCGGCGTGTAGCACAAGGGCGCCCATTGCCTCGGGCGAGACCGCTCGAATCCCCAAGAGAAGAGACGAAGCAAGGCCGCGTTCGGGATCGGAGTTCGTCACGAGTTCGCATGCTGACAGATCGACAGACGCGCGAATCGTCTCCGCCCGGTGGCCGAGGACGACGATCGGTCGATCGATACCGACCGTGCGAAGCCGCCTGATCACGATCGCCAGCGCCGTTTCGCCTGCAATGGAGACCAACGGCTTCACACGCCCCATCCGTGTGCCCAGGCCGGCGGCAAGGACGATCGCGTCGATCACGAGCCTCCGCCCCTCGGATCTCCGTCGGTCTGGCCAGTGCGCATCCTCTCGGCGGCGAGCCGGACCGCTGCAACGATCCGCTCGTAGCCGGTGCATCGGCAGAGGTTGCCTACAAGTGCGGTTCGGATCTCGTCTTCGGTCGGATCGGGATTGGCGTGCAGAAGCGCGACCGACGACATGACGAATCCCGGTGTGCAGAAGCCGCACTGAACGCCGCCGCTGTCGACGAATGCCTGCTGAACCGGGTGAAGACCCTCGGCGGTGGCAAGCCCCTCGACGGTCAAGACGTTCTTGCCATTTGCGGCCGGGGCCGGGACTAGGCACGAATTCACCGGCCGCCCATCGAGAAGAACGGTACACGCCCCGCACTCCCCTTCGCCGCATCCTTCCTTCGTACCGGTGAGGCCGAGCGTCTCGCGAAGGAGATCGAGCAAGCGCGTCTCGGCATCGGTGTCGCATTCGACCTCGCGGCCGTTGACCGTGAGTCGGATCTTCATAGGTGACGTTCGATCTCCTTCAAGGACGGAGCAATGGCGATTGCACTCCCCACTGCGTGCCGCGCGCTCGCGACGTCCTTGAGTCCGTTACCCGAAACGACGATCGCTGCGGTGGAGGCTTCGAGTGTCCCCTCTGTCGCCATCTTGCGCAATCCCGCGAACGACGCAGCTCCCGCCGGTTCTGCGAACACGCCCGTTCGCCGCGCAAGGTCCGCGATCGCGCCGAGGATCTCGCAATCCGAGACGGTGACGAAGCGTCCCCCGTTCGCATGCACGTAGCGCACGGCTTTGACGATATCTCGCGGCGCGCCGACGCAGATGCTGTCGGCGATCGTGTCGGCTTCGATGTCCTCGATCAGCACGGTCGCCCCGTCGAAACGTTCGAACGCACTCGCGATCGGCGCGGCGCCTTCGGCCTGAACGCCGATGATCCGCGGAAGACGGTCGATGAGGCCGAGCCGCAGGAGTTCGTCGAACCCCTTGCACAGGCCGCTGATCACCGATCCGTCGCCGACCCCTACAAACACGACGTCCGGCGGCTCCCAGTCGAGTTGCTCGGCGAGCTCCACGGCTCCCGTCTTCTTCCCCTCGACGAGGTAGGGGTTGATCGCGGCCGATCGGTTGTACCAGCCGAACGCCTCGGCCGCTTCGGCGGCAAGGTCGTAGGCGACGTCATAGGACCCATCGACGAGAAAGACCTTCGCCCCGTAGACGAGAAGCTGCGTGACCTTCGCGTCCGGAGCGCGCCTGGGAACGAAGAGGACCGCCTCTAGGTCGGTCGAGGCCGCGAACCCCGCGAGCGAACTGGCGGCGTTGCCGGTGGACGCGCAGGTGACAACGCGCCTCCCCTTCTCCTGCGCCTTGATGACCGCGATCGAACTCGCTCGATCCTTGTAGGACGCCGTGGGGTTCTGCCCGTCGTCCTTGACGTACAGCTTCGCCAGGCCGAGGTCGCGGGCGAGACCGTCGAACGCGTACGTTGGCGTCCACCCGACACGTAGCGGTTGAATGAAACGCTCGTCCTCAATCGGAAGAAGCGGCATGTACCGCCACATCGACGACCGGCCGCTGGACGCGAACGAACCGCGATCGAGTGAGCGAGCCAAGCCTTCGTAATCGTAGAGGACCTCAAGCGTTCCCCGCCTTGGCCCGCATGTCGGACACGTGTAGTCGAGCGCGTCGGGCTCGTATTCGGTCCGGCACGTGATGCAGCGAAGCGCGATCGGACGACCCATCAGGCGACCTCAGCGTTGAGACTCCTCGATGCCTCAACGATGAACGGGGCGCTCGATTGCAGCGATTCGAGCAGGACGATCATCTCGATCGCCGGGCGCAGGGAAAGGGCGCCGACGAAGGGGATTCGAAGCGCTCTCTCCTTCGGGAATCCGTCGGGTGTGAAGAGAATGCCCACGGATTCGGTCTCGTATCGGTATCCGGAAGAGGTCACGGTCAGGGTCGCTTCATCACCGCCGTCACGCCGTCGGAGAACCCCCGATGTAACGTACAACGCGTTCTCGGACTCCCTCTCGTAGCCTTCCCTCCGCAGGAACAGCCTCGGCTTGTCGCGGAACGGTTCCCCCGGATGCACGCAGAAGGTGGTGCAGTTCCCACAGGCGTTACAGAAGTCATCCACGTGGATGATCTGACGAAGCTGCGCAATGATGACGCGTTCGTTTCCGGCTTCCGAGAGTTTCCCGTCCTCGCAGACGAGGAGCGGAAGCGTGACGTCGATCGGCCGGACCGTGAGACTGAGATTCGCTCGATTCGGGCAGACCTCGACGCACTTGTCACACGTCGTCGAACACTGTAGGCATCGCGCAGCTTCCGCCCGCGCCGCCGCCTCGGTGAACGTCTGCTCAACCAGCTCGAAGCCGATCCGCTTCGAGACCGGAAGCACGGCCGTTGCCTGCTGAGAAGACTTGCGCGCGCGCGCGCGCTTCGTCTCCGTGACATCCCGGCCGCGCAGCATGGGCCGGTCCCACGGAACGGTGCAGAAGGGGATTCGGATCTCCCGGCAGACGGCCTCGGCCGCCCGCCGCCCGTCGGCGCAAGCCTCGATGATGATCGCTGGACCTCGCGCGACGTCCCCGCCGGCGTAGATGGGCAAATCAGCCGAGCGCCCGGTGGTCTCGTCGACGACGATACGATCTTCGCGGCTGACGGATGCGCAGCTCCCGTCAAGGAAGGAGAGGTCAGCTCGCTGCCCGGTGGCAAACACAACAGCATCGGCCTCGACCGTGAACTCGCTCCCTTCGATCAGGGTCGGCCTACGGCGTCCGTCGTCGTCGGGTGGGCCAAGTTCGTTTCGAATGCACTCGATGCCGCGGACCCGTTCATCCTTCACGACGATGCGAATCGCAGACGCGAGCTCGACAAGACGGTTCCCTTCCTCGAGGAGACCGCGAATCTCGTTCTCCTCGGCCGGCATCTCGTTTCGTGTGCGCCGGTAGAGAACGGTCACCGGGCGCGCGGTCAAACGCTGTGCCGTCCGCGCGGCGTCCATCGCCGTGTTCCCGCCGCCGATCACGACGACGTGGCGGCCAAGATCCGGGGCGTCCCCACGCGCGACGCGGTCGAGGAATTCCAGCGCGCCGAAGACACCGTCCGCGTCGATTCCGTCGATCACGGGGCACGCGTCCTTCGCGTAGCCACATGCGACATAGACCGCATCGAATCCGGCTTCGAGCAGCCGCTCGGGCGGCTCGGAGATCGGAGTTCCGAGCTCAATCGACACTCCGAGCTCCACAATCCGATCGACGTCAGCCTGTACAACCTCGCGTGGGAGGCGGAAGCCCGGCGCGATCGCCAGCATCCCCCCGGCTCGATCCTTCGTCTCGAAAACCGTCACCGCCACCCCCGAGAGCGCGAGGAAGTAGGCGGCGGCGAGGCCCGAGGGGCCGGAGCCGACGACGGCGACGCGGTGGCCCGTCTTCTCCGAGGCGGCGAGCTCGATCGTCCCGCGCTCCGCCGCGAACCGCTTCAGGTTCCGAATTGCGACGGGCTCGTCGTAGTTATTGCGCGTGCACTTCGTTTGACAAAGGTGTGTGCAAACGTAGCCGGTGACCCCGGGAAGCGGGTTTCGGCTGAGAATCGTCGCGAGCGCGCGATCGTCGTCTCCGTTGGCGATCCACCACGCATACTCTGAGACATCTTGGTGAACAGCGCACTGCGCGACGCACGGAGCCTCGATGCAGTCGAACGCCTCGAGGGGCGTAGAGGTCTTGGGAAGACCGTGCGGGCAGTACGCCTTCGCGTAGCGTCCACAGGAGAGCGCATCGGCCGCCATCTGCGAGAGACGCTCCGTTCGTTTCGCTGCGAGGGAGGCAAGATCGGGGGCGGCTTGCGCGGCCATCGCATCGCAGATCGCCTCGACGTATTGCCCGAGCCTGGCATACCCGCCCGGCTTCAGAAGGTCGGAGGCGACCGTGACCGGAAGCGCGCCGCATGCGAGCAGGTCGGAGACGTTCAACGCGTCGGCGCCCGCCGAGTACGAAACGTTCAGCTCTCCGTCGAATTCCTCGATCAAACGCTGGAAAAGCGCGACGGTCACAGGGAAGAGAGCCCGGCCGGACATGTACATCTCATCGCCCTGCAGAACACCCCGATGGTTCGCCATCGCCAGCGTGTTGGAGAGCTTGACGGCAAACGTCAAGCCTTGCTCTCCCGCGGTAGATTGAAGGGACTCGATCAGGGCGACGGCCCGCTCATAGCCGAGATCGTGCTCGAAGACGGCATCCGGAATCTCGATGTCCACGTACCCCAGGCGATCTCGGAGGATCGACAGGACCCGCTCCTTTCCGAGGAGCGTCGGATTCAGTTTCACCGTGGTGTGAAGTCGCCGCTGTTCGAGGAGATATCGAGCGATCCGCTCAATCTCGTCCGGCGGACATCCGTGCATCGTTGACAGCGTCACGCTGTTCGTGATTCGGTCAGGGATCTCGATCCGCGCGAACTCGGGGAACCGAGCGAGTGCTTCGCGAATCTCCGCCATCTCCTCGGAAGCGTCCGCGAGTCGAGCCATGAACGCCTGCATCGGCTCCGAGAGGATTCCCTCGAGGTTGTAGCCGACGCTCATGTTGAAGATCGTGCCAAACCGGGTTCGCGACGCCAGACCGAGCAGGTGTCGGAGAACGTGGACCAGGGACCATGCCTTGGTGTATTCGCTCGCGGACTCGGCGAGTCGCAGTTCCTGCGACCATTCGACGTTGTACCCCTCGTCGGCCATGTCGATGCACGGCCGCGGAATCTCCAGCTCGTCCATGACCTGGACGGTCTTCAGCTCGATGAAGCGGCCGCCGCAGAGCCACGCGCTGAGGATGTTCTGCGCCAATTGGGTGTGCGGACCGGCCGCCGGGCCGATCGGTGTCGCAAGATCAGATCCGTAGAGTCGAGTCGTGCACGTCGGATCACACTGCGGGAGAAAGAACTGGGACTCCGGAATGCCGAAAATCGAGCGATTCGCGCGGTACTCCGTCAAGATCCAGTCGAGGAGAACATCGAACGGAAGAGGGTTCATGTGATCGCTCATCCAGTCTCCTCCTCTACTCGATTCGAGTCCAGAGCCTCTGCGCAACCTGCCGGGCGTCTGCGTAGACCGCTGCCTCGTCGATGCCGACGAACGCACGATCTCTCAGGATCGGTCTGCCGGCAACAAAGAGATCCGACACCCGTAGGGTGTGAACGGTGGCCCCAAAAAGCAAATGCCCGAGAACGTTCGCAGCCGCGAGCGGTGTCGGCGGCACGTAGTCGAGAAGCGCAATGTCGGCCGGCCATCCCGGCTCAATGCGGCCGACGCGGAGCCCGAACAGCCGCTCGACGATCGCGGGGTTGTTCCGGAGCAGGAGAGCGTCGAGCTGGGCGAACGTTCCGACAAGCGGATCACGGCGAGCGTGCTTCTGGAGGATCCCAGCGGTGAACAGCTCAGCCAACATGTTGCAGCCGAGTCCATCCGTGCCCAGTCCGGCGACCACACCTCGAGAGAGGTATCCGTCCAGGTCGAAGATCCCGACGCCGTTGTTCATGTTCGAACGCGGGTTGTGGACGACGACCGCGTCCCGCTCGCTGACGAGGTTCTTCTCGGCGTCGTTGAGGTGAAGGCAGTGAGCGAGGATCGATCGCCGGCGCAGCAGGCCGTATCGATCGAGGCGGTCGATCACGCGTAGACCGTGCTCTGCCTCGCACGACGTCTCATCCTCCGGTCCCTCGGCGACGTGGATGTGCACTCCCGCCTCCTCGGGAAGGCGCTCGGCGACGCGCTCGAGACTCTCGTCGGAAAGGGTGAACGACGCGTGCAAGCCGAATTGTCCGGTGCAGAGGGGATCCGCCCCGGTGATCTCGTCGAGGAACCTGACGTTCTCCTCAATGCCGAGATCGCGGCGGTCGCTCCCGTCTCTGTCGGAGAGCTCGTAGCAGAAGGCGCCGCGGAGGCCAACGTGGCCGCAGACGGCCTCGCGCATGAGATCTAGCGACCCCGGGATGGCATTCGGACTCGCGTGATGATCGATCAACGTCGTCACCCCGCAACGCGCGGCCTCCATCGCGCCGACACGTGCGCTCAGCCTGACCGACTGAGGGTCGAGCGCCTTGTCCAGCCGCCACCAGAGCTGCTCGAGGATTTGCGTGAAGGTCGCGGGAGAGAAGTCGGAGACGGCCATCCCTCGAGCGAGGCTGCTGTAGAGGTGCGTGTGCCCGTTGATGAGACCGGGGATCGCGAGCTTCCCCTCTCCATCGATCCGGTCCGCAGAGGATTCGGCCGCGTAGGTTGCCCGCTCAGTGGAGGAAAGAACGGCCGCGATCCGATCCCCATCGATGACGACGGCTCCGTCCTCGATGAGGGAGTCACTTCCATTCCAGACTGTGACAGGCTCGATCATGCGAATCATGGAAACCCCTCCCGCTTGCTTGTCGTCCAAGGAGCAGATCCTGTAGGATAGCTTCTGTCGGACTGTCAGACAACCTTGCAGAAGGCTTCAAGGAGGGTTCCTCTCAGTCACGAAGGCAACCAGAAGCCGTTCCGGCCAAGGGCGGGCAATGGGTGTACGGGATTCGCCTCATGAGAGTGGTCCGCTCGCCGCCGTCGGGTGGCCGGCCGGACAGATCGGGGTGATAATCCGGGTCGAGAGGAGGCGTCATCTTGAGACTGCGACTTGCTCGGACGGTCGTGCGTCCGGCGACCCTCGATGAGGCATGGCGCGCAAAGGGCGAGCACGGAGATGCGGCCCGCTTTCTTGGCGGCGGCGTCGATCTGGCGCTCCTTGCACTGTCGGATGTGACGACGTTGATCGATCTGTCCGGACTCGGCCTCTCCTACATCCGAATCCAGGGGGAGCACTTGAGATTGGGCGCGACGACGACGATGACGGCGGCGATCGAATCGCCGTTGGTCGCCGCCCACGCGCAAGGGTTCTTGCGCGACGTTCTCAGAAAGGTCGCTTCGCCTCTCCAGAGGAACTTGGCGACGCTCGGAGGCACGCTGGCGAGAGCCCACCCGTGGTCGGATGTGATCCCGGCGTTGCTCGTCCTCGACGCGGAGCTTCTTCTGTACGACGGCTCGGAGAAGACACTCACCCTGGAGAGATTCCTGGGTGAGCGTGGGAAGAGCGGAGTGCCGCTCATCGCCGAGATCCATCTCCCAGGGATGCCGGAAGGCGTGCGAGGCGCGTTCGCCAAGTTCACGCGCACGGCGTTCGATGTCGGCATGTTGAATGTTGCGTGCCTCGGGGCAATCGAGAAACAGAAGTGGACGGGTGTGCGGATCGCGATCGGCGGAACGCCCGCGCTGGCCACGCGGCTTCGCGCCGTAGAAGAGATGCTTGAAGGAAAGCCGGCAGACGTAGATCAGATCACAAGCGCCGCATCAGCAGCGTCGGATGCGATCGATGTCCGTGATGATCGGCGCGCAAGCGCGGAGTACCGGAGAACGCTGACAAGAGAGCTAACCGCTCGCTGTCTGCTCGAGATCGCACAGCTGCCTGAAAGGATCTCGCCATGAAGCTCTCGTTGACCATCAACGGTGTCCCGAGAAGCGTGACGGCGGACGACGCGGGCGAGACGCTGCTCACCATCCTCCGTCGCGAAGGATACAGCGGCGTCAAGAAGGGATGCGGCGCGGGAGATTGCGGCGCGTGTGCCGTCCTCCTGAACGGACGCGCGGTCAATTCGTGCCTCGTCCTTGCCGCCAAAGCCGACGGAGCGGAAATCATCACCGTGGAGGGTCTCGCGATGGGGGGCCGCCTCCACCCGCTGCAGGAGGCGTTCCTCGATGAAGGCGCCGTCCAGTGCGGCTACTGCACGCCGGGCATGCTGATGAGCGCGATCGACCTACTCACTCGGAATCCCGATCCGAACGAGCACGAAATCAGAGAGGCGATCTCGGGGAACCTGTGTCGTTGCACCGGTTACGCCAAGCAGATCAGGGCGATCCAGATCGCGGCTAAGCGGATGAGGGACGGTGGCGATGACTAGGCCGAGCGAGAGGGGATTCGCGATCGTCGGGAAGAACGAGCGGAAGGTTGACGGCGTCGGGCTGGTGACCGGTCGGTCCAAGTTCGTGGCCGACCTCCTGCTCCCGGATACGCTCCACGTCAAGATCCTTGGAAGCCCGCACGCTCACGCAAGGATCGTTGACATCGACACGACGGAGGCGGAGGCACTCGGCGGCGTTGCCTGTGTGCTGACACACAAGAACACGCCGACGACCCGGCACACGACCGCCGGCCAGGGGTACCCCGAGCCATCCCCGTACGATGTGCGGATGTTTGACATGAAGGTCCGATTCGTCGGCGATCGCGTCGCGGCCGTGGCCGCCGGATCGGAGGAGATCGCCCTCGAGGCGCTGAAGCGGATCCGCGTCGTGTACGAAGAACTGCCCGCAGTTCTTTCGATTGACGATGCGCTCCGCGATGGGGCTCCCGTCGTCCACGACGAAAAGGATTCGACCGGAATCTATGACGCGCCCCGGAACATCGTCGCCGATGTCGACATCGACGTGGGCGACGTTGTGAAGGGCTTCGAGGAGTCCGACGCGGTTGTCGAAGTCGTATGCGAGACGCAGTACGCGCAGCACACACCGATCGAGCCCCACGTCGTGCTCGCCTATCTGGACTCCGACGAGCGGCTCGTGCTCCGGACGAGCACGCAGGTTCCGTTCCACGTACGGCGGATCGTCGCACAGACCCTCGACCTTCCGCTGCATCGAATTCGGGTGATCAAGCCCAGGGTCGGCGGAGGATTTGGGGCCAAACAGGAGGTCCTTGTTGAAGACATCGCTGGGCTGGTGGCGCTTCGAACCGGTCGGCCTGCGCTTCTCGAACTCACCCGGGCCGAGGAATTCATCGCCGCGAGAACGCGTCATCCGATGCGAATCAGAGTGAAGCTCGGTGCGATGGAAGACGGAAGACTTCACGCGATTGAGATGGAGGCGTTCTCGAACACGGGCGCGTACGGAGCACACGGTTTGACCGTGCTTGCCAACACGGGATCGAAAACCCTTCCGCTGTACAACAAGGCGGAGAACGCGCACTTCTTCGGGCGGGCAATCTACACGAACCTTCCTGTGTCTGGAGCCTACAGAGGATATGGGGCGACCCAGGGGTACTTCCCGCTCGAAACAGGGATGGACGAGCTCGCCGAGAAGCTCTCAATCGATCCGATCGAGCTTCGGCGACGAAACCACATTCGCCTTGGGGAGACATCACCGATCTTCGAGAAGCTCGGTGAGGGCCGGGAAGGGGTACCGCAGACGGTCAAGAGCTGCGAGCTCGAGCGCTGCATCGGGATCGGCGCAGAGCGGATCGGCTGGTCGGAGAAGCGAGGCAAACGCGTCCGAGAGGGCCCGTGGGTGCACGGCGTCGGGATGTCGATCATGATGCAGGGGTCGGGGATTCCTGGGATCGACATGGCCGCGGCAACGATCAAGATGAACGAGGACGGATCGTTCAATCTCCTCATCGGCGCGACCGACATCGGAACCGGGTCGGATACGATTCTCGCCCAGATGGCGGCGGAAGTACTCGGCGTCCCGTTGTCGAAGATCATCGTGACCTCGTCGGACACCGACATCACGCCGTTCGACGTCGGCGCCTATGCGTCGTCAACGACCTACGTCTCAGGCACGGCCGTCGTCCGAGCCGCGGAGAAAGTGCGCGAGCAGATCCTGTCGGTCGCGGCGCCGCTCCTCAACAGCACTTCGGAGGGCCTGACGCTGTCCGAGGAGGCGGTCAAGACGCCAGACGGGCAACGCGTCGGACTCGATCGTGTCTGCCAGCGGGCGATGTACGAGTCGGATCAGTTCCAGATCGCCGCGACGGCGTCGTTCGTTCCATCGGAATCGCCGCCGCCGTTCCTCGCCAACTTCGCCGAGGTCGCCGTCGACACGGGCACGGGGCGCGTGGAAGTTCTCCACTACGTCGCTGCAGTCGACTGTGGCGTCGCCGTCCATCCGAAGCTCGCGGAGGGGCAAATGGAAGGGTCGATCGTCAACGGAATTGGGTACGCGTTGACCGAAGAGATGCTGATCAGCTCCCGCGGACGAGTACGCAATCCGTCTCTGTTCGACTACAAGATCCTCGGCGCGCTCGACGTTCCGAGAATCGACGTCGTGCTCGTCGACTCCTACGAGCCGACCGGACCCATGGGCGCCAAATCGGTCGGCGAAATCGGAATCAACGGACCGATCCCAACGATTGCCAACGCGATCCATGACGCCGTCGGCATCCGCTTGAGGCAGACACCGTTCACGCCAGAGCGGGTCCTGGCGGCCATGCATGCGTCATGAGAGAGAACTGCGCGAGACCGAGCGGCGATTCGCGTATCTTGAGGTGGATTGCGCAAAGCCGCGCTGCAATGCGAAACGAATGAGTGACATGGATCCTCGGCGTCATCCGGGACGGCGCGCTCGCGCCGGCCTGGACGATCGCCGAGTTGGCGATCCGGCCAGAGAGAATCCGAAAGGAGCACCATGAAGGTTTTGGTGGTGACGAGCAGCCCGAATACGCAGGGCCTGACCGCCGCCTGCGGCGAGTCCGCGAGACTTGGAATCGTCGATGGACAGAGTCCCGCACGCGTGGTCAACTTGAACGACTACAAGATCGAGCGGTGTGCGGTTTGCGAGAACGGATGGGGACCGTGCCGCACGGAGCACCGGTGTCGCTTGACCGATGACTTCGCTGAACTGAAGGCGATGTTCGAGCTAGCGGAAGGCTACGTCTGGGTATCGCCTGTCTACTTCGGCGAACCGAGTGAAGCTTTCCGGGCATTCTTCGATCGGCTGCGCCGGTGCGAGGCGACCAAGACCGGATCAGAGAAGAGCGCTCTCTCCGAGAAGCCGGTCGTCTGCATCGCCGCGGCTGGTGGATCAGGAAACGGGGCGACCTTGTGCCTTTCGCAGATGGAGCGACTCGTCAAACACCTGGGCGCCGTGTCATTTGACTACATCCCGATCACACAGAAGACTCGCGAATACCAGCTGGAGACCGTTCACGACGCGCTCGTAGGCATGTGCACGCAGAAGCCCGCAGAGAACAACGGCGTGCCGCTCTCGGCCAGGAAGAGGCGGAGGCCTCCGCGGCGCCAAGGCAGACAATCGCATCGCGGGAAACCAAGCGAAAACTAAAGGTGCGACAGGCGTCCGCTACAGCTTGTAGAGATCGGAGTACTTCGTCGTGACATAGCGAACGAAGTGCGACGGGTCGAGCGTCCGTCCGGTGATCTTCGCGATCAGCTCTTTCGGCTCGTAGATCCCGCCGTGTCGGTGCACGTTCTCCCGCAGCCAGGAGAGAAGCGGAGCGAACTCTCCAACGGCGACTTGTTCGTCAAGGTCAGGGAGTTCTTGCCGTATGGTCGCGAACATCTGAGCGGCATAGAGATTCCCGAGCATGTACGACGGGAAGTAGCCGAAGGCGCCCATCGACCAATGCACGTCCTGGAGAACACCCTGTGCGTCGTCCGGAGGAACGATGCCGAGGTAGCGCTCCATCGCCTCGTTCCAGAGACGCGGCAGATCGGACACGGCGATCGAGCCGTCGATCAATCCCGCCTCGATCTCGAACCGGAGCATGATGTGGAAGTTGTACGTCACCTCATCGGCCTCGACGCGAATCAAGGAAAGCGAAACGTCGTTGGCTGCGCCATAGAGCGCATCCGGATCGACCGTCTCGTACCGGGGGAAGTACTCCGCAAGAACCGGCTGGAAGAACTGCAGGAACGGTCGACCCCTGCCGATCTGATTCTCGATCATCCTTGACTGCGACTCGTGGATTCCGTTGGAGGCGCCCCCGCCGATGCCGAGGGAGTAGAGCGTTTCGGCGTTTCCTTGGTTATACAGCGCGTGCCCGCCCTCGTGGAGGGCCGCGAACAAGCCGGGACCCAAGTGAACCTCGGAGTACCGGTTGGTCACACGAACGTCTCCCGGCCCGATCGTCGTTGTGAACGGATGCGGGACGTCGTCGAGCCCTCCGGCGTCGAAGTCATAGCCGACGGCTTCGAGTGCTCGGTGCGCAAGGTCTCTCTGGGTCTCGATGTCGAACGTTCCTGCAAGCACGGAGGTGTCGGGTTTCGTTCCATCCTTCATCAGACGCGCAAGGAACGGGGCAAGCTCCTCGCGAAGCGGCTCGATGATCCCGCGGAGCTCCGCGCACGTCATCCCTGGCTCGAACCCTTCGATCAACGCATCGTACGGATGCTCTTCGTATCCGTAGTAGTCGGCAAACCTGCGCGCGTAATCAACCATTGTGTTCAGATGCGGCTCGAAATCCGCGAAGCTCGAGGCTTCTCTGGCCTTGGCCCACGCCGCCTGAGCGTTGGACCGCGCGACGGCGAATTGCTCCACGAAGTCGGGCGGCACCGCCTTCTGACGTCGGTAGTTCTTCCTAACGAGTCGAACGCTTCCCTTCTCTTCAGCAGAGAGGCCGTCCTGCGCCTCGAGCTCATCGAGATAGGCTCCAAGTTCATCGCTGACCGACTGCTCGAAGAACATCTTCGAGAGCTTGCCGATGACTTGAGAACGGAAGGCCACGCCCTTCTTCGGCATGTGCGAGTGCTGGTCCCATCCAAGAAGAGCGATCGCCGAGCCAAGCTTCGATCTCTCCATCAGGTGTGCTTTGTACGCTGTGAGCGTGTCCAAGTGAATCCCCTTTCGTTCTGGCCGACGCGGAGTGCGTGGCGCGTGAGTATACAGCGATCAGAATGGAGCTACGAGATCAATCGACGATCCGTTCGAGCGCCGCGGTCGTCAGGCGAGACGGATGTCCGCTGTAGCGAACGATGCCGGCACGGTCGATAACGAACGTGTGGGGGATGCCCAGAACCGAGTACTGCGCGGCGACGGCGGACGATACCGATCGGGATTCCCACAGGGCGATCAAGTCCGTGAAGCCGGTCTCCGATAGGTAGGCGAGGGCGCTCGCCTTCGTGCGATCGAGGCTGATTCCAATCAAGTCGACGCCACGAGCTGCCACCGACCGCCACTGCGCGTGAAGCGCCGGGAACGTGGCGCGACAAGGGGTGCACCAGCTTGCCCAGAAGTCGAGAATGACGACGCGATCGCGATAGTCGGAGAGTGCGACGGGTTCGCCGTCGAGCGATAGAAGCGTGAAGTCGGGTGCCCGCTGCCCAACGCGTGGGCCGATGGGGATGACGAATGCGTCCGAAGGTTCGGCGGACGACGCCTCAGGCTGTGCGCGGGTTCTGGGAAGCGTGGCGAGCAGGATCGCCGCGGCAACGCCGACGGCGATGACGACTCCGACAAAGAGAAGAAACCACCGGCGGTCTCGTCCCGACACTTCTCTACTCGTGGGCGAAGGCCTCTCACCAGGATCACGCATTGTAGGCCGCACCGTACGAGACGAACCGGAGACTGTCAAGGACGGGAATCCGCCGATCACATCCCCCGTTCCCGTCGGCCGTCGGCTTGCGATTCGATCAGCTTCCCGTATCCTGGGCTCCAGCGATGGAAGATGCCGTGAAGAAGACGGGACGCTGGATCGGCGGAATCTTGGCCGCCGTCGTTGTCGCGATCGTCGTGATCGTCTTGTGGCCGGCCGCGGATCCGCTCGCAGGCGTCGAGACCGTGGCTGTTCGCTTGGGCGGTGAATCGATCGGAGATGGCCCCATCGATGTCGAGGACCAGCTTCGCGTCTTTCTCGGCGATCACGACATACAGATCGTCGCTGATGAGGACGCGGCTGACGCCGTGCTCGATGTCACAGACCTCACGTTGAATCTCGGTGACATCGAGGTCTCCCTGAGCGAAGGCGGGATCCGTGGGCGAGCGAGCGCGATCTGTACGCTGCGAGATGTGCGGACCCGGAAGATTCACGTCATGGACTTCCACATCCGCTTTGCAGAGAGCGGAGTTCGCGCGGATCTCGTTCCACGCAAGTTCTGGCAGGTTTGGAAGAAGCGCCCGAACGCGTGAGTCGGAACGCGATCGACTGCACGGAGCGCTCGGAGAGCGTGACTCGAGGCTCGACGCACAGGGTCCCGAGGGAGCCCTCGGGACCGCATCGGAGTCCCAGAAGGAGGGACCCCGAACGGCATCATTCGTGAGCGCTTTCCGGCGTTCGAAATGTACCAAGCGCCGCGCGTTCAACTGATGGAGATCCAGCCACACGATGACCTGCAGTTCTCGCCCGGTGGAAAGAATCCGACGCTCGGAAAGCTCTGTCACACGATCGGCGGGGTCGAGGACCCCTGCATCCAGTCGTTCAAGACGTTCGTGCGCGACTGCGCGCACCGGTAGGAGAATCCGGACCTCGCGTCAAGCGCCGAACGACTGCGGAAGGCAGAGGCGTTCTTCCGCCGGCAATCCAGCTCGAGGTCAACCAGGAAGCCCCTCTCATCTTCTACGGCGAAGTGAGCGTCGCCATCCGAGAGCGGTGGGAAAAGAAGAGCTCGAGCAATGGCGTGAGTGGATCGCCTAGTCGTCGAGCGGGGCGTCGAGGTCCCAATCGGCAAGAGGCACGATCGACACGCTCCCGGCTCCCGAGCGGACGATGATCGTTACCTTCGTATCCGCCGCGCCGTAGGTCGGGGAAAGAACCTCGCGTTCGGCCTTCAGGTAGCCGGAAGGAACATCGATCGCGGTTGAGGCCGAGCGATCGATTCGAACACCGACGCCATCGGGCACGACGAGGATGAAGTCATCCCCAGAGAGGAAGTATCGCGCGCTGGACGATTCGGCAAGAATGATCGTGCTCAAGCCTTCGCCACAAGCCACGTCGAGGGCCGTGATCTGGAGTTCCTGCAGATCGAGGTCGGCGGAACCTTCCGTGGAAACCGTCAGATCGATCGGGATCGTGGGATTCAGGGAGAGACGCCAGATGGTTCCACGACTGCGCCCTGCGGCAAACGGAAGCTGGACTCTCGGGCGGCTCGTCAGCTCGTAGGCGACCGCTTCCCCCGTGAGCGTCGAGGACTGCGTGAGCGATTCGTCCCAGCGAACCGAAACGTGTCCCTCGATCAACGCATCGGTCGAAACGCGCCCGTCGACGCGAACGGCACAGCCCACACACGAAAGCAGGATGCGTGCGGCGTTCGCTTCGGCGAGGGGGAGCGCGACCGCCTGCTCTTTGGCAACCCAGCGCTCCGGCGCGAACAGATGGAACGCCGCGAATCCGATAGCGAGCGTGACGCACACGACAACGAAGGCCGATACCGCTTGTCCGAGCGAGGATCTCCCCAACACGAGATCCAGGCCGATGGCGATGAGCAGGATCGGCCACAGACGCAACACTGTGTCCCACGCGTCGAAGCCGGCGATGCCCAGATTGTCGAGCAGAAGCAAGACACCGCCTGTGATCAGAATCAACGGAAAGAGAAGACCGGCGCGACGCCTGGACCTCGTCATGTCACCGAAGCCGGAGGTTCTTCCAGAGGATGCTCAATCCTAGCGCGATCACGAGAACCGGCCAGAAGCGGCCGATCTCAGACCAGCTCTTCCAAGGAACGATCCCGAGCGTGTTCAGCAAGAGAACGACGCCGACGCAGATGAGAAGGATCGGGATCAAGAACGCGGCCGTCGAGCGGTGCGGCATCATCTTCCTCCCTTGAGCCAGCGCCAGACAAGCGCCAGGCCGATCAGGATCGGCAGCGCCGGCCACAAGAGACCAAAAAGGATTCCCACGGCGTTCAGAAGGACCACCAACACCATGATCCCGACGCCAACAAGCATCAACGGGACGATGAGCCCAACGAGTGTGAGGGAAAGCATCATCTTCCTCCTCTCAGCCAGCGCCAGAGGAACGCCAGCCCGATCAGGATTGGAAAGACGGGCCACAACAGGCCAAACGCGAACCAACGGATCCAGACGACGCCCAAGTTGCGCAGGAGAAACGCAATCCCGAGGAGGATCAGCGCAAAACCAAGGAAGAACGCGGCTCCGCGCTCGCGTCGCCGTGTGACCCGGCGTACGCCTTCGCCGATCGATCGGGCGCGATCGGCGATCTCGTCCGCGGCTCCTCTCACTCGATCGGAGAGGTCACGCGGCCCGCTCTCTGTCTCAGGGACGATCAGCCACACGGCGAAGTAGACGAGGATGCCAAAGCCTGTGAGCGCGCAGAAGATGATGAAGATCAGGCGAACGAGATTCGAGTCGACGCCGAAATACTCGCCCAAGCCCCCACACACACCGCCGAGCACGGCATCCGTCCGGCTTCGAACTAAGCACTTGGTCATGATCCTCCCCTCTACTGCGAGGGAGTGTAGCACACGCACCGCGGCAGGACAACACTGTTACGTGCGTGTCGACGCCAGGATGACGATCAGTGCGAGGATTGCGATCGGAGAAACAAGCGACAGGAGACGGCCGCTGATCGAACTCGTTCTGACACGAAGGAGTGCGCGAAGGAAGAGAGCTCCTACGGCAACGCTCAGTGTGAGGGCCAGCGCCTGGACGGAGCGTCGCCACAACAGGTTGTGCGTCCCGTCTACCGAGAGGAGGACAAGGCAGACGGAGAGCGCAATTCCAATGAACCATAGGCAGGCGAACACGGCGAGAAGCCGTCGCCCGCAAACGGGGACACGCCAGGCGAGAATCGCGATCCACGCTGCGAGAAGAGCCCCCGCGAGGAGCCAAAGCGCGACGATCTGCAGCGATTCGGATGTCGCGAAGACGTGCGCCGTCAAGAGCACGAGTGCGAGAAACGTGGCGAGGACCCCAGCAATGATCGCCCGTTGCGATGTCGATCGGCGACGCGTGGGAACCCTGACGGGTCTCGAAGCGCGCACTCGGTATCGCCCCCCTTCTCACCGGAGTCTACGCTGTGCCCCCGGTACGCGGGATGCACGGTGTCCCGGATCGATGGGACGAACGACGGGCGGCCACTGGGCGGTGGCAGGTTTGCGGAGTACGATGGCCGTATGAAACGTCAGACCGCGTGCATTCTCGATGGCGGCACTCGAGACGGCTCCGCAACGAACGAGGTGAAGCAAACACTCGCAGAGCTGCTGACCGAGCGCGGCTGGGCGGCGACGGATTTCCGGCTCCGGGATCTCGACATCGCCCCGTGTCGTGGCTGCTTCGCCTGCTGGGTGCAGACGCCGGGCGTCTGCATCATCGACGATGTCGCGAGAGAGATCGCCCGAACCGTGGCCCAAAGCGATCTTCTTGTGTTCCTCGCGCCCGTCACGTTCGGCGGATACTCCTCAGAGTTGAAGAGAGCGCTCGACCGACTGATCCCGCTGATCCTGCCGTACTTCCGATCCGTGGGGCACGAGGTGCACCACGTCCGACGGTATGCGAGGTGCCCTAGCCTCCTCGGCGTGGGCCTGCTGATGAACCCTTCCGCAACGCAGGAACGAATCTTCCAAACGCTGATCGAGCGGAACGCGATCAACATGCATGCTCCAAGGGCGAAGGCCAGCATCCTCGACGCAGGCGATCCGAACTCGGAAGAGAGGATCGCCGCGGCGCTGGCGGAGGTGATCGCGTAAACGGAAGAACGCTCGTCCTGATAGGAAGCCCCAAGGGCCTCGAGGGATCGAACTCGGCGCGCTACGCGCGCGCGCTCACCGGAGGGTTCGAGGACCAAGGAGGGACACTCGACTGGGTCCATCTTCATCGCGCAATCGGGGAACAGGCGTCGATCGACGATCTCCTCGCGAAGGTGGCCGCCGCCGATCTGATCCTCCTCGTCGCCCCGCTGTACGTGGACAGCCTTCCCGCGCCCGTGATCGCAGCTTTCGAACGGATCGCAGAGGCGCGATCATGTCTCGCGAGGAAGGTGAAGGCTCCCGGGTTCGCCGTCCTGATCCACTGCGGCTTCATCGAGCCTGCGCAAAACAGGACGGCGGTCGAGGTTTGTCGGGAGTTCGCCGATGCAGCCGGTTTTCCGTGGTTCGGAGCCTTGACGCTTGGAGGCGGTGGGATGCCCGCACGGCGGATCAAGCGCGCATTGGAGCAGGCACGCGACGCGCTGGCGAAGGATTCCCCGGTCCCCGACACGCTGCGCCAACGGGCGGAGAGGCCAGTCATGCCCCGCTGGGTCTACATCCTGGGAGGAAATGCCATGTGGCGCCGCGTCGCCAAGAAGCAAGGCGTGACGAAGGCTAACCTCTCGGCGCGTCCCTACGCGGACGAAGGCTAGTCAACCCAGTCGCCGAGTTTCTTCCTGATCTTTCGTTCGATGAGCCCTCCAAGCTCCGACCAGTCTGTGTCATCCTCGGCATCTACCCAGCGGGCGAAGCCGCGGCGGATTTTCCCCTCGATTCGATCTCCGAGATCATCCCGCCTTTCGTGGACGTCGTCTCGCGAGAAGCTGTCTTCCAGTCGCCGTTCGATCTCGTCGCCGAGTGATGTTTTTCGGCGAGGCCTTCGTCGAACGCCGAACGCGGTGCGACTTCCGATGCCGGCCCAGGCGAAGGCGAGACTGATCAGAAGCCATAGCCCCGCCGTCTGCAGGTAGCTCAGTGTCGGTCCCCAACCGAGGTGCCCGACGACGAGCGAATTCCAGAGGAGCATCAGGATGAAGGCGAAGAAGAAAAAGGCGGGAACGCCGCCGCCGGTGATCAGTCTGATGAGAAGTCCCATGTCGTCCACCTCCTTAGAGCGCAGTGTCCTTGCCCTTTGCTATCGATGCGCCCGCCATTTGCTGAGAATGCGAGAGGAGGCGCCGATGCCCGCCCAAGCGAACAGAATGATGCTCATGAACCAGAGGGCGGCCGCCTGCCAGTAATTGAGCTTGACGGCTACCAAGCCAAGTTGATCGACGAGGATGCCGTTCCACAGGAGCTGAAGGATAAAGCTGAAGAAGAAGAACGCTCCGACGCCCCCACCCGTAATCAAACCACGCAAAAGTCTCATCGCTTTCACCCCCTCTCGAACGTCATGCTCATCCTAGCACACGTAGGTCAATCTAGAGGGCTACTCGGTTCAGTTCCGACGTGAGCAAGATTGGGATTCACCGCTGGAGCGCGTACGATCCGGCCATTAGGGAGGTGGCCGTGAACGAGTCGCTCGAGGGACGGAAGGCGAGGCAGGCCTGCGGGATTCTCGATGAACTGAACATCGATTGCTGGCTGATCTGGGTGCGAGAGACGAATCAGATCGTCGACCCGGCGCTTCCATTCGTCTACCCCGGAGCCTTTGTATGGCAGACGGCGCTCCTTCTCACGCGGGACGGAGAACGAATCGCCATCGTCGGGACGTTCGACGCCATGGGGATTCCGGACGGGTACTTCGATCGAATCATCACCTACGATGCCGCGATCAGCGGACCTCTGCGTGCCGTGTTGGCGGAGATCGACCCGACGCAGATTGCGATTGACGTAAGCGAGAACGATGTCGCCAGCGACGGCATGACGGCCGGAATGCGAACGCTCCTCGATCGGCACTTGGAGCACACACCGTATGCCGAACGGCTCGTCTCCGCCGAAGGATTGATCGGACGCCTGCGCGGCCGGAAGATTCCCGAAGAAGTCGAGCGGATCCGAGAGGCCGTTCGCATCACGGAGGAGATCCTCGACGATCTCACCAGCGAGGCCCGAGTTGGGCAGACCGAGCTGGAGATCCAGCAGCGGGTTCACGAGGCGATGGCGCGACGCGGCGTCGGGCACGCGTGGGCGTCTGACCACAATCCGGCCGTCGATGCGGGGCCCGACAAGGCATTCGGGCACGGAGGGCCGACGTCGGGACGCACTCGGTCAGGGCATCTCCTTCACACAGACTTCGGGGTGAAGGCAAACGGGTACTGCTCAGACCTCCAGCGGATGTACTTCTTCGGCAAGCCGGAAGAGATCCCCGCGCCGGTTCAGACAGCGTTCGACACGGTTCTCGGCGCGATCGATGCCGCCGCGGCTGCGCTGCAGCCGGGATCCATCGGGTACGAGATCGATGCGATCGCCAGAGACCACGTGACCGCTCGCGGATACCCCGAGTACATGCACGGTCTCGGTCACCAGGTCGGCCGCCACGCCCACGATGGCGGGACGATCCTCGGGCCGCGCTGGGAGCGATACGGGGCCACTCCCGAGGGCCTGGTCGAGGAGGGAAACGTCTTCACGCTCGAACTCAACGTGCCGACGGAGACGCACGGTCAGGTCAGCCTGGAGGAGGACGTGCTCGTCACCGCAGACGGCTGCGAGTTTCTCTCGAGACCCCAGCGGGAGATCATCTGTGTGGGATAGCGCGTGGTACGGTCCGCGCCTAGAAATCCCAGTCCGATGAGGGAATTGGAAGTCTGAGAACGCAGTCGAGTTCGCGAAGCAGCTCCTCAGGTCCGTGGATCTCGTCCGTCCAGGTGAGTCCAGACGGCGAACGGACGCCAAGCCACATCCGAGTGAACGCGCCGACGGAGGCGCGAAGCGTCGGTAGACCTTCCTTCCGGCCGGAAGCGACGGACGACTCCGAGCCCAGGGTAATCGTGTAGTCGCCGGCGAGGCTGGACCAGCTCGAGACACCTGCGAGGTGCTGACCGATCGGGTCGGCCAGTTCCAGATGGAAGGCGACCGGGTCGCCGTCAAGATGTGTCCGCTCGATGCATGTCTCGAGATCCAGCATTCGGGCCTGCCAGTAGGCGTAGGCATTGACACGATGCTCATGCTTCGACGCCTTGGTGATCTGCTGCAGCTTGAACGGCTCACGCAGCAGGTCCTGTAGCAGGATGTCGCCCGGTTCACGCATCCGGATAGAGCGTACCTGGTCGCCGAGACTCTTGATCAGTGCGAGCAGCTCGAGGAACTCATCGCGCGATCGATAGGCCATCCAGTTGACCCGATACGGGCCGCTTTCGGCCTCCTTGGTGGAGAGCCACAGGTGATGCGTCAGAGTCCCCGCGTCGTCCCGGTAGCCCAGGCCGAATCCGTTGTCACTCCACATCATCTCTGCCCGTGTGATCTGCGGGGGGAGGATGCAGATCGTTCCGTGGGTTCTACGTCGAGCGAGACGGCCCCGATGGACGGACTCCCAGTCGGCATCGGTCAACCGACACGGGGGCCGTGCTTCGACGTCGCCGGGCAGCTGCGCCGGGTCGAAGGTGTACCAATGTTCGTAGGACCCGTTGCCGAACCCGAGCCGATCATAGAATCCCTGATCGAAGACCCCGAGCAGTGCGAGGCCGGCGCCGTCTTCCGCGGCCAACTGAAGGGCGTGGGCGGTGAGCCTCGTCGCGAGCCCTCGCTTCCGTGCGATGCGGCTCGTCGTTACGCCCGTGACACAGCAGATCGGGAGTTCTTCATCCAGGTATCGGAGAGTTCCCGGATCGGTGTTGACCATGCACTCCGGCGCCCCGTCAAGATCGGCGACGACGGTCCGACCGCTCCCGAGGAAGACGTCGAGTGCTTTCTCGTCGTCTTCGCCGTCGATCCAGCCGACCTCACGCCAGATTCTGCGGACGGCATCTGCATCCTGATCTGGGTTGTACGGCCTCATGCTTCTCTCCATTCGCATACTTCAGGCAACACACTACATGTAGATCCCACCGTTGGCGTTGATCGTCTGCCCGGTGATGTATCCGGCCTCCTCGGAGGCGAGAAAAGCGACCAAGGCGGCGATTTCGTCAGGCTCCGCCGCTCGGCCAGCCGGGATCCTGGCGAAGATTCTCTCGCCGTGATGCTCCAGCGACTCCTTGGTCATGTCCGTCCTCGTGTATCCCGGCGAGACGGTGTTCACCGTGATGGCGGGCGCGAGTTCGAGAGCCAGAGACTTCGTCAATCCGATCAGGCCGGCCTTGCCCGCTGCGTAGTGCGATCCATGATCCGACCCGATCATCGCACGAAGCGAACAGATGTTCACGACGCGCCCCCACGGTTGCCGCCGCAAGTGCGCCAAAGCCGCCTTCACCGTGAACATGGCCGAGGACAGATTGACGGAGATCGAGCGGTTCCAGTCCTCGATCGTCAACTCATCGAGCGTTCGGTGTTGAGAGAATCCCGCATTGTTGACCACGACGCCGATGCCGCCGAACGCGTCTGCTGCGTCCTCGACGAGCTTCACGACATTCTCGTAGTCGCCGACGTCGGCACGGACGGCGATCGCCCGTCCCCCCGCCGACTCGATCCGTTCGACCACGGCGCATGCGCGGTCCTCGCGCTCGATGTAGTTCACACAGACGCCGTGCCCCGCACGCGCGAGCCGCTCGGCGATGGCCGCACCGATTCCGCGAGAGCTTCCGGTCACGACCGCACCGGAGAGAGGTGTTGGACTTCCCTTCATCATGGTCGCGCGATTATAGGCGGCGGAGAACGGGCTCGCACCGGGGCGTCCTGCTACAGATGCTTGAGAGCCTCTCGAGCGACATCGGTTCGCCGCTCGTCTTCGAGCCATCGCGCAAGCTCCGGTCGGACGATGTCAGGGCACTTCCGCCCGAGCTTCCAGATGGCGGAAGCGACAGCGCGCCACACGAACCGTCGCTCGTCGAGCGAGAGCTTCCGCAAGATGATCAGCGCCTTCTTCGCCATCGTCGCCGCCGGTGGAGCGGAGAATCCCATCGCGACATTCCACAGGACCTGTGCGTCGTTCGATGTCGACCATTGCGTCATGTACTCGAACGTCAGTCGGGGATAGCAGCCGAGGAGCGATGTGCCGAGAGCCGATGGGCCCAGGGCGCGGCGCACCAGTGCTTCTCGGTCGCCGAGGAGCGGTTCGATGAGCTTGAGAAGCGGTTCCGCCCACTCCAAGCGCCGTGGGTGCGCAGCGCGACCGGCGGCGACCACGGCAGCACGCCGGACGCTCGGCGAAGGAGACGACCGCCACCGGCGGGCGTGATCGATCATCGACCGGAAGTCCTTCCGAAGGAGACGACCCCCAATCGTGGCGGCCGTGTCTCGAACCGTCCACTCTTCGTCATCGAGAAGTCGCTCGAGCAAGGCGGCAGAACGGTCCGTGTCGCCTGCGAAAGCCATGGGGATGAGGAGGCAAGCGACTTGGCGGGCCGAGGGTTCTTGATGGCCGGCGAGGGCTTCCGCGCGCCGCACAGACTCCTCGATGGTGTCGTCCGTGCGTGAGAGACGGCGAGCCGCGTATCGAATCTCCGACGCGCTCGCCCCGTCGAGGACCGACGCAAGATCGTCCAATCCCCCCTCGGCGATGACCCGATCGATGTTCGCTTGCATTCGACGCCCTCGATTCCTCCCTGTTCTCACTTTACGGGGAAGGTCGTCCGTCCGTCAACTGTCGTCGACTCGATGCTCGCCGGTCGATCCTCTACCATATCAGACGCTGCGGACACGCCCGATCGCCCGCGCTCGGCCTCTAAGATCATTTGCAGGCCGACGAAAGGAGCCATACCAGGATGCGAATAGAGGCGACACACAAGCCGTACCGAATCAAAGTAACGGAGCCGATTTCGATCCTGTCGAAGAACGAGCGAGCGGTCCGACTCCGCGAAGCCGGCCACAACGTCTTCCTGCTGCGTGCCGCGGACATCTACGTCGATCTCCTCACCGATTCGGGAACGGGGGCCATGAGCCAGGAGCAATGGGCGGCGATGATGCGCGGTGACGAATCCTACGCGGGGAGTCGAAGCTACGAGCGATTCCGTGCCGCGGCCGACGACATCTTCGGGTTTCGCTACGTGCTGCCAACGCACCAAGGCCGCGCTGCCGAGAACGTGCTCTTCTCGGCGGCTGTGAGGTCAGGGCACGTGGTGCCGAACAACATGCACTTCGACACGACGCGCGCGAACATCCTCGCCAACGGGGCAGAGCCGGTAAACCTGGTCCACGACATCGCGTTTCATCCGAGCGCGGACCACCCGTTCAAGGGAGACATGGACCCGGCTCGCCTCGAGAAGCTGATCGCCGAAGTCGGCCCCGATCGAATTCCGTTCGTGATGATGACGATCACCAACAACAGCGGCGGCGGCCAGCCGGTCTCGATGGCAAACCTAAAGACGGTCAGCCGGATCGCACACGATCACGGCCTTCCCTTCATCCTCGACGCGGCGCGGTTCGCGGAGAACGCGTTCTTCGTTCGGGAGCGAGAGGCAGGCTATCAGGACAAGACCCCGCTTGAGATCGCTCGCGAAATCTTCTCGCTTGCTGATGGGATGACCATGAGCGCGAAGAAGGACGGCCTGGCAAACATCGGCGGAATCTTGGCGATGAACGATCCGCAACTGCACGCCGCCGCACGCGAGCGGCTGATCCTGATGGAAGGCTTCCCAACCTACGGCGGCCTCGCCGGGCGGGATCTCGAAGCGATCGCCGTCGGGCTGTATGAGGCGCTCGACGTGGACTACTTGGCGGATCGGGTCGGTCAGACTCGATACCTCGGCGAGGGCCTGAAGAGCCAAGGGATTCCGATTGTGGAGCCGATCGGTGGGCACGCAGTCTTCGTCGATGCCCGCGGCTTCGTCCCCGAGTTTCCGCAATCAGCGTTCCCGGCGCTGGCGGTCACAAACGCGCTGTACACCGAAGCCGGCGTACGTTGCGTGGAGATCGGGAGCGTGATGTTTGCCCACGAGGGAGAAGGTGGGGAGACGGTCTACCCGGAGTTGGAGCTCGTGCGACTGGCGATTCCGCGCCGCGTGTACACCCGCGAGCACTTCGATCACGTCATCGAAGGGGCATCTCGCGTGGCCGAGGCAAGAGCGAGCCTGCCGGGATACCGGATCGTCGAAGGGGAAGGACCGCTTCGGCACTTCGTCGCTCGTTTCGCTCCGTTCGATCGTGCCTAGCACGCCCGGAAGCGGACGGTGACGGAGCGGCTCGGCGAGATCGCGGCGCTAGGAACGGCGCTTCTGTGGACACTCACCTACGTCCAATTCACGATCGCCGTCCGGAAGATCGGCCCGTCGGTTCTCAACCGACTGCGACTCTTGTTTGCGCTCGTATTCCTGATTTGTGCGCACGCCGTCGTCTTCGGGCTTCCGCTCCCGCTCGACGCCGGAGCAGCTCGATGGGGCTGGTTGACCCTCTCCGGCGTGATCGGGTTTGCGATCTCCGACGCCTTCCTGTTCCGCGGCCTTCTTCATCTCGGCGCTCACCGAACCTCGCTCGTCATGTCGCTCATCCCGGTCACGAGCGCGTTGATGGCGTGGGGCGTGTTCGGACAGCGGCTCAGCTGGATTCAGATCACAGCCGGCCTCGTCACAATCGGCGGGGTTGCTCTCGTCGTCTCGTCTCGAGCGAATGGAAGCACGAGGGATCTGCGCCGGAACGTGGGCATCGGCGTCCTGTTCGCGCTCGGCGCGGTCCTCGCCCAGTCATCGCGCTACATCCTCTCGTTGCAGGGGATGAGCGGTGGATTCCCTCCGCTGTCGGCCAATGTGCTCCAGATTCTCGCGGCGACGGTAGCGGTGTGGGCGGTCTCCGCGGTGCGCGGGACGGCGCGGTCGAGCTTCGCCGGCCTGCGAGATCGCCTCGCCGCAACGACGACGATCGGCGGAGCACTCACGGGGCCGTTCCTCGGCGTCACGTTCTCCCTCGTCGCGTTGTCTCAAGCTCCGGTCGGCATCGCGTCGACCCTGATGGCGCTTTCGCCGGTCTTTCTGCTACCGTTGTCTCGCATCGTCTTCAAGGAGCCGATCACGGTGCCCGCAGTGCTCGGCACGGTTCTCGCGATCGCCGGGGTGGCCATCTTGTTCCTCTTCTAGAGAGATCGCTCACAACCCCGCGGGGCGAACGCCGCGCACCAACCGAGGAGGGTGGACGGTCAGGTCGAGAATCGTCGATTCGTCCCCGCCGATCGGACCGATGACGATCAGGTCGACTCCGCTGAACCGCTCGATGATCTCCTCGATTCCGGTGAGCGGACGTTCCCCACTCCGGTTTACGCTCGTCCCGAACATCGGGCGCTCGAGTCCCGCCAGAACCGACTGGAAGAACGGATGATCAGGGATCCGGATCCCGACAACGCCATCCATCACCGCAGAAGGTGGGGCGGCCTCGGACGCCGGCAGAAGGAGCGTGTAGGGACCTGGGAGAAGACGATCAACGATGGAGCGCGCGCGGGGATTGACTTGTGCAAACCGATCGATGCCCTCAACCGCCGGAAGATGAAGCGCAAACGGGCGGTCGAGCGGCCGAACCTTGAGGGAACGCACCCGGTTGAGAACCCCTTCGTCCCAAGGATTCCCTCCAATCCCGTAGATTGTGTCCGTCGGGAAGATGAGCGTCTGCCCGGTCTCCAAGGCGGCCTCGATCAGCCGAGGCAGATCGGGGTGATCGTGAGCGACGACGTGCGGGATCATGCGCAGATGAAGTGGATGACGTCGCCGTCCTCGACGACATAGTCGTGCCCCGCACGGTGAATCTTCCCAGCATCGCGCAAGACCTTCTCTGTGCCGACACCGAGCAGGTCGTCGAGAGCCATCACCTCGGCGAGCACGAATCGTTCGGCGAAATCCGAATGAATCCTCCCTCCGGCCTGGGGTGCCGTCGTGCCTTTCGGCACTGTCCATGCGCGAACCTCCGGCCCCTCCATGGTAAAGAACGTCAGCAGATCGAGCAGTCGGTAACCGGCCTGAACCAGCGCCGAGAGCCCGGTCTGAGAGAGGCCATACTCGGCGAGATACGTCGAACGCTCTTGCGGAGAGGTCGCAGCGTCTGCGATTTCCGCCTCGAGACGTCCCCGAATGACGACCGCCTCGGCCCCCTGAGTTCGTGCCAGTTCCATGACGAGGGCCGAGGCTTCGTTCTCACCATCGTCACCGGCGTTCGCCACGTACAGGGAAGGCTTGACGGTGAGAGGCGACGTCTCGCGAAGCAATTCCTCCAGGACGCCCTCGATGGGAATCGCGCGAATCGGCGTGCCTCCCGCAACCCTTTCAAGAAGCCGATCCCACGCGGCCGCACGCTCTGGGGCGCGACGATCGGTACCCTTCGCTTCCTGATGGAGTCGCACACCGACGCGGCTTAGTGTCTCGTAGTCCTTCAGGAGAAGCTCGGTTTCGACAATGCCGATGTCTCGCCCCGGGTCGAGCGAACCGATGACATGTGCGACGTTTGGATCATCGAAGCAGCGAACGACGTGGCAGATCGCGTCGACCGCACGGATCTCGGCGAGAAACTGGTTCCCCATCCCTTCGCCCTCGCTGGCGTGCTCCACAAGGCCGGCGATGTCGACGAATTCCAATTGTGTCGGAATCTTCTTCTTCTCCGGGAAGAGGGAGGCAAGCCGGTCGAGACGGTCGTCGGGAACCGGGACCGTCCCCACGTTCGCCTCGATCGTGCAGAACGGGTAGCTCTCCACCCGCGCTCCGGCGTTCGCAAGCGCGTTGAGGATCGTCGACTTCCCCGCGTTGGGGAGGCCGACCAAACCACACGAGAATCCCATCGTTCGCTCCTCTCAATCGGCGGACAACTATAGGCGCGCAACCGCGGCCGCGGCAAGACTCGCGCCGGCTGCTGCGGGCCGAGGGCCGCGCCAAGGTGACTCGTGTAGGACGATCGGCTAGACTTCGTGAGAAGGTGAGTCGCATGGGAAACGCCAACGTGGATGTCTGCTTGCCCGATCTCGGTGACGTCGGAGAAGTTGTCGTGGTGGAATGGCTGAAACGGGTCGGCGACGCAGTGGCCGACGGCGAGGATCTGGTTGAGGTCGAGACCGAGAAGACGGCGTTCGTCGTCCCCTCTCCAGCGAGGGGTCGGCTTCGGACGATCAAGGCGCGGCCCGGAGATCGGCTGCAAGTTGGTGAAGCTCTTGGAGAGATCGGCCCCGAGTAGCCGCGCTGTCGTCCATCTTCCGCTCGGAACGGGCGACTACGGCGAGGTTCTGGAGTTGCAGCGGCAGCTTCGTGATCGCCGATCACAAGGTGAACTTGACGACGTGGTGATCACCGTCGAACACAATCCCGTGTTCACGATCGGGCGGCTTGGGTCGACTTCGAATCTGCTGGTCTCAAGGGACGTGTTGAAGGCGGAAGGAATCCAGCTGTTTGAGATCGAACGCGGCGGGGACATCACGTATCACGGGCCGGGGCAGCTCGTCGTGTACCCGATCATCGATCTTCGGGACTATGAGCGAGACGTGCGGGCATACGTCGACCGGCTCGAAGAGGCAACCATCCGGACACTTGAGACTTTCGGGATCAAGGGACGGCGGGCGTCCGGGCGTCCGGGCGTCTGGGTCGACGGGCGGAAGATCGCGTCGATCGGTGTTCACGTCAGACGCTGGATCACAAGCCATGGATTGGCGATCAACGTCGATGTCGAGCGGCGCCACTTCGCGATGATCCGACCATGCGGACTGCCGGTGAGCGCGGTTTCGATGGCCGAGATCACCGAGGAGCGAACCGACGTGGGCGAAGTGCTCACTCGCTTCCTCGACGAGGCCGCTGCCTTGTTCGGGTGGTCGCTGAAGTCCGTGCGGCTGACGGAGATCGGGGGCGTGGGACATGGCCATTCGACCGGACTGGCTTAGGGTTCGGGCTCCGACATCCGCACAAGCTGCTGGAATCCGCGCGGTTCGAGCCGTTCTCAGTCGGCACCGGCTGCGCACGGTTTGCCAAGAGGCGCTCTGTCCGAACGCCGTCGAGTGCTGGGGGGCGCGCACGGCGACGTTCATGATCCTCGGAAACGTCTGCACGCGAACCTGTCGGTTCTGCGGAGTCCCAACCGGAGACCCTGGCGGCTGGGTTGACGAAAGCGAGCCAAGCAGGCTGGCCGACGCCATTGCCGAACTCGGCCTGAAGTACGTCGTGCTGACGTCGGTCGACCGAGATGACCTGGAGGATGGAGGCGCTGAGCTGTTCGCGCAGTCGGTCGAACTCGTGAAACAGGCGGACCCGGGAGTCCGTGTCGAGACTCTGATCCCCGATTTCTCCGGAGACCCGCGAGCGCTGAATCGCGTCCTCTCCTCGGGTGCGGATGTTTTCGGCCACAACTTGGAGACCGTCCGCTCGCTGAGTGCAGAGCTTCGGGATCGACGCGCAAGCTACGAGCAGTCTTTGACGATACTCGGGTACTTGCGAGCCAGCGGGAAGCGAGGAGACGCCAGAGTGAAGAGCAGTCTCATGGTCGGCCTCGGGGAGACGAGAAGCGACATCCAGAGCGCGTTCGCCGATCTGCGGGAAGCCGGGGTCGACACGTTGACGATCGGGCAGTACTTGAGGCCGTCGGCCCAGGCGACCCCGGTCGTGAGGTTCGTCCCACCCGAGGAGTTCGACGAGCTCGCGTCCGAAGCACGAGATCACGGTTTTCGATCGGTGATCGCCGGGCCTCTCGTCCGGAGCTCGTACCATGCTTCCGAAGCGTATGAGGAAGGATGCGACTGATCGTCGATCTCACCGCAGCCGCCCCAGCCTTGGGCCTGGCATTGGACGAGGTGCTGTTCGAGTCGGTCCGCAAGGGAGGAGGAGGCGCGACTCGGTTCTGGGTCAACGAGCGGTCGGTCATCATCGGCCGATCGCAAGGGATTGCTGCCGAGGTGGATCTCGCTCGCGCTCGAACCGAGGGAATCCCGGTCTTGCGCCGAATCTCAGGCGGCGGGGCCGTCTATCACTACCCCGGGAATCTGAACGTCTCCGTGACCCTGGGATCCGAAGCCAAGACAGGCTCCGTCCGAGACGTGTACCAAAGATTGGGGTGCGCCATCCGTGTCGGACTTGCGAGCCTCTCTCTCGGCGTCGACGTCTCCGGGAACAGGCTACTTATCGCCGGCCGCAAGCTCGGCGGCGCAGCACAGGCGAGGCGCAGCAGCAGCGTCCTGTACCATGCGACCCTCCTCGTTCGTCCAGCGGATCGTCCCATCGAGCGTCTGCTCATGGCGCATCGCCGGGACTACCACGCGTGCGGCGTGGCATCGCGACCTGAAGAGACCATGACGCTAGCGGAGGCTCTCGGTCGTTCGCTGAGCACCGAGGACGCGGTGAATGCCGTCGTCACCGGTCTCGCGGCAGGCTTCGAGTTGGTGCCGGATGCCGTGACGAAGGCGGAGCGCGACCGCGCGCTCTGGCTCGCTGACACCAAATACAGGAGTTCCGCATGGAATGCGTCTCGTTGAGCGATGAACGCACGATCGCGTTGCAGATCGGGCGGAAGCCGCGAGGTCTCTCGGGCGTGGCGCGCCGATGCAGCTACGGCTACCCTCAGGTCGTTCGCGTCCACCCTGTCGTCAACGGGGAACCGTTTCCGACGCTCTACTGGCTAACGTGTCCGTACCTTGCGGGCGAAATCGATCGTCTCGAATCGGACGGATGGGTCGGGCGGATCGAGGCGAGTCTCTCACGAGATCGCGATCTGTCCACCCGGTACGAGGCGGCTGTGAAAGCGTACGTCGAAAGCCGACTCGCCCTCCTATCCGAGGAGGACCTTCGGTACCTGAGAGGGCGTGGGATGCTCGCAAGCCTCACGCAAAGGGGAATCGGCGGGATCATCGAACCACAGCGAATCAAGTGCCTCCATCTTCATGCGGCCGACGCGCTCGCGTCGTCGAACCCGATCGGGGAGGTTGTTCTCGGTATGCTTGAACGGCGCGAATGCCGTTCGGAAAAGGTGATCTGCTCCACCCTGGAACGGGTGGAGCAGATCGAGCAGATCAACCAATAAGTCCCAAGCTCCTGTACGCCGTCGTTTTTCTCTTCTCTTTCCTCCTACGGATCAGCGTACACAAGCGGAGGCTGGTTGACGTTCGCCACGTGGACGCAGAGAGAGTCCGTCGCCGTCAGTCCGCACGGATCGACCACCGTGAGCGTGATCACAAGGTCCACGCCTTCGCAAACGTCGATCATTGGAGCCGTGAACACCGGCGAGCCCATGCAGGAATCCGAGAGCATTCCGCCGGTTGTCGTCCAGGCGTACGTGAGCACGTCGCCGTCGAGGTCGATCACGTCAGGGGTCAGGCGGATGCACTCGCCTTCGTTGATGGTGAGCGGCGGCCCGAGCTCGACGCTCGGCGGGCCGTTCACGTTCCGGACGTAGACCACGACGGAATCGGTCGCCGAGAGCCCGCACGGATCGACGACGGTCAGCTTGATGGTCAGCGTGAGGCCGTCGCAACAGTCCGTGAGGGGGGCGGCGAACATCGGGTTCGCCACGTCGGGCCGATCCAACATCCCACCGGTCACTGTCCAGCAGTACTGGAGTCGCTCGCACTCGGGGTCGACGACGACCGGCGTCAGCCGGACGGCGGAGCCCTCGTCAAGAGCGAAGTCCGGACCGAGGTCAACGGTCGGCGCGCGGTTGACGTTGCGGATGCGGACGACGACGGAGTCGCAAACGGAGGCTCCGCACGGATCCACCGCACTGAGCATCAGCGTAGCCGTTCTTCCGTCGCAGTCATCGATGAGCGGCGCGTGATAGACGGCCTGCAGCGCCGTCGGGTCCTCGAAGCTCCCGCCTCCGGACGCCACCGTCCAGCGGTACGAGAGGGGGTCGCCGTCGGGATCTCGGGCGGCAGCTTGAAGGACGACCGAAGTCCCCTCGTCGACGCACAGCTCTCGGCCGGCGTCAACGGCCGGGGCGTGGTTGACGTTGTTCACTCTAAGAACGAACGAATCGCTCGCCGAGGCACCGCAGCTGTCGACCGCGGCAAGCGAGACGTGAACGTCAATTCCGTCACATCCGCCGAGCATCGGAGCCGTGTACACGGGATCGAGCGAGATCGGATCGTCGAGCATTCCGGCACTGACCTGCCACAGGATCTGGGCGACGTTGCAGTCCGCATCGGAGACCGTGCCGTGAAGCTGGATCGACTCCCCTTCGTTCAGCGTCTTCACGCCGCTCGGCACGGGGCACGCCGGTGCCAGAACGGGAGTCGGCCGAGGGCACGGAGGTTCGATCGGCGTCAGGCAGACCGGTGCAGCCGGAATGGGAGCGCAATGTGGGATGCACATCTCGCATGTCCCAGCGATCGCCCTGCCTTCCAGCAGAACGTCCGCAGCGTCGGCGGAGTAGAGCCTGTCGGCTCCCGTGCCGCCCAAGAGAACGTCCCGCCCTTCACCACCGTCGAGGACATCGTCCCCGGACTCGCCTTCGATCGAGTCGTTGCCTGGACCGCCGCAGAGGACATCATTCTGGGCGCCGCCAAACAACAGGTCCGCGCCCTCACCCCCGTCGAGGAAGTCATTCCCGGTTCCACCTTCGAGGATGTCCGAGCCGTCTCCGCCGACGAGGACGTCGTTCCCGCCGAGTCCGATCAGGAAATCGTCGCCGCCGTATCCGAGAATGAGATCGTTCTCCTCGGTTCCGTAGAGCGTGTCATCGCCGTCGGTTCCCTCGATGACGTTCGTGATTCCGAGACAGGCATACTCTGGCGGAATTCCCGAGGGTCGAATGGTAGGCTCGGGAACAATGTCCGCCGGAGCGACGGCCGCGTACAACGCATCGAGAAGCCCGGACGCCTCAGAGACAGGCCAGTAGCTTCCGCCGGTCTCAAGAGCGATGGCGCGGAGCGTCTGGCTGGCCTCGTCTTCGACATCGATCCCAACGACGTGAAGGATGATGGGAGGATCCATCGTTGCGAGCATCTGCGCGATCACCGTGTGTTGACCTCCGCAGTTGCCCTCTCCGTCGCTCACGAGGATGATCGTCCCGCCCGCATCGAGTTCGTTCGCGGCCGTGACGAGAGAGTCCGCAAGAGGCGTCTTCCCTTTCGCTTCCACCTGTTGGAAGGCGGCGATCATGTCACTCCCGACCGACGCCGTGAACGGCGCTAGCGGGAAGAGGAGATCGATGTCCTGACAGCTCTCCACCTCGTTCTCGTGGTTGATCCGATGCCCGTAGATCATCAGCCCTACGTTCCCCTGTTCCGGGAGCCCAGCCAGCAGTTGTGCAAGAGCCGACCGGGCAGCAACGATCCGCGTTTCCTCGTCGAACGGCTTGTTCATGCTGTTCGACGCGTCCAGGATGAAGATGAGATTCTCCGGTGCTGCGCCAGCGGCGAGTCCGATGGAACAAACTACGAGAGCGGTCACCGCCAGCGAAAGCAATCGTGTCCGCATTCTGTACCTCCTTACCGATTGATCCGACTTCCTACCCGAGGATTCTAGCCGATGGAGGGGTGCGGATACTGTGATCTGGATTACAGATTAGGCTGTTTCCATGTCCGCGCTTTCGGCGAGAGCAATGAGGAGTTCGCGCCGCCGTCCGGTCGGGATCATCGCTTGAAGAAGACCTCGCCCGATACGGCCGCATCCGACGACATCACCTCGATAGCTGAGGGCGACGAATCCGTCAGGTTGGTCACAGTCGAGCTTCCGGCCCAGCAGCAGCGCATGGAGGCGATCGAAGTCAACCTCGACTCGCGAGGCGGTGATCCGCGCACCCAGGTGGATCAAGAAGACGGTGGTCGGCTTGAGCCCGTGAGGCGTCCTGCGGAGCACGCGCAACCCTGGAGGGCGGCGCGCTGCCACGTCGATCGGCGCGGAGGCGCTGACGACCCAGATTTCGTCACCTCGTTGGTGGAAACGGAGCCCGGACAGCGTGGTGCAATCAACGCCGAATCGTCCCTCGAGATAGGCACGCGCCTCGATACTAGGCCGGTCGCTCGACATGGGCGATGAACCCCCCTCCACTGTCCAGATGATGCGGGTAGATCCGTACACAGCCTTCCATCTCACTTGGGAAAGACATCCCAACCCACTCGGTCAAGCCAGGCGCCGTCGGGAACGGAAGAGAGATCGGACACACGCGGGCATCCCGCGCACGCAGAAGATGCGTGACGACGGCCTCGTTCTCCTCCGGTGCAAAGGTGCACGTCGAGTACACGAGATCTCCACCGGGACGGACGAGATCATAGGCCCGTTCGATCAAGCGTTTCTGGAGGCCTGCGAGACGTCGGATCGTGGAGAGGGAGGCTCCGCTTCGGAGATTCGGCTCCTTGCGCAGCGTCCCCTCGGCCGAACAGGGTGCGTCGACGAGAACCCGGTCGAACTGCGTCGCGAGCGGGAACGATTCCCCGCGATACTCGGTGACGGTGACGTTGAGCGCGCCCAAGCGGTTGATGTTCGCCAGCAGAGCCTGCTGACGGCGTCCGCTCGGTTCGTTGGCAACGACAGTTCCTCGATTCGACATGCGAGCTGAGATCTGCGTGCACTTCCCCCCCGGGGCGGAGCACAGGTCGAGGATGGTCTCTTCCGGGCGCGGGCCGAGGACGCGAACGGGGATGGCTTGGTTCGCCTCTTGGATGTAGAACAGGCCTAGCCAGTGCTCGATGCGGCGACCCACGGGACGGTCGACTCGAAGAAGAGTTTCGCTCCACGGGTACGCTTGCGCTCCAATCCCTGCGTCGTGAAGTCGCCGACGCACGTCACCGAGATCGGTTCGGAGTGTGTTGACTCGGATCGACACCGGAAGGGGACGGCTGCAGGCACCCTCGAACAGCTCCCAGTCGGCGATGATCGCACGGTATCGCGAAGCAAGGTCACCGGCGGACGGGCGCCGACCGCGGCTCATCGCGTTGCCGGCGCTCGGCTACGAGGAACTCTGTCAATCTGAGATGCCATGAATCCCGAGGGACGACACAGCCCAAGAGACGTGTCGTGAAGTCGCCGATTCGCGTCGTTCACTCCTCTCGCTTCCAGTAGACGCGAACGAGCTGATCCTCATGTGCGTGCTTGATGTCCAACGAGCCTTTGCACGCGCTTTCGATGGCCTTTCCGATCCGAAGAGCGAGATGACCGTTCGTTGTGGCGATCTCTGTATTGTCCTTCCCCTCTTCGATCCACATGATGCGCTGAAGGGGTCGATGTTCCACCGCTGAGGACGCCTGATTGCGCGCGATGTTGAGAATCTCTTCCTTGTGCACGCCGAGATACTCGCCGCTCAGGTAGAGGAGACCAGCGGGAAGCAGGTCGATCTCTCGTCGGCAAGCAGGACAGTGGCTTTCGTGTGCGGTCCGATCCCCGCTTCCTGCCTCCGCCGTTTGCCAGCGTCCGTTCCGGTAGACGAGATGACACCGCGGACAAACCGTCGGCTCCGGGTACTTGCGTCCCTCGTGATACGGATTCGTGCTCCCTCCGCCGATGCGTCCGCGCTTCTCCCCCTCGGACATGCACATCACCTCGCTGGTTCGAACGAAGTCAGGAACGAAACAACTGAATTGAGACAAGGAATGTAAGCGTCTCTGAACGGCCCCCGCGGCCGGCTAGCTCTCTTTCGCAGCAAGGAGGTTCTCGAGGAAGGCGATCGCTTCGCCTACGGTTGAGATCTTCTCCGCTTCTTCGTCGGGAATCTCCACCGAGAATTCGTCCTCAAACTCCATGATCAACTCAACCGTGTCGAGGGAGTCCGCCCCCAGGTCTTCGACGAACGACGAATCGGGGTTCACGTCGCCAGGCTCTACCATCAACTGCTCGCAGATGATTGTCTTCACCTTCTCCGGAATGTCGCTCATACCGAAGTAACCTCCCTTTTCTTGCGCTCTCTAGGGGTGAAGGCCCCCATTCACGCCGACCACCTGACCAGTTATATAGGAAGCCCGAGGCGAAAGCAAGAAGCACACCACATCGGCCACCTCTTCTGGGTTTCCTGGGCGTCCGAGCGGTACGCGTTCGAGATAGGCTGCCCGAATCGCGTCGTCAAGTTGGGCGGTCATCTCGGTCTCGATGAACCCCGGCGCAACGACGTTGACGCGTACGTTCCGCCCGGCAACCTCTTTGGCCGCGCTCCGGCAGAGGGCGCTGATCCCTGCCTTGGAGGCGGCGTAGTTCGCTTGGCCGACGTTCCCCGTCTCACCGATGACGGACGACAGGGCGACGATCGAGCCCGCCGAGCTCTTCATCAAGAGGCGAAGGGATGCCTGGATGCAGTAGAAGGTCCCGGTCAAGTTGACGTCGAGCACTTGATTCCACTCTTCGCATGTCATCCGCAGAATGAGACGATCACGGGCGATACCGGCATTGCAGACGAGGTGATCGACTCCGCCGAAGTCCTCCCCGACCTGTCGGATCGCTCGATCGACATCGTCGCGACTTGAGACGTCGACGCGGACGAAATGGCCCCGGTCGAGTGAGCGCTGCCACTTCGTACCCCCCGCTTCGTCGCGATCGAAACCGACCACGATTCCGCCCCTGGAATGGAGTTCCGCCGCGATCGACCGTCCGATGCCCCGTGCGGCGCCCGTGACGACGCAGACGTGCCCTTCAAACTCCCCCATCGGCTACCTCCTCATAGGTCAAGAACGTGATGCGATCCGTAATTCTCTTCCCTAGGCCTGTCAGAACGTTCCCCGCGCCAACCTCGACCGCGTGGGAGACGCCTGCCTCCAGCAGGCAATCGATCACGTCAACCCACCGAACACAAGCCGTCATCTGGTCTCGCATCAACTCCCGCAAGCGACCCACGTCCGTCTCGCCGCGGCCACTGACACCGCAGACGACGGGCACAGACGGCGCGCGGAACGTAACTTCGTCGATGATCCTGGCAAGCGCGATCCGGGCCGGCTCCATGAACGGAGAATGGAAGGGACCGGAGACGCGAAGCCGAATGCCGCGGCCACCCACGCGTTCCGCCGCCTCGATGACCCGATCGACCGACGTGTCCGCCCCGGAGACGACGACTTGGCGATGTCCGTTGTGGTTGGCGACCACGACGTCTGGGCCCACGTCACGGCAAAGCGCGCGGACCGCGTCCAACTCAAGCTTGATAATCGCTGCCATACCCCCGACGGCGGTGCTCATCAGGCGTCCACGCTCGATGACGAGGTCGAGAGCGTCGATCGGTGCAAGGGCACCGGCACTCACAAGGGCGGAGTACTCGCCGAGACTGTGCCCTGCGACGAAAACGGGGGCCACTCCGGCCGCCCTCAGAGCGCAGTCTCGGGCCACACTATCGATCAAGATGGCCGGCTGCGCCGCCTGCGTCTGCGACAGCTGATCTGCGGCATTCTCAACGGTCCACGCTTTCAGCTTCAGTCCGTGGGAGCGCGCGACATCGTACAGGTCTTCGATCTCCTGCGAGATCGGTGGAAGCTTCTCGGGGAGTCCCCCTTGGCCCGGGAAGAGGAACGCAATCCGTCGGTCCATGGGGTTCAGAGACGCAACACGACGGCGCCGTACGTGACGCCGGCGCCGAACGCCGTCATGACCACGAGGTCTCCGCTCTTGATTCGCCCGTCGAGCCGCGCTTCGTCGAACGCAATCGGAATCGACGCCGTCGACGTATTGGCGACGCGCTCAAGATTGACGATGACTCGTTCGGGCGCGACGCGGAGGCGGCGGATCAGCGAGTCGACGATGCGCGAATTCGCCTGATGCGGGATGACCCAATCGACGTCTGATAGGGAGACCTCCGCGGCCTCGAGCGCGGCGTGGGTCGCCTTCTCCATCATCGGCACAGCGTGGCGGAAGACGCCTGATCCCTCCATCTTCAGGTAGTGGGCACCAAGCTCGATCGACTCCGCGCATGCGGGCATTCGGGCTCCGCCCCCTGGAAGATGCAGAAGAAGCGTCTTCTCAGGATCGCCGAACAACGCGGCCCCGAGCACCCCTTCGTTCGCCTTACCAGACTCGAGAACGACGCCTCCCGCTCCGTCTCCAAACAGGACGCACGTCCGACGGTCCTCCCAGTCTGTCACGCGCGACAGCGCTTCGGTCCCGATCAACAGGATCCGATGGAAGGCGCCGGCGCGCAGCAGGCCGTCCGCAATCGCCAAGCCATAGACGAAGCCCGTGCACCCGGCCTTGAGGTCCAAGAATGGCGTCGATCCCAGTTCGAGTCCTTCGGCGATGAACGGGGAGGATCCGGGGCAGATCATGTCCGGGAAGTTCGTCGCCACCAGGAGAAGATCTACGTCGCCAGCGGAAATCCCAGCGTTCTCCATCGCGCGGCGACCCGCGACGACCCCCATCTCCGAGGGGAGCTCGTCATCACGAAGGAGGAATCGTGTGCGAATGCCCGTCCGCTGGACAATCCACTCGTCAGACGTGTCGACTCGTTTGGCGAGATCGTCGTTCGTAACGCAGGATTCGGGGAGGTAGCTCCCGCTACCGGTGATTCTAGCCCCCATCGGTCTCCCACCCGGCAACTCCGTCGGAGAACCGGTCTAGGAGGTTGGCCTTCACCTGGTGGCACGCGACGTCTAGTGCGCTCCCTATCGCCACGGCGTCGGATCGCCCGTGAGCGATCACCACAACGCCGTTTACTCCCAGCAGAGGAGCGCCGCCGCGTCGTCTGTAGGACATGGTCCCTCGGACCTGCGCAATCGATCCGCTCATCAGAAGAGCACCGAGCATGGCGATCACGCGGCCGCGGATCGTCCGACGCAGAAGCTGAGCCACGGCCGACACGCCCCCTTCTACCGACTTGAGGAAGATGTTCCCAACGAAGCCGTCGCAGACAACGACGTCAACCGAACGATCGACGAGGGCGCGGTGTGCCTCAACGTTCCCGACAAAAGGCAACGTGCTTGATTCCAGGAGGGCGAACGCCTTTCCGATCATCTTGTTCCCTTTGCCCGCCTCCGAACCGATGCTGAGGAGCCCGAGAGTTGGTCGAGGAATTCCGACGACGTCTCGGGCATACGTAGCTCCCATCAACGCGAAGTGCAGCAGCTGCTCCGGCGTGGAGTCACTGTTCGCACCGACATCGATGACGTAAAGGTCTTCGCCGGCCACGGTCGGAAGTGCCGCCATGATGCCCGGACGCGGAATCCCCGGTGTGCGGCCAAGCGTGAACACAGAGCCAGCCACGATCGCCCCCGTGTTCCCAGGGGAGACGAACGCGTCGACCGCCTTGTCCCGCAGCGCCTCGAGCCCCAATACCAGCGAAGAGGCCTTCTTCTCCCGTACCGCGGTCACCGGGGAGTCGCCCATGTGGACGACCTGTGAACTCGGGAGAATGCTGAACTGGCCTTCGGGCTTCAGGCGATGCTCGTCAAGCGCACGCTCAATGATGGCGGAATCGCCGGCGAAAACGACGTCGGTGCCCGATCTGCGCCCCATCAGGACGCCACCCTTGACCAGCTCCTCAGGGGGGCGGTCTCCTCCCATGACGTCTAGTAGGACTCGCATGACGGATCACTCCGAGTCAACAGAAAAACAGAGTGCCGAGGGTGGGACTTGAACCCACACGGACGTATAGGGTCCACATGGCCCTCAACCATGCGCGTCTGCCAATTCCGCCACCTCGGCAACATGCGCCATGGTATCGGACACCTCCGAGGGTGTCAACGGCCCGCGATTCGCCGAATCACTGAGCCCAACAGGGTGCTGTGCTTGCCTTCTGCGGGAAATCGCTCTATGATGGAAGGCTGGCGGTACAGGTGGAATCAAGGAGGGGCGGAGGTGACCGGATGAAAGGCAGGGGCCTTTCCGGATGGCTGGCGATGTGCTTGGCTCTCCTGATCTGTGTGAGCCTGGCAAGTGTTGCGGTCGTTGCGGAACCCAAGACCTACTCGGGCGTAACATTCCCCTACGGCGACCTCGCGTTCGCCGATCGGGTGGTCGACTACCTTGCAGCGAGTTGTGTCCGAAACGCGTACGACGATCCTGAAGAAGCGCTCGGCCCGCCTGACGCCTTCACTTCGGGTTGTTCAGGATGCTACGGCTGCGACGGGTGTGATACACACGCGGTCGCGCTGGGCTTCCGATTGAGCGTCATCGACAATCGCGGTTTCCTCGTGATCGAGTTCGTCGACAACGTGCTGATGGACGTCCCGGGGGATGACTTATTCATCTACATTACCAACGGAAAGCCCTGCTACGTCGAGATCAGCCCCGATGGCTTCAGCTGGATCTCGGTCGGCGAAACATCCGGATGCCCGGCCGCCATGGACATCGGACCCTACGTCGGTGAAGGAGAGGAGTTCCGTTTCGTCCGAATGACCGACGTCCCGGCCGACGAAGACAGCTCCGACTGCCCCGGAGCGAGCATCGATGCCATCGGCGCCATGGGAACCGCGCAGGAGGAAGTGTTCTTCGGAGAGGCCTCCGGCGGACTCTCTCTGCAGCCGGTCGGTCAGCTTCTTCTCGACTTCCGACAAACCGCGGACGACACGCTGCTCATCCTTCTCGATACCACTGGTAGCATGGCGGACCCGATCGGCGGAAGACGGAAGATCGACATCGCCAAGGATGCCGTGACCGGACTCCTCGACCGTCTCCCTGCCGGGTCAACCGTTGGCCTGCGAACGTTCTCCAGATGTGCGACAAACAAGCTCATCTCGCCACTCGACGACCCGCTAGCGATTTCCGCCATCAAGGGCGAGATTCCGGAGCTCTTCCCATCGGGACTGACACCACTTGCGTACACGCTGGAGCAGGCGGCGATCGACCTGGAAAGCATACCGGGATCCAAGACGCTCATTCTCGTTAGCGATGGGATGGAGACATGCAAAGGCAGCCCGACGCGAGCAGCGGCGGAGCTGGCCAAAGTGCGGTACAACCTGACAGCGTACGTGATCGGGTTCGACGTCGGAGGGAACCTCGCTGCGCGGGATCAGCTGATCGAGATCGCAGACATCTTGGGCGGACACTATCTCGACGCCCAAGATGCGGACGAACTCGGCCTGGCACTCAGCATCGCCGCCCCACTTGCCTACACCGTTACAGATGCTGACGGGAACGACGTCTACACAGGGCGTCTGGGCGACGCGGGCCCCGGCGAACTCGCGGCAGGTACTTACACGGTGATCATCGACTCTCTGCCACCGATTGTGTTGTCGGACGTCGCCATCTCCGGCGAGGGAACCACAAGGATCGTCATCGGCACGGTGGGCGGGACGCTGACTGCGGAGGTCTTCGAGAACTAGAGAAACGCGCCTCCGTGGGCATTCAGGATGGCACCCGTCACATAGGACGCCTGTTCCGAGGCAAGGAAGCCCACGACACTTGCGATCTCGTCCGCTCGGGCAAGTCGTCCGAGCGGGATTGTTTCCTTGACATGCTGTGTTGGGGGATAAGCTCCTGTCTCCACGAATCCTGGGCAGACCGCGTTGACGCGGATTCCGTGCTTCCCTTCCGTTGCCGCGAGTGTCTTGGTAAGCAACACGATGCCTGTGTTGGCGATTGCGTAGGGGAGCGTATTCGGCTTCGCTCGCAGGACCTCCGCGTTCATCGATGCGATGCTCACGATCGAGCCCGCGCGACGTGATCGCATGTGGGGAAGAACCGCGCGACAGCAGAGGAACGCGCTCGTCAAGTTGCTTCGAAGGATTGCGTCCCACTCGGTGGGCGTCGTCTGGAGGAGCGGCTTGAAGAGGAATTCCCCGACCGTGTTGACGAGAAGATCGAGCGGTCCTCCCTGCAGCGCATCTTCGATCAGATGCTCGACGGTCGTCTCATCCGTGACGTCTGCCCTCAGTGCCGAGACCTCTAGGCCGTCACTCCGAAGCTGAGCAACGATGCCTCGCGCGGCGTCATCATCGTGCGCGTAGTTGAGAATCGTCTCGTATTCGAGCCGTGCCAGTTCTTCAGCAACGGCTCGTCCAATCCCGCCTGTCCCTCCGGTGATGAGTGCTCGCTTACGCCCAGCCATTCTAGTCCCGAGGCTGATCGACTTCGCCAATCACCGATGTCAGGTCGGTCCGGACGTTGAGGAGACCTTCGCGAACGCGGCTCGGCGACAGCGCAGCGAGGCGAAGGAGAGGATCCTCGTCGGAGGTCGCCAGGTACACATCGATCTCATCGATCACTGCGGTGAGATGCTCAACACCGTCTGCGGTCTCGGACGTCTCGAACAGCGCGATGCATCGTCGCAGCTGTTCGATCGCACTCCCGATCAGCGTGAGGAGATCTGTCGTTGCACTCGTATCCGGCACTCCGATTCCTCCCATACGGGCCGATTATGCCTCAGGCGGCCTTGATCTAGTTCTCCACATCGCTTTGCCCTTGCAGTTTATCCTTCATCTCGGAGAGGATGCGGTCCTTCATGCGTGAGACCTGGCGTTGAGAGATGCCCAACTCGCCGCCGACCTCGGATTGGCTCTTCCCCTGGAAGAAGAGCCCGCGGATGACCTGTTGCTGGATGTCGGTGAGCTTCTCGATGGCAACCAGGATTCGCATTCGCGCTTCGTGCGGAAGATCCCCCGACATCGGCATCAAGGACTCGATCGACGGGGGCGAGGGATTGGGGTCGCTCGCGCGACGCGCCTGGTCGATGGAAACGTACGTCATCGATTCGCGCCCTCGAAGGATCGCGGCGGCCTGCTCTTCGGTAAGCTCAAGGCGTTCTGCCAGTTCGGCGAGCGTCGGCGGTCTCCCCTCCCGTTGGAAGAACGCCTCCTCGGCCTGCTTCATGCGTCTGTTCATGGTCTGAACCCATTGCGGGATTCGGATCGTCGCATGCTTGTCACGGATGTGGTGGCGGATCTCGCCCTGAATCAGGTAGGTTGCGTATGTCGAGAAGCGCGTGTCCTTCGCCAGATCGAAATTCGTCACGGCGTTGAGGAGCCCGATGTATCCGGCCTGGATCAGATCATCGAGTGGCTCGCCTGAATGAACGAAACGAACCGCGATCGACTTCACCAAACCCACGTTGCGTCGAACAATCTCCTCTTGCAGGGCAACGACGTCGAGACGGGCCGAGTCCGTCCTCTGCAGCTTCTCCCGTTTCGTCTCTTGGAGAAGACGGATGACGTCCTCATTCGACAACAACGCAAGAGGTCTCCCGTTCGTCCCGTCCATCCTTGAACCCTCACGATCCGTCGAAAATCCTGACACGCCCAGTATAGCGGCAGGCGCAGCCGGTCCTTGTGATGCACGGAACACCTACAGCGGCTGAAGTAGCAGCAGAAGGAGCAGGAACGCGGCAAAGGCGCTGAGGCGAAGGACGTCGCCCCAGGGGAACGGAGGTGTTCGGATCCGATCGAGGGGCGTAACGCAGCCCTTCACGACGCAGTCCCCGATGGCTGCGCGGAGTCCGAACTCCATCGACTGACCGGCTCCGCTGACCACCTCGTCGCCGACGAAGACGACCGGAACGGTGTCGGCGTCAACCTCATACGCCGCCGCGAGCGCGGTGAGAAGTTCGATCGCACCCGGTTCGGTGATCTCGTGCCTGCGAATCGCTGAAGGCGGCAGGTCCACGGCGAGCTCGACGAGCAGCTCCTCGGCCAACTCGCAGCTGTGGCACCCCTCCTCGAAGAAGAAGAGAACCACCGGGTCTTCCGCCTCCTCGGCTGCGCCGAGCGCGACCATCGGAACTGCCAAGGCGAGCGCCAGTACGACGAGCGAGCGACGGCGGAGCATCGATCTCATTCGGTGTCTTGGGGCACCTCGTTTCGCGCGCTCGAGAACGCGCCGGCAACAGGCTCGCATCACATGTACCCCAGGAGCACGGCGATGATCATCCCAACCCCGAGTAGAAGCATCACAACGCCCGAGATGAGGTGGAGTTTGCCCAGCCTCTCCGATCGCCAGCGTTCTGCGCGCGCCGTCGTCGTGTATCCGAAGTGGACGGCGAGTGTGATGATCAGCAGCGGCAGGATGAAGATGAAGTTGTACAGGAGCAGATAGAGAATCCCCTGCATCCGGTTCGTCGTCTTGGAGAGGAGCGCCAGGATGGCGATGTAGGGCCCGGACGAACAAGGAAGCAAGAAGAGCGAGTCAAGAACCCCCACGGCGAAAGCCCCGGGCACGGAGACGACCGACGACGTAATCCGCTTGACCGTCGGACGCCATCTCTGCGGCACTTCGATCGTGAACCACTTCCCGTAGGCGAAGTAGTCCTTCATGTTCCAGAGACCCAGGAGAATCGCGAGCGAAGAGACGCCGAGGATGAACGGGTGTTGGATCCCGGCCGCTTGGATGGCCGAGAAGATGCCGATCCCCATCAGGAAGTACGAGATGTAGATCGCGACCGTAAACGCGAGGCCGGCCTGCAGGACTTTCCCCTTCCGCCCGGCAACGAGCAGCGTCCCCAGGAGAAGGACGAGAACGGCGAACGTGCACGGGTTGACCGAGTCGGCGGCAGCGGCAAGCAGGATCGCAGGAATCGTCAGCTTCTCGGCGAGGCTCGCCGAGCCGTCGCTCGGAATCCGATCGAGTGGAGACGGGGCCTCGGCGTCGATCGCCCGCTGGATCGCTTCCTCCAGTGCCATCTCCTCCGCGCGTCCGGCAGCGGAGTACGGCTCGGGATAGAGACCGTAGTAGATCCCGCCCACGAGCGCGACGTCTCCAATGAACAGGATCGGTACCGAGCTGACTTCTACATCGTAGGCCGAGAGAAGTTCAGCGAGGAACTCCTGAGACTCCGGGTCATGGATCTCGTATCGCACGACATCCAGCTCCGGATAGTCAGGCGCGATGGACTCGAGGAACGCCTCCATCCGAGCGCAATGGGAGCAGCCGATCTCGTGGAAAACGATGAGCGTCGTCGCCTGAACCGCAAGGCCTGTGGCGATCCACGCGGCCGCCACGAGGGCGACGACTCGAATCCTTGTCAACGTGGGGGCTCCTTTCGCACGGCAGTCACGCCGAAACAGGCGATCTCTACGGCGTGTCCGTCCAGATCAGCTCGTCACCGTAAACTCGCTGCCACTCATCGAGGCCGCCGAGCAAGCTCTTCGCGTTCACATACCCTGCCGCAATGAGGATCTGGACGGCCGTATCGCCCCGCGCGCCGGTCTGATCGTAGACGATGATCTCCGCGTCACTTGGGAGATCGCCCAGTCGATCATCCAGACGAGCGACACTGAACACGCTGCTTGGAATGCTCGTCGCCCCGGCGAGGTGGCCGGCGGCGTAGGCCGCGGCTTCGCGCAGATCGATCAGCACGTAGAAGGCATCATTGAAGAGAACGGGTTCGTAGGTGTAGCGCGTAGTCCCTGCGGTCGCTTCGCCGTAGTCCGGATCCACCGGTTCGGGGAACAAGTACCGGGTCCCGTAGCCCCGCGTCCAACGGGCGAGGCCGCCCGTCAGTGCTCGGGCGAGCGGGAATCCCCCCGCCACGAAGCCATCCACGACACTGTCTGCGAGAGCTCCGGTCGCATCGTAGAGCACGATGACCGTGCTATTCGGCACGGAGACGCCGCCGAGGGTCCCGTTCAGATCGCCCGGGAGAATATTGAACGCGCCCAGAAGATGCCCCGAGGCAAACTCAGCCTGCGTGCGAAGATCGACGAGCAAGATCGAGTAGTTGTACAGGTCTTCGACCGCCTTGTGGTACGGCACGTTCCGCGAAACCGCCCCCGTGACGTAGAGGATCAGCTTCTTGCCTTCTCTCTCCGGATACTCCGGATCGTTCGAGTAGACGTAGATCACCTTCGACATCGTGCTTCCGCCATACCCACTGGAGCTGACGGTCGCGTGGAGGTCGGCCGACTCGCCCGGCTTGAGCTCCGTCGGCGTGACAAAGCCCGTCGTCGTGCAGCCACACTTCGGGACGACCTTGTTAATGATGAGTGTCTCGTCGCCGATGTTGCTCAAGACGAACGTGTGTTCAATGGCGTAGCCCTCGACGATCGAGCCGAAGTCGTACGTTTCGGAATCGACGTGAATTGTCGGCGCGGCGGTCGCAGCAACACCGAGAACGAAGAGCGCCAAGATCACGCCTGTCAGCCTCCTGGTCATCTGTTCTCCTCCCTGGTAGGTCCCTGTCTCGATGACAATCTCCAAGCTGCCGCCGCACAACGGCGGCGTTCGCTGGTCGAGAGTATATACGCCTCGACACCGTATCAGGTTCGTCGAGCGGTAATTGTACCTGTCCGTCCAATATGATAGGCGGCCCGGCGGGCGGATCAAGGGGACGGCGGGCGAAGCCGGCAAGGGCTCCGGCCTTCGTGACGCTTGCGGGGGCCTCGAGCGAGCCCTATCATGAGAGTCCGGGAGGGGGAGATGCACGACGTTCGATTCAGTGGTGAAGAGATCCTCGCGCGGCAGCTGAAGCTCGCTGACACCAACTACCGCCGTTTGAAAGAGAAGAACGTGCGGGCGATCAGCGTTCTTGGCGCAATCGGGAGTGGCAAGACGACGCTGATCGAGCGGCTGATTGCTCGTGTGTCGGCCCGTGGTCTGAGCACCGGTACGATCGCAGCAGACTCGGCAGGGGACGACGACCACACGAGATTCCTCGCCTGCAACGTGGCTTCGGTGAACGTGAACACGCAGGACGAGTGCCACCTCGATGCTGCCACGGTCGCGCGCGCCCTGGACGATCTTCCGCTCGACACGCTGGATCTCGTCTTCATCGAGAACGTGGGAAACCTCATCTGTCCCGCCGACTTCCCCCTTGGCACCAACACGGAGATCGTCATCATCTCGGTGACGGAGGGAGACGACATGGTCCGCAAGCACCCGAAGATCTTCGCTCAAACAGACCTTGTCGTCGTCAACAAGATCGATCTAGCCGGGGCGGTCGGCGTGGATCCACAGCGAATCGTCTCCGACTACGCCCGGCTGAATCCGCACGGAACGGCCGTTTTGACCGACGCGCTGCACGAACGAGGGATCGACGAGCTCGCTCGTACTCTCGAGCTGGAATGCACGAATACTCCGTGGTAGCGGAGCTTGTCGAGGCGCTTCTCCCGCAACTCGAGGAGCACGCGGGCGAAGTGACGGCCGTCTTCCTCAAGAAGGGCGATCTTCGGATTCTCTCCGAGCGCGCACTGAAGAACGCATTCGAGATTGTCGCCCAGGGAACCCGCCTCGAACGTGCGACCTTGGAGATCGAATCGATCCCGGCACGCGTGGCATGCCAGAGCTGCTCATACGAGGGCCCGGCGGGAACACTCGACGACGACGGATTCCACTTCGCTGTTCCGATCCTGGCATGCCCGGAGTGCGGCAGCCGCGTCGAGATCCGCGCCGGGCGAGAGCTGTCCGTCGACCGTGTGTCCCTGCAAACCGCGGTCGACGAAGGCGCGTAGTCGAGCGGCGGCACCGCGCATCAGACTTGCGAACTCGACCGGCGCGGAACCACCTGAGACGATCGGGAGTTCGCCGTTCGTGGTGGTCATCCCGCTCGGACAAACCTCCACGAAAGAAGACCACGGGATCCCTCAAGAGCGGCTGGAGCCCACGCCAAACGTAGCGGAAAAGAACGCCACGGCGAACAAGCGCGGGGGGAACTCCCCGATTGCACCTTGGCGTGGCCGCCTCGCTACGGACAACGGTCCGCGGGCACCGCGGTGAAGCAATCGCTCCAGCGAGAGCGGAAAGCGACCTGTCCTGCGACCACCGTTGCCATTCGGACATCCGGAAGGGGAGACGTCGCGGCGTTGGAGGATTCTCTGCTTTGGGCGGCTTGCCCCGGTCGATCAGACGGTCCCGCTTGAGCGTTCCATTGGCAGGCCGGAAGCGAGATGTTCTACGGAGCAAGGGCCGGGGTCACCAGCCAGACCTGAATGTCACTCTCCCATTGTGCTTGAGCGTCCGAATCGGTGCCGTTCGCCGTCTCTCGGTCGTACAGGTCCTGCATCGCGGAGAGGCGATCCAAGATCCCGTCCGCCGTCTGCTGAATCCGTTCGTCGAGCGCGGTCATCGTGGCCTCGGCGGTGCTACCTTGGATCTGCAAGTCGCCGAGGGTCTCAAGGAGTCTCCGTTTGTAGACCTCGTTGAGGTGGAAGTGGAACTGCTCGTGGCGAAGGACAGCAGGCGTCGCCTTCGACGGTACGACCCATGAGAAGCGCGGATTCATCAGGTTGGAGACGATGGCATCCTCCACGGTCCCCACCCAGGCGTAGCCGCTTGCGCGCTGGGATCGAACGGAGTAACTCGTGTGCCACTTGACCGTCATGTAAATCGCTGCAGCTTCCGACATCTGGGCAGCGTTTGCTGGAGCTACGCCCTGGAAGTCCTCCCACGTGAGGAGCGCGTCTGCGTTCCACTGAATCAGCTGTGTCGACTGCGCAACGGCCAAAACAGCGAGGAAGGGAGTAAGCACGAGCAAAGAACAGATCCGTCGGGAACGGCGGCTCATGGCTACCGCATCACCTACCCTTTCTGAGAATGGCTATCGTCGGAACCTACACGGCCGATCACAACTCGTTCCAGGGAGAACACTGTCGGCTGCGGACTGCGAATGATGTAGAGGGACGATGCCTGCTGACAATCCTATGGCGCGAGAGACGGATCGATGAGCCAGGCGTCGATCCTCTGCTCCCACTCCGCTTGGGCTGCAAGGTTGCTCCCGCAGCTTGTCTCGGACTCACACGTGTTTCCCATCGCGTCGGCCTGCGCGAGAATCGTTGCGGCAACTTCGCACACGCGCTGGTTGAGAAGAGCTTTCGTTTCTTCCGCCGTTCTTCCGGTCACGCGGACCGCGAGAAGGGCAGCCTCGGCCTTTCTACGATAGACCTCGTTCAGGCGGAACAGGTACGTCTCGTGGCGCAGCGCGGCCGGCGTCACAGCATCTCGTCTGGCCCACGAGAGCTGCGGGTTCATCGTGTTGGAGACGATGACCGTGGTCGTGTACCCGATCCAGCCGGAGCCATTTCGCTTCCCCTCATAGGGCGCATGCCACTTCAGATCCATGGAGATGCCCGCAATATCCATCGGTGAAGCGTTGGGAGGAGGGGTCGCGAGGAACGGGTCCCAGCTGAGTTCGAGCGTCTCGGTCCAGCCAACGAGTTGCGTCGTTTCACCGACAGCTGCGAGAGACACGCAGATCAGGACGACTGTCAACAGGGCAAGTCGGATTCGGTGTCCCATTCCCTCACCTTCCCCCACAGCTATCGGGCCAAGGATACACGAGAGTGGCTGCCGGTCCTAGCTGGATCGAGGCACCACTGCTAGAAGCCGCTTGGCGAAGCGCTGCCGCAGTGCCGCCACGATGTCGCGCCGGCAACTACCAGCCGCCGCCGCCGCCGCCGCCGAAGCCGCCGCCGGAGAACCCTCCGCCGAAGCTGCTTCCTCCACCCCAGGCAGACCGTCCACCGGATGCAGTTCGCGGAGCCGACGCGAAAGTACGGTTCATTCCGGCCGAGAGATGCCACATCGAGAGCGCGAACAAGTGCCCCCGGAAGACGGGGCTCGCGCTCCCGTACCACTCGGGCGGCTCGTTCAGAAGTCCCGCGAATTGGTCGGTCCAGATCCGCGTCAGATTGAGGGCAATGGCGTAGGGCAAGAGCCTCTCGAACACCTGCGGGCTCTTCTCCGGCGCGTCGTGGAACTCGATCCGATCGACCTCCGCCAGCCGGATGTACCGAGCGAGCCCGAGCACCTCTTCGAGGGCGCGAACGCCGCTTCGCGTCTTGCGCGGCATAATCGGAGAGAATGCAAGAACGACGAGACCGCTCATGGCGACGGCGATTCCAAGATAGAGCGATCGGAATGCCACAGCAATCCCTATTCCCGCGGCAATCCCCACCAGTCCGAGACTCCGGTAGAAGGCTCGAACTCTCTCCGGGTTGTTCGCGTAGTAGCCCGCATCGATCAGGCCGCCGTAGAGGCGCGACCTGACCGTCGGAAGATGCTTGTAGAAGTTGCTCTCGAGAGACGAGAGCGTTCGCTCGTCGCCGCCGTCCTCGAAGATCGCGTCCAGGATCGTCTCCTCCGTTTCGGAGAGCTCGGTTGTCGGGCGCCGGCGGCGCACGAATCGGTAGTCGAGCGGAGTCGACCGTCCGCGCAATCCCCCCGATTCGTCAAGGACTGCCGGATCGTCCTCTCGAACCTCCTCGATTCGAAGGTACCCCTTGACGGCGAGGCCGACGACCATCGCCGACACGTCGCGCAGGTCGATCCGATCGTCAATCAGAACTCCGACCTCTCCGGGATGCATGCCCCTCGGCGGTGCGAACGCAGGGGCGATGACCCTCTTACGTGGGTCCCTTCCGATCCTGAACCACAGCACGAGCATGCCGACCAGGACAAGGATTGGGAGGGCGGCCGCCTTGTTGGCGTCGAGGAACCACAGCAGGCGTTCTCCGAACGACGGGGGCTCGATCGGCAGCGCCTCGCGCGGGACGGCGAGATCGATCGTCAATCCTTCACCCGGATTGAGCGGTCCTGCTTCGAACGTCCATCGGCCGGTCGAATCGATCGAGGCCGCGGTGCCTCGCGCCGAGCTGCCGATGTACCCGGCATACGACGACGTGGACACAGACTCCGGATCGACGGACGCGGGAAGGCGAACGGATGCAGTGACTCGGACGATCGGAATCCGCCACTCGTTCCCGGTGACGTTCCAGTAGAGCTGGAGGTACTCGTCGTGAAAGAGGAGGACACGGTCGACGGCGTAGGCGATCGTGTACGTGTGCGTGCCGGTGATCGTCCGATTCGCGTCGCCGATCCGCAGATACTGGTACCGCCCGCGGCGGCTCGCCAGAAGAGGAACCGCGTTGCCATCGAGCAGGACCTCTCCGAGCCTGAACCCGATGGTCGTGCTCGCGCCGGTCGCTGGAACGCGGTATGAGACTGGGATCTCGCGCTCGATCCCGTGGTGCGGTGTGGAGAACGTCACCGTGATCCGTTCCTCAACAGACAACGCCCCATCGGCTCCGAGTTCGAGTTGCGCATCGAAGTGGTCGACACGCAGGGTTCCGAGGGCGGCAAGACTGACCAACGAGAAGAGGAGCGCACTGCAGCACAGGCGGCGCATTATAGGCAGATCCTCGGCGCTAGGCGCTGCAGTTCGTCCGGTAGTGCGTAGAAGTCGCGGGGCATGAACCTGAACATCGCGGCGATGAGGTTCCTCGGAAACGTGACAATCGCGGTGTTGAGCTCTCGTACGACCACGTTGTAGCGCCTGCGTGAGCGTTGGATCGCGTCTTCGGCCTCCACCAAGGTGCGCTGCATCTCGACGAAGTCCTCGTTTGCCTGCAGTTGCGGGTAGCTCTCGGCGACAATAAACAGGGAGAAGAGCGCGTCCTTCAAGACTTCTTCGGCCTGTGCTTGGTCGGATGGGCTCTCCACTTCGAGCGCGTGAGCCCGAGCCTGGGTGACGCTCTCGAAAACCCCGCGCTCATGCGATGCGTATCCCTTGACGACGTCCACCACGTTCGGGATCAGATCCCACCGCCGCTTCAGCTGGGTGTCGATGTCGTGCCAGGATTCCTCGGCTTGAACACGCCAGTGGACAAGCCGGTTGTAGGCGAAGATCGCCCACACCAGAATCCCGGCAACGATGACGCCGAAGTACACGACTGCTGCCATGGCTCCTCCTTCGAAGGCTTCAGATTCTAGCTGTCGGACGAGCCGGCTCCAACCCGGTCGCTGGACGTAGGCAGCGACGCACGGAGCGCTCTTCGATGTCCATCAATCCCCGTTGAGAACTGGGATACGCGGTAGTATCCTTCCCACCGAATCGACACGCAACTGGAGGGGTAATGCACAAGCGTTTGATGACTCCGGGGCCGACAGAGGTTCGTCCGGAGATCCTGAAGGAGATGGCGAGACCCCAGATCCACCATCGGTCTCCCGAGTTCTCGGAGCTGTACGCGGCAATCCAGCCGAAGCTCCAACGTCTGTTGTACACAGAAAACCCGGTTCTGCTCTTCACATCGTCATCGACGGGCGCGATGGAGGCGGCGGTGACGAATCTGGTCGCGAAGCGTTGCCTCAACCTCGTGAACGGTGCGTTCTCGAAGCGCTGGCACGAGATCGCGGCAGGGAACGGCGTCCCCTGCGACGCGTTCACCGTGGACTGGGACGTCGCCATCAAGCCGGAGATGGTCGACGAGCAGCTGAGAGGCGGGGCGTACGACGCCGTGACGCTCGTCTTCAACGAGACATCGACCGGCCTGTTGAATCCTCTCCGAGAGATTGCGGAAGTCGTGGCGGGGTACCCCGACGTGCTCCTCCTCGTCGACGCCGTCAGCGGGATGGCCGGCACGAAGATTGCGACCGATGCGTGGGGGATCGATTTCGTGTTGGCCGGTGTGCAGAAGGCGTTTGCGCTCCCCGCAGGCCTCGCGGTCGCTGCGGTGAGTGAGCGCGCGCTCGAGCGCGCGGCGCACGTTCCTCCGAGGAGCTACTACTTCAGCCTGCCGCAGATGCACAAATCGCATCTCAAGAACCAGACGCCTTCTACGCCCGCGATCCCGCACCTGTTCGCACTCGATGATCAACTCGACGACATGCTCGCCGAGGGTTTCGAGGAGCGATTCGCACGTCACGACAGGATGGCCGGAATCGTCCAGACATGGGCGAAGAAGCACTTCGACGTCTATCCGGAGGAAGGGTACTGGTCGCCGACGTTGACGTGCGTCAAGAACACGCGCGAGATCGACGTCGCCGGGTTGATCAAGACCCTTGCGGAGGTCCACAACGTTCGAATCGCCAACGGGTACGGCGACATCAAAGGGAAGACGTTCCGTCTTGCGCACATGGGCGACTCGCAGGTCGACGACGTCGAACGCCTCCTGAAGATGATCGAGGCCGTTCTCGAACTGTGAGGGGGGGTGGCCATGGGATTCAAAGTGCTCGCATCCGATCCGCTCAACTCCGCCGCCGTCGCGGCGATGCGCGAGGCCGGGCTGGAAGTCGATGAGAAGACGGATCTGACGCCGGACCAGTTGGCGACGGAGATCGGCGCCTACGACGCCATCGTCATCCGGAGTGCCACCAAGGTCCGAGCTGCGATCATCGACGCCGCCGACCGCCTGAGGCTGGTCGTCCGTGCCGGCGTTGGATTGGACAACGTCGATGTCGCGTACGCGGAGGAAAAGGGGATCACCGTGCGGAACACGCCGGCGGCCAGCTCGAATTCGGTTGCCGAACTGGCGCTCGGTCACATCCTGTCGCTGGCCCGGCACATCGGTCGTGCGACCGTCTCGCTGAAGGCCGGGAAGTGGGAGAAGAAAGCGCTCAAGGGGATCGAAATCGACGGGAAGACGCTCGGCATCCTGGGAATCGGCCGAATCGGCTGCTCGCTTGCGAGAAAGGCGACCGCCCTCGGGATGCGCGTCATCGCCTTCGACGCGTTCCTCGAAGCATGCCCTGTCGCCGGCCTTGCGCAGATGGTCGATATGGACCGTCTGCTCGCCGAGAGCGACTTCATCTCGCTTCACATCCCGTTCGATCCCGCCGTCGGACCGACGATCGGCGAGGCGCAGTTCGCCAAGATGAAGGACGGAGTTCGCATCGTGAACTGCGCGAGGGGCGGCGTCATCGACGAAGCGGCACTGGTCGCGGCAATCGGAAGCGGGAAGGTCGCGGCCGCCGCCCTCGATGTCTTCGAAACCGAGCCTCCCGCGCCCGACCACCCCATCTTCGGCCTCGAGAACGTCTCGCTCACGCCGCACATCGGCGCCGCAACCGTAGAGGCGCAGACGCGCGTCGGCGCGGAGGCAGCGCAGATCGTGACCGACTTCGCGAAGTCGGTCGGATAGGAAGACAGATGGCGCGGATTATCCCATTTCGCGGCTACCGGTACGATCGAGGCACGGTCGGCAGCATCACCGATGTCGTCGCTCCGCCGTACGATCGGGTGTACCCGGACGTGCAGGAGGCCTGCTATGCGCGAAGCCCCCACAACATCGTTCGGATCATCAAGGGAAAAGGAGAGCCCGGTGATGACGGCACTCGGAACGTCTACACGCGTGCCGCCGCGTATCTTCGGCGATGGATCGACGAGGGAGTCCTGGTTCGAGACGCCAAGCCGACGCTCTATGCCTATCACCAGACCTACTCGTTCGGCGGGGAGACGCTGACGCGAAAAGGAATCGTCGCCCTGGGAAAACTCGAACCGGAAAGGGTTCACGCACACGAGCAGACGCTCAAGGGTCCCAAGGAGGATCGCCTTCGGCTGATGCGAGCGACCGAGGCGAACTTCGGACACATCTTCATGCTCTACTCGGATCCGGCGCGGATCGCCGACACGGCGACCTCCGGCGCGATCGATGGAGCCGAACCGACGGTCGAGGCGCGCGACGCAGATGGCAACAAGCATCGGATGTGGTCAATCACCGACGTCGGCGTGATCGAGGCCGTACAGCGTGCCCTCGCCGACAACGAACTCTACATCGCTGACGGGCACCATCGATACGAGACGGCCGTCAACTACATGCATGAGTGCGAGGCGAAGGGTTGGCGGCCCGCAGCGCCGGAGTCGTTCGACGTTCGCATGATGACCCTGTTCAACATCGACGAGCCGGGAATGTCGATTCGTCCGATCCATCGTCTCGTTCATGGAGTGCCGGACCATGATCCGGAGGCCTTCCTTGCGCGCGCGAGCGAACACTTCGTCATCGATCGGCACCCGTCGCTTGAAGCGATGGCCGCAGCCGTGGCGTCGGGGCGGGCACGCCACATGTTCGGCTGCGTGACCGGAGGAGTGTTCGCCGCGCTTCGTTTGCGCGAGGGGATGCGCCCGGTTGATCTCGTGCCTGGCGAGCGATCGGACGACTACAAGCGACTCGACGTCTCGATCCTTCACGCCTCGATCCTCGATGGTCTCCTCGGAATCGACGCCCAGGCGCTCGAGGAGCAGACCCACGTCACCTACACGGTCGACGCAGAGAACGGCCTCAACGCCATCGAATCGGGATCTGAACAGCTCTTCTTCTACATGAATCCGCCCTCGGCTTCTGAAGTCGTGAGGGTTGCAGACCGCGGCGAGAAGATGCCTCAGAAGTCGACGGATTTCTATCCGAAACTCTTGACAGGCCTTGTGATGAGCACGATGAAGATCGACAAGTCGAGCTGACGCATCGAGGCCGAGTGTGGTCGCGAGCCATTCCGAACACGTCTGAACGAGGCCCGAGCCCGGAAACTGTGGGTACAACTGTCCCGGCACACGGTGACGAACCCACGAAGCGATGGGGCCTGGTTTCCCGCACGGCATCGCTTCTTCTTCATACCCTCGTATCGAGATCTTGGAGGAGGTCATCATGTCGCGTACGCGTCTACGGTGGATAGCTCTTGTCGTCCTTGTCTCGCTCTTGGCAGGGGGCGGAGCGGCAGCAGACGACCTCGGGTTCTCGGGCAGAGTCGGCCTTGAGGTGACATACACGCCGATCCCACCCGCCTCGTACAACATCGGTGCGGACCTCAGTCTGGGTTTCGATGTCAGCGGCTTCTCGTTTACATCGGGGACGGGCTTTGACCTGTTCGGGTTCCAGTCGGAAAAGGTGACCCTCTCCGTCGACCTTGGCGCAGTGCAGATCTCGGAGGAGATCCGATTCGAGCCGGTCTTCAGCTGGAATGAGCTCTCGGTCGAGCTGGGGATTGTCGGTGTCGTGTTCGGCGTCGACTGGGTCCTCGCGAACATCGGCAGCCCGCAGACGCCGAGCTACTCCATGGGCGCAGTGATGGAGCTATCGAGCGGGATCGTGTGCGGCTTCTCCATCACGAGTCTGACGGGCTTCGGCGCCGTCGATCTTGTGAACGTTCTCGGCGGCATCGAGGCGCCTTTCTCGCATGTTCTCCTCGGCCTCTTCCACTACCTCGACACCCTCTGTGTCCCTCCGATCGAACTCGACGTGACGATTGTCGACGGCTTCTACTTCGAAGAGGAACTTGTCCGTCTGGAAGTGGACTACTTGGGCCTCATCGCCAGCAACACGACATGGTTCGACTACATGGGCCTGTCGCAGATGCTGTTCGAGTTGGGGTATCGCTTTGAGGAGCCATCGCTCAGTTTCCTGACCTCGATGACCATCGACGGGTCCTTCGCCATCACGGGGCTCGGCTTCATCGTTGACCTGGAAATCGACGTCGTTCGCTTCACTTCGCACACGATCTTCATCGAAGCCACGCCTCCCTCGCCAATCCCGATCATCTTCGGCGGGCAGAGATTCGCCGTCTCATTCGAGATCTGCGGCCTGGTGATCACGTCGGAAACAAGGTTCGACGGCTCGTTCCTGTTCTCACAGGAGATCATCGCGATCGATGCGGTGATCGATCCTGTGACCTTCAGGAGCCTGACGACGTTCGATGCCGGCGGGTTTGCCGGGGAGTGCGTCTATGCAGGCGTCGCCTTCAGCGGCGTTCAGCTGTATACCCGAGCTGAGTTCGACGGCACAGGGATTCAACTTGTCGTGTTCGGCTTCGAGTTGAGCTTCTAGACGCCAGACATGAGTCCACGAGCGAATTCAGACGAACGGTCTCTCGACGAGCTTCTTGATGCACTGGCGTCCGAAGAAGAGGCGACAAGCTCTCTTCGCGAGGATGCCATTCGGCGAGCAACACCGATTCTCGACGCCGTGATCGACGAGTCCTTTCAGAACACGGGATTCCCTCGCGAGGAGCTGTTTCGAGCCGGCTATCTTGGGCTGATGAATGCGGTTCACAACTTCGACCTCGCCCGAGGAAGACCGTTCCGTGACTACGCCGAGAACCTGATCAAAGGGGAGATCCGCCAGCACGTTCGGGAGCAGGTACAACACGTGGCCGTTCCCGGATGGATGAAGGACCTCAACCGACAGCTTGAATCGGCTGAGGCGCAGCTTCTTCGCGAAAAAGGAGAGCTTCCGACGCTGAGCGAGCTTGCCGATGCAGTCAACATCACGGAGCAGGGAATCGCCGAGATCTTCAAAGCTCGCGAAGCGCTCAGCTACGTCTCGCTCAACGCGATGCAGCGAGAGAACGATCCGGTCCCGGAGATCGACTACTCCAAGATCCGTAGTGTCCGTCCGGACGCCTTCCCGATCGAGATCCGGATCAAGATTGCCTCGGCACTCGAGAACCTGGCGGGCCTACAGCAGTCCTTGTGCCAATCCCTGTTCCATGGGGCGGAAGAGTAACGGTCGGCAGACCACCCGATCTGCTGCGCCGACATCCACGTGGAGTCAGTCTGATCTGATGCACCCCACGACGACCCTCCTCACTCCGCGCGATCCGGGTGCGTCCCGTCCGTACGTTGCCTGTTCCGCCTTCGCTGTGAGACTCGCAGCGCGCCCTCACGAGTTGCGGGCGCCCCTGGTGGAGCTTTGTGACTCAACAGCCCATCGACTACCATCGCCGACGATGTCTTAGGTCCCGAAGGGAGACGGATGGGCGAGTTAGGGCGCGCGATCCTGCGGCACCGTTGGCTCTGGCTTGTGGGAGTCCTTGCGCTGACGGTCTTCTTCGGCCTGGCCCTCGGCGACCTCTCGATGGAAGAGGGCACGACAACCTGGTATCCGGCCGGGGACCCCACACTCGAAGCCTACGACGCGTTCGAGGAACGTTTCGAGTCGGACGAGTTCGTCGTCATTGCATACGAGTGGGAGGACCCGTTCTCGCCCTCGTCGATCGAGTATCTGCGATCGCTGACGGAGCGACTCGGCGACGGAATCCCATACGTACGCGACGCGCTCAGCCTAGCGACGGTGGACGACATCGTTGGAACGGAGACGGCACTCGAAGTTCGCTCCTTGATCGATCCTGAGGGCGCTGTCGATCTGGACGAACTCCGACACAGGATCGCCCTCAACCCGTTCATCGCGGGGAACCTCGTCTCCGAGGATGAGCGAGCGGTCGCCATTGTTCTCGAGATCGACCGCCCAGATGACAGAGTCTTCGAAGAGATGTCGGCCGAGATCATCGAGGCGGTCGAGACGATCCTCCATGAAGAGGAGGCCGCGACGGGTCTTCGGTTTCTCAGCGGCGGGAGCACGCTGACTGAGCGAGAAGTCGAGCGCGTCCTCGGACGTGATATTCAACTCTTCTTTCCCCTTGGGCTGGCACTGACTGGAGGACTTCTTCTCCTCTTCTTCCGCCACATCCCGAGCGTTGTTCTCCCGCTGCTGACGGTCGTTCTCAGCCTCGGCTGGACCCTCGGGCTGAAGTCGCTCGTCGGTTCGCCGATCACGCCCGTCTCGATCACGCTGTTCGCGCTCATCACCGTGATCGGCGTGGCCAGTTCCGTCCATCTGATCTCGCAGTACTGGATCGAGCAGCCTCGCCACGCGTCCCGTGAAGAGGCGCTACTTGCCACCTATCGACGCGCCGGGAAGCCCTGCTTCTTCACTTCGCTGACGACCGCGGTGGGATTCGCGTCGCTCGCGGTGAGTCGCATCCCCGCGATCCGCCACCTCGGCTTCTTCGCCGCATTCGGAATCATGAGCGCGTTCCTTCTCTCGATGGTCATCGTCCCGCTGGGGATGGACTGGACCAGCCATCGGCGCCCCCGGCTGCCGCGCAACCGTGGGCTGGAGCGCGCGCTCGCCGCGATCGGGCGGTTCGACTTCTCCCATTCGCGTCTTGTCCTTGTCGCTGCGCTGTTGCTCATCGGGGGCATGGCGATGGGGATTCTGCTGATCGAGACCGAGGGCTCGATGGTCGACTACTTCCGAAAAGGCTCCAGCATCCGGGAGTCCATCGACTTCCTCGACGAGAGAATGAACGGGATCTCGAGCACTGAGGTTCTCCTCTACGGCACCCGCGACGCATTTCGGGAGCCGGACCGCCTGCGGGCAATCGACGGACTGGAACGGATCGCGGAGGCCCACGAGCAGGTCGCTGCCACCTACTCGCTGGTGGACACGGTCAAGTTGATCAACCGCGCCTTGCACGCCGATCAGGAGAGCTTCTATGCCATTCCGGAGACGCGATCCGCTGTGGCACAGTCGATCCTCCTGTTCGAGATGTCCGGCGGCGAGGGTTTGAGGGACTACGTCTCGGGAGATTACGCGACCGCGAGGGTGTCGATCCGTACGATGCAGATGAGCAATCGGGAGCGACGAGCTCTTCTTGCCGACATTCGGGCGTATGCCGACGAAGCGTTCCCGGGCCTCCGTAGTGAGATCACAGGGATGGATCTCCTCGTGAGCGGAGTCAACGACCGAATCGTGCTCACGCAGATACGAAGTCTTGGATTGGCGATTGCCGTGATCACGGTGATGATGATTCTCGTCTTCGGTTGGAGAGCGGGGCTGCTCAGCATCCTTCCGAACGTTCTGCCGATCGTGTTCGTTCTTGGGCTGATGGGATACGCCGGCTTCGGCCTCAACATCGCCACCGCCATCATCGCGACGGTCGCGATCGGGATCGTCGTTGACGACACGATTCACTTCTTCTCGCACTTCCGGGACGAGCTCGCGGAGACCGGCGACCGAAAGCAAGCGATGATGAATGCGTTAACGAAGGTTGGCAAAGCGCTCTGCTTCACGACATCGATCTTGGTCGCAGGATTCGCGGTCTTCCTGTTCGCCGAACTGGGGATCTTGGCGAGCTACGGAATCCTATCCGGTACCGCCGTCATCGCCGCTCTTGCCGGAGATTTGTTCATCGGGCCCGCCCTCCTGGCGAAGGTCTCCGCGTTTCCGAAGCTGATCAAACGGCCGGAGGGCACAGCACGCGCCTCGGCCGACGGCGAGCCCGAATGACAGGCGCACAGGGCGCGTCCTCCGTGACCGTGAAACGTCCGCCACGGGGTTCACGCTGAATCTCTTCTCGATCGTCGCTGTGATCACGACGAACGTGGTGATCGGACTCCGGTACATCTGGCTGATCCGAAAGGGCCGGATCAGCCCGGCATTGGCAATGTGGGTCTTCTTCACGGTCGCCACCGTCGGAAGCCTGCTGACCTACCTGGCGGAAGGTGACTTCGGACTCCTCGACAACATCCTCAACACCGCCGACATCGCCCTCGTCGGATCGATCTCCGTGGTCCTCTTCCTCTGGGGAGACAAGAGCGCGCGATTCGGCCGGTTCGACCTTGGGTGCTTGGGCGCAGTTCTCGTCATCTTGGCTGTCTGGGCCATCACCCGGCAGCACGCCCTCGCCCACGTCTCGATTCAAGCGATCCTGGTGATCGCCTACTTCCCGGTTGTCAAGAGACTTTGGAGAGCGAATCGCAACACGGAGTCCTTCACGATGTGGGTCGGCCTCCTGGTGGCTCCCGTCTTCTCGCTTCTGTCCAGCAAGGGCGCCCTCGCGACCGTCTAAGCAGTGCGTGCCATCATCTCGACGGCGCTCCTGCTGATGCTGATGATCCGGACGGAAATTCGCCAGAAGAGAAGTCCGGAGAAGTAGGACGGTCGCGCAATTCAAAGCCGTATCCGATGCTTGGGAGGTTGCGTCAGCCGATAATACTGGTATAGTGGTGCCAGAATATGTCAATAAAGAGGTGCGATCGTGGCGGACTTCCTGCGGATGTCAGAAGCAACGGCGCTGGGCCTTCACGCGGCAGTTCTCGCTGCCGGAGAACAGGAAGCCATCACGGTATCGACGATCGCCGCCGAGCTGTCGGCTTCGGAGGCCCACCTGTCGAAGGTTCTTCAAACCCTCGCGAAGTCGGGCCTGCTCAAGTCGAGACGCGGCCCAAACGGCGGGTACGTCCTCACGAAGCCGGCAAGCGAAGTCACGCTCCTTGAGGTGTACGAGGCGCTCGAGGGCCCGATTCGATCTGACGGATGCCTGTTCTCGGAGCCGGTCTGTAACCGGGTGCAGTGCATCTTCGGCGACGTCGTCGGACGGCTGAGAGCCGAGATCTGCGAGACCATGAGGTCGACGACGCTAGAGCAAGCATCGAGCAAGCAAAGGAGGTAGTTGGTGTTCTGTTATCAGTGCGAGCAGACGAAAGACGGAACAGGGTGCACAACGTTCGGGGTTTGCGGGAAGGATCCGACGACAGCGGCACTTCAGGATCTCGTCCTGTACCTGACAAAGGGAATCTCGATGTATGCGCATCGAGCGCGTCAGAGGGGCACGAGAGATCCGGAGATCGATCGATTCGTGATCGAAGCGCTCTTCTCGACCGTCACGAACGTCAACTTCGATCCAGAGCGGCTCGAGGGGCTTCTCCGCAAGGGTGTGACGATGCGCGAGCGAGCCAAGGGAATGTACGAAACGGCGGTCCGCGAACGCGGCGAGACGCCGGAGGAACTCGCAGGACCCGCCACCTGGGCTCCAAAAGCGGACATCGCCGGGCTTCTCGCGCAACAGGTGGAACTCGGCATCGACACGAGACGAGCGGCTGACGGGGACGACGCGGTCGGGCTCCAAGAGCTTCTCACCTACGGTCTGAAGGGCGCGGCTGCGTATGTCGATCACGCGGTCATCCTGGAGGTCGAAGACGAGAGCGTGTGGGCCTACTTCCACGAGGCCCTGGACTTCCTCGCCTCGAACTCGTCCGACATCGGCGAGCTAACGTCGATGTGTCTGCGTTGCGGAGAGATCAACTACCGCGCAATGGAATTGCTCGACGAAGCAAACACAGGGGCTTACGGGGCGCCGGAGCCAACGAGCGTACGCGTCGCGCCGATCGCCGGTAAGGCAATCCTCGTCTCAGGACACGACCTCAAGGACCTCCACGAGCTGCTTGTCCAGACGGAAGGCAAGGGAATCAACGTCTACACTCACGGCGAGATGCTCCCCGCCCACGGATACCCCGGCCTCAAGCGATTTTCGCACCTGGTCGGCAACTATGGCGGCGCGTGGCAGGACCAGCAGAAGGAATTCGACGCGTTCCCCGGCGCCATCCTGATGACGACGAACTGCATTCAGAAGCCTCGGGAAGCGTACCTGGATCGGATCTTCACGACCGGGCTCGTCGCTTGGCCGGGCGTTCGCCACATCGAAGGTCGCAGCTTCTCTCCGGTCATCGATTCGGCCTTGGCGGCCGCCGGCTTCAGCGAGGACGGTCCCGAGCGGTCCATCACCGTCGGGTTCGGGCACGACGCCGTACTGAACGTCGCGGGCGCCGTGATCGACGCCGTCAAAGCAGGGAAGATCAGGCACTTCTTCCTCATCGGCGGATGCGACGGAGCGAAACCGGGGCGCAACTACTACACCGATCTCGCTCAAGCGGTGCCCGATGACTGCGTGATCCTGACGTTAGCGTGTGGGAAGTACCGATTCAACAAGCTCGATTTCGGCGAGATCGGCGGTATTCCTCGGCTCCTCGACATCGGGCAGTGCAACGACGCGTATTCCGCAATCCGGATCGCGGTGGCCCTGTCGGAGGCGTTCGAGACGGACGTCAACTCGCTGCCGCTGTCGCTGATCCTGTCCTGGTATGAGCAGAAGGCCGTCGTCATCCTCCTCACCCTTCTCCATCTGGGGATCAAGAACATCCGCATCGGTCCGTCGCTTCCCGCGTTCGTCACGCCTGCCGTGCTGAACACGCTCGTCGCGGGGTTCGGGCTGACTCCGATCAGTACACCGGAGCAGGACCTGCAAGCGATTCTCGGGTAGCTAGCACCGATCTGCGCCGCAAGAGGAGAAATGATGTCCATTCGAGCGATCATCCGCATCGACGAGAAGAAGTGCACCGGTTGTGGGGCCTGTATCCCAGGCTGTGCAGAAGGCGCACTGCAGATCGTGGATGGAAAGGCGCGCCTGATCCGCGAGATCTACTGCGACGGGTTGGGCGCGTGTCTCGGGGAGTGCCCCGAGGGGGCTTTGACCCTGGAGGAAAGGGAGTCCGAAGCATTCGACGAACAAGCCGTCGAGGCGCATCTCGCGCAGAAGAAGAACGAAGCCCCGCTTCCGTGCGGTTGCCCCGGCTCGGCGATGCGGACGATCCGGCCGGCCGACGACCTCGGAGCGCCGGCGGCAGGTCGGAGCCTCTCGGCCCTTTCGCATTGGCCGGTTCAGCTGATGCTCGTGCCGCCGGGAGCACCGTTCCTGCACGAGGCGAATCTCCTCGTCTGCGCCGACTGCGTTCCGTTCGCGATGCCGAACCTGCACGGGCGCTACCTCGCCGGTCGGGCCGTCCTCGTTGGATGTCCGAAGCTCGATGATGCGGTGCATTACCGCCAGAAGCTGGAGGCGATCTTCCGCGAAGCACAGCCGCGGAGCATCACCGTGCTGCGAATGGAAGTGCCTTGTTGCGGCGGTCTTGCTCACATCGTCACCGAGGCGCGGGATGCTGCGGTCCCGGACTGTCCTTCAGAGATCGAGGTCGTGGAGATCCAGGGCGCAGGGGTGAGAGCGTGAGCTTCCGCTGTCCGGGGCTGACCGGGCGCGTAGTGACGTCGAAGTCGGTCCCGTGCCCTGCGTGCGGACGAGCGGTGGAGATCTTCTCCGACGAGAGTTCGGCGCGTTGCCCTGAATGCAGGACACGTGTGACGCAAGATCCTGCGGCCAGCTGCCGGGCGTGGTGCAATGGATGTAGCGGTCTGCCGGTTCCGAAGGAAGAGACCGAGCACACGGAATAGCCCGGGAGGACTCGCCCTTGCGGCAGCCTGAGAGCGCGCCGAGCCGGAGGATCCCCACATTTCCTTGCCGGGCACGCTCCCGAGCGCGGGCCGAAGAGCGGACGTTCAGGGACGACCACCGCGTCTCCGGCCGCTTCGCTAGTCGGTCTCCGTCTTCTCCGCGAGCCAGTCGTCGACGACGCCCTCCAGGACCGCGAGAGGAATCGCGCCGTTCAGCAGGATCACCCGATGGAACTCCTTCAGGTCGAAGGCCTCGCCCAATTCGTCCATCGCGCGCTGCCGCAGCTCCAGGAGTTTCAGGTAGCCGATATCGTAAGCACAGGCCTGTCCCGGGTACGAGTCGTAGCGCAGCGAGCCACTGAGGCCCTCGGGTCTTCCGGTGGCTTCAAGAAGGTAATCGGCGAGCGTGGAGACGTACTCCCCGAGGTACCGATAGGCAGGAATCAGCGACGTCGAGATCGCGTCGCGCGCATCGGCCAGGAGGGTCCGGCGTGTGGTTCCGTCGAGTCCATCGATACGCTGAACCCTAGTAACAAACGAGACGTAGGCGCCGAGAGTTCCGGCGAGGCTCGTGTCCGGGATCTGCGGAAGCATGTCATCCAGTTCGGAGAGGATCATGTCGACGGCGAGTTGGGTGGGCACGATGCCTACGGCCTCGCGGGTCCGAAAGGCACCGATCAGCTGATCCATCCAGGCCGACACACCGCGCAGACGCGTGATGTAGTCCTCCGCATCCTGAACCGATTCGATCGGAAGGATCGCGAGAAGGTCAAGACCCTGGTTCTGCGCTCCGTACGCGGACGGTCCGAGCACGTAGTTCCAGTAGGGAAACTCGTGAAGCCGAATGCGATCTTCGAGAAACCACTCGTAGACGTCGTAGTCCAGCTGCTGCTCCGGAGTCAACACGGCCCAGTCGTGGGTCCTCAAGAGATTGAGCAGCTCAGTATCCAGCCGGCAGGTCTCTTCGAACGCCTCGGGTGAGAGGTCTGTCCATTCCTCGAAGCTCTCGAGGCCGTAGTCCACCTGCAGGTCGTACGACCAGACGGTGTCCGGGTCGCGGAGCATGATCTGGCGATAACACGCATCGACGAAATCGTCGAAGGGAAGGCCATCTACAGCTTCGAGGGCCGCATCCATGGAGGGTGGTGACGCCACGACGAAGGGTGCCAAGAGGCAGAGAGCGGCAACCGACAGAACGAGAGAGGCTGGAACGCGCGCCGGAGCTTCGAGTGAGCACAGGGTCCTCCTTGCTCGCTTGGATATGTTGAAGGTAGCCGGACTTCCCGACAGTCTCAACGGATGATCCCCACGCGAACTAGGAGTGACGCGGAACGACTGCGTTGGTCAGGTCCGCGCCCCGCCGGCCTAGCTCGAATTCGCGGATGTTCTCGATCGTCGTCTCGGCCATGTTCCTCTGTGCGGTCTCGGTCAGTGATCCCTGGTGGCCGGTGACCATCACGTTGTTGAACGTGGTCAGACGGGCGAGCGTGTCGTCGGCAATGAGGCTGTCGGAGAGATCCTTGTAGAAGTAGTCCGCCTCTTCCTCGTAGACGTCGAGGCCCGCGTACCCGATCTTGCCGCGCTTGAGCCCGTCGAGCACCGCCGGTGTGTCGACGAGGCCGCCACGAGCGGTGTTGATCAACATGACGCCGTCCTTCATCTTCTCGATCGCGGCTGCGTCGATCAGATGATAGGACTCCGGCGTCAGTGCGGCATGCAGGCTGATGATGTCCGCTTCCGCGAACAGCTCATCCAACTCCACGTACCGCAGATCGAGCCGATCGACGAGATCTTGCCTTGGGAACAGGTCGTAGGCGATCAGTCGGCAACCGAAGCCGTGAAGGGCGTCGAGTAGACACGTTCCGATCTTGCCCGTGCCGATGACGCCTGCCGTCTTCCCGTGCATGTCGAATCCGACCAATCCGTGGAGAGAGAAGTTCCCGTCGCGGACGCGGGCGTGAGCCCGATGCGTACGTCGGTTCAGCCCCATCATCAGCGCGACGGCGTGCTCCGCCACAGCGTGCGGGGAGTAGGCCGGCACCCTGGCGACGCTGAGCCCGAGTCGATCGCAAGCCGACAGATCGACGTTGTTGAAGCCCGCGCAGCGCAAGGCGATCATCTCCACGCCAAGTTCATGGAGGGCTTCGAGAACTCCCTCGTCGAGGCAGTCGTTCGCGCTGACGACGATCACCCGGAAGCCGGTCGCGAGCGGGACCGTGTCAAGCGTCAGCCTGGGCGAAAAGAAGCGCATCGCGTAGGCGTATCGGTTCATCTCCTGATAGAGCCGATTTCGGTACGGGCTGGTCTGGAAGAACGCGACGCGGAGGCCGCGCCCTTCTTCCTTCGCTCGAAGGGTCGCGACGGCCGCCGTCTCACGCTCGAGGTGCCTGGACATGTAGGCGAGAAGGCCCTTGGCGACCGTCCCCTCCGTCTCCAGTAGTCGCTCAAACACGTCGTAGCCGAGCGCCCACACCTCGCACGTCGTGCACGCTTGCAGCGTGGCCGAACGTGTTCTCTCGCCGAACAGGCCCATCTCGCCGGCGATGTCGCCACCATGCAGAGTCGTCACCTCGACGGGATCGCCGTCGTCGACAGCTTTCAAGACGGCGACGTCTCCCGACTTGATGATGAACATTCGATCGCCGGCCTCGCCCTCGGTACAGAGCCGGTCGCCGGCCTCGAAGCTCGCGCGCTCGATGACGTTCTGCAGCGCGAGAAGCGCTACGTCATCCAGGCCGGAGAACAGACGAATCCCCTTCAGTAGTTCGAACATTCTTTCCCCGCTTTCACTGCGATGGGCCGCGCGCCGACGGTAGCCGATCGAGACGTTCTCCTCAACGATCCGCGACGGGTGCCATGATAGGCAGTCCCTTTCGGATTATGGGAACTCGGGCAGCTCGACCACGGGCGTCGGACACGAGACGAACGGGGCCAAGCCGACGTAGTAGTCCACGAGGAAGCGTGTTGTCAGATCGCCGAATGCCTTTTCCACAGCGAGAAGCCGGTCGAGCGTGTACTCGTTCAGATACTGCGCGATGTGCGCGCCGTCGCCATCTCCCAGCTGCGCGAGGACCGCGGCGAGAGCCGACTGCTCCTCCATGAACGCCTCTTCCGCCGGATCCCTCACCGCACAGAGTACCGGGTAGGCATCCTGCCACTGAGCCGACGCCAGGTAGCCGGGCAGAGTCATCGACCAGAACGGAAGAAACAGATCGCCCGTCGCTACCTGCTCGGATCCCCAGTCGGCAGGAAGCACGGTGACTCCGGAGTAGACTGGTATGTAGCACGTTGTGGCCGCCGGACCGAATCCGAACCACGCGCATCCTATCAGCTCCGAAGGCTGATCGGTCCGTGTCTGATAGAGACACGAAAAGGAGGATCTGGCGTTGTTGATCGTTCGTTCAGGGCTCACGCCAACCAGGTCATAGAACGGCCAGCGACACATCGGGCATGCGAGCGGGCTCCGCTCGCCGTCAACGACGAACGACGGATCCGCCGTAACGTCGAACTCCGTTCCCTCAAGCAGGTCCCGCTGAATCGCCATAACGTCCGACGTCGAAAGCGGCCGGTCCGGCTCGACCGAAAACGGCAGCGGATCCGCCGGCGAAAGGCCGAGGGACGGCGCAACGAGATCGAACGCCCGCCACTCCCGAATCGCGCAGCGCCGACAGGCATCGGGCGCATAGGCGTCGGACCACTTGAAGGCCTCCCCGGTCTCTGGACTCCACCAGCCAAGCGCTTCGGCCAACGAGAACACGTTGGACGATGCAAGGAATCGGTCGGAATCCGCCAAGTCGATCTCGCCGATGCGGCTTCGGTTGGCCGAGATCCCGACGTAGCCATCGGGGATTCGCTGCGCGCACCACACGGCGCCGGGTTCGTCGAAGTCGGGCGTCCAGTCCGGGCCGGGTCCGAAGATCTCCATCGTCCAGGTTTCGGTCCCATCGCCGATCGCCAGTTGTTCTCCGTCAACCGGGAAGGGGCTGTGGTATCCGTAGGCTTCGGCAAGCGCGCCGATGATCTGAATCGCCTCCCGCGCGGACCTCGCCCGCTGCAGGGCGAGCGTCATCAGGCTTCGCTCCGCACAAGCCGAGAACGGTGAGAGGATGCCCAGCGGATTGGCAAGCTCAGGGCGCGCCCCCCCCGAGTGAGGACTCCGCAATGCTGACGCCATGCTGGTTCATGCCACCGATGTGCGTCATGCTCGGGCCCGCGAGCACATCGATGTAGCGGTAGGTCGAGCGAACCTGCGGAAGCGAGCCGATGACCGCCGACGCTACTGAAGCTCCGTCGTCGAAGAAGGAAGCGTCCCCGAACAGGGTGGCCATGGAGCCCGGCGGATGCACGGCTTCCCCCTCGATACGTAGCGCCGCGAAGATACCTCCATCGCAGCTGTAGGTGACGAACGTGCCCCCGTCGGCCGTGGCCCCTCGTCCGACGAGAAGGCTGGTGCAGGCCGTGGTGCCGAGTGACCAGAGCGCCACAAGGGCCAGCAGACAGGCCGCCGCCCTGCTGCCTACGCGTCTGCTCATCTCGCTCTCCCGCATTGCCGAGAATCCGATGGCGAAGGATTGACTGGGCTAGCTTCCCGCGAGCGCGTCCCGCGCGAAGCGCTTTGCTGCTTCGAGATCCTGCGACGTCGGATGCTTGCGCACATCTTCGACGTAGGAGTCCCATTGCGCGTCATCGGTGAGGATCGTACTGTGGATGAACGCCTCGATCTGGGGAGAGGGAGCGCCCTGGCAGTGGAAGAAGCCGAGAAGCTCGATCCCCTTCTCCTCACACACTGCGCTGAACGTCCTTGGACACTTGCCCGCCCACTGCTCATACGTTTTCTTCTGCCAGTCGCCGGCCTCGGGCATCGTCGTCGAGTGCGTTACGAAGCCAGCAAGCTTGCATCGCGAGCCGGACGGAATGCCGTCGAGAAGGTTCCGCGCCGGCGCGGCGATGTCTGCCGAGTGGCACGTCGATCCGAGAAAGACGACGTCGTAGCCCGCCAGGTCGTCCGGCTTGATCTCTCCCACCGTGGCGACGAGCGCCTCGTGTCCCTGTGCGACCGCTTCTTCGCCGATCGCCGCGGCGATCTTCTTCGTGTTCCCCGTTTCGCTGAAGTACCCCACAAGAATCTTCAATGTCCTGCCTCCTTCGAAGCGAAGGCCTATTATAACAGTGTTCGATGAGAGGTCCTGCGACCCCGACCTACTCGGCGTGGTCGTCACGGTGGTGAGGATCGAACCTGCTACGCCGCCGACAGGATCGCGCCGAGCAGCCACGGGACATCGCGCCGCTCCAATCGGGCTTCGCGATGGGCGCCTCCAAGGGTACGCGAAACCAGAGAGCCCGCTCGATGGCGTACCGCTGCTCCCGGGAAGTCCTCCCGACCGGGTCAACTCGCGATCAAGTGGCTCCTGGTGAGGCCGTGAACCTCAAGTACGTCTCGGTGGCGGCTTCCAGATCGGCGTAGTGGCCTCGATACGCCGGCGGCAAGAGCGCGGCCAGTTGGAACATGATCTCATCGGTGATGCGTTGGCGGACGTTGCGGTCAATCCTCTCTTCCCCCGCATCCAAGGTGAAGGGCTCTCCGACGACGATGTGGAAGGGTGTTCGTCGCAGACGTCGTACGTTTCGGCGGAACGTCTCGCCACCGTAGAAGACGAAGGGCAGCAGCGGAGCCCCACTCCTTAGAGCGATCGTCACGATCCCTGTGTGCCCGCGCTGCAAGCGTCCGTGTCCGCTACGCGTTCCCTCCGGAGCCAGGCCGAGGATCGCGCCTCTCTTGAGCGCACCGAGCGTCTGACGCAGCGCGCCGATGTCCGATTCGCCCCGTCGAATGGGGATGGCCTCCCACTGATCGAACAGCCACCGGACAATCGGATTCCCCCAGGCCTCGGCCTTCGCCAAGCCGATCACCTTGCGTGGGCGCAGCCGGCAGTGAATGACGGGGATCTCGAGGAAGTTGACGTGATTGGTGATCAGGATAAGCGGCCCGTGCGCCGGGACCTTCTCGATCTGCTTCCCGTCCACCTTGCAGATGATCCGCAACAGCCCGCTGATCACAGCATCCACGAGCCTCCCTACCGCGGTCACCGTCCACCTGCGGACGCTTGCGAGAGAACCTCGATCTGTCGCGGAAGGAGCTCCATCGTCAGCGTCTTCCCTTTCTCGCAAAGGGTCTCGCCGTCTGCGTGCGCGGGGAGGACTCCGTCGGTCGCGGTCACTGTGATGCGCCGTGTCCGGTCGCTCAAGATCTCCGGCTGACCTGCCTGCGTCCCCTTCATGAATCGCAGGATCAGGGCGAAAACCCTGGCCCGGCCGACTTCCCTCACGATGTTCAGATCGAACAGACCGTCGTCGATCTCTGCCTCAGGAGCCATCATGAATCCCCCGCCCAGGCGCCGGCCATTCATCACGGAGATCATCAGCGACCTCTGCTCGATCGTCTGCTCGCCGTACTCGATGCGAGTCTGTGGCGCCCGGAAGTAGAGGAAAATAGTCTTGAGCGCGGCGACAAGGTAGCCCAGAAATCCGCTCAGGCGCTTCAATTTGGCCGCTTCGAACCCGACGACGGCATCGAATCCAACACCAATGCCGTTGCCAAAGAAACGGGCCTCGGGAAGCTGGTCCCCCTCGGCAAGACCGATGTCGATCATGCGTCTGCAATCCTCGGACAAGCACTTGCAGCCATCCTCGAGACACTGGGGTATACCCACACTGAAAGCGAAATCGTTCCCCCTACCGACGCACAACACGCCCAACGCGGCGCTTCCCTCCTCAGCGAGCTTCGCTTGCATCAGGCCGTTCAGAACCTCGTTGGCCGTGCCGTCGCCGCCAACTGCCACGACTACGTCGATTCCATCGCCGATGGCTTGTCTCGAGAGTTCCGCCGCATGCCATGGGCGTTCTGTGTGCTTGGTGTCGAAACTCAGGCCATGGGCAGTCAGCATCCGCTCGATGGCGGGCACGGCGATTCGTGCCCTACCCCCGCCCGCCGTTGGGTTGACGATCAGTCGGTATCGTGTCATCTCTCGCAAGCCCTCCGCTTCTTGCTGGAATACGCCCGGCGCTCTCACAACGTCCCCACCCTCGAATCCTAGCCTTCCTCTCGAATCGATGCCAGCGCGACGTGTCGAGGAGCCGGCTTCGCTGGCTCATTCGCCGTTCCATCAGGCAACCTGGTGGGATGGTTGATCCTCAAGCCATGGGGGTGCCGGATGATACAAGAATCGGCACAGGTCGTTGTTGCCGGGGGTGGCTTTGCTGGGCTCTGGGTATGCCGAGGGTTGGCCCGTTCCGGCTTCGACGTCCGCCTCATCGACCGCGACAACTACCACACATTCCTTCCGCTGCTGTACCAAGTCGCCGCAGCCGAGCTTGAGCCCGAAGCGATCGCGTTCCCTCTCAGGCACGTCTTGCGGCGAGATCCACGCGTGTCGTTCTTGATGGCCGAACTGGACGCCGTCAGTCTCGAGGAGAACGCGGTGTCCACTTCCCGCGGCGCCGTCTCCTACGAGTACCTCGTTCTGGCCTTGGGCAGCGTCACCTGCTACTTCGGCGTCCCCGGAGCAGAGGAATTCGCGTTCCCCCTGAAGACCGTTGATCAGGGGATCGCGCTCCGCAACCACATCCTGCAGTGCTTCGAACTCGCCGACCTCGAACGCGAGGAAGCGAAATACAGGCAACTGCTCACGTTCGCCATCATCGGCGGCGGTCCCACGGGAGTGGAATTCGCCGGGGCGCTGACCGAACTCGTTCGGGGTCCGATCGGCAAGGACTACCGCCGCATCGATCCGAAGCGCGAGGTCCAGGTGCTGCTGCTGCAAGCGGTCCCGCACCTCTTGCCGGGTCTTCCACACACGCTGCAGGAGTACACGTTGAAGCGACTCCGGCGGATGGGCGTCGAGGTCCGCCTGGGCTCACCAGTCACGAGCGTCTCGGTCGACGATCTGCAGCTCGAAGATGGCATGCTCATTCCGACGCGGACGGCGGTTTGGACCGCCGGCGTGCAGGGAGCTCCCGTCGGAGAGATACGGCAACTCCCTTTGGGTCCCGATCGGCGCGTCCTGGTCTCACCGACGCTTCAGATGCCGGGACATCCGAACGTGTACGTGGTCGGAGATCTTGCTCGACTCGACCAAGACAACCAGGTGCTGCCCCTGACGGCTCCTGTCGCGATCCAGCAGGCCACGGCGGCAGTCAAGAACATTCAGCGTCAGCACGGCGGCTTGGATCCACTTCCGTTCCACTATCGGGATCGGGGCACCATGGTCACGATCGGGCGCAACAAGGCCGTCGCCACACCCTTCGGGAGGTCGTTCAAGGGGCTGCCCGCCTGGCTGCTGTGGCTCGGTTTCCATCTCGTCAAGCTCATCGGCTTCCGGAACCGCGTGTTGGTGCTCCTCAACTGGGCATGGGACTACGTGTTCCTCGAGCGCACGGTCCGCCTGATTCTTCCTCGGGAGGGAAACGAAGGCACAAACCGCCAGTGAGAAAAGCCCGAACGGTAAGGCCATCCTGTGACGCAGGACCGCTGGCCCCGGGTGAACGTTGTGACGGATCGTCCCGCGGGATCGCTGCACTTGGAGCACGATCCCAATCGCCGGTCGACATCGGCCACGTCCCGGAACCCACGGCCGATGACGTCGAGGAGCTTGATGCTGCGTCTCGGGCGTGAACCACCCTGTTGAGGCATTCCGCGGCATGCGTATTGCCGTGATACGGAGACGCGACGGCTCTATGAGCGGTCGCCCAGGCGGGCAGCGATTCTCTCTCCAAAGGCTTTGCTCTTGGCAAGCTCTCCATCTGCGATCGGTCCGGTCAAGCCGTTGACCAGGACGGACAGACCCGGCGTGATCGCCTCGATCCCGGGCGCGATGTCGCCCAGACGCTTGAGCATCCTGCCGACGGCCTTCTCGAAGTCCTTGCCCATATAGGTATCGAAAACGGCGACAAGCTTTCCTTGGAGTTTGCTGAGGTCCGCAATGAGTCTCTTGATCCTCCGCGTCGCGCCTCCGATGTGATTCGGACTTCCGATGACGAGGGCATCGTAGCCGTCGAGTGTCTCGAGTTTCGTGGCGTCGACTCGCACCACGAGAACGTCAACGACCCCGCCGTCTCGTAGACCCTCCGCGATCGATTCCGCCACGGCCTTCGTGTTCCCATGCTTGGAGTCGTAGATCACAACTGCGTTCGCCATGGCACACCTCCTGTTTCTCTAGTCCGAGTGCTGCTGGAGCGACGCCACCCACTCCCTCGCCTCCCACAGCGCACATCCACCTTTCGTCTCGTCCAAGATCTCGTGATTCTCCCGGATCGCGCGCAGCAAATCGGACTTCAGGGCCTCCTCCAGCCGTTGATTCCTCAAGCTTGCGTCGGAGTACGGGGAAAAAGGACACGGCTCAACGCGTCCTTCGGGACTGAGATGGACGAACCCTCGCCCTGCCGCCAGACAGCCGCCGTACATCTCTTCGTCTCCCGGAAAGGCGACCAGAAGCGCTGGATGGTTGCGTCTGTAGACGTCCAACCGACGAGCCTCTTCCTCGATCAGCTCCGTCGTGAGAACGAGATCCTCGGTACCCTCTTCGATCGGGACGTAGTCGATGAAGAAGAGGAGCCAACAGCCGTCGGCAATCAGCCCAGTGACGAAACGCTCGCTCAAGACCGTGTCGAAGTTCCCCGCTGTCACAGTCAGCGATGTTCCATAGAGGACGCCAGCATCGCCGAGCTGCTTCATCGCCCCGCGCGCCGCCTCGTGGACGCCGGCGCCCCGGCGGCCGTCGGTATCCGGGGAGTCGCCTTCCAGACTGACGATCGGCACGACGTGCCGCTGCTTCCTCAGTCGCTTCACCACGTGCTCATCGATGAGCAGACCGTTACTGAACATGACGAAAATGATGCTCGGGAAGGCCTCGGTGATGTCGAGGATCTCCGGTCTGGTGAGCGGCTCGCCCCCGGCGATGAGCACGATGGACACACCAAGCTCCTCCGCCTGCCGAAGTGCATCCGCCAGCTCATCGGAGGTCAGCTCTCCCTCCTCCGAGTTACGGTGCACTTGCGCGTAGCAGCCCTTGCAGCTGAGATTGCATCGGTTCGTGACGCTACAGATGAGCATCGGCGGCACATGGACGCCCCGCTCTTCCATCCTGCTGCGTAGGCGTGCCGCCCGCTGCTGGCCTCTGAGCAATCGCAAGACAAGGGGCAGAACGCGCGGATGGCGAAGGCTGATCCGCAGTCCCCTCCTCAAGAACTTCGCAATCTCTTTGCTGAATGTGGCTCCTACAGCTCGCGCGTTGTCCACGAATCCTTCCTCGCTTTCGTCCGGTCTTCTGCGCGGCCCGGAATCACGTCATTCCGTCGCGTAGCGAATGACGGCACAGATGCCTGGCAGCGAATCCGACATCATACGCGACACTGCGCCCCAACCGCCTGTACGCCTTGCTGGAGACATCGGGCGGACGATGGCAGCCGCGGAGGCGCAATCACCGTGAGTGTCGGCCGCCGGGTTCGGCAAGCACGCTGACCCTCCACTCCGGCCGACGAGCAGCGCACAAGCGCCCACGCACCTGGGGACTGACACCGGCGACCTCCAGCCTTGTGTGGCTCACCGGCTGGTCGATAGGAGAAGCGAACGCATCAACGGAACGGTTGCCTTCGTGCAGATCGGAGCGCCGCTACAGAACGCTCTCCGCGAAAGCCTCGATGGAAGCGAGCTCGTCTTCTTCAAGGATCCACGCGGGAGCAGACTGGTAGACGTGACACTGATAGCACGTGTGATCAGGTCTGGGTGCGACAGCCCAACAGGGCTGGCGCTTGTCCTCGAACTTGGGGCAGGACTTCCTCTCAGCTTCGGAGCACGGTAGCATGCACGAACACGGGATGAGGGCAAGAACGCGTTGGACACCTGCGATGCTCATGCCGACATCATGCAGCAAGTACTGAATGCCCTTAGCCCAGATCACATCGCGTTTCGAGAAGTAGCGCCAGTTTGCGCGGCGCGCGGGAAGAAGGAGGTTCCTCTCCTCGTAGATCCGCAGTGTGCGCGGATGGACGCCCAGCAACTCCGCAGCCACGCCGATGGTATACAGGGGACGGCTATACTGCGCAGTAGGGCTCGCCGATAGACTCTGTGACGTACGAGTGGTGCACATGGATCATCCATTCTAGCGGTCGCGACGTCGAGTGGCAAAGCCGGCCCGGTACCCGCAAGCCGCCCCTGCGGCGGTGACAACACTCCGCCAGAGCCGCCGATATGCGTACGTACACCGGACACAGATCGTCTTCTGGAACAAACAGGAGAGTGCAGCCTGCGCAAGGCCGCACTCTCCCTGTAGGCTAGCCTTAGGGAGACTGTCTCGAGTCCCTAAGGAGTTGAACCTTTTGTCGTGGGATAGCCGGCCTCGATCCAAGCAACTATGCTCCCGTCAAACCCCTTCACGTTGGCGTAGCCGAGCAGTCTCAGCGTCATCATGCCAAGATCGGCCCGCCAGCCGGTCTTGCAGTAGGTGACGATCAACGTGCCCTTGTCCTCGGGGAGCTTGTCCAAATTCTCTGGTAGCGTCTCCAGCGTGACCAGGATCGCTCCAGGAATGTGCTCCGCCTCGTAATCCTCGGATGATCGAACATCTACGAAGAGTGCCGCGCCGACTAACCATAGGTCATGGGCGCCTGTGACGTCGACAATTCCCCAAGGAGTGTCGGCCTTCAGGCCTTCGAGCACGCCCATCAGCAGAGACTGATACGGCGTCTGTGCCGAAGCCACGCTGACTGCCAGGCCTACGCTCAAAATCGCAGCCATCAGAATGATCAAATGTTTGTGGTTTCTCAAGTTGTGTTTCACCTCCCCTTTCTTACGGCATCTCCTCAACGATCACAGCTTCATTCGCCTGTGAGTCCGCAGGATCAAGGTCGTGCTCCATCAGAAACAACGCTTCATTCTCGTGGCACGATTCACAACTCTCGTTCTGCGGTGTGCTGCGCTGTACGTTGTGAGGTGCGGCTGTCTTCCAGTTGGGGTATTGATCGAAGTCCGGCAAAAGGTCCTCACCGAAGGCGGCGAACGCGTCTCGCGCCACCGGGTTATGTCGAACGGTCACATACTCGTACGGATAGCCGGGAGTGGTGTTGTGGCCAACCTTGACCACGAATTCCTTCTCCTGAGGGGCTCGGTGGTACTCGCCGCTCTCGTCAATGCTCGCGTGGCAGCCGCTGCAGTTCTTGTACGACACCGCGTGACACACCTGACAGCTCACGTCGGCATGAGATGGAATGCCGTGTGCCGCTACCGAGGCGTTCGGGACGGCCTCATGGCAATCCGTACATCCCGGCAGGCCGTCGACCTCCCAGCGGCTGTCATACTGGCTGCCATCGCCGTGCATCGGCTCCTTGTGACAGTCGAGGCACGTCATTCCGGCCTGGAAGTGGGCGTCGGCAGGGATCTCCTCACTCAATGTCCCCAGGAACTCCCCGCCGGCCCGGCTGCCGTGGCAGACGGCACAGGTATCCTCCATCGGCGGAGTCCCGTAGAACTCGTGTCCCGAGATGAGTCCGCCGCCTACGGCTTGCGGGATGTTCACGTGGCAGTCGCCGCACGAGGCATGGCACGTATTGCAGTCGTTGCGGCGAACCGGCTCCAGTTGAGCGAAGTTCTCCTCCGTTCCCGCCCGCATGCGAAGCGACGCATCTTGACCGGCCAGCGTCCAATGAATGCTCGTCTCGTGGGTCTGGGCAATCTCACCGTGACAGACGGAGCACTGAGTCCCCGCGCTTCGCATGTCCGCATGGATCGCGTCAACATCGTCCGTCGCCGTATCCCCCCCATGACAGGCGGAGCACCCAAGCTGCCCGTGAGTCGAGGTAGCGAATTCCTTCTTGACGAAGTAGTTGAGAAACTCCGACCGCCCCGGCGCGACGGCACACCCGCCGGATTCCTCTTCCGCCTCCGGCTCCGCGCGAGCGCGCAGAAGCGAGATCAGTTTCCCAGCGTTGCTGTGGCAGTCGAGGCATACGCCGTCGTCTGCGACAGCGCTCGGCTGACTCTCTTCACCAGCGACCGCGGTTGTCGACTGATTCCCCCCGATGCCTACAACCAGTAGAACGCAAACCATCGCAACAGCGAACAACAATGCCGCCTGTCCCGCGCTTCTCACGACACCATCCCCCTAAGCCGATTCGGTCTCGGTACCCGCCCGTGTAGGGGCAATTGTTTGTACCAGGAACTGGTTGTGTTGTCAATGGCCATTGATAACATTCTTGCCACTCTGTGCGTACAGCAACGCCACTCGACCCTGCTCCATTCTCTACACGGCGAGCAGGGCGGATGACCGGACGTCATGGCTTCGCGGAAAGGTGGAAACCGGATTGCGATGGCCGTGGTTGCGGGTCCGTTCCGTGCGCATGACCAGCGATCACGGGCGGGGCGAAGCACCACGCGAGTGACGAAGACGCGGACTTCGAGCTTCCCCCTCGCTTCACTTCCGTTTCTTCTCTTTCCCGATGACTCGGGGTTGTCCGAGCGAATGAAGCGCGACATCAATGGGATGAATACCGGATTCGCAGTGCGGATTCTTGACGGACTGTTCGTCCTTGGTGTATTCGGATCGAGTCCGTTCACCGAATACACGGACATCCCTCAGGAGAGCGCCTTGCAAATCCTTCGCGAACTCCGCCAGAGAAGCGTCCTGAAGACGATTCAGGAGAAGTCCGGACGCCAGACGGCCGTAGTGGCGCTTGCAGAGCTGATCGACACGGTTGAGGGTTACGAAGTCATCTGAGCAGATTTTCTGGCCAGTTCTTCTCCACATATGGAACGAGCGCCATCATGGCACGTCTATCTGTTACGAATCGCCGTCTCATAACAGATGAATCTCCGTCAGCGCACCCGCCAACCCCCATCTCCAAACTCGACGTTCTAGTGCGCGATAGACCTGACAAGCGTCCGCTTCGCGCGCGAAGCCCGGCTTCGCTGCCACCCGAGAGGGTCCCACCGCCTGACTCAGGACCTCGGACTTGCGCACAGGTAATTCGTGAGACTCGTCCTATGAAACCTCGAAGACCACATCCAGCAAGGCTTCTAGCTCGCTGGGATCCTTGACGATCGCTGAGATCTCGTCGTCCGTGAGCCACATCTGTTGCTGCAGGAATGCTGCCAACTCAGGATTCATCGTTTCCCCCCGTTTGAACAACCCCCAAGGCCAGTACCTGGTCCTCTGCCGAATGCTGCGTGAGGGCGCCAACCCCCGCGTTGAGGTTAGCCAGGTTGTGTACAGGCGCAACGGTCGCCTGAGACAGGAGATCCGGACATCCGCCTCTCTCAGATCGGGGAAGCGTGACGAGCCATGCCGTGCGATCGCTCATCTCCGGGTAGAAGGAACTGCCCTTCGCTCTGTCTGGGAGACCGCTCTCACAATTCGCACCAACCCGAGAGGTCCCGCCATTTCTTGCGGATGAACGCGTCTCTGCCCGCCTACGAAGAACCTCTTCCGCTTCTCTCGCGGGAACCAGCACCTCTGCGGAATCGAGTGCGTGTTGGGGCACTCAGCCAGCTAACACCCCTGGACGTCACTCGCCACAATCTGGAATCCGGACAGTTCGATGGTCTTTGGCAGGCGAGAAATCCCAGAAACAACCTTCTCATACCCCGACGAGGATGGCAACTGGGAACCCTTCGAGTTCCCAGTTGCCTACGAGTTTGCACGTTTGGCGCGGTGCAAACTCGTAGCGATCACCGCTCCGAGGATTCGTACCCTCGGCCGTCCTTCGGACAGCTTGTGAGTTCGCTTCCGCGGACTCACAGAAACCCTCACCGCTCAGAGGTAGAAGCGGGACGGGCATACAGCCCGATCCGCTTCTACCCCCGAGTGGACGAATTTGGAACCGCAAGATAGCCCAGTCGAGAGGAAGTCGCAACGCTTCCCGCGTGAGCCGGTTCGAATCCCCCAGGCTCCACCGCAATCTGAGTCCCTTTGTCTGCGCCGGGAAGCTGCCGTCCAACTCAGACACAGTCCCTGCCGTGGATCTGTCTTCAATCCGACATCACGAGTGCACGCGCTGCTAGTAGTAGATCGTCGCGTCCGTAACGACAACCTCGACACTCACCACCTGTGCTCCGGGAACCGCCAGATCGCACAAGAAGAACGAGTATGCGTAGTCCACGCCGATGCCGATGTTGGTCGATCCAGCAGGCCAATACGTGAATGTCCCGACGGCACGACCTGCTGCGTCGTACGCAGTTGCTGTCAGTGCAACTCCGGCCGCTACGTTGCCATCGTTCTGAACCGTGCCGTCGACGTAGATGCAGTCGCCTTCCTCTTCGTCGTCCAGCTCCCAGAAGACCGTGCTCAGTTCGAAGTTCTCCGCCAGATCGTCGTCATCGCCAGGAGTGCCCACCGTGATGGTCTGTGTGATTGTGTCACTGAACCCAAGGTTATCGGTCAACGTGAGTGTAACATCGTAGAATCCGGAGGTGGCATACTCGTGGCGTATCGTCATGGGAGAAGGCGGGAAGAAGATCTGGAAACCCGAAGTGCCCCCGTCTGCAGCTACCGTTACAGTCTCTGTTTGACCGTCGCCGAAGAGCCATTCGAGACACGCAGGCTGGTGCTTTGAGGCCCATGATCCTTTCGTGATCTCCGGGTACGAGCTGCCGGCATCGAACTTGATCTCGATGCTCCCCTCCTCCCCGTCAGTGCTGCTACCACCAAAGACCCTCCCCCACAACGACGACGCGGAGGCTTTGATTTCCACCGCGGTGAAGCGAGCGATGGGTTCACCTGCGACACTGACAAGCCCGTCCATACTACTCGTTTCGCCATTGGAGAAGCGGCATGTCAATCTCACTTCATACTCGCCAAGGGCCATGAAGGTATAGCTAAGCTCCTTGCCCGTTCCCGAGAAACCGTCACCGAAGCCCCACTCGAACGAGACTGCAACTATCGTGGCCGTTGGACCTTGCCCGAGGCCCGACATGCAGATCGTCAAGGGGGGATGTCCGACCCATTCCGAGGGCTCTAGACTGCCGGCACAGCCCGAAATCGATACGGTGTACGGTGGCTCGCACCCTGCTAGTGCCTATACGCTGGCTATCACTAGCCCCATGCCCAAGAGCATCTTCAGTATCCTCATCCTGCACCTCCAAAGCTCAGTCGAGCACAGTGTGGATCCATTCAGACCGTGACTTCCCCTGTAGCAGCCAACACCAACGCACGTGAGAGCCGGGACCGGAAGCCCTAACGCGCCTCCGTCCTTCAGCTCGCGCCAGCGCTTCCCGTTGGCCAAGTTGCTTGGCTAGCAACCAACTCCACACCACTCTCGCTTCCGAGACTGTGTTCGCAAGCACAGAGGCTCCGCCGGGACTTCGCCAATCCCTAGAGGGGGAAAGCGTCTATGGGAAGAGCAACGGCGAATCGTTTCCTCCAGTAACGTAATCTCCGACCGGGTCCACAGTGATTCCCCACGCGGGATCGATGACAAGATCGACGACGCGCCAGATGTCCGTGCCAGCGGGTTGCCCGCTTGGGGGTGTGTAGCGGTAGATCCCCATGGCTGGAATGATCAGTTCCACTCGCGCCCCTGAAGTCGCTATGTCCCCACTGCCAGAGTAGTGTCGTACTGAGTAGCGATACGTTCCAGTTTTGGTGCGGGAGATCGAGACGACCTCCGGCCCATAGCTTGTGGTATCGTCCGTGTCAAGGTTCGCGTACGGCGCCGCGGACAACGTCCCCTTCTCCCGGTAGTCGACGTGAAACGCACCGAAGTCGGAGGGGCCTACCAAGTGGCTGTCGAGATCCGCCGGATTGGCGCCCCAACTGAGGATGATCTGTACAGCGGGCGAGTCGAGGAAGATGTCACCCACATCGTATTCCATGTCACAGGTGAGGGGGCCGGTAGTGTAGTTGATGCTCTTGTGTCCGCCTTTCGAAGCGCGGTAGTTGACGTCTACAAGGCACTCTACCGGAACCCGGATGAACCGTCCGTCAACTCCCGTCGACGTCTCCCCGCTTTCCCAGCGAGCGTAGGTCCATCCCTTGCCCCAGCATCGAATCTCGGCGCCTTGAACCGGCGCTCCCGTCGAATCGACGACCCGCCCGCTGATGTAGGCACGGGGATAGGAGACGTCGAAGTTCCACGTGGTGAAGTGGGATACGCTGCCAACGAACGCCGCTTGGCCGGCATCGTAGGTTCCCTGCCCTTCCTCACGCCAGATGCCACTCGCTGTATCGTAATACCACAACGGGCAGGTGCCGAGGGTCGAAGCCTCAGCCTGCATGGTTAGCGGAACGGGGATCGTAACCAGCGCTGTCTGTCCGGAAGCGAGTTGCAGATCACGCCCCGCGGGATCGCGGAGCGTTACGTCCATGAAGCCAAAGGACTTGATCGGGACCGTCGCCCCGGTCGTTGACACGCCGATGTACTCACCGGGGAAGGCGAGCAGCTCATTCTCGTCCGTCGGATCGAAACTCGTCAGGGCGATGTCGACCGGTCCAGAGTACGGTTGCCCCTGGCTGGTCACCAAGGAAGCTGGTGGAATCGTGACGGCTCCTCCATCCGCCGTTGTCAGCGTTGCTCCGTCCGCGGCGTTGAACGTGGTTCTGGCATCAATCGCCGAAAGGGTTACCTCGACGAACGTACTTTGCCCCACCGTGACGTCGATCGGCCGGTAGTTGGTGGCGTACCCAACGCGGCTGAAAGCAACGAGAATCCCAGTCCCCGCAGACATTTCTGACAGACTGAACCACCCTTGATCGTTGCTCGCCGTTGTTCGGTAGCCGACCTTAATCGTCACGTTTGCCAACGGCAGCCCTGCTGCGTCGATGACCGTCCCCATGATCACACCGTAGTCCTGCGTTCCTCCGGGTGGCGGGATCACTGGTCCGATCAGCCAATCACACGAAACGAGCCCCATCGCAAGAACAACGACAAGGACGAGCCATCCGATACTCCGTCTCCGCATGTCTACCTCCGCTCATGTATCGTAGCTCACCAGCCACCTGACACCGATCCACCTCCCGACTGTACCCGAATCGGCTACTCCCTGCGCGATAGCCAATACCGGCATCAGCGCACGGGTCGCAGGCGCTGGAGGATCCGGGGGACTCGAACTCACCTCAGGTTGCGACGGCGAACGTCCAAACGAAAGTTCTGGGTGCGGTCGTGACGTCAGGCGTGCCTGGCCTGGGATTCGACTTCACGAGGCATGCAAGCTGTATTGAAGGATTAAGACGGCATCCCCGCGTGCATTCAGATCACAGAACAGAACGCTCATCACCACTGGATGGCCAGCGAACGCGTTCTACACTCAATCCCCCAGGCTCCAAACGCCAAATAAGGCCTCGCGCCTGGCAGGAAGTTCCAAACCTGCACAGAGGCTGCTTCTAAAGGGCCTTTCGGAAGGAGATTTCGGGTGATCCGCCCCTCAGTAGACGAATTTGGAACTCTCAGGTGGCCCAGCCGAGAAGGGATCGCAGCGCTTCTCGCGTGAGCTAGTTCGAATCCCCCAGGCTCCAGAAGAATGGTTCAATCGCAGTCCTCAACGTCGGAATGGCGGATTCCTCTTCCAGCATACGGCAAGGCCAAGTCGCGAATCTTCCTAGAGGGAGGCCGCTTTCGAGTTCGAGTCCCCTAGGGCCGTGTGATACACATCACGTTTATCGGGCATAGGAAAGCCTCGATCTCTATTCTCTAGTGCTGTATTGATCTTGAGCGGTTCGCTCGCCGGGAAGTTCTTCTGTTATCCTTACGCTACATGACAGCCAGGGCGGTGGGGTACCCAAGAGACCAAAGGGAGCCGCTTCATAAGCGGTCGGTCGGTTCACAGCTGACCCGCGGGTCTGAATCCCGCCCCCACCGCCCTAATCTCACTAAACATGCAGACAGACTTCACTTGACACGGTTGCACGAAGAGTCTATGATGCGACAGCTGTGAACCGACTGGGCAAGTTCCCAGCGGACTCTTGAGCGGGCAGAATCCGCAAAGGAGTGGAGCCAGGTCTTTGGTTTCTCAATCGCCAGGGGCCTGTCTCTTTGCCCCTTACCCGTCTCTCATGTTATCCTTGGGGCATCTAAGGAGACATCTCAAGCGTGGGCGGACGAGAGAACAAGCATATGAAACTCGGTCTGAGAATCCTGAGACTGACCTTCGGCGTTCTGCTGGGAGCCTCTGCGCCTATTGCTTCCTACCTGTTTGTCTCGATGTCCCCCTGGCTGTTTCGAGCTGCAGGCGGAGGAGCATTCAGCTCCAACGAGATCTTGCTCTGCGCAGCACTGATAACAGCGATTGCATCCTTGGGCGGATTTGTGTCGACAACCATCCTGATGTGGAAGCGCGAACACGCAGAAATAACACGCCGCGAGCTAGAAAGCGAGCGCATTCGCCTGGAGATAGAGAAGATACGCCATGAGCTGGGGCGGGCCAGAGAGCCTAGCTCTTCAGCTTCTCCCTCAACGCCTGACGGATGATCTCCGACTCAGACACGTCTTCCTTGACAGCTGCTTCCTTGAGGGCCATCAGCAGGCTCACGGGGCACATGAAGACCTTCTGAGTCAGGATCTCGCCTTGTCTCTTCCTCGGCATCCTTGATCACCGAAGCGCATTGTATAACTAACGCACTAACGAGTCAATGCTGCGTTTGCCCTCTCCCCTCTCCTATGGTAGGATCTCCTATGGAAGAAGACGCACTAGCGGCTCATTGTGCAGCTCGGGGCCGATGAAGGGGGATCAATGAACGACACGATGAGCATCTACTTCTCGAAAGGCCGCAAGCGGTTAAAGAGTCGACTCGACCAGCTCGCCACGAAGAAGGATCGAAGCGTCAACTTGAACCGCCCCGGGTTCTCCGGAGGGTAGATTACTTGAGTCCGGCCACCGCGACCGGACTCGCCTGCTCCTGATCGTACACCGCCTCGAACTCAGCCGGCGGGATGTTCCCGATCGGCTCCAACAAG
>Ga0222683_1000003_pt1 | contig 173024 bp, 171 predicted proteins | sample AntAcemetage1073_FD_179841 | JGI IMG/M metagenome (GOLD analysis project Ga0222683, IMG submission 179841) | Saline water microbial communities from Ace Lake, Antarctica - #1073 | ecosystem: Environmental > Aquatic > Non-marine Saline and Alkaline > Saline | place: Antarctica: Ace Lake... | reverse complement strand
TGTGGTTGAGACCGCTTTGGGGACGTTCCGGTATCGGCACATCCACCGGCGGCTGTTCTGGGGGTACAAAGCCGTTACTCACCAACAGCTTGAATGCATCATCGCGTTCCCGGAGAAGGCGATCCTCGATCTGTTCTACTTCCGGCGCGGCGTCGCCACGCTCGCGGAAATCCGGGAGATGCGGTTTCAGAACCTGGATACTCTGGATCCAGATCGCCTGCGCGCGTTCGCCCAGCGAACGGGCGTCGAGAAACTCCGGAAGACCGCAACACGTCTTCTGAGTCACCAGGATGAGTTCTTACGGGAGTATGGATTGACATGAAAGAACGAGCACTGCAGCTGGTTCGCCAGGCGCCCCCGGAAGCGAAAGGGAACGTCCTGCGCGAGTACCTGCAGGCACACGTGCTCTTCTCCCTGCAGGCGGGACGAGCGTTTGAACAGCTCGCGTTCGTCGGTGGAACGGCACTTCGATTCCTGTACGGGCTGCGTCGGTATTCCGAGGACCTTGACTTCTCGTTGGAGCGGCCGACGGGGTACCGCTTCCAGCGGCTCCTCGATCGAACCGAATCGGATCTAACCAAGGCGGGATTCGACGTCACGATGCATCCGCGTGAGGTCGATCCGGTGCACTCTGCGTTTGTTCGGTTTCCGGGGTTGTTGCACGAAGCGGAACTGAGTCCTCATCTCACGGAGAAGCTATCGATCAAGATCGAAATCGACACCGAGCCGCCGGCCGGAGCGACCCTGCAAACGACCGTGGTCAATCGGCACTTCCTCGTGGCCCTTCAGCACCACGACCTCCCTTCGTTGATGGCCGGCAAGCTTCACGCACTCCTCGCAAGACCCTACACGAAGGGGCGCGACGTCTACGATCTGCTGTGGTACCTCTCCCGGACGGAACCGACGGTTCCCAACATCGCGTTGCTGAGCAACGCCTTGACGCAGACGCAATGGCGTGGTGCGCAGATCACAGCCGAAGGCTGGAGAGCGGTCATTGAGCGCCGCCTTGATGAAGTAGACCTCGCGAAGGTGGCCGAGGACGTGGGGCCCTTCCTGGAGAGCCCTGAGGAGCGGACGCTTCTCACGCGGGAAACTGTTCTGACTGCACTGCAACAGGGGGCGATGTAGCTCGTCGCTCGGTGTGGTGGCATTCAGACGGCAAGTTTTCGCCCCGAATCCAAAACAACTGACGATCGGCGTCCGCCCACATGGCATTGGGCAAGTGCAAATCCCTTGACGCGAGGAGTCCGTCCCCGTAGGGTCTGGCGACTTCACGAGGAGGATCGACGGATGTCAAACGAGTACCAGGTACGGATCGCCACCGAGCTTGCACTCTCACCTCGCCAAGTGGAGGCGACGGCAACGCTGCTCGACGACGGGGCGACGGTTCCGTTCATTGCCCGCTATCGGAAAGAGCGAACCGGCTCGCTCGACGAGGTCGCGATCGGCTCGATCCGCGATCGCCTTGCAGCCCTCCGAGCGCTTTGCGATCGGAGGGCCGCGATCCTCGCCTCGCTGATCGAGCGCGAGCTTCTCACCGACGAGCTAGCGGCAGCCATCGGCGGAGCCGAGACGATGACGGAACTCGAGGACCTGTATCTTCCGTATCGGCCGAAGCGACGAACCAGGGCGATGATCGCCCGCGAGCGGGGCCTCGAGCCGCTGGCGGACCTCCTGTTCACGCAGGACCCGTCGACCGATCCGTTTGGCGAGGCTCAAGGCTTTGTCGATCCGGAGATGGGGGTCGATGACGTCGACGCAGCGCTCACGGGCGCGCGTGACATCCTCGCCGAGACGGTCAACGAGTCGGCCCAGGCCCGTGGGGAGATCCGGGTGCTGTTCGAGAAGTACGGCGTCCTACGGACCCGCGTCGTCGAAGAGAAGCGAGAAGACGGGGCGACGTATCGCGACTACTTCGAGTGGGAGGAGCCGCTGGCCAAGGCGCCCGGACACCGGATCCACGCGATCCTCCGCGCCGAGCGCGAGGGGGTGCTGCGCCTTTCGGCCCGTCCCGACGAAGAGACCGCGATCTCCATGCTGAAGCATTGGTTCGTCCGCGGTTCGAACCCAGCCGCCGATCAGGTCGCGGAGGCCGTCGAGGACGGCTACAAACGCCTGATGGCCCCGTCGATCGAAAACGAGTTCCGCGCTCGGCTGAAGGAGCGCGCGGATGAGGAGGCGGCCAGGGTCTTCGCCGCCAACCTCCAGGAGCTGTTGATGGCTCCACCACTCGGGCAGAAGCGCGTCCTGGCGATCGATCCGGGATTCCGAACCGGCTGCAAGGTCGTCTGCCTCGACGCGCAGGGACAACTCCTGACGCAAACCGTCATCCAGATCGCCGGCTCGGAGCACGAGCGAGCGCTCGCCGGCCAGACGATCGCCGACCTCGTCCGTACCTATGCGGTCGAGGCGATCGCGATCGGCAACGGAACCGCCAGCAGGGAAACCGAGGTGCTCGTGCGGACCCTCGAACTTGCCAAGAACGTCCCCGTGGTCTTGGTCAACGAGTCCGGCGCGTCGATCTACTCCGCATCGGAGATCGCGCGACGTGAGCTTCCAGATCAGGACATCACGGTCCGCGGCGCCGTCTCGATCGGACGCCGGCTGATGGATCCGCTCGCCGAGCTGGTGAAGATCGACCCGAAGTCGATCGGTGTCGGCCAATACCAACACGACGTCGATCCAGCCCTACTCCGCGGAGCGCTGGACGACGTCGTCGAACACTGCGTCAACGCAGTCGGGGTCGAGGCGAACACGGCGAGCGTCCCGCTCCTGTCGCACGTCTCCGGGCTCGGCCCGAGCCTGGCCGCGAACGTCGTCACCTATCGAGACGAACACGGCCCATTCCGCAGTCGTCGCGAGCTGAAGAAGGTGCCCCGGCTCGGCCCGAAGGCGTACGAGCAAGCGGCCGGGTTCCTCCGGATTCGGGACGGGGACGACCCACTCGATGCGAGCGCCGTCCACCCGGAGAGCTACGGCATCGTCCGCGTGATGGCGGCCGACCTCGGGTGCGCCGTCGCCGATCTGATGCGCGATGAGGAGTTCCGCAACCAGATCGACCTGCAACGGTACGTCACAGACGAAGTCGGGCTCCCGACGCTGACCGACATCCTCGCCGAGCTCGCCAAACCGGGGCGTGACCCGCGGGAGACGTTCGAGACATTCTCCTTCTCCGAGGACGTGGGGAAGATCGAGGATCTCGCCGCCGGAATGAAGCTTCCGGGGATCGTGACCAACGTCGTCGACTTCGGCGCGTTCGTCGACATCGGCGTTCACCAGGACGGGCTCGTGCACGTCAGTCAGCTCGCCGATCGCTACGTCGAGCATCCATCGTCCGTCGTCCGGGTCGGCCAGCGGGTGTCCGTCACCGTCGTCGAGGTCGACATCGAGCGAAAGCGGATCGGCCTGTCGATGCGTCGCGATCCGGCGAAGCGAACTCCGCGACGGGAACCGACCGCCTAGAGGCCGCCGCCACGCCCTGCTAGCGAATGAAGGCCCCCACTGCCGCGGTCAACCGGAGAGAGAACGCTTTCAGCGTTCTCCGAGCAACCTGCGGGGGCTTCTGATCGCCGCTGACGAGCCCTGCACCACATCCGGCGCGAGACGACCGACCCTTGACAGCGTCACCAACCGGAGAACGCCGGAGGCGTTCTCCACCCTGCCGGCGGCCATCGTTGATCGCCGCCGGCAGGCTCACTACCATGTCCGAGAAACCCATGGCGGGGAGATGGTCATGAGCGAACTCCAGATGATCCTGCTGGTCGGAGACTCATTTCGTTGCGAACGCGCGCTACATGAACGGGAAACGGCGCTACAGGCCGCCGATCCAGAGTGCGAGCGCCACGTGCTGTTCGGCGACGAGATCAATCCGGCGTCGTTCGAGATGGAACTTCGCTCCTCATCTCTGTTTGCTCTCGGACGTCACTTCGTCGTTCGCCAAGTTGAGCGGATCAAGGCGGCCAAGGCCCTGATCCCAGCGATTGCCGGAGAGATCTCCGTCGGAACCTTCGTCACCCTCACTGCAACGGAGTTGAAGGGAACCAGCCCAATCTTGAAGGCCTGCAAGGCGAAAGACGCCGTCGTGTCGCTCCCCGCACCGCGAGGCCAGGGCGTGGCAAAGGCCGTCCGCGAGATCCTGGCAGTCGAGGAGATCGAAGCGTCACCTGAGGCGGTCCGGCGGCTCATCTTCCGGAACGGCGGGAGCCTCCTTGGAATCGCGCAGGAAGTGAAAAAGCTCCGGTCCTTCGCTCCCGGAGCGTCCCTCACAGACGAGGCGGTGGATAGGATCGTCTTTCCGAGCGCCGAACGAACCGCGTATCCGTTCTTCGACCGCCTGGGTGAGCGGAACTTGGCCGGCGCGCTCGAGGCGCTCGCTGATGTCCGCGACGATCCCGGCAGGATGCTGGGCGGGGCAATCCGCCACTTGGCGCGACTGGCGATGGTCCGTGCCGTGCTCGATCAGCGGAGCCCGCGCAAGAGACTCTCCGATGCCATCGGGCTTCCCGATTGGCTCTGCAGGAGGTTGGCCGACCAGGCCAAACACTTCACTCTCGAGGGGCTATCGAACGCTCTGGGTGTGGGCGTCCGCCTCGACGTCCAAGTGAAGAGCGGGGACGTGTCGTCGGAAGACGCGCTCCTGAAACTTGTCTTCGCCGCTACAAAGTCGCCGTAGCGGGTACCCTTTGGGTTTCGGTTTCCACGCCAACAGGGAATGCTCTCGCCGGAGAGACCTGATTCGCGCCTTCGGCTGCCGCCGGCGCTATGCGCCCTCGGTGACCCGCACCGAGATGAACCTCGCGAAGCCGGCTTTCTCAAGCAACATCCGGCTCGCGACCAGCGCGCAGAACAGGCTTCCGATGACACCGATCCCAAGCGTGATCGCGAACCCGCGGATCGGTCCGGTCCCCAGCAGCAGCAGGATCACGGCCGTGATCAGGGTGGTGATGTTCGCATCGAGCAGAGTGGACAGGGACTTTTCGAATCCGGATCGAACTGCGGCAAGCGGCGATTTCCCGGTCCGGCGTTCTTCCTTGATCCGCTCGAAGATGATCACGTTGGCGTCGACAGTCATGCCAATCGTGAGGATGATGCCCGCGATCCCGGGCAGGGTCAGAACGGCCTTAAACAGAACCAGCGCCCCCAACACGATCAGCATGTTCAGGATCAGGGCGACGTTGGCCACGGACCCCAGCACGCGGTAGAAGCCGAACATGTAGGCAAGAATGATGATGAAGCCGATCGCGATCGTCATCATCCCGCGGCGGATCGAGTCGTCTCCCAAGGACGGTCCAATCGTCGTCTCTTCCACGACGCGAACCGCGACCGGAAGCGCCCCGGCTCGGAGGACAACCGCCAGGATTCGAGCCTCTTCCTGGTCCCGAATCCCCGAGATGCTCGTCTTGTCCTGAACCCCACGCCACCCTTCCGTTCGCGCCACACTGACGATGCTCTCCTGGATGACCGGCGCGCTGTAGACCGTGCTGTCGAGGACGACCGCCAGGAACTCGCCCGCGCCAAGATCGATCAGAAGCCGGGCGAAGCGCTCCGCGCCGTCCCGGTTGAACATCAAGCCAACGGTGAACTGGCCCGCCGTCTGCAGAGACTGGCCGGTCCGGACGGAGGCATCGGTCAGCCCCGCTCCCGTCAGCAGGACCTCCCGCTCGACAATGTACGGGACTCCCTCGCGATCACGTAGCAGCTCCTCCCTACCCGAACTCGGAACAAGGTCGTCCAACGGGCTCTGGCCAGCTTGGATCACACGGCGAAACTCGAGGATCGCCGTCTGCCCGATCAATCGACGGGCCTCCGCCGGATCGGTCGCGCCGGGGATGTTGACGAGGATGCGTATTCCGCCGAACCTGCGGATCTCGACGTTCGTCAGACCGTACTGGTTGGTTCGGTTCTCGAGGATCTCGATGACGCGATCGATCGTCTCGCCCTGCTCGCTCAGGCTCATCTGCTCGACCCCCTCGCCCTCAAGGACCATCCGGACACCGCCTTGTAGGTCGAGGCCGAGCTGGACGATGTCGCCCGGCGGCCAAAACGGGTAGAGGAGGTAGATCGCACCGATGGCGACAAGGCCAACGACGCCGAGACGCAGCCAATCGTTGCGGGTCATGCTGTGGTGTGCCATCCGCTCGCCTCTCCTACGCTACTTCTCTCGCTTCTTCACGATGCTGGCCTTCGATATGCGCAGCTTCGATCCGTCCTCGAGCGTCAGCACCACCGAGGTGTCCCCGATCGAATCGATCTCCCCGTGAATCCCACCGGCCGTGATCACGCCGTCCCCACGATGCAATCCCTCGATCAAGGCGCCCATCTGCTGTTGACGCCGACGCTGCGGGCGGATCAACATGAAGTAGAAAATCCCGCCGAACACGACGATCAAAATGACCAGGGGAAGGAAGTCCGTGATGCCAGATGTTCCCGTCGCCTCCTGCGCGAAGGCGGCCTGCGAACCCAGCAGCGCAACCCATCCGATTGCGCCGAGAATCGCTCGAATCATGCTATCACTCCTTGTCGGCTCGCCAGTGACGGAGGATCCCCAAGGAAATGAAGAGGATCCCGAACACACCGAACGCGACCGCAGCTATGATCTCTTCTTGCTCGCCAAACCCTCTCCTGATCGCTATGACACGGTCCAGCAGGGTGAACAGAGCGGCCCAAAGTATAGCGTATAGCCCGATCAAGGTCGACGTTCGCCCTATTCCCCTCCGAGCATTGATCGATACTGCGTCGTAGGCGACCGACGCCGCCGGAACGAGCGCCCAGAGGGAGGCGAGCCATCCCGGATTCGGTAGGAGTGAGACGGCGAGAAGCACCAACAGGTGCCCCGGGAAGAGCGACAGAACATTGGAGACCGGCTTCTCCGCTTCCGCGCGTCGGCGCGACCGCCAGACGAGATAGGCACAGTAAAGGACCGTCTCCGCAATGGCGATCGCGCTGTGCGATGATGAGAGATTCCCGGCCCAGAGGATGATCCCCAGAACAGCGAGCATGAGCGGAATCGACCAGATCGGAAGGGGCTGCCTCATCGAAGCTCCATCGAAAAACGCAGTGCGATGAGGGGCCTCATCGTGGCTCCATCGAAGAACACCGTGTGATGAGGGGCTTCATCGAGCACCGCGAGAGAGGCGGAATCAGGACGACGAAGGGCCGCATGCGGTCTTCGGCATGGGGGGCAGTGCGTGGAGGCTTCATCAGATCCCCGGCAGGAGAAGCTTGGCGATCACGAAGAGCAGCCCGAAGCCGAGCACGTCGGTCACCGTCGTCAGGAAAATGCCGGAGGCAAGCGCCGGATCCTTCCCCACGCTCTGCACGCCCAGCGGGATCGCGACACCCGCGATCCCGGCGACGACCAGGTTGAGCCACATTGCAAGACAGACCGCCACCCCCAACAGGATCTCGCCCTTCCAGAAGTACGTGATCGCACCGACGGTCGCGCCGAGGAGGACCCCATTCGCGGCACCGAGCAACAGCTCCTTGCTGAGGAGACGCCACCCCTTTTGACGATCCATCTCTCCCAGCGCCATTCCGCGCGTGATGATGGTGACCGTCTGCATCCCGGCGCTCCCCCCTTGCCCGGCGATCACGCCCATCATCACCGCCAGCGCCGCGACCTTCGCGATCGTCTGCTCGAACAGCCCCACGACCACGGCCGCGGCAAGCGCGGTGAACAGACGAACGTACAGCCACGGAAGCCGCATCCGAAGCGACGCCCACCATGTTGTGTCGACGCTCTCTTCGCTCGGCACGCCCGCGAGGCCGTAGATGTCCTCGGTCGCCTCTTCACGGATGACGTCGATGACGTCATCGACCGTGATGACGCCGAGCAGCGCGCGCTTCTCATCGACGACGGGAAGCGCGAAGTAGTCGTACTTGTCGAATACGCGGGCAACCTCCTCGACGTCATCCTCCACGCGAACCGTGACCGCGTCGCGGACGACCAGGTCACTCAGATTCGTCGTGGGAGACGCAAGCGCCATGTCGCGTAGCGACAGGACGCCGAGAAGCGTTCCAACGTCGTCGACGGCGTACGCGTAGTAGACGGTCTCCGCCTCCTCGGCTCGCTGTCGCAGCAGGTCAATCGCCTCGTGCGCCGTCATCGACAGGGGAAGAGGGATGATCTCCGGCGACATCAGACCACCTGCCGTGTCCGGGGGGTAGGCGAGGAGATCGGTGAGAATCTCCGCGTCCTCCCGGCTCAGCCGGGCGAGAAGCTCCTGCTGCACTGGCTCAGGAAGCTCGAACAGCAGGTCGACCGCGTCATCCGGGTCCATCCGCGCCAGAATCTCGCTCGCCTCTTCACGATCGAGCTTCACGAAGAGCTCGGCCGACTCGTCGGGCTCCATCTCTCCCAGCGGCTCCGCCGCGGCGTGGCGAAGGAAGAGGCGGTGAATCAGGTCGGTCGCCTGCTCCTCGGACAGGTCGCTCAGGACCTCGGCAACGTCCGCCGGATCCTTCGTCAGCAGCTCCCGCAGGATGATCTTCCGCTCTTCCATCGATCCTCCTTGAGGCGCCTCAATTATAGGGCCCTTGGCCCCCAACGACATCCCCGGCCCGGCGAGTGAAGCCCGTCGGATGCGCGGGAGACACGGGCCGCTTCCTCTCGCTTCGCAGGTCGGGCATGATGGACACTGGGCGATCGAATGGCGACGCGGGGAATTCAGAGGTTGCGAGCGCGTAGCATCGAACACGTGATCCTCACGTATCGATACGTGAGGATGGGCGCGAGAATCGCCGCCGCCGCGGTCGGTCTTCCCGAGGAGGTCGTGCTGAAAAGCCTCGTCTTCCGAGCCGACGACGGCTCCTTCCTGTTCGTTCTCCTAAGCGCCAACGCCAGCGTCAGCACGAGGAAGGTCGGGCGAGCCACCGGACACAAGCACGTCGAGGCCGCGTCGCCGCGCGATGCCGAGCGGATGACCGGATACCGCGTCGGAGGGATCAGCCCGCTCGGCTCTCGGCGTCGACTCCCGGTCGTCCTCGACGAGGAGACCGCAGCGCACGCACGCCTCGTCATCAACGCCGGAGCCCGCGGAACGCTCGTCCGCCTCGCAACCGCGGACTTGATCGAACTGACCGACGCGACCCTCGCGGACATTCGAGCTGCGTGATCGTTTGGTCGGCCGCACCTCGCGTGCTGCGGAGCTCCTAGGACAGAGCCTCCAACTCGTCGATCATCCCTGCAAGGACGTCGAACCCGCCCTGCCAGAACCCCCGCGTGCGAATGTCGATCCCTGCCTCATCGAGGATCGCCATCGGCGCCTTCGAGCCGCCGTAGGACAGGATCTTCAGGTACTTCGGCACAAACGCGCCCCCTTCGGCCTTGTAGCGCTGGAACAGACCCAACACGAGCAGCAGGCCGAACGTGTATGCGTAGCAGTAGAACGGCGTAGCGTAGATGTGGGGAATGCTCACCCATTCCGACTTGAACTCGTCGGCCAGCTCGAGGCTGTCTCCGAACTGCTCACGTAGGTTCTCCAGGTATGCCTCGGAAAGCTCATCGGGCGTCGCCTCCTCCTCGGCGATCATCCGATGCGCCTCCCGCTCGAACAGCACGAAGAACGACTGCCGAAGGACCGACGCGTAACTGTCATCCACATACTTCGCCAGCAGCGTACGCCGAAGCTCGGGATCGCCATCCTGTTCGAGAAGCGCCTCGAGAAGCAGCATCTCGACGAAGTTCGACGCGGTCTCGGCCAGCGGAAGTGAAGAATGGAACGTGAGAATCGAGTGGTCGGCCGCGATCATCGCGTGCACGGCGTGGCCGAGTTCGTGCGCGAGCGTCGCTACGTCGTCAGCGCGGTCGTTGTAGTTGACGAGAACCCACGGGGTCACGTCCGGCACCACGCCGTAACAGAATGCCCCGGTGTCCTTCCCCGGCCGGGGGCTCGAATCAAGATGCCCTTCGGCGAGGACCCTTTCCGCTAGGATCGCTGCCTTGGGCGAGAACCCACGCAGGCTTCCCAGCACCAGGTCAACTCCCTTCTCGAACGGGTACTCGGTCGACGCGGATTCGAGCGGCGCGTAGATGTCGAACCGCCGCAGCTTCGGGAGTCCGAGCCAACCAGCCTTCAGACGGAAGAACCGCTGATAGAGATCGACGTTCTCTCTGCAGGTCTCAAGGAGCAGGTCGACGACCTCGTCCGGGATGTCGTTCGCCAGATTCCGCACTGAGATCGGCGACGCGATTCCGCGGAGGCCGACGTTCTCGGCGCTCCAGTCGCCGGCGACGTACTTGTAGATCTGTGAGAGCTCGCCGCTTCGCTCCTCGTACGTCTTGAGCAGCGCCCGATACGCCGCCTCGCGTCGAGCCGGAGACGGGTCCCGTGCGTAGACCATCACCTCCGAGCGTGTCAGCGTCCTCGTCTCCCCGTCGATCTCGAGGTCGTAGGTGAAGGCGTTGGTGATCATCTCGTAGAGGGTGACCAATCCCTCCACACCGTTGATGTTCTTGACGTTGATCACCTTTTCCTCGGGCTCGGTCAGGGTGTAGGGAGCGAACTTCCGCAGCGTCTCAAGGTAGTAGGTGACGTCACCGGCGACCGGGAAGAGACGTCGGGCGTTCTCATCGTCGAGCCGCTTCCACCATAGGTCGAAAAACAGGGTTCGGTTCTGCGCACCAGCGAGCGCCTTGTCGACCCGGCCCCGGAGTGCGAGCGCATCCTGATCCCCCGTCTGCTCCGAGAAGAAGAGGACCGAGTACCCGTACAGCTTCCGGCTCGCGTGAGCCAGCGTCTCGACCAAACCGAGAGTCTCGACGAAGGTCTCCTCGGAAATGGAGGGCACCAGCTTCGAGCGCGTCGCCTCGAGCGCGACGGCCGCCGCCTCGACATCGTCGAAGGCCCGGTCCATCTCCGGTCCCGTTCTCGCGGAGATCAGATCGTCAAGCGTCCAGTGCCCTTTCTCGTACGAACATCCAGCCATCAGCGCCTCCGTTTCCTACGTCTCGTCCGCCGTGGCCTCGGCCATCGACCCATCGAGCCCGAGTGCGCCGGCAACAGCCTGCATTCCCTCGATCACCTCGCCGATCAGATCGGAGATCTCTATCCCGAGCATCCCCGCGCCCTTCTCGATGATTTCACGGTTCGCGCCGGCGGCGAAGCTCTTGTCCTTCCACTTCTTCTTGACCGACTTCACCTTCAAGTCGAGGAGGCTCTTCGACGGGCGCACGAGAACCGTGGCCGTGACGAGGCCGGTCAACTCGTCGATCGCGAACAGCGCCTTCTCCATCACGTGCGTCGGCTCGACATCGCTGCAGATCTCCCACCCGTGCGAGACGACGGCATGGATGTATTCCTCGGGCCAGTCACGCTCGCGCAAGATCTCCTCTGTTTTCGTGCAATGCTGCTCAGGGTAGCGCTCATAGTCGAGGTCGTGGATCAATCCGATGACACCCCACTTCTCCTCGTCCTCGCCGCGAGCGAGCGCCATGTGGCGCATCACACCTTCTACCGCGAGGGCATGTTTGATCAGGTTCTCGTTGTGGTTGAACTCCCGAAGGAGGGCGAACGCCTCCTCGCGCGTCGGTCGTTCCATCGTACGATCACCTCCGTGCGATATCTGATCTCGAATGATCTACTCTACACGCCCCCCGAACGCCTCGCCACGTCCTCCCGATCCGATCGAAGCGAGCAAGGGATGCAGCCGATGGGATGGCGTATAGTCCTGAGAACTCCAAGTGACGGGTGATTGCCGGTGTCCTTCGAGATCGCGACGTTCCTGCCCTTGCTCTTCGCTGCCATCGGAATCGGAGCCGTGGCGAGCTTGCTGGGGTTGGGAGGCGGTGTCTTCATGACGCCGCTGCTGTTGCTCGGCGGGTTCGTGGCGACGCAACCGGACGCTGCAGGAACGAGCATCGCGGCCGTCATCTTCACAGGAGTCTCCGCGACAATCGCCTACCACAAGAGACACGCAATTGACTTTCGCATCGGACTGCTGTTCATGCCCACGGCGCTCGGCGGCGTCTTCCTGGGAACCTACATCGTCCGCATCGCCAAGTCGTCGTGGCTGACGATCGCCTTCGGCATTTTCCTCCTGTACCCGGTGATCCTGATGCTCTTCGGCAAGACGCCGAAGGAGCTGAAGCCGATCGCGGACGGCGAGGCGTCGGGACTCAAATTGTACTTGCTGATCGCCGTCCTCGGTCTCGTCGCCGGCACCGCCACGAAGCTGTTTGGGATCGGCGGCGGAACGGTGTTCGTGCCGTCGCTTGTCATGTTCTTGGGCGTCGACATCGTCACAGCGGTCGCCACGAGTCTGTTCGTCATGGTGCCAACCGCGCTCGTCGGTTCCGTAACGAGCTTCATCCAGGGGACGCTTCACCTCGAACTCGCCGTCCCGCTGATCCTCGGGATCATCGTCGGCGCGCAGATCGGCCCGCGAATTGGGGCCCGACTCCCGAAGAGGCGCCTCCGCCAGCTGTTCGGCCTCGCCCTCCTCTACGCCGCCGTCAGCATGATCCTCAAAGGGCTTCGCTAGCCTCTCGCGCGGTCCCCGCGGCCTGTCGAATCGATCCAGGGGTCTCGGTCGTGATGCACAGCCGCATTCTCCGCTTCCCGAGCATCGTCAGGAACCATGCGCTACTAGACTGCGAGCGAACGCGCGCCTGCACTCAGGAGGTACCTGCCGACGTTCGCCAGCCACGTAGCGTCCTTCAGTACGTAGATTTCGCACCTTTCGCCCCCGCTTGACATCCTACCGCGCGCGCCCTACACTGCCGATTGGCAGTCTCCATACCTGACTGCCAAGTCGAGGTGATGACATGATTCGATTCGACAAGATGACCGCTGGCGCGCAGGAGCTTTTCCGCGAAGCCCAGGACGTCCTCACGCGGCACCACCACAATCAGCTCGATGTCGAGCACATTGCGACCGTCCTCGTGATCAAGGAGGGGGTCGGGCGCGAAATCCTCCAAGAGATGGGCGTCGACCTCGACGCGCTGACCCAGGATCTTGACACGTTTCTGCGGGGCAAGCCTGCGGTCGCCGGGCAAGTCGCGGGTCAGATCTACATCACGCCTCGCCTCGACGCGGTCGTCCAGGCCGCCCAGATGGAGGCCGATCGGCTCCACGACGATTACATCGGAACCGACCACCTGCTTCTGGCAATGAGCCGCTCGACCGACCCGCAGCTGCGTCGCGTCCTCGGCCGCCACCAGATCACGCCGGAGGCGATCTACTCGTCCCTCAGGGAAGTGCGCGGCGAGCAGCGCCTGACCGATCAAGCATCGGAGGAGCGGTATCAGATCCTGAAGAAGTACTCGACCAACCTCACCGAGATGGCCCAGCGGGGCGAACTCGACCCGGTCATCGGACGCGAGGAGGAGATCCGCCGCATGGAACAAATCCTCTCGCGACGGCGGAAGAACAACCCGGTACTCATCGGCGAGCCGGGGGTCGGGAAGACAGCGGTCGTCGAGGGGCTGGCCCAGCGGATGGCAGCGGGCGACGTCGCGGAGACTCTGAAAGGCAAGGAGCTCGTCTGCCTCGACATCGCATCAATGGTCGCCGGGTCGAAGTTTCGCGGCGAGTTCGAGGATCGCCTGAAGGCGGTCATCAAGGAGATCGAGGCGCACGCGGGTCAGACGATCCTGTTCGTCGACGAGATGCACACGCTCGTCGGCGCGGGCGCTGCCGAAGGGGCGATCGACGCGTCGAACATGCTCAAGGATCCCCTCTCGCACGGGAAATTCCAGCTGATCGGCGCGACGACCCTCGACGAGTACCGCCGGCGCGTGGAGAAAGACTCGGCATTCGAGCGACGTTTCCAGAAGGTGTACGTCTGCGAGCCAACGATCGAGGAGACAATCGAGATCCTTCAGGGCCTGCGCGAAACACTCGAGGCGCATCATCACATCACGATCGAAGATGAGGCGATCCGGGCCGCCGCGCGCCTGTCCGAGCGCTACATTGCCGATCGCTTCTTGCCGGACAAGGCGATCGATCTCGTCGACGAGGCGGCGAGCCGTCTCCGCGTCGACGGCAGTGACGAGAGCGTCACCGACGCCGAGATCGCGGCGCTCGTCTCACAGTGGACGGGGATCCCGGCCGAGCGGATGCTCGAAGAGGAGCGCTCGCGGTTGGCAAACATGGAGGAGGCACTACACGCGCGGATCATCGACCAGGACGAGGGGGTCCGCGCTGTGTCCGAAGCGGTCCGCTACTCGCGCGCCGGCCTCGCCGATCCGAGACGCCCCGTCGGCACGTTCCTGTTTCTCGGCCCGACCGGCGTCGGCAAGACCGAGCTTGCCAAGGCGCTGGCCGCCTTCCTGTTCGGCAGCGACCACGCAATCCTGCGGGTCGACATGTCCGAGTACATGGAGCGGCACTCGGCGGCACGGTTGATCGGCTCTCCGCCGGGCTACGTCGGCTACGAGGAGGGAGGGCAGCTGACCGAGGCGGTCCGGCGCAGACCGTATCAGGTGATCCTGTTCGACGAGATCGAGAAGGCTCACCCTCAGGTGATGAACCTCCTGTTGCAGCTCCTCGATGAGGGGCGTTTGACCGACGGACACGGCCGGACCGTCGACTTCCGCCACACGATCCTGATCATGACCTCCAACGTCGGAAGCGAGATCTTCCAGACCGACCGTGGCGAGGAGGCGATCCACCAGGAGGTCCGCGCCGAACTGAAGAACACGTTCCGCCCCGAGTTCCTCAACCGAATCGACGAGACGATCATCTTTCATCCGCTCTCCGAAGAGGCGATCGAGAGAATCGTCGACTTGAAGGTTCAGGAGGTGAACGACCGACTCGCCGAACAGTCGATCACCCTAGCGCTGACCGATCAAGCGAAGCGCGTCCTCGCCAAAGAGGGGTTCGACCCGCACTACGGGGCCCGTCCGCTTGCCCGCGCGCTGAAGCGCCTCGTCGAAAACCCCCTCGCCTCCAAGATCGTCGGCGGCGAAATCGCGGAAGGCGACACGGTTGCGGTCGATGCGGCGGCGATGTCCGATGTCCTCGTCCTCCGCGTGCAGCAGGCCTAGACCTTCGCAGAGGAATCCTGGAGACCGTTCCTACGTCGTCACCAACGCGAGGAGCGCCATCCGAACAGGGACACCGTTCGCTGCCTGCCGGAAGTAGGCCGCTGCGGGAAGCCCGTCGACGTCAGTCGAGATCTCGTTCACCCGCGGCAGCGGATGCATGACGATGGCCGTCTTCTTCGCCGACCCAAGAGCCTCTCGTGTGACGACGTACGTGTCTTTGAGTCGGTCGTAATCGGCCGGATTCTCGAACCGCTCGCGCTGAATCCGCGTCATGTAGAGGACGTCGGCCATTGGAATCACATCGGCGAGATCCTCCGTCTCAGCAACGGAGATCCCCTTCGCCTCGAGGCTCTCCACGATCTCGCGTGGCATTCGGAGTTCGTCTGGAGCGACGAACTGGAATCGTACGTCGTAATTGGCGAGAAGATCGGCAAGCGAGTGGACGGTCCGCCCGTTCCTCAGGTCGCCGACCAGAGCGACCGTCAGCCCATCGATCTGTCCCTGCTCTTCGAGGATCGTGTACAGATCCAGAAGCGACTGCGTCGGATGCTGGCCCGCGCCGTCCCCTGCGTTGATCACCGGCACGTCGGTCGCGCGGGCCGCCTCTTCGGCGGCCCCGATCTGGGGATGGCGCAGGACGATGACGTCAGCGTACCCCTCAACCGTCTTGATCGTGTCATGCAGGCTCTCCCCCTTCGACGCGGACGAGCTCTTGGCCTCGGCGACGCTGATCACGCGTCCGCCGAGCCGGTGCATGGCAGCCTCGAACGACAGACGCGTGCGCGTGCTCGGCTCGTAGAAGAACGTCGACAGGACTTTGCCCCTCATCCGATCGAGAACCTCACCGCGTTCGAGCGCGGCAGCATGGCCGCGCGCCGTCTCCATGATCAGATCGATCTCGTCCACGCTGAACTGATCGGCTCGAAGCACGTCCTTGCTCGCCAGTTTCGCCATCGACGCTCCTCCCATCTCGATTCCGCCACGTTCGTTCTCGCCCCTCAGCCGGTCACGGGCTCACATTTGCCCGCCTCCGTGCGAAGGAACCGCCCCCGTCCCCGACGCCCCTTCAGCTCGCCATTCTCGACGACAACTTCACCCCGCTGCATCGTAAGGATCGGTCGCCCGAGGACCGTCCGGCCCTCGTACGCGGTGTAAGGGGCGTTCGAGTGCTGCGTTGAGTGTGAGATCGTCCACGCCGCTTCAGGATCGACGATCACGAGATCGGCGTCGCTGCCGACCTCTAGGGCTCCTTTCTTCGGATACATCCCGAAGAGCCGCGCCGGGTTCTCGCACATCACATGGACGAGCCGTGAGAGCGTCATTCGCTCCTCGGCGACGCTCCCGTGAAAGAGAAGCGGAAGCATCGTCTCCACCTGGGGCGACCCGTAAGGCGCTGCGAAGAAGTCATCGTCAATCGACTTCGCCTTCGGCGCGTGGTCACTGGCAACGCAGTCGATGGTCCCCTCGGCGACCCCACGCCAGAGGGCGTTCCGATCCTCTTCGGATCTCAGGGGAGGTCCGATCTTGAGCAACGGCCCCTGGCGCAAAAGGTCGTCGTTCGTCAAGTTCAGATACTGCGGGCATGTCTCGCCGTAGACACGGAATCCTCGCTTCTTCGCACGGGTGATCTCGTCGAGCGCCAGCCGGGCGCTGACGTGCGGGATGTAGAGTGGACAGCCTGCAACCTGTGCCATCGCGATGGCACGATGCACCGCCTCGGCCTCGAGGATCGCCGGACGCGTGTCGACGAATGCCTCCATTGCGTCGCGCTCCTCGTCGATGAACTTGTCCTGCAGATAGTCCGTGGCGAGACCATTCTCGGCGTGGACCATCCCCATCCCGCCGGCGCGCCCGAGGATGTCGAGAACGCGCATCAGTTGGTAGTCGTCGGTCATCCAGCCGAGCTTGGCGTAGGTCATGAACATCTTGAACGACGTGACGCCCTGGGCGATGGCCTCCGGGATCTCGCCGGCCTGCGTCTTGGCGTCGAACAGTCCCCCGTGAAGCGCGAAGTCGAGGACGGATCCGGCCTCGCCTTCCTCGCGGAAGCGAGCGAGCGTCTCTCCCAACCCCTGACCCGGCTTCGCGTACGCGAAATGAATCAGCGTCGTTATGCCGCCGAAGGCGGCGCTGATCGAGGAGTCCGACAAATCGTCAAGATAGACTGGGTGTACGTGAACGTCGATCGCGCCGGGGAGGACGTATCGACTCGAGGCGTCGATCACTCGATCGGCCGAGTCGGATAGCCGTTCTTCGACCCGAGCGATCGATTCGCCCTCGACGAGGATGTCCGCACGTCGGACGTCGCCGGTCGTCGCGACAAGGCCGCCTTGGATGAGGACACTGCTCACGATCCACCCCTTCGATGCCCGCGGACCTCGATTCTACCCCGCGAATGCGAGAGACACCCAGCGGTCACCGAGCGCCGGCCCCATCGAATGCTTCGTTCCACTCGCGTTGGTATCATGGCATGTCCGTACAGGCATACCATGAAGAACGCGACGTTGTGCTTCATTCTTCAAGACGGCCCGCCTCGCCTGATCCTTCTCGGCTTGAAGAAGCGCGGCTTCGGCGCGGGCAAGGTCAACGGATTCGGAGGGAAGGTTTGCCCGGGCGAATCGCTCGAAGAAGCGACGATTCGGGAGGTCCAGGAGGAGACAATGCTCGTCCTCTCTGCCGACGCTCTCCGGTCGGCGGGAGAGGTTACGTTTCTCTTCCCGTACGAATCGGCATTCGATCACCACGTTCATCTGTTCACGACGTGCGAGTACAGTGGAGAGGCTCGCGAGACGGCGGAGATGGCTCCGGCTTGGTTCCCCATCGATCGGATCCCCTACGACCGAATGTGGGCCGACGATCCGCACTGGCTACCGCTCGTGCTGGATGGACAGCGGATCGAGGCGACGTTCACGTTCGCCGCGGACAACGAGAGCCTCGCCTCGTGGACAATCCGCAGGAGGGATTGAGCCCGTCCGAGCGCCCGTTAGTTCTGATCCGAAGGGCTCTCTGGGAAGCTGAATCCGCGATCCCGAAAGACCCGAATGCAGGCGCCGACGACCTCGGCGTCGTACGAAGTCCCCTTGTTCTCCTCGATCTCGCGTAGCGCCGCTTCGATCCCGAGCGATGGCCGGTACGGGCGGTGAGAGGCCATTGCCTCCACGGTGTCGGCCACCGCCAGAATCCGCGCCTCAAGTCGAATCTCATCGCCGACCAGTCCCCGCGGATACCCTGACCCGTCGATCCGCTCGTGATGCTGGAGCACGATCTCGGCGACCGGCCACGGGAAGGCGACCGTCCTGAGAATGTCGTACGCAACCTGCGGGTGGGCCTGAATCAAAGACATCTCGACATCGCTGAGTTCGCTCGGCTTGTTCAGGATCTCGGCCGGAACCGCCATCTTCCCGATGTCGTGCATGGCGCCAGCCGCCTGGATTCCTTCAATCCGTTCCGGATCCAAGGCGATCTCCTCGGCGATGGCCGCGGCGAGCCCCGTCACCCTGCGCTGATGCCCGGCGGTGTACGGATCTCGCATCTCGGTCGTGAGGCCAATCGCCTCGATCGTACCGGTCAGCGCCTCACGAAGCGCTTGTCCCGCCTGGACCGTCGGGGTGATGTCCGACTTGGAGACCAGAACCCGATCGAACGTCTCTTCATGTCCGGCCGGTACGCTCCACCGGATCTCGACGTGCTTCTCGACGCCTTCGATCGTCCGATCGACCGTGGTGCCAGCGAAACTCGTTCGCCCTTCCCAGATCGCGAGGATCTGGTCGGCGAAGTCCCTCCGCGATGTGTCTGTGAGCACATCGTCGAGATTCCCGAGAAGCTCCTCCCTCGTGGAGACCCCGTGCATATCGAGCGTGGCGTCGTTCACGTCGACGACGCAAATGAGATCAATGCAGGTCTGAACGAGTTCGGGGTGCTCCTCGATGTATCCGGGCAAGTCGTTCACGCCATCCGCGCGGAGCCGATCCAAATGGTCCTTGACGCCGGAGTAGTCATCCTGCCAGAGGGAGACTGGCGAGTCCGAGAACAGCGTTCGGTACCGCGCTTCGCTCTCGGCAAGCGCCTCGTCCGCGCGCTTCCTTTCGGTGACGTCCATCCAGAATCCGACGATCTCAAGTGGGTTCCCCTCCTGATCTCGCACCAGCTTGATCTCGTCGCGAACCCAGATGTATGTGTCATCCTTACACCTGAAGCGGTATTCGTAGCTGTGAAGCCCCTTCTCAAGGAGCACTGCCACTTCGTCAGCCGCATGCTGGACATCGTCTGGATGGATGTGGTCCATCCAGAAACCCGAATCCTCAACGAATTCCCGTGCCTCGTGGCCGACCATTCGAATGACGTTCTCGCTGACATGGGTCGCTCTGTATTCGCCCGAGCACTTCGCCGTGTATATGACCGCAGAGGTGGCGGAGAGGAGATATTGCAGCCTCTCATTCGCTGCAGAGACGCGCTCCTCCGCGCGCTTCCTGTCTGTGATGTCGCTACCCAGATTGAGCGTGGCCTCCCTTCCTTCCCACTCGATCACGACCGGTCGAATCTCGATCCACTTGGTCGCGCCATCTGCGTCGACAATGCGAAACGTATGCTCCGAAGGGACACCCTCCCCCGCCAGCGGTCGTCGGTAGCGGTCGACGACCATTTCACGATCCGCCGGATGGATCAACTCCGAAAACGGCATCGACAGGAGCTGGGCTTCCGAGTAGCCGGTGATTAGCTGAGTCTTGGGGTTGGCGAATCTCAGCATGCCGCCTTGCACAACGAAGACCGCTTCGTTGGCCGTCTCGATGACCGTCCGGTACTTCTCCTCGCTGGCGACGAGCGCCCGAGCCTTCCACTCAACCTCCTCCTCAAGGCGCTCACGATAGCGGAGATTCTCCTCGGCAAGACGCGTCCGCTCGTCGGCGATTCGCTTTGCCCGTAATGCGCTCTCGACGATCGCCTGAATCTCCTCCCTCGCAACAGGCTTGGAGAGGTAGTCGAACGCCCCCTGCCGAACGGCGTCGGCCGCGGTCTCCACCGTCGGCTCTCCCGTGATCATGATCACCTGGGTGTCGGGGGCGATGCGATGAATTCTTTCCAACAGCGTCATCCCGTCCACTCCTGGAAGGATGATGTCGCTGAGGACCACGTCCGGGACCGAGCGAGCAACGATCGAGAGGGCCTCCTCGGCCTCGGCCGCTGTGAACGTATCGTGGCCACCTTCTTCGACGAACTCGCTCAACGTTTCGCGAATGCTCCGTTCATCATCGACAATCAGAACCTTACCCATCGCCCACCTCTGTCCCTCCGTCTTCGACAGGCAAGTCGAGGATGAAGCGCGTGTATGCACCGATCTCGCTTTCGGCCCTCAGCCTCCCGCCGTGGTCGCGAACAATCCCGTAGCTGACGGAAAGCCCAAGACCGGTTCCCCGATCCCGAGGTTTCGTCGTGAAGAATGGATCAAAGACTCGTTCGATCGCACCTTCGGGGATCCCCGATCCGTGATCCTCGACGATGGTTCGAACCCAGCTTCCGCGTTCTTCCGTGATCCGTCGCGACGTAATGCGCACGATCTTGTCCGCATCGTACTTCGGATACCGATCGTTCAGCGCGTCCCGTGCGTTGGTCAGAAGGTTGAGGAGGACCTGCTGAATCTGCTGGCTTCGGCACTTGATCGAGGGAAGGTCCTCTGGAACGTCTGCCTCAACCCCGATCTGGTCCTTCCTAAGAAGGGCCCCGACGAGCGTCATTGTCACCGCGAGAATGTCCACAAGGCGAGCCGGGCTCTGGGATTCCCTGTCCTGCCGCGAGAACGAAAGGAGGTTGCGGACGATCTTGGCGACACGGCCTCCTTCAGACATGATGCCTTCGGCAAACTCCCGCAACCGTTCATCCTCCACCCTTCGGCTGATCAACTCGGCGTAGTTGATCATCCCGGTCAACGGGTTGTTGATTTCATGGGCGATGCCGCTCGCCAGCGTTCCGATCGACTCGAGCTTCTGGGTCTGGCGAAGCTGCGCCTCCAAGTTCTCGCGCTCCTCCTCCGCTTCCCGTCGTGCGGTGATGTCTTCAACCGTCCCTTCGTAGAACAGAACATTCCCTTCATCGTCCCGGACAGCGACCGCGTTCTCGCGCACAACAAGCCGGTAGCCGTCCTTGCGCGTCCAGATGGACTCTACGCCCTCCAGGCGTCCTTCACCCTCTATCTGCTCCCTGAAGCGCTCCCGTGGCGTCTCCGGCTCGTAGCCACTCTCCTCGAGATTGCGGGCCGCGAGTTCCTCGAACGAGTTGTAGCCGAGCATCCGGACCAAGGCCGGATTCGCCGCCAAGATCCGTCCATCCGGCGTCGTCTGGTAGATCCCGAGCGCAGCATTCTCGAAAAGGGATCGATGCTGCTGCTCGCTGACACGTAGCGCCTCCTCGGCCCGCTTCCGCTCGGTGATGTCGATCAGGACGCCCCGAAGCCCGCCGAAGCGCATCCCACGCATCATCGGACGGCTCGCCGTCCGCACCCAACGGATGCTCCCGTCCTTGGCGACGAGTCGGTAGTCCTCGGGCCTGAGTTCCTCCGTTCTCCCGAAGCGGCCCCGCATCTCCTCGATGGACGGCGCGTCCGCCGAGTAAGCCAGAGAAAGGTACTGTCTGCCGACGATCTCCTCCGGCAGATACCCGAGCAGCCCCTCGACCGACGGACTGACGTAGGTGATGGCGCCCTCCTCGTCGATTGTGTAGATGACCTCGTTGATCTCTTCAACCAGCTCGCGGAACTTCGTTTCGCTCGCCTGCAGCGCCTCCTGAACCCGCTTCCGTTTCGTGATGTCCTGCACGATCACCTGAGCGCCCCAGGTCCGGCTCTCCCGCTTCAAGAGGACGACGCGCATCTCGCCTTCACGCGTCTCCCCATCGGACGTCGTCCAGGTCGTTTCGAACGGCCCAGGCGCACGGCCACGGAGAATGGAAGCGAACATCTTGATGTACCTTGGAATGTCACACGCCCGCGCTGGCGGAAGCTTGGTGAAGTGAACGCCGACAATGGCCTCTTTCGTGTATCCGGCGAGTCGCGCAAACGCCTCGTTGCAGGAAGTGACGATCCCGTCGAGGTCAACTGTGATGATCCCGGCCGGAGCGAGCTCCACGATGCTACGGTACCGCGCCTCGGACTCCTCGAGTTCTGCGGCCGCCTCCTTCCACTCGGTGATGTCGCGAGCCACGCCCTCGACGGCAACGAGGTTTCCTTCATCATCGAGAATCGGGAGGCGCCGGTCCTCGATCCACACGACCTGACCATCCTTGTGAATCCATCGCACGTCGTGCATCCCGGCCTCCACTGCCCCTTGTATCAACCCTTCCAGGTAGTGGCGATCTTCTGGATGAATCAGCTCCACTCCGAGCAGAGGATCCTCGTAGAATGCGGCTGGCGAGTAACCGGCGACGTCGAAGATCGCGGGGCTGATGTAATCGAACCCGGGATTCGGGGCGACCCGATACCGGTAGATGACGTCCGACGCATTCTCCAGGATACGGCGGAATCTCTTTTCGCTCTCCATCAGTGCGTTGTGGTCCGCAATGTGCTCCGTATCATCGATGCAGACGCCGATCCAACGCCGAGGTCGGTCAGAGTTGACCAACACCGGCACCCCGCGATCGATCCAGTGACGCCAGTCGCCGTCCTTACTCCGGATCCGATACTCCTCGTAGATCGGCCCGGTCTCCGTCCGGTGGCGCTCGACCGCGTTCGCCAGCCGCTCCCTATCCTCCGGATGGATGAGACCGATCCACCCCTCGATCGAGTGCGGGATCTCGCCGGGCGCGAAACCGAGCGCCCGATCGATGTCTCCGTGCCAGCGCAGCTCGTCGGTCTCGACGTCCCACTCGTAGATCAGATCGCTCGCAACTTCTGCTGCCAGGCGGAAGCGCTCTTCGGCTCGCTTGCGCTCGGTCACGTCTCTGGCCACACCCTCGATCGCCATCAGCCGGCCATCGCCATCGCGGATCGGCGTGTGTCTGTCTTCGATCCACACGACGTGTCCGTCTTTGTGAATCCATCGATGCACATGCGGCCCATCCTCCGAGACGTTCCCTCGCAAGAGCTCGTTCATGTGATGTCGGTCCTCAGGATGAAGTAGCCGGATTCCCGCTTGGGGGTCGTCGAGAACCTCCTCGGCCGAGTACCCGACGATCGCTTCGATCGCGGAGTTGATGTACTCGAATCCGGGCTCGGGGACGATCCGGTAGCGGTAGACGATGTCCGGGGCATTGTCAGCCAGCCGCCGAAACCGGCCCTCGCTCTCGGAGAGACGCCGAGCGGCCCGGGCTCGCTCGACGGCGTACCGGACCGTCCGGGCCAGGACCTCGGTCGTCAGTCCGGATTTCGAAAGACAGTCCTGAGCTCCCTCGCCGATCGCCTCCCGTCCAAGCGTCTCGTCTTCGGCGCCGACGAGAAGGACAACCGGAACCTCGGGAACCGACGCTACGAAGCCTCTCAAGGTCTCAAGTCCATGACTGTCGGGAAGGCCGAGATCGAGCAGGACAGCGTCCCACTCATTGGTGCGGGCCGCCGCTATCCCGTCGACGAGCGTGACGCGAACGTCGACCGTCTGATCAGAATCGTCGCTCCCGTGGAGGAGCTCGCGAATCGATCGCGCATCGCCTGGGCTGTCGTCGATGAGAAGGACCCTAAGAGCTCTCGTCATTCCGCCTCCTACGCGCCGTCGCCAACGTCGCTCAGCCTAACTTGCTCGGGGTGTTTCCCCTCCGCCTTCTCACGGTACATGTCTCGATCCGCAGCTTCGATCAGCTCGTCGAGAGTGGGAGCCGCCTTCGGATCGAACGGCGCAATCCCAATCGACACGGAGAGGATGACGGATCGTTTGAACGATTTCCCCTCGTCGGCAAGCCGCTCGCGGAGCCGACTCACGAGCGACGGCACCCCAGGCGGACTCGCTTCGACCGCGAGCGCCGTGAACTCATCGCCCGACAGTCGCGCCACGATGTCCGAATCGCGCATCGCCGACGTGAACGCCCTCGCCACGGCACACAAGGCCTGGTCACCGGTCGGATGCCCGTGCACATCGTTGATCGACTTCAGTTTGTCGACATCGGCCAACAGCAGAACGGATTCCCGCCCGTTCCGTTTCGCGAGGCGCAGGCTCTGTTCCGCGAGGAGTCTGAACCCTCGTCGGTTGTACAGACCGGTCAATGGATCACGCAGAGACATTTCCTGCAATTCGTGATGGAGCGCGTGGCGTTCTGCCGCGTAGCGCACGGCGTGGAGGAGTAGATTCTCGTCCAGTTGCCCTTTGACGAGGTAGTCCTGCGCCCCGTTTCGTACCGCCTCTCGCGCCGTGTCCACGTCGCGGACGGCAGTCAGGATGATGATCGGAACGTCTGGCGCCTGCGCGCGGAGGCGATGGAAACCCTCCAGTCCAATGCTGTCGGGGCGACGGAGATCGAGCAAGATAAGATCCGCTTCTCCGGCATCCAAGATCGGTACGGTATCGGCGACATACCGAACACACGCCACCGTACAACGTTGCTCACTTCTTGCCAGAATCCTCTCGATGAGTCCGGCATCTGCGGGATTGTCCTCGACAAGGAGAATTCTAGTCGACATTACGATTCCAAGACCTCTCCGAGGCGTCCACCCGCTCGACCGGAAGGACAAGAGGTTGCGAAGCCATGACAACTCCTCCACACACTCAGCTCACCTCCGTGTTCGGACATCCTACAACAGAGCCTCCTTAAGGCGCAGGCCACTTCCTCCGCAAGAGCAGCGAGCATCGTCGCAAGAACCAGTAACGTCACGATGGAGAAGACTGCCACGTAGCCCGGCCCTGGTCCTCATCGTAGATGGCGTCCGCAAAATCCGCCGCGATCGCTAAGGCGGCATCCGATACCTCCTCTGGACGGCTGATGACAACGGGATAGTAGCACGGAACGACCGCCATTCATCGATCCCTCTCCGCGTCGCGCCTCGGCGTAGTCCCAAGCCGCGACGCTCCGACGGCAACGCCTTGGAGAAAGACATCGTCCCTAGTCTGTGGGGATCGCTGAACGCTCGCGTGAGGGGTTCTCGACCGCGCTCCGATCGCCGCGGAGTCACCGGATTGCCGATCGTTTGCCAGCCAAGCCGGAAAGCGCTACGGTGCGGGGGAGGCAGCATGAGGCTTTGGCGGGCCGTCGGACTGGGTGTGCTGGCAGGCGCCCTCTTCTGGATCATCGATGCCGCCCTGGATGCTCAGTACTTCTACGAGCTCACATTTGTCGAGTCGGCGCTCACGCAAGTCCCTGCTCACGAGGTCTACGTCCGCCTGGTTGCCTTCTTCGGATTCCTGGCGCTCTCTCTGTCCTGGCACCGGCGATCCAAGAGTCGAGCTCGGATGGTGTCGGCGTTGGAACGAAGCGCCGGCGAATGGCGGCAGACGTTTGACACCATCGGCGACGCCATCTTCCTACTCGACTCGAAGGGGCGGATCAGTCGCTGCAACGCTGCGACGGAGAGGATCCTCGACAAGCCCAGCTCGGAGATCGTCGGCAAGCTCTGCTACGAAGCAATCCACGGAGCGGCCGAGCCGATCCCGGATTGCCCCATTGTCCGGATGCTCGAGTCTCGTCATCGCGAGTCGCTCGTCGTCGAAGTGGACGATCGATGGTTCGACGTCCATGTGGACCCGATTCTCGACGACCGCGGAGAGGTGACGGGTGCCGTGCACATCATGACGGATATCTCTCAGCAGAAGCGGGCAGAAGCAGTACTCGTCGAAGAAAGGAACAGCGCACAGCGGTATCTCGACCTCGCTGGGGTCATGTTCGTCGCCGTCAACACGGCTGGTGCCGTCACGCTGATCAACAAGAAGGGCTGCGAGATCCTCGGCTACGAAGAGGAAGAGATCATCGGGCAGAAGTGGTTCGAGCATTTCATCCCGCCTTGGCTTCGTGAGAATCTCATCCCGGTCTCCAAGGCGCTTCTCGCGGGCGATGTGGAGGTAGCCGAATACCATGAGAATCCCATTCTCACCAAGACCGGAAAGGTACGGCTGATCGCGTGGCACAACACAATCTTGACCGATGAAGCCGGCAAGATCGTCGGCCATCTGAGCTCCGGTGAGGACATCACCGAGCGCCGAGAGGCCGAGGAGGCCGTCGCTCGACGCGCTGCGGAATTGACCGCGGTTCTGGAGGCCGCTCGTGCTTTGGCCCAGCTGCGCTCACCGAAGGAACTATCGACCGAGATCATCAAGGTACTCGAGAGGTGCGTCGGATATGAGTACGCCGCCGTCTTGCTCGTGGACGAAGCCTCAGGAAAGCTGATCCCATTCGCGTTGAGCGACCGTGGAAGAGGTCCGGAGTTCGAGAAGAAGGACCGGCAATACGTGGCATCCCATGACATCCGCTGCGGCAAGGGGATCGTGGGATGGGTCGCTGCGCACGGAGAAGCGGTCAGATCCGGCAACGTTCGCGAGGACCCCCGATACTTCCCCATGAGGGAGGGAATCCGTTCGGAGCTCTGCGTCCCGATTCTGGCGGGAGGTCGAGTGCTCGGGGTCGTCAACGTGGAATGCGCGGGCCTCGATGTCTATTCGGAAGCCGATGAACGCGTGCTGGAGACCGTGGCGGTCCAGATCGGCGTAGCGATTCAGAACGGATACCTGTACGAAGACAGGCTGGCAGCGGAGGAGGCACTTCGAAGTAGTGCCGATCGGCTCCGCAGCCTGCGCACGCAAATGGAGCAAGCGGTGGAGGAGGAACGGAAGCGGATTGCCCGCGAGCTGCATGACCAGGTCAGCCAGAACTTGACCGCTCTATCGATCAACATCAGTGCGGCCGCAGCGGCTCTCCCCCAACAGGCGTCTGCCCCACGTCATCGCCTCGAGGAGTCAACGGCACTGATCGAGGGGACGGCCGATCACCTCCGAGACCTAACGTTCGACCTCCGCCCGCCTGTTCTCGATGACTTCGGCTTGGTCGCAGCGATCGAGTGGCACGCGGAGCGCACGGGCAAACAGGCCGGCTTGGCGATTCAGGTCAACGGCCGGGAGCCGGACCCACGGCTGCCTCCGCAGACGGAAATGGCTTTGTTCCGTATCATTCAAGAGGCCATGATAAACGTCGTCAAGCACGCTCGCGCAACGACCGTTTGCGTTCAGCTTGTCTCAAGCGAGGAGTCCGTTCGACTCGCCATCGAAGACGACGGCGTCGGGTTCGACTCGGAGCGGGCCGCAAGCCGAGGCGGAACGGCCGGCTGGGGTCTCCTGAACATGCGAGAACGGGCCGAGTCACTCGACGGGACGCTCGCTCTGCAATCATCGGACCGAGGCACGCGAATCACCGTCGAGGTCCCGCGATGACGATCAGAGCAATCCTCGCCGACGATCACGCGGTCGTCCGGGAGGGACTCCGGATGCTCCTCGAGGCCGAAATGGACATCGAGGTGGTCGGCGAGGCGGAGAACGGGCGAGACGCGCTTCGCCAAACGAAGAGACTCAAGCCGGATGTTGTCATCCTCGACATCGCGATGCCCGAGTTGAACGGCATCGAAGCCTCCGAGCAGATCCGCGCCTTCGATCCGTCGATTCGAATCATCGTCCTGTCGATGTACTCGACGAAGGAGCACATCTTCCGAGCGCTACGGGCCGGGGCGAAGGGGTATGTCCTCAAGGAATCGGCGGCAGCCGAGGTGCTCACCGCGGTCCGCGAGGTCTACAGTGGACGGAACTACCTGAGCAGCAAGGTGTCCGACGAGGTCATCCAAGGCTTCCTCCACCCGGACGCGCGATTGGACATCGAGACGCCACTCGAGCGGCTCAGCGCCAGAGAACGTGAGGTGCTGCAGCTCGTCGTCGAAGGCAAGTCCAGCGCAGAGATCGGGAAGCTGCTCTTCCTGTCGTCGAAGACCGTCGATACCTACAGAAGCCGTCTGATGAGGAAACTCGGGGTTGACGACATCGCGGGGCTCGTGCGCTTCGCGATCCAACACAAGGTCATCCCTGCTTCTTAGCCAAGCTTCCCCCACACGGTTCGTCGAGACTTCCTGACAGAATCGCGCTCTGGCTTCGAATATCGTGGCCTCATGCGTGAGATGGAACCAGCAAATCGTGCGTATGACGGTCGCACCGTCTTGATCGTTGACGATCATGCACTGGTGCGAAGCACGCTGCGTGGTCTGCTCACTGAGGAGTTCCCGGGCCTAACCGTTGCAGAGGCCGAGAGCGCCGAGCGAGCGATCGCGATCGCATCCACTCACTGCCCAAGCGCTGTCGTGATGGACATCAGCCTCCCTGGAATGGGCGGCATCGAGGCAACGGCGAGAATCAAGGAGCGATGGGCTCATGTGCCCGTCTTAATGCACACGATCCATGATCTCGATGCCTATCGGCAAGACGCACTGCAAGCGGGTGCGGACGGCTACATCGTGAAGGGAAAGGGATACGCAGGGTTCCTGTCCGCTCTCGGTCGCGCGCTCGAGACCGAAGCCAAGAACACGCACAACCATCCGGCGCCCCGGGGAGACGGATGAGCATGAAGAATCGAGACGCCGCCCTCGCGAAGATCCTTCTGATAGAGAACAGCGAGGGAAACGCGCAGCTGGCGATGAGGGCGCCTCGTGAAGCGAACGCGCCGAATCGTCTGGCGTGGGTCAAGGACGGCCGCGACGTTCTTGCGGAAATCGACCTTCACCAGATCCCAGTAGTGGTTCTCACGACGTCGAGACCCGTCGAAGACGTCACGAAAACTGATGACCTGCGCGCCGATTGCTGCGTACAGGAGCCGGTCGATCTCGAGGACTTCATCACGGTCGTCAGAGCGACCGGCGAATTCCGGCTGCCGACTGTCGGCCTTCCTCCGGGATTCCACGACTCCCGCGACGCAAAGAGGGCTCCGGCTGCATTCTAGCCGGGAGAAAGGGCATGTTGGCGAACCGCGAACTGCACGTGCTGCTTATCGAGGACACTCCGGGAGACGCCCGTCTGATCGGCACGTTTCTCGCTCACGGGAACGGTGGACCGTTCCGGCTCGAGACCGTCGACTGTCTGAGCACGGCGTTCGATGCGCTCGCGAGCGAGCCGCCGGACGCGATCCTCCTGGATCTAGGACTGCCCGATTCGCAAGGCCTCGACACACTCGATCGCCTACGTCAGCAGTCGGGCGGAACTCCAATCATCGTCCTCACCGACCTCGACGACGCGGCAACAGCCCTGCCGGCGATTGCACGCGGAGCACAGGACTGCCTCCCCAAAGGAGGATTCGACGAGCAGCTGCTCGTACGTACGATCCGTCATGCGATGGAACGCGCGCTGGCGGAGGAGACGGCCCGTGCCAGCGAGGAGCTCTACCGCAACCTGTTCGAGCAGGCGAACGAGGCGATCGTCCTGATACAAAGCGACGTCATCCGGCGAATCAACCCGCGCGCCGTGAAGATCCTTGGGTATCCGGGAGATCGAGACACACAAGGCCAAGCACTTCAACGCGCAAGTCGCCGAGGCTTGCTTCCGACTCTTCCGAGAGAAGGGGTTCACGTTCTCCGAGGAGCGCAACCCTTGAACGGGCGACAACGCAGTAGAGGCCAGATGCAGCGGCGGGAGCACGCCGCACTGCACGTTCTGGGTAGCTTCACGCGGCTCTACCGACACACCGCAGAGGACATCACACGACTCGTCGCAGTTCACGATGATCAAGGGACGGCGAATTTCGGAAGCCCGTCGGTAGGGCCGCTGCTCGGGCATGCACTCGGCATGCATCTCACCCCGTCAGAAGGAACGCCGGCATGAGTGAGAAACCTTGCGTCAGACCGATTGAGATCCTCCTGGTCGAGGATAGCAAGGGCGATGCACGGCTCGCAGGCGAGATGCTGATGGAGGCCAAGGTGTGCAACAACGTGTCCTGGGTCTGCGACGGCGTCGCGGCAATGGACTTCCTCGACGGCGTCGCGGCAATGGACTTCCTCCGGCGGCAAGATCCTTACAGGAGTGCACTGGAGCCGGACGTGATTCTCTTGGACCTGATCCTGCCGAAGATGGACGGCCGCGCCTTCCTCACGGAGATCAAGAACGACGAGGCGCTTCATCACATCCCCGTCGTCATGCTCACATCCTCTCGGGCCGAGAAAGACGTTCCCAAGAGCTACGACCTGCATGCCGACGGCTACATCGGCAAGCCGCTCGATCTCGACCGGTTCATGAAAGCCGTATGCTCAATCGAGGACTTCTGGTTCTCGATCGTCCGGCTGCCCAAGGGGGAGCCCCGCCGAGCATGACGCGCATCCTCCTGATCGAAGATCTTCCCGGCGACGCTCAGCTCGTTCGCGAGACGCTCCCAAAGGCCCCGAACGAGAACGATGTCGACCCCATGGATCGGCTGGCTCCGGCCCTCACCCGCGTTGCATCCGAAGACTACGACGTGATCCTGTGCGACCTGAGTCTGCAGGACGACGTCGGACTGGACACGTTCCACCGCGTGAGGAAGCGATTCCCCGATCTTCCGATCGTCTTCCTGGCCCACATCAGCGATGAGACCCAGCCCCTTCTCCCCGGCCGGAGCAAGGAGAAGGTTCTCGTGACCGACATGGACCTCAACACGGACCTGCTCCGACGCACGATCTCGTACACCATCGATCGACAGCAGGCCGTTGCCGACCTGCTGGAAGCGGGGCACAGAGACGACCTGACCGGGCTCCTCAACCGGAGCGGTTTTCTTGAACTCGCCGAGCAGGAGATGAGGCACGCGAACCGTGCCAACCGAGCTCTGGTACTCATGCTCTGCGACGTCACATGCTCGAAGCAGACCGACGATCCACAAGGAGATGGGAGCAGCGACATCGTCCTGCGCGAAGCCGCGGAGGTGCTACGAACGACGTTTCGCAAGAGCGACGTTCTCGCCCGGATCGACGGCGAAGCGTTCGTTGCCCTCTCACCCGAGGAGAACGCAGATCGCGTGCGGCTCCTCGAGACCAAGCTTCAAGCGAACATCGAGGCACGCAATCGCCAAAACGGCCTTCCCAAGACCCTCTCGATGACCTCGGAGACCGTCGAGATCCACTCCGGCAGCATCGGTTCGCTCCTAGCCGTCCTGGGGACGGCCGATCACAGGATCGACGCAGACCAACCCGCCGCGTGTGCCGAAGACTCGTCGTTCGACTTGGGATCTCCCTCTCTGAACCCATAACGCCCTCGCCCGCCAGCATCCGCCCAGCCCCTGGCACGCAAAGCCGGCCGCCTCGATACTCCACCACGACCGAAAAGGAGGAATCGTGCCGGCCAGACGGAAAGACGAGCGGCTGTGCTGTCAAGATCTCGGGATCGTGCCCGGGATCCTCGCACTTGACCACATCCCGCCCCTTCCGCGCGAAAGGGCGAAGGGCGTCCGATGAGCCGAGCGATCGACTCGGTGCTGCTGGAGGAATTGGGGCTGCGCGCTTGGCCGGCCCTGGAGGAGTCGCGCTACAACGGCTGGATCCTCCGATTCGCGGACGGACACACCAAGCGAGCGAACTCGGTCAATCCGCTCTACCCCTCCACGATCGACGTCGAGGAGAAGATCGCGGCGTGCGAGCGCGCGTACGAGCAACGAGACCTTCCGACAATCTTCCGGCTGACCGCGTTCTCGGAGCCCGCTTCCCTTGATCAAGCGCTGGAAGAGCGAGGCTATGCGATGATCGATCGAACGCTCGTGATGACCAAGGAGATCGTCGAGATGTCAGGGCAGGCGAAACATGCTGGTATTCGTTGTGTCGATGTCGCTGCCTGGCTCGACGCGTTCGAGCGCTTCAACCTCCTCTCGCCCGAGGATATGCGAACCTGGCGCCGGATGATCGGTCGAATCTCGTCCGATCCGATCTTTGTGATCGCTGGCCCGTCGGATCGCCCGACGGGGATCAACCTGGGCGTCCGCGACGGCGACGCGGTTGGCCTGTTCGCGCTGTTCGTGGCGGATGCAAACCGCCGGCAGGGACTCGGCCGGGCGCTCGTTGAGGAGACGCTCGCCCTCGCCGCGAAACGTGACGCGACGTTCGCGTACCTGCAAGTCGAGGAGCTGAACCTGCCCGCACGAAGGCTCTACGAGCAACTCGGCTTCACCGAGGCCTATCCGTATTGGTACAGAGTGCCGAACGAATGAGCGATCGGCAGCGCTGAGATCCTCGTCGAGTAGATCCTGGGAGGACCCGGTGCAGCTTGACGCTCGCCGCGCCGATCCCTAGCCTCGTGAGGCGCCGATCGGCGCCCTGTGGCTCGAAGAGGAGGTTCCATGCACGCAAGATTCGGATTCGCCGGCAGTCTCGCGCTCTTGTCCTTCATGCTCGCCGGGCTCGCAGGACTGTCCGCTCCGACGGAACCGGGCGACGACGCTGGAATCACGTTCGTCTCGTCGGAGGGAATCGGGCGGATCGCCGTCTCGATTCGAGTTCCGTCCGAGTCACGATACGAGGAAGGTGCACCCGTCATCGTCAACGTCTCCGGCTTCTTCACCGGATCCTCCGGCTTCAACTACGCGCTCGATGCGGACGAGCTCGGCGCGATTTACGTGACCTACCTGTGGCCGGGGAAGCGCGACGCGCGAACCGGTGTCGTGAGTGAAGGCACGTTCGATTTCGGCGGGACCGATTGCCTTGCGGCGCTGCGTGACGTCATCCGGTTCGCCACCGGCGAGATCGCCGACAGCGATGGCCGAAGACTCGATGACATCGTCGATATCCGGGTTCTCTACGGCGTCGCCGGCCTCTACGCCTTCTCGCACTCCGGGATCGTGGCGACCAACGTCCTCGCCCTTCACGGGGCCGACCTCCAGGGCGTAGACTTCTTCGTCGGCCGCGAGAACCCGACGATCGATCCGATGTATCCGCTCGAACCAGGTCACTGGGACGACGAGACCGGACGACCGGTTCACAATCCGTTCTACGATCCTGCCGGCTACACGCCGACGTCGATCGACATCGCCTACTCCAGCGTCTACTGGCTTCAGAACGCGGAATACCCGGAAGGCCGCCCTGCCTTCCGGCCTCCCTCCGGAGGAGGCGCTGACTACATCTGCTCGTTCAAGCATCCGCGGATGTGGGAGAAGGACTACTGGTCGACCGACCTGCTCCAGGCTCTGCTCGATAACGGCGCCCTCACGCGCGAGACGTGGCCTTCGACGCTCGCCACACCGGAAGAGGCAGCCGCGAACTGGCCATTCCGAACGACCGTCGGCAACTACGGTCGTCTCCCTGATGTCTTGCCTGACCTGAAGACGATGATCGTCTTCGCCGCAGACGATCACGTCCAAACGGCGATCGACAAGCCGCACATTCACCAGGCCTACGACGGGTTCCACGAGGCGGCGGGCCTTTGGTGTCGGATAAACCCCGACCGCGCCTACGTCGAGGCGCTGACCAGCGTCGGGACCGGGAACGCGATCCCCGACAACCCGGCCAACCGCGAACCGGCGACGTGGATGGTCATCCGCAGCTGGGGCTACCGGGCTCCCGGCGGCGTGAACCTCAACGTCCTCGTCCCGCTGGCCGCGGTCGCCGAGATGGTCGATCGAACCTACTACGGCGTGTGGGACGCCGATCTCGACGCGGTTCTCAGTGATCGCGCCGACGGCGGCGCGCCTTGACTGGAGGGTGACGTGAGCTGCAGCACGCAGATCGTGCGCTTCCCCGACGGAACGCAGGTGGCCGCCTCACCGCTTTGCGCGCGGCGTGTGGTCGACGAGAACCGAGACTTCGGCTTGTACATGGATCCGGCGTGGGCTCCGACGTGGGACCACGAGCTGATCGATTGGCCCGACTTCGGCCTCCCTGCGGATCCGATAGGAGCGGCGGCCCAAATCGTCTCGGCCTTCGAACGGGCGAAAGCGGGAGAGCGCGTGGAAGTCGGCTGTGTCGGCGGACTCGGCCGAACGGGAACCGTCCTCGCCTGCATGGCGATCCTCTCAGGCGTCCCCGCCGACGAGGCGGTCACATGGGTCCGAGACCACTACGATCCACGAGCAATTGAGACGACCGAACAAGAGGCGTGGGTTAAGTGGTTCGGGGGGCGCATTGACTCGAGCGGTGGTGTCTAAGGCGTCGTAGAGCGCTGCGGACTAGGATCGCTCGGTTCGGTAGTCGGGACCCTTGATTTCGGCGATCACGCAGGACTCCTGCCAACGCGACGTGATGTTCTCTCCGTATCTCTCGACGATCTCGCGGACGGTCCTGTTCGTCGCTACCGCGATGTGTTTCCTCTCTCGATAGCGCCAGTCAATGATCCTCTGGAACTCCTGGAGGATGAAGTCAGTCAGCTTCTCCTGCCCCAGATCGTCAAGGACGAGGAGATCGCAGATCCGACAACGTCGGGAGAGGGCAAGCTCACCCTGCATGACTTCAGCGCGCAACTCACTCGCGAGGTCAAGCATTGGCCAGAATTCGACCACCGCCTCGGGTCGGGATTCAAAGGGCTCAAGCTCAGGGGGGCCAGCCTCCTCGCTGCCGTCTCTTCGCACTTGCTCCATCAGCTCAGACACATCCGGAATCTCGACCAGGTCACTGTCCGGCGGCTCGAGTTCCCGAGACGAGCGAGACTCAACGTAGGATTTCGCCAGTCCAACGAGAAGATGGGTCTTGCCCACACCGACAGGTCCCGTAAGCACTACGCCGTCAACCTGTCCGCTCGCCAGCTTCTGGCAAGCTTCGAAGGCGTCCTTGTTGAAGCGCGTAACCTGAAAGGCCGACAGCGTTGCACGCTCAAAGCGTCTTCCGAAAGGCGCCCCTCTGATCATCTTCCCCTGGCCTCCTCAAGTTTCTCGACGTAGTAGTCGACGCCCCGCGCATGACCTCCACCCGCGGAAGGCTTCATGGACGGCCGACCGTCTTCGCGCCACTTCCGCGCCCGCACGAGATACTCGGGGAAGTTCTCCTTCCCGAACAACGTCCTCGGTCGGATGAACGTCTCCATCTTCCGGTCGCCCCACCACATCGCTCGACAGAAGTCGATCACGAGAAGGAGGTCGTCGAGCCGTGCCCCATCCTTCATCCGCTCCTTGATCGATGTCGGCGATGTGAACTTGGCGGCCCCGGTCCGCTCGGTGACTTCGTTCAGATGGTCGAGCGCCTCCTCGGCGATGCCGTTGGGCGATTCCTCCTGCCGACCCTCGGCGTCGTCTCGGTGAACGGTGTCCTCACCGAACAAGCCGAGCTGAGCGGGGCCATCTTTCGTGTCTCGAGACGCGGAATCCATGGTCATCACCGACGCACCAGCTCATTTGTCACGCGAGGAGCGTGGTGCGTCACGTTGTACACCGTTTGCTCGTCCAACCTCAAGTGCAATCGGCAATCACGCGAAGCGCGCGAATTGGCCGGTCCGGGCACCGGCCGGACAACGCGCAAGCGGACGCTGGATCACCGACGTCCGCTTGGCAAGGAGGGGACGTTCCCCGGGCGGTACCACGGGAGGCTTCCTAGTCAGACACGAGGGGAAAGCCGTAGCGAGGCTGCGCGCCGTATTCCGGGATCGGCTCGGCCTCAAGTGCGTCGATCACGCTGATCGTCTCCTGTGCGAAGGCGCCGAACGCGGCCGTCCCCAGAAGAGCGAGGAGAGACAACGAGCGTCGGAGCCTGTTTGAAGTTCTATGCATACGTCTCCCTTCGAACGCGAAACATCGCGCCGTGTACGAGGGGGGCAATCAGTGTGATTACATTGGACCCAGATCTCAGGTTATGCGATTTGGCGCCCGCTAAGAGCTATCCAATTGAGCGCATGCGTCCGCGACGTCCGCAATCGATGTCGCTTCCAGAAAGCGGACGACCGCGTCGCGCGCGGGCTTCCAGATCGGATGCAGGGAGCACTCTCTTTCGCAGGTGCAGGGTTCCAGAAGGAGCGGACAGTCGGCGAGCATTCCTGCTCCGTCGAGCGCAACGACGACGTCGCGAATCGTGATCTCGTTGGCGGGACGTGCCAGCTTGATCCCGCCGCGCTTCCCTCGTAGCGAGATCACGAGATCAGCCCGCTTCAAGTGAATCAGTATCTTCGCGAGATGGGGATACGGAATGGAGGCGGCCTCGGCGATCGTCTTGGTCGCAACGGCTCTTTCCGTCGACCGTCGAGCAATCTCCGCCAGCGCCAACACTGCATACTTCGCTGTCTTCGAGTACAGCATCTCTACCACATCCGTCGACCGCCACGAGTCTAATGGGCTCCTCGAGGAATGCAACTTACCCAGCCATGTCTCATTGCGCCTCGGTCAGGCGGCAATCTCGAGCCAGCCGAGCACGCGCAACGTGAACGACGGTCCGCATTCGCTCGTTCGTCCTCCCGACGCGCGCAGCATCTTGGTGCCCTCTGCGGCGACCGTCCAGCTCAAGGAGATCGGCCAACCCACACCGCTCCCGTCCCATTCCAGTTTTCTCTCCCCCTCCGTACCCACTGTGATTCTGAACACGTGCGACCTCCTTCAAGTCGTCCCGATTGGCCTCATCGAGGATCTCATGCTCCCCCGCAATGGAAGACCGGATTTAGGGAAACTCCTTCTCTCTCCATTTAAAGGGTCAGTCATGGGCCTAATACTAGCATTTCGTACGCCTAATGTCAAGAATAAGGCGCACCTTTATGAGGATGCCTTCCTCCGTAGGATTGAACCGTCTACAGGACGATGCTATACTCATGGTCATATGGTGCGCCTTAGGAGGTGTATATGGCGCTGAAAGCGAGACTCAACCTTGTCCTCATGGCAGACAGTGTCGTCGTCGCCGAGACGGACGATCCTCAGATCTGGCAAGCAGCGTTCCAGGCGATTCAGGGTGACGCCTCGGGTCTCGGCCCGAAGGTCGACGAGGATGCGCAAGTCGAGTGGGTTCCGGAAGAAGAGCGAGTCGCCATCCGGGCACTCGCCAAGGAGCTTCGCGTCGAAGTCCACGATCTGATGGCCGCTTGCCACCCTCGGCCGATCCCTCCCTACATCTTTCTCAGCAAGCATCACTGGGAGGCGTTCAAACGGAACACGCCAGAGCGCGGACGCAACGCGGTCAGTAATGCCGTTCTGGCCCTGACCCTGCTTCTCTTGTGGGCCGAGAAAGCGCACATCGAACGCATTTCCCTCCGCGACGGTTACGCAGTTCTGCGCGCAATCTCGGCGCGCGATGAGCACGCCAGTCGCGCCGTCGAGAACTGCTCTTGGCTCCAGACCGGCATGGGGCGAGTTCAGGTGAATCCGGAGAGCATCTCCAAGGCCATCGCCGTTGCGCGAGCGTTCTGCCTCAGAGAGGCTCCCGAACCGGACGACGCCGACGAAACCGCGGAGTAGCGTTTTTGCTGAGCCCGCCTTGTCACGCGCCGACGGCCTGCACTAGGATTTAGCCGAACTTCCACACAAGGAGGTGCACATGGGAACGCCTGAATTCGACCTGTCGACGGCGCACAAGTTCTTCTCCGCAGATTGCTTCAACAACACGTGGGGGCTGATCGACAAAGAGAACCGATCGCCGGAGGAGGACGACCAGATGCTCCTTCTGGCGACGGCGTCGGCCTAGCATTGGACACAGCGCGACGACTGCACACCTTCGAACCTCGCGGTCGGCTTCTGGCAAATCTCTCGCGTTCACGCGCTGCTCGGGCGCGCGGATGAGGCGCGCCGGTACGGGCAGCTGTCGCTCGGTGCTGGCACGGACGGAGGAGCCGATGCGTTCACGATCGGGTACGCATACGAGGCCCTCGCCCGCGCCGAGGCGGCTGCCGGAGACAAAGCCAAGACAGCCGAGTACCTTGAGAAGGCAAGGAACGCAGCCGACGGGGTCACCGACGAGGAGTCGAGGACCTGGCTTCTCGACGACCTGAAGACGATTTAGAGACGCTCCGCTGACGCACGACCGTACACTCGTCTCGGCGGCTCACCGACGTGTCCGGCTGTCGCTGAGCCGGAACACCGACCGTACGTCCTGGCTTCCAAAGAGGTGACATCATGACGAAGTGGCTCTTACCCCTGCTCCTCATCGGCGTCGTCGCGGGCCTGGTGCTTGCAGGTTCCGCCTGGAGGAACCGTGCTCCGGAGGAGCTCGCCTTCCCACCGCAATCGTTGGATGATTCGCCGGACCCTCAGGCCTCTGCGGAATCCGCGTTCGAACTTCCGGCATCCCGGGACCGCTTGCCTGTGAACGCGTTCCTGGAGCAGGCGTCCGGAGCCCTCGTCGTCCGTGACCCGGAGATCGTCACAAGTCTCGGCATCGGCGATCTCATCGGCATCGGCGACGGAGATCTGACCCCACTCTCGTCGTCCTACAGGAGGGAGACGCAAGCGCTGGAGGCGGCCGTCGTCGACCGGCTCGCCATGTACGATCTGGAACAAGTCTCAGACGCCGTGCGTCTCAACGCCCGCGTCTACGGCCGCTTTCTCGAGGATCTCGTTGCGGGGCACCCGTTCGCGAACCACGGGTACGCGGTCAGTTCGTCCATCTCGAGCTATCCACAGGCCCTCGAGCGCTTTCTCACCGCCACCCATCCGATTCGAAGCGAGCGCAACGCGACCGACTACCTTCAGCGGCTCTCCCAGATCGAGACGCGGTACGACGAGCTGATCGAGGGGCTCGAGAGAGCCGAGCTGATGGGTGCCGTTCCGCCGCGCTTCCTCGTCGAGTTCACGCTCGGGATTCTGCGCGAAATGGCCGCCAGCTCGCCGACGTCGTCGCCGTTGTACACAACGCTCAAGGAACGGTTGGTGGAGCTTGAAGCCATGCCCGAGTCCCGCCGCGAGGAGCTGCTTGCGCAGGCGGAAATCCTGATCGAAGACTCCATCCTTCCAGCCTACGGACGTCTCGTTGAGCACGTGGCGGATCTTACTGGAAGGGCGTCCGATGAGGTCGGAGTCTGGAAGATGGCCGACGGCGACGCGTACTACGCGCATCTTCTTCGCCACTACACGACATCGGCCTCGCCGAAGTCGATCGCATTCAGGGCGAGATCCGCGAGGCCTCGGCCGCCCTCGGGTACGATGCGTCCCTCTCGATGGCCGACATCTTCGCGCGGACGGCCGAGGAGACGGGCACGGCCACGGGCGAGGAAACCGTCACTGCGTGCGAGCGCATCATCGCCGGCATTGAGGCTCGCGTCTCCCCGGTCTTCCACCGGTTCCCGGAACAGGAGCTCGAGGTCGTCGCCGGGGCGGCAAGTGCCTTCTACTCGCCGGGGACCCTGGACGGGTCCCGCCCCGGGCTCTTCTACGCCCCGGCGGGGATCGAAACGCCGCGGTATCGGCTGCCGACGCTGACGCACCACGAGGCGATTCCAGGCCACCACTTCCAGATCTCGTTTGCGCACGAGGTCGACATCCCTCTCTACCGCGCCGGGCTTTCATTCACGGCATACGCCGAAGGCTGGGCCCTCTACGCAGAGCGGCTGGCATGGGAGCTTGGTGCGTACGACGAGGACGCGTACGGGAATCTGGGGCGCTTGCAGGATGAGATCTTCCGAGCCGCACGGCTAGTCGTCGACACCGGCATCCACGCCAAACGCTGGAGCTACGAGCAGGCCGTCGACTACATGATCGAAAGTACGGGGCTCGGCCTGGAATACGTCCAAGGCCAGATCTCGCGTTACATCCTCCTGCCGGGCCAGGCAACCGCGTACAAGGTAGGAATGCTCAAGATGATAGAGCTGCGCGCGCGAGCGGAGTCGCAGCTTGGAGAAGCGTTCGACCTCGCCGACTTCCACGATCGTGTGCTGCGGGAAGGAAGCGTCCCGCTCGACATCCTCGAAGAGCTCATCGACGCGTACGTCGCCGAGACCCTCTCGGATGGGTGAAACCGCCAAGACGGATCTGAGACGCGAAGATCAGAGGATCCGGTCAAGCCAGACAGGAGGAGACTGCATGTCCAACATCAGTGCTTTCGACCGTGCTTGGAGAGAGAAGCTCACGCGCGAGCTCGACCGCGTCGCTGGAAGCAAGATCCGAGAACAAATCATGGCGGGTGAGGAGGCCCTCGGCGAAGCGGCTGAACCGGAGGCGATCTATACCTGGACCGACGCAATGCTCGGGCGGATGGACAGGTTCCTGCCCGAAGTCGACCGGAAAAACGCCCTCAACGCGTGCGGTTGCTGGATGGGGAAGGAAGACTTGCGGGAGCTGCATAGGCTCTACGAGACGACGCAGGACGTCGACCTCGTCCTCGAGAAGGCGGGCGAAGGGCTCGACCGCTTCCTCCTCGATCAGGTCGGTGTGAGTCAGGCCGTTGTCGACGAAGTGAACCGCCGGGGCTGGGGCTGGCCCGGCCGGCGCAAAGGCGACACGATTCACGTCACGAAGATCCCATTCGAGGGAACCATCGAGTCGTTCTTCACCGAACAAGATCCGGAGAAGCGGCGAACGCTCAGCTACTGCCACTGTCCCCGCGTCCGCGACGTCCTCAAGGAGGGGAAGCGCCTTCCTGCGACGTATTGCCACTGCAGCGCCGGGTTCTACAAGAAGAACTTCGAGGAGATCTTCGGGCGGCCTGTCGACGTGGAGATCCTGGAGACCGTTCTCTCCGGCGACGAGCTCTGCGCCTTCGCGGTTCATCTGCCGCCCGGTCTCTAGCGCTCGCCCCTCGCCTGTACAATCCGTAGGACGCGATCCGGGAGGGGAGGTCCTTGCGAGAGAGACCGAAGACCGCAGAAGCGTGGGCGGCCGCGATCGACGGGGACGTGGGCGCACTTGACGTGTGCAACACGCCAAACGTCGACCGCGTGGGCCGAGCCTATCGTCGGCGCCTGCGGAAGAACCCGCAAAGGAGGAGGACGTGAAGGCCTCTCGCATTCTCTCGCTCGCCCTCGTCGCTGTATCGATCTGCACAGCGCCGCTCATTGCGCACAGCGTCCTGCGCGACATCGAGTACGCGAACGTGGACGGTCATTCGCTTCGGCTCGACCTCTACTTGCCTGAGCGTGTTGAGGCACCCGTCCCTCTCGTCCTCTGGGTTCACGGCGGCGGGTGGCGCGCAGGCGACAAGTCGCCGACGTATGCGCCGGAGACGCTTGGCGAGGGCTACGCCGTCGCGAGCGTCAACTACCGCCTGAGCGACGTAGCGCAGTTCCCGGCGCAGATTCACGACGTCAAGGCGGCCGTTCGCTTCCTGCGGGGGAACGCCCATCGATTCGGTCTCGATCCAAATCGGTTCGGCGCGTGGGGCTCCTCGGCCGGTGGACACCTCGTCGCACTCCTGGGCACATCCTGTGGAATCCTTGAGCTGGAGGGAGAGCTCGGCGATGACCTCGACCAATCCTCCTGCGTTCAGGCCGTCTGCGATTTCTTCGGACCGACGGATCTCGTTTCACTCCTCGCGCAGCGAGGCGCGAGCACAAGACGTCCGATGCCCGAGGATCACCTCATCGGCGGCCCCGTTGAGGAGCATGTCGACCTCGCCACACTCGCCAGCCCGATCGCCCACGTTGATGAGACCGATCCGCCTTTCCTGATCATGCACGGAAGTGAGGACGCGACCGTCCCGGTCGACCAGTCGATCGCGTTCGACGAGACGCTTCGGGCGGCCGGTGTCGAATCGACCCTTGTCGTCATCGACAGCGCCGGGCATGGCTTCCCGAGGAGCGAAGTCGACCCTGTCAAGCCCTTCTTCGATCGGCATCTCGCTCCCGCCGCGGCCGTAGACGGAAGCGGCGTCGCCGCCTTCCACCGAGCGGGCCAGACGTTTCTCACCTGGCCGGAGACCACCGCGGCACGCTACGCAATCTACCGCGGGAGCGAGCGGATCGAGTCGATCTCCGATCTCGCGTACACGGAACGCATCGCGATCATCGAGGCCGGCTCCTCGCTCAACGCGCGCGCGGCGAACGTCGAAGGGCGATCGCCTCACTACGCCATTGAAGAAGGCGCGGATCCGGTCCCCGAGGGCGTCGGCCTCTACGTCGGCACAGCCAAAGCCGACGGAGCGGCCGCCTATGCGGTCGTAGCGCTCTTCAATGCAGATGAGTCTTCCATCTGGCTTGGCGGCACGCCCGTTCTGCAGGAGACCGTCGGCCCACCGGTCCCCGTGCTCCAATCACGTCGCATCGAACAAGACCACGCGAGGATGCACTTCGTCCACTGGGCCCCTCATGGCGGGGCGGACGATCCGATCGCCCTCTGCAATCGACCCGGCCAGGCGTTCAACTTCATCGTCCGCGAGCCGCTCCGTCGAACCAACCCGACGGCCGCCGTTTTCGTCCTGCATGGCGGAAGCGGGAGCTACGCCAGCCGGACAACCTTCCCCGATCAACCGGATCTCGTCATCGTCTCTCCAGACAGCTTCATGCCCGGAGACCCGGAAGGCGTTGATCGCAGCTGGGATGCGTGGTACGGCTACCACGAGAACGTGGGAACAGGTCTCACGTTTTCTGACGGGCGCAACGTCGCCTACACGGAGCGTAGGCTCCGCTTCATGGTCGAGTGGTTCACGGATGTGTTCTCGTATGTCGATCCCGCCCGCATCTTCCTGCGCGGGAGTTCGATGGGCGGCGTCGGAACCGTCTTCTCGGCCATCGCCCTGCGGGATCTCTTTGCCGCAGGACTCGCCGTCGTTCCACGCTTCGATTACGGGGCCGACGACGTCCCGCCGGCGTCTTTCGAGACGTTCGCGACGCGGTGGGGAACGCTCGCCGAGAATCTGCCGACCGACGAGGGGATTGGCGTTTACGACAGGCTCGGTGCGGGATTTCTCGCCCGCACGCACTCGGACTGGGACTTCGCTCCGGTCTGGATCTTCAACGGGCGTAACGACGAAGCCGTCGGCTGGAGCGAGAAGATCCCGTTCTACGAGACGATGAACGAGAGCTGCCACGGCTGGGCCTTCTTCTGGGACGAGCGCGCACACGGTGGCCAGTCGCCCTACCCACGCGCCTGGCGCGAGAATGGCACGGAAGACGAGGCGTTCCATTGGATGGTCCGAAATGTCCGGCTTGATCAGTCCTATGCAGCGTTCTCCGGCTGCTCGATCGACGACGCCCCCAGAGGAGGCGACCCGTCAGACGGCACTCCAGTCGGCACGATCAACGGATACCTGCGGTGGGACCCTTCGGCGATCGAGGACGAGGAGCGTCGCTGGTCGATCGGCCTATACATGACCGAGGACGCTCCACCGACATCCTGCACGGTCGACGTGACCGCCCGGCGGACACTGTCCTTCGACCCGAATCCCGGAATCCTTCTCGAGTACGAAGTTTGGTCGCACGGAGATGCGAGGCTGCTCGAGTCAGGCTTGACTCAGGTTGACGAGTACGGCTTGGTCACGATCCCCAACGTCCCGGTCGACGCCGACGGCGTGCGACTGACCGTCGTCACGCTCAGCCCGTAGCGTCACCAGCGAGGCTTCCTCGGTCGCGGAGATGCGCCGTGTCGTTCCACGTCTCCAGCGCCCAAGCCCCATGCGCATGCACGAACGAACTCAAGCTCGTGTTGTCGCATCGCGCCCATCGAATCGACGCGTAAGGGACGTCGAGCAGATGCCAGATCAGAGCGCGGGCGATCCCGCCGTGAGTGACGGCTAGGACGCTCTGCGCCTGATGCCGATCCAGGATGTCGCGGGCGAAGTCCGCGACGCGTCGGCGCACTTGGTTCGCACTCTCTCCTCCGGGGATCGCGTAGTCGGGCACGAGGGCATCCAGCTCGCGAAAGACCTCAGGATGCCGGGCTCGCGCCTCTTCGTCGACGAGTCCCTGCAGGATTCCCGAGTCGCGCTCTCGTAGCCGTTTGTCGAATCGGATCGGCCGTCCCACGGCAGTGGCGATCGCCTCCGCCGTCCGTGCCGCACGCAACAGGTCGCTAGCATAGATCTCGTCGATCCGCGCGCCACCGAGGCGAGCGGAGGCCGCCCTAACCTGCTGTTGCCCGGCCGGCGTAAGCGGGCTGTCATTCTGGCCCATGTACCGCCTCTGTACGTTCGCCTCGGTCTCGCCGTGGCGCACCACGAGAAGGCGGGTCGCTTCGGTGTTCACCACCATCGTCACCTACCTGGTACATCCGCCCCACCGTCGGAGCGCCACGGAGGTGCGACGAGAACTCACAGGACGTCAGGCGCCCTCATCCGTCTCTTGGAGGAGCTGTTCGAGAACCCCGGCGATGTCAGTGGCCGCGATCCTGCAGCGCCTCGTGAACTCACCTGAATCGATCGCGCGCCCGCGGCTCTCCTCATCGACAAGATCGGATGCCAGGATGCCCGGGCAGAGAATCGAGCCCCTCTCGGTCTCGATGTGTCGGATCAGCCGAGCGACGGAGTGGTACGCTCGCTCCATCGATGCGGTGTCCTAAGGATCGCTCCTTCCGAAGGCCCAGCTGAGAACGATCGCTCCGCCGATCACGAGCCCACACGTGTTACTCGTTTGCGCGATTCCGCCGCCGAAGGCAGTGGCGACGCGAATGCCGAAGTCTCGTGGCAGATCGACCTCCTCGGCAAAGGCGGAAACCGTTGACTCTGCACAGTTGAACCCCGCATCGAGGCCTTCGAGAACGCGCGCCCCGTACCCCACAACTTCGCCCCTCTCGGTAACGTAACGGTTCGAATGATACGCTATCGCCTGCGTGCCGTGCCGCCCGCTCGCGCAAAACGATCCCTCCATCGCGCCGTTCACGTCAGGCCTGACGGCGTGCTCCCAGGATCAACGCGGAATTGCCTGGTCCCCAGAAGTGTGACCGGAGGCAAGCCGTCAATCCCATCAGGTAATCTCACGCCGCTTGCCTCGGGCGCAACAGCCAGCGGCGAAGCCGGAGCCGAATCGCTCCTCGTCGGCGTCATCGGCTCTCATCCTCACTGCGCTCTAACCTACGATGCCCTTGGATTCGCCAAGGCGGTTGAACACAACATCTACGAGACGCAGATTGGACAGCGGAAACTCTTCAAGAAAAGAGGTTCTCTTGCCGAAGATGAAGATCGTCACTGTGGAAGCGAGTGGCCCACACAGAACCGATCGGGGAACATGTCGACGCCGATCGATGTCCGCAGGGCGCCGGCGCGAGTCCGCTGTGAATCGACGGCCAGGAGTTCACCACCGGGGAGGCTGCCCCGAGCGGCCAGGCGGCTTCTGTGATTGGGCGTGGCCCGACAGCCAACGCGACGTCACCATGACCCTGCTCGGTGACGATCCGTCGTAGCTGAAGATGCCCAGCGCGACTGTCGGCTACTGCACGAATGGGCTACGCCCTGTGACGTTCAGGATCGTGCGTCTTGAGAGAAGCCCTCAAGCCGTGCATCTTGAGAGAGGTCCTCAAGCCGAGCGGATCGAGAAGTGACAACACGAAAGGAGATTCCGATGGCAAAGGTGAAGATCACGATCGTCAAGCTACCGATTCACACGGAGCTCGTGGACAAGTACATCAAGAAGGAGCGGTACCCGAACGGGTTTGGGCCGTGCACGCTGTGGACGCTCGGGCAGTCGTTCGAAATCGAGGGCTTCCCGACGAAGCCGGAGGACTTCCCGTGCGATTGGGCATGGGCCGACATCCAACGCGACATCGCAATGGTGATGTTCGGCGGGAATCCGCCATGGATGGCCGAGAACGGAAAGGCGCTCACTTGCTGCACCGACGGTTTCAGACCCGTCTCGTTCCTCGTCGAGCGAATCGAGGAGTAGGGAGTCTCGATGCCCAGAGCAAGAGTCACGGTCATCAAGCGAGCCTTCCACAGAGACGTGATCGAGGAGCACCTTCCGGACCTGCTGACCGAAGCTGAACCGTGTCCAGCGTTTCGCGAAGGTCAGACCTTCGAGGTGACCGATCCGTTCGGCGCGAAACCGGAGGGGTTCTGCGACTGGGCGTGGTCAGACATCCACCGCACTGTGGCCCTGACGATGATGGGGGCGAATCCCACGCCGGGCACGGAGTTCATGTGTTGCAGCGACGGTCTCCGACCGGTGACGTTCCGGATTCAGCGGATCGAAGGCTAGATGCGAGCCGAGTAGATCGAGGAGTAGGAACGCCGGACAGGCAAATCGCCGTATTGAAGCGAGTGCTCCATCGCGCTCTCGCCGGCGAGACCATCGAGAGCGAGGGAGGGAGCCGTTCGAGAATCGTTTCGTCGTTGAGGACGGCCTGACGTTCGTTCGCGGATTTGCCGTTGAGATCTGAGTCGACTGGGCATCTTCAGATCCGCCGATGTCGAGAGCTCGCTAGCGCCACGGGGCTAGGGAAGTCTGTTGTGTAACGCTGTTACGCTAAGTACAATCCGCCTCTCAGGAGGTTCCCCTTGAGCAGACATCAGCGCCCCACCGGGATGTTCGGATTCTCCATCGTCTGGCTCGGCCAGTTCGTGTCCATGATCGGAACGGGGATGACCCGGTTCGCGCTGACGATCTGGGCATGGCAAGTGACGGGGCAGGCAACGGCCCTCGCCCTCGTCGGCTTCTTCTCGTTCGCGCCGGTCGTCTTGTTCAGTCCACTGGCCGGAGCAATCGTCGATCGGGTGAGCCGGAAAACCGTGATGATCGCCAGCGATCTGGCCGCAGGACTGTCGACCGTCGTCATCCTGATCCTTCATCTCACGGGACATCTGCAGATCTGGCACCTCTACGCGGCGGGCTTCTTCGCCGGAGCGTTCGAGTCGTTCCAATTCCCAGCGTACTCCGCCGCGATCTCGACGATGGTCGACAAGAAACACTACACCCGCGCCAATGCGATGCTCGGGCTCGCCGGTTCCGCTTCCGGGATCATCGCTCCGATGCTCGCCGGCACCTTTCTCGTTCTCATCGGGATCGACCGCATCATGATGGTCGACATCGGCACGTTCCTGTTCGCCATTGGCGGCCTGCTCCTCGTCGCCATCCCCCAACCAAAGCGGACGGAGGTCGGCGAGCGTGCCTCGGGCAATCTGCTGAAGGAGTCAGTGTTCGGCTTCAAGTACATCTTCGCAAGCCGCAGTCTTACGGGGCTGCAGCTTGTCTTCTTTTCCATCAATTTCATCGCCACATTCGGGTTCACTGTGCTCGCCCCGATGATTCTGGCGCGCACTGGAGACAGTGAGATGGCTCTGGCGACGGTTCAGGTGGCGTTCGGCGTCGGCGGCGTCGCCGGCGGCGTCATCCTGAGCATCTGGGGCGGCCCGAAACGTCGGGTTCACGGCGTGCTTCTCGGAATGGCGCTGACGGGCGTGCTGGGCCAGCTTGTCCTCGGGTTGGGCCAGGGACTCGTGATGTGGTCGGCCGGCGCATTCTTCTCGATGTTCTTCAGCGCGTTCGTGAACGGTTCGAACCAGGCAATCTGGCAGGCGAAAGTTCCACCGGAGATCCAGGGCAAGGTCTTTGCGACGCGCAGGCTCATCGCCCAGATCAGCGCGCCGGTGGCCATGCTGGCCGCCGGACCGTTGGCCGACCGGCTCTTCGAACCGGCGATGGCTGCCGGAGGCGCGTTCGCCCGGCTCTTCTCGCCCATCGTCGGATCGGGCCCAGGATCGGGGATGGGGCTGATGTTCATCATCGCCGGCCTCGTCGGAACAGCGATCGGGCTCGGCGGTTACTTCTTCCGCGCCGTCCGAGATGCCGAGGATCTCCTACCGGACTACGACACACTTCCTCCGTCCGACGAAGCGGCGTAGCGTTCCGCGCCGGATGCACCTCGGTGCGCCCGTGGTCCGAAGATCAAGACAGGCAAATCGAGGCTCTGATCGCCGGTCACGACATCCTGCTCGCCAACTATGTTGCCGCCTCGCAAGATGCCGCCGAGCGCACCATCGCTCCTAACGATCTAGCGCGAGCCGAGAAGGAACTCAGAGGCTTCATGGCGGAGCCCGCGTGACGTACCTCTTTCGCGGCCGGAGGGCTTGCCTAACGCGGCATTCCGAGAACCCCGAGCGACCGAGGACCTCCGAACCCGGAAGGTCCGTCTCACATCGGAACTTCAACGGCTACTCACATTCTCTTCACACGCAAGGCGTATCTTGCGGAACGTGCGAGAGCCAAAGAAGCGTTGTACCTCCTAGAGAGTAGCCGACCACTAGCATAGAGGAGCCCCGGTGGGGCTCCTCGCCCTTTACCACACAGATTGCGCCTCGCCGACGCCACATCCAACACTTCAACCAGATACGGGGCGTTCCTCCGAAGCATATCCTTAGCCTATACTGGCAGAATGTGGAAACGGAACCGCATCTCAGGCCGCGAGTAATGGCAACCTGCTAGGGAGGTCGACTTGCCTGCCCGTTCAGTCGTCGATACAGCAAGGGCTCGAACCCTGCGATGGATTGCCATCTCGTCCGTCATACTTTCGGTGCTGGCTCTCAGTGCTTCGTCTCCGGACGTGGATCGTTGGGAGCAAACAGCCGGCCCGGCCGGGGGAGCGATCAGCTGTGTCGCCGTGGACATCGAAAACCCGGACATCATCTACGCCGCGGTCGAGCAAGCGGGCATCTATCGAAGCGTCGACGCGGGCCACACGTGGGACATGCGCTACGGCGGCATCGGCCAATGGATGGCCGACATCGTGTCCACACCGCATGGCGTCTTCGCCTCCTACAGTCACTTCGGGCTTCTCCATTCCGCGGATCAGGGTCAGACGTGGCAAACGGTCGTCGTGGCACCCGAGCGCCGGATCATGGGCGTCCACTACAGCGTTCACGGCGACGTCCTGCTCGCCAAGACCGAGTGGGGCCTGCTCTACGCCAGCCACGACGGCGGACGTACGTGGCGCGACGCGACAGGCGACCTCCCGCATGCCGAGATCATGACCATGGCGGTCTCTGGGCCCCAGGAGTATTGGGTCGCCTCCGGTCGCGGCGAGCCAAACGGCCTCTATCACACGATCGACGGCGGCCGAACTTGGATGCTGTCGCCACTTCACCGAATCCCCAACGCATGCGTGCGACAGATGCTCGTTGCCGACGACGACCCGAACCTGATCCTCGTTGGGTTGCACAACATTCACAACGAGGGCCGCCCCGACAAGGTGAGCTACTCGTGGATCTCCCGCGATGGCGGAGAGACTTGGGACTTCTACTGGGGGGGGATTCGATCCGGACAACGGCTGGTGGCCGCTGGCGCAGGGAGCCGACGGCGTGCTGTACGTCAACAATGCGAACCACCTCTACGCCTCCTCTGATCGAGGACGCTCGTGGCAAGAGCTGCCGATGGTTGAGGCGCTCGGAGGACGGCGGCCGGGCGACGTCAGCCGGATGGACGTCGATCCGGCGCATCCCGAACGCATCTACGTCGCGGTGCTAAACGGCATCGCAGCGAGCCACGACGGCGGTGACACGTGGACGCTGGAGAACGAAGGGATGATCCGCACACGGATCAGCCTCCTTGCCGCCGATCCGGTGGACCCGGACACGATTTTCGCCGCGGGGGCCAACGGTTCGGGAACGTTCCGAACCAGCGACAGTGGGGCTACGTGGACGTGGCTCAACGACGGCGGGCTACCCCATCCGTGGGCCGACGAGCTCGTGGTGCATCCAACCGATCCGTCGACCGTCTACGAGATTGTCGACACGTCCGAGGTCTATCGATCGGAGGACGGAGGCGACACGTGGACGACCGTCTTCGACGCGTTTGACTTCAGCTCGGTCTACGCCCTGGCACCGGCGCCGTCCGATCCCGACGTCATCTATGCCTGCAAGAGCGGATTCGGCCTATTCAAGAGCGACAACGGCGGCGACTGGTGGCGCTTCCTTCACGAATCCGAGATCGATTACACCTACACCATCGCCGTCCATCCCGAGAACGCCGACATCGTCTTCTCCGGCTACAGCCCCAAACCGTTCCAGGACTGGGCGATGATCCGGCGGTCAAAGGACGGCGGGACTACCTGGGAAACGGTGCTGCACATCGAGGGATCGGACGGGATCACGTCGATCGCGTTCGATCCGTCGAACGCAGACACGCTTTACGCAACGAGCATTGGGGAGAGCGGCGGGTCCGTCTACGTCAGCCGTGACCGCGGCGACTCCTGGAGCCCGCTCAATGAGCGGTTCACAATGTGCACCGTCTGGGGACAGCCGCAATTGGTCGGGGATCCAAGCGACTCGGACACGGTGTACGCCGCGACGTGGCTCGCCGGGACGTGGAAGACAATGGACGCCGGCGCAACCTGGAAGCTGCTCGAAGAGGCGCCAATCTCGGCCACCGCGCTGTCGGTCGATTCGCTCAGCCCTGACGTGCTCTTCCTCGGCGATCGCTCCTCGCCGACGGCGTGGCGCTCGACGGACGCCGGGGCGACGTGGACACAAGTCGCCGATTTCGCCGACGACGGAGCGCTCCTCGTGATGCGCGTGCTCGTGCACGACGGCGTGGCGTACGCCTCGACGTTCCACCACGGTCTACGTGGTGGGGATCTCTATCGGTCCACCGACAACGGCGACACGTGGCAGCGGATCACCGGATCGCTGCCGAAGGGGATCCTCGACATCGCCGTCGACCCACGTGACACGGATGTGATCTACGTTGCCACCAACATCAACGGCGCCTACGCCTCGTACGACGGCGGTGACACCTGGGCGCACATCGAGGGGTTCCCGGATGTCGGCGCCTACGACATCGAGGTCCATCCGACCAATTCGTCGATTCTCTACGCGTCGGCGCGCGGCGGATCGCTCCCGGACTGGTTCACGGCCATGTCCGGCGATCACCCCGATGGTGTGGCCTTCAGCCAGCCGGCCGGTGTCTACCGCTCGCTCGACGGCGGTGCGACGTGGACGCAGCTCCTCGAGACGTGGGCGAGCTGCCGCGCGGTGCGCACTCATCCCGATCACCCCGAGCTGGTGTTCGCCGTCGATCTCGGCGACGGGCTGCTCGTCAGTCGCGACGCGGGCACCACGTGGACACAGGAGAACACGGGCATCGAGACGATCGTGCCGACATCGCTCGTCGTCTCCGGAGACCGCCTGTACGTCGGAACGCAAGGCTGCGGGATCTGGAGCGCCGATCTGTCGACAACGTCGGGAGCGCTGTCGTGGCGAGCCGACCGGAGCAATCGCCCCGTGCCGGCGGTCCACAGCGCGGAGATCCAGATCGATCCGAACGACTCCAAGATCTTGTTCGTATCGGCCTATCCGGGTGGCCTGATGCGGTCCACCGACGGCGGCGCCACGTGGCGAGATCGAAACGGGATCAACCCCAGTGTGATCGTCGACGACCCGCTCCGGCAGGGCTACTACTCGTTTGCCATCGACCCGACGAACTCGAACGAGATGTGGCTCGGAACCTGGGGAAACGGCGTCTACAAGTCTCACGACGCGATGCTCCTCAACTGTCCCGCGTTCGGCGAGGGACGAACGATGCTGGGCGTGGACATCTACCGGATCGCGATGGATCCGGATGACACGTCGCAGGTGTACGTCGCCAGCGAGCAGGGCATCTACCACACATCCGACGGAGGAGAGACGTGGAGCCTCCTGTCGAATGGGCTGCCGACCACCCAGGTTCGCTCGCTCGCGTTCACGGCGGACGGGCGGCTCCTCGCCGGTACCCTTGGCTACGGCGTCTACGCGTACAGTCGATGGCAATCCGCCTGGGAACCGCTTCAGGCGTTTCGCGAATTCGGGACGTTCTGGCCGATCTGGTCCAACCGTCCGCTCTATCAGTATTCGACGATTCTGATCGATCCGATCGATCCCGACACGATGTACTTCGGTACCTTCCCCGCTGGAGTCTACAAGACAACCGACGGCGGCGTGCACTGGTCGGAGAAGAACGTCGGGTGGACGAACGACGGCGTCTTCTGCCTCGTCTTCCATCCGGAAGACACGAGCACCATTTACTCCGGCACGTACAACGGCGTCAATCGGTCGCTCGACGCCGGCGAGCACTGGGAACTCTGGGATGAGGGCTGGCCGGCCGAGCAGTGGGTGTTCCACATCTCGTTCGATCCCGTCGATCCGTCGATCCTATACGCCTGCTCGAAAAACGGCGAGGACGAGGGCGAGGGCCGCCCCGGGTTCCACGGCACGGTGATGAAGTCGATCGACGGCGGGGCGCATTGGTTCGCCATCACAGACGGCCTTCACCTCGACCAGGAATTCTTGCGGATCCTCGTCGATCCGGTCGACAGGCAGACGCTCTACCTGGCGACCGCGTCCCAAGGAATCTGGATCAGCCGAGACGCCGGGGACAATTGGCGTAAGTGGAACGACGGACTCGAAGTGCGCGAAGCCGGCACCAACGGGAACAACGTCGCCAACGTCCTCACCTTCTCCGCCGACGGCAACACCCTCTATTTCGGCACGCTGGGCGGCGGCGTCTGGAAACGGACGATCGAACGCTAGGCGATCCACCGGACGGCGGGCACGCTTGCCATCCGGCGGCTTCATCGGTATTCTCGGGTTCCTAGGTCGGGCCGTTTCTGACGGTCCACGGACAGGAGCAAAGGAGGTAGGTTGTGAACTCTGTACGAACAAGCCTGCCCGCTGTTCTTGTGGTTCTCGCCTAGAGGCCGTTCCTCAACAACTCCACAGCGCAAATCCCTTCCACTGAGAGACAGCGGGCGTCAACGACAAACATCTCGCCCGTCACGAGTCCCGCACGTCGAAGGAGGAACGATTGGAATTCGTCCCCGATGCGCTGAGCAACCTGGAGCAAGAAGAAACGCACGTAGAGGTGGCGATTGGAATCCCCGAGCTCGTCGGCTTTGCTGAGATCGGGCTGATCACCCGGGTGCATGCGCCCCTCACCAGCGGAAAAGAAGGAACCGTCTACTGCTGTCGCGCCCATCCGTCGACTCGTCGCAAGTACCTTGCGGCCAAGGTCTACCGCGAGCACGCCGCAAGCTCCTACAAGTGGAGCGCAACGTACTTCAAAGGGCGCGAACGCGTTCTCAAGGAGCAGCACATTCGCGCAATCCAAGCACGAACCCGCTACGGACGGGAGCTGGCTGGCGGACTGTGGGTCTCGGCCGAATTCGAGACCCTTCGCGCGCTTCATGCCGCCGGGGCTGACACGCCGGAGCCGGTCGCGGTCGGCGAACGCGCGATCCTGATGGAGTACATCGGGAACGGCGCCGGACCGGCGCCCCATCTTCATGGAGTCAATCTCGACGAGGCCGGTGCACGCCGTCTTTATGATCAGATCCTGGCGAATGTGGTCTGCATGCTTCGAAATCACCTCGTTCACGGCGATCTGTCTCCGTACAACATCCTCGTTTGGAAGGGGGAAGGCCCACATCATCGACGTGCCCCAAGCGGTTGACGTCCGGTTCAACCGATCGGCACTCGATCTGCTCACGCGCGATCTGGCAAACGTCTGCGCGTTCTTCGAGCGATTCAAGATCGGCGGGTCCTCGGAGAACCTCGCCCTCGATCTGTGGAAGCGGTATCAACGAGCAGAGCTATAGGACAGACCGCATCGGCAAAGGCGCGGTGAAGGCCGATCGTCTGCGACTCTCGCAAGGAGTCACGTGGAGCCTCAACGGGAGTCTCCATGTCGAGATGTGGGAGTGAAAGCACTTGATTGGCCCGTAGAATCGGACCATCCTCTTCTCACGAGGTGAGATCATGCACTTCTTCAAGATCGACGAGCTGCCGGGGACGCAGATGCTTCCCGGAATCGAACGGCGTGCCGTTTGGCTCGATGGCGTGATGTTGACGTTCTTCACGTTCGCACCGGGCGCCATCGTCCCCAAGCACGAGCACGAGCACGAGCAGATCACCGTGGTTACCAAGGGGGCGATGGACTTCTCGCTGGACGGGGAGACGCGCATCTTGTACGCAGGCGACGGTGTCTGCATCCCGCCGAACGTGCCCCACGAGGCCGTCGTGTTGGATGAACCGACCGAGGCCTACGACGCGTGGAACCCGCCGCGCGAGGACTACAAGGCCTAGCGCTCAGCGACGACGATCAGCCGTCGGCTTCCGGTCTTGCTGTACATCTCGAGCCCGAGGCCGCCATAGAAGGCGACATCGCGGAAGCCGGCCTCGCGAAGGAGCCGCTCGTAGTCGTCGCGGAGCAGTCACCGATAGACGAAGGCGTCGTGGTGAAAGGCGCGCTCCACTCCTTCGTCCACGAAGTCGATCACGTGCACCGTGAATGCTTCTTCCGCGTAGTCGATCGCCATCAGGCGACAGAGCTCCGACGTGTTGATCGCGGGGATGAACCGCGGCTTCTCGGTCCACTGCCGGTCGGTCATCCCCTGGTCGAGAACGAGGATTCCGTCTTCGCGAAGCACGTCGCGCATGCTGGCAAGCGCGCGAAGGATCTCCGCCTCGTCGAGCAGATGCGGAAGCGACGTCGACAGGCAGACGACCGCATCGAATGGATCCTCGAAGTGCGCGGGCAGTTCGCGGAAGTCCGCACGGACGAGCGGGATCTCGGCGTTGGTATCCGCCTACTTCGCCCCCGCCAGGGTGAGCATTGCGTCCGAGAGATCCGAGCCCTCTACCCTCAGGCCGAGCGATCGGAACAGCAGCAGGTCGTCGCCGGTCCCGCAAGCGCAGTCGAGAACGCGACGGACGCAATGCCGAACGAGGAGTCTTTCGAAGAAGGCTCTTCGCTCGGGCGCGTCCGTCCGGAATGCATCGTAGCGTGCGGCGAAGCCCAGATACGGATCTGCATCTGCCATGGTCGCCTCCGTCTCCAGTCCTCCGTCTCCTCTGTCTGTTCCTCCATTCAAGTCGTGGTGGCGCCCTTTCGCCTAAGTCCCGTCACCGTCGGAAACCGAAAGCGAAAGGAGACGACTTGAAGACCCGATTCGATCTCGATCAACAGGAACTACCGAAACACTGGTACAACGTGCTCGCCGATCTCAAGACACCACTCGACCCCCCGTTGCACCCCGCGACCAGAGAGCCAATGGCGCCGGAAGACCTCTGCGCTCTGTTCCCGAAGACCTGCATCGAACAGGAGATGGCCACCGACCGGTTCATCGACATTCCCGAGCCGATCCTGGAGGTGTATCGCCGATGGCGCCCGACGCCGCTTCAGCGGGCGATCCATCTCGAACGGGCCCTCGAAACGCCTGCCCGCATCTACTTCAAGTACGAAGGGGCCAGCCCAACAGGCTCACACAAGACGAACACGGCCGTCGCACAAGCGTACTACAACGCGCAGGAAGGCAATCGGCGCTTGACGACGGAGACCGGGGCCGGTCAATGGGGGAGTGCGCTCGCGTTTGCGTGTCAGCTGTTCGGCATCGATTGCACGGTGTTCATGGTTCGCATCTCGTACGACCAGAAGCCGTACCGCAAGTTCATGATCCAGACATTCGGCGCCAAGATTCACCCTTCGCCATCCGACCTCACGAGCGCCGGGCGGGCCATCCTTGAGAAGGATCCCGACACGCCAGGCTCTCTCGGAATCGCGATCTCCGAAGCGATCGAGGCCGCGATGACGCAAGACGGAACGAAGTACTCGCTCGGAAGCGTCCTGAATCACGTCCTCCTGCACCAGACGATCATCGGCCTCGAAGCACAACGCCAGATGGAGATCGCCGGAGAAGACCCTGACGTCATCGTGGGTTGTGTCGGCGGCGGCTCGAACTACGCCGGCATTGCACTCCCGTTCTATCGTGACGCGCTCGAGAGGCAATGGAAGATGGAGTTCGTCGCGGTCGAGCCGCGTGTCTGCCCGACGCTGACGAACGGGGAGTATCGATACGACTTCGGCGACACGGCCATGACCACGCCGCTGTTGAAGATGCACACGCTGGGCCACGACTTCGTCCCACCGCCGATTCACGCGGGGGGACTCCGTTACCACGGCATGGCCCCGATCATCAGTCGGCTGGTCGAAGATGGCGTCATGAAGCCGGTCGCCTTCGACCAGATCGACGTCTTCGAGAGCGCGGTGCTCTTTGCCAGAAGCGAGGGGATCATCCCGGCGCCGGAGACGGCCCATGCCGTGCACGCCGCGGTCGAGATCGCACGCGAATGCGCAGCAACGGATCAAGAGAAAGTGATTCTGATCGGCTTCTCCGGTCACGGCCACTTCGACATGTCGGCCTACGCGGCCTACCTCAACGGGGAGCTCGCACGGCCCGCGCCCGCCGGCGGCTCCACGGAACAGCTTGGCAAAAGCCGCCTCTTCTGCTAACAGACGCACCTCCTTGACGCGGGAGGGGTGATCTTCGGACACCCCTCCCGGCCTCCTGATGGATCGTCCAGCCCGAGATACACTCTTCCCATGGACGCCCGTGAAGCTGGCAGCTACTGGGAGAAGAACGCCAATGCGTGGACAAAGCTCGCCCGCGCCGGATACGACATCTACCGTGACACCTTCAACACGCCGGCCTTTCTCGACTTCCTGCCCGACGTGAGCGGCCTCGACGGCCTGGACATCGGTTGCGGAGAGGGGCACAACACCCGCCTTGTCGCTCGACGCGGTGCGCGGATGACGGCGATCGACATCTCCGAAGCGTTCGTGCGTCACGCGTCGGAGGAGGAGGATCGGGAGCCACTCGGGATCGACTACCGCGTCGCCGACTCCGCGTCGCTTCCGTTCGGTGACGAAGCCTTTGGCTTCGCCACCGCGTTCATGAGCCTGATGGACATGCCGTCGCCCGAACGAGCGATCGCCGAGGCGTTCCGTGTCCTGCGCTCGGGCGGATTCGTCCAGTTCTCGATCACGCACCCCTGCTTCGATACCCCCCATCGCCGCAACCTTCGTGACGAGGAGGGAACGACCTACGCAATTGAGGTCGGCGGCTACTTCGAACGGGTCGACGGGCAGATCATGCGATGGCTGTTCGCGACCGCCCCGGAGTCGGTGAAGGAAGGACTCCCGCTCTTCCAGGTCCCTCGCTTCACTCGAACGATCAGCGAATGGATCAACATGTTGATCGAGGTCGGTTTCACGATCGAGCGTATTTCCGAGCCACGACCGAGCGACAAGACGGTTCGCGAGCACTCTGACGTACAGGACGCGCAGGTCGTCGCCTATTTCCTCCACGTTCGAGCGCGGAAGCCAGCAGAGTTGTAGCACGTCAGCCTGCGGGTCCTTGCGTAACGACCCGTCCCGCGGCACTGTACTCGGATGCGCGCACTCGGAATCCTCTTGCTGATCTTCCTCTACGAGGTCGGCACGACCGTCATTCTGCCGACACCCAGCGAGATTCCCGTTCTCGGCTACACGAGGATTCCCATCGGATGGATCTTTGCGTTCGCTGTCGCGGGGAAGATCGTCGGCTCCTACTTGGTCTTCTTCCTCGGCGATCGTCTGAAGGGGACCGCGCGATTCCAGCGGCTGGCGCTGCGCAATCGATGGGTGCGCGCCGTCATGACGTGGAGCGAGCGGTTCGTCCACCGATACGGCGTCTTCGCCGTCTTCGTGCTGTTAAGCATTCCCGGGTTTCCGGACACCGTCTCTCTCTATCTGTTCGCTCTCGTCAGCAAGCGGCCGGTCGTGTTCGCGCTCGCCGCCGGACTCGGGACGGCCGTTCGGATGATCCTCGTACTGTTCGGATTCGAAGCTGTCTTCGGACTCCCCCGATAGGCGCGCCTTGCTCGACTCTCGACAATCCTACACACTAGTCGCCAACCAGGCGTGGAGGCAGAGACCTCTCGTCTCTACCCCATAGAAAGGACGAGGCCATGACCGACAAGCAGCCCGGCCGCGAGGAAGGGAGGGGAAGGGAGTCTCAAGCGGAGTCTGCCTAGCGGGCCCAACGATCGAATGAACCTTTCCTCGGATCTCGACCGACACATGTAAGACCCCAAGCTGTGAGGAGAGAAACGTGAGCGAACAGAACCAATCCCTCGAAGATCGCTACTTCATGTTCGAGAAGCGAGTCGTCACGGTCAGTGACTTCGCATCGTCAGGCCCCATCCTGGATATCGGAGGCGGCGGCGAAGGAATCATCGGCGCCCTGAAGGGCGAGCAGGTGATCGCCATCGACATCCAGAAGAGCGAACTGCAAGAGGCCCCGGCAGGCCCGTTGAAGATCGTCATGGACGCGAGGGACATGCAGTTCCTGGATCAGACCTTCGAGACAGCGACCGCCTTCTTCTCGCTCATGTATCTCAAGAGCAAGGCCGAGCAGCAGAGCGTCCTTCGCGAAGTGTTCCGAGTGCTCAAGCCAGGCGGGCAATTCCTCGTTTGGGACGCGAGTCTACGTCGGCCGGCAGACACCGAGAAGAAGATCTACGTGATCCTCCTCCGCGTCCTCGTGAACGATCGGGAGATCGAGACGGGCTACGGCCAGCCGTGGCCGAGCGAGGAGTATGACACGGCGTACTACGTCGGCTTGGCCAAGGAAGCGGGATTCCGGCTCGCTTCGAAAACAGAACACGATCGGCTCTTCTTCCTCGAGCTTCGCAAGCCCCAATGACGCCAACCGCATGGCCGCACGAGCACCGGCCGGACCGCCTCTGCCACCCAGGGCCGGATCAGAACGTGCGAGATGGGACCTCGCTCGGTTAGTGCTCCCGAAAGAATCCCCAAATCTCGGCCGGGCCGTCGATGTCGCGGTTCTTGAAGCCGGCGACCGCTCGGTGAACGAGCGAGGTCGTTTCGAAGCCAGGGACCGTGTGCCCACCGCCTGCAATGTGATAGTAGACGACGTCCGCTCCGCTCGGACCTCCAGCAAAGGTGTAGACAGTGACGGTCGAGCCGTCGAACCACGCCCGATTGGGCAGCTTCTCGACCGTCGGCTCGGTCGCTGCATCGTTGACGTTGACCCAGAACGCGACCGTCTCCGCCGTGGACGCCACGCGGCCGCGCTCGCAGCGGGCGTTGGCAACGCATCCCCCATCGAACGGCATCAACGGATCGTCCGTCCCGTTCATGATCAGGATCGGAATCGGCGCGGCGGACGAGGCGCACTCGGACGGAACGGGGAGATTGGCGATGATCGCGGCGACGGCGGCGAGCTGGTCACCGATCTCGATCGCCAAGCGATAGGTCATCATTCCGCCGTTCGACGCGCCGGTCGCGTAGATCCGATTCGGATCGATCGGCATGAGGGCCGAGATCGTCCCCATCAGGTGCGTGATGAAGCCTACGTCATCCTCACTTGAAGCCATCGCTTCGTCCTCGAGATCGGTCCGGCAGTCGTTCCAGCGATGGGCATCGGCATCGCCGAGGTCGGCCCGACCTTCGGGAAGGGCGAGGACGAAGCCGTGCTCGTCGGCGAGCGCCTTCCACGATCGACCGTGCTCCTGATCCCACGTCCTTTGTGCACTCCCGCCGCCGCCGTGAAGGAGGAAGACGAGCGGCGCGGGGCTCGCAATCTCGGCCGGGACGTAGGTTCCGTACATCCGCTCCAGCCCGCCCCAGTCGGTCGTCTGCCAAACGATTTCCGGATCGGAAGCCTCGCCGAGCCCCGTCGAAACAAGCGCGATCGCCACGACGACGCCCAACAGCCACGCGCTACGACGCATCGACGCTCTCCAATCCGAATCGGATCCGCACGACATGATCATCCTTCATCGTCATGGTGCGCAGGACGAATCGGCCGATCTGGCTCGTTCGCTCGACGTGATCGCCGGCGCACGCCGTCTCGTCGAATCCGCCGATTCGCACGACCCGGATCGGGTCGACGCCATCGGGAACCTTCCACAGGTCGAGTCGTTCCGCAGCCTGTGCTCGTGTGATGTGTATCACGCTCACCGGATGGTCGGCGTGAATCTCGGCGTTCACCGTATCTTCGATCGCACGCGCATCGGTCTCGACCAGCGGACGGCCGACCGGGAAGTCGCACTTCGACTTCCTTGCACCGAGGTGCGTTTCCACGTTTCGCGGCGATCCATAGGCACGCGCCATGACGGCAGTCAGGATATGCTCGGCCGTGTGCATGCGAGCGATCACGCCAATCGGCCCGGTCTTCTCACGCATGAGCCTCAGCCTAGCCGGAGTGCGGGCCGGATTCCACATGCTGGAGGAATTCGGCGGACCCGAAGCGCGGGCTCGCTGTTGATCAGCGGTGGCGGTTCCCGGATAGTGCTGCCGTGGAAGACCTGAGGCGTACCCTCCTTCCGAGCGTGATCGACATCCTGAAGCCGGCCGTCGGCCCGAGCTCGTCTCACACGTTGGGGCCGATGCGAGCAGGGCTGCTGTTCCGTCAGCGACTCGACCAGCAGATCGAGCCGCGGCCCGGGGGGCGCGTCTCCGTGGCCCTATACGGGAGCCTCGCACACACCGGGAAGGGCCACCTCTCCGACCTCGCAGTCGTCGCCGGGCTCGCCGGCTACGGACCTGCGGACGTCGCCGAGCGGTCGATGCATTCGGTCTACGACGAGGTCGCCTCGACGGGCGTGCTGCTCACTCCGTCTCACGGATTCGCTTTCCAGCCGGAGAAGGACATCGTGTTCGATGTGGAGACGCCCCCGGATCCTCATCCGAACACGATGCGGTTCACCCTGCACGACGATCAAGGGCTCGTCATCCTCGCGTCTGTCTACTGCTCGATCGGCGGGGGCGTTATCGTGGAGAGATCAGAACTTGCCGCCATGGGCGAGACGTCAGGCGGTCGGCCGGCGAGCGCCCGCGACATCGTCGACGACTGTCAGCGCCGCAACGAGTCGCTCGTCGATTACGCGTTGGCGATGGAAGCGACGTTCCGCGGGCACTCGCGGGACCGGATCATCGCCCATCTGCGAACGGTCTGGGATCTGATGTCGCAGTCGATCGACAGCGGCCTTCGCGCCGAGGGCGTCCTGCCTGGATCGCTCGGCGTCGAGCGACGTGCGGCGGCGATGCTCGCTCGCTTCAACGAGCTAGGGGGAACGCCGGGCGTCATCTCGTCCGATGCCACACGCGCCTCGATCTACGCCATCGCCGTGGCGGAGGAGAACGCCGACGGGGGAAGCATCGTCACCGCCCCGACGTGCGGATCGGCGGGCGTAGTCCCCGCCTGTCTCCGCGTGATGAAAGAATCGCTCGATCTGTCCGATGCGCAAATCTTCGATGCCCTTCTGGTCGCCGGCGTCATCGGCGGCCTCGCGGTCGCGAAGGCGTCCATTGCCGGTGCGCTGGTGGGATGCCAGGGCGAGATTGGCGTCGCCAGCGCAATGGCCGCAGCCGCCGTCTGCCATCTGCTCGGCGGCACGGTCGCAGACCAGGTCGACCGTGCCGCCGAGACGGCGCTCGAGCACTACCTTGGCCTTACCTGTGATCCGGTTGCCGGCTTGGTGCAGATCCCGTGCATCGAACGGAACGCGGCCGGGGCCGTGTCGGCCCTGAACGCCGCGAACCTGGCGATGATCTCCGGCGGAAGGGACCGGGTCAGCTTCGACGCGACCCTCGAAGTCATGCATCAGACCGGTCTGGACATGCGAAGCCGCTACAAGGAAACCTCGCTCGGCGGCCTCGCGGCAATCGTCGACCTTGACCGGGACGGAGTCCCGGATCTCCTCCAGTGACCTTTGCCGGCCAGCCTGTCTACGCTTTCGCCTTCGACACTGGGCGCCGATCGGCCGGCTCAGATCCCGAATCGGCAGAGCGCAGCGGATCTGCTCGACACGCATCAGCGTAAGAGCTTGAAGTCGCACGATTCGGTCGCGCCGGTCGAGACGAGACGAGGACCTCGGACTGGAATCGATGTTCTCTCGGCAGCAATGCGTTCTACGGTTCTGAGACTCCGTCTGGCGCCGAGCCGCCTCCTAAGCTGAGGAGCTCATCGATCTGCCGGAGGATCTCGGAGCTGAGTGCCGGATGGCCGATCGGAATCGATGCGGGCAGCTCGCCGACCGGGGCCTCGGCCACTGCCGCCAGATGAACGATAGCCGCTCCACCCAGCTGGATCGTCATCGCGACGTCGGCCGGCTCCAATTGGCCCTGAGCTGCCCCCGTGAAGTCGCCGCTGAAAGCGTGTGCGCGGCCACCGATCAGGAGAACCGTGTGCTGCGTGCCGACAATTGGATCGCCCGCCTTGAGTGGGATGACGCCCTCCCACTTCACGTACAGCAGCCCCCGGATCTCGACCGGCTCGCCGTCGTCCGAGCTTCCCGACAACGAGTAGGCGACCCACCCCTCGCTGATCATCGTGACGATCCCGCTGACTCCCACTCCGCTGAACGTTCCTCTGGCCGAGCAACGGACGGGCTGTCCGTCGAGAACAGCCTCCCCCGTCCATTCGAGTTCTCCCACAAGCGTAGCCGAGATCTCCAATCCGGGAATGCGGGCGACGAGCGTTCCCGTCCCCACAGCCTCCGCGGAGAACACGTGTGCACGCATGCCGAGAGAGAATGCGCTCAGCATGAGGACAGCGACGGCAATCGCTCGGAGTCGGATGAGTCCCCTCGTTCTCATCTTGCGCCGACGATAGCAGAAACCGACGGAACTGCCCACTCGATGGAGATCCGATGCGGAATGCTGAACTCGAGTCGATCCTGCTTCTGGGTGGCCTACACGCTCGGCCCGCGACGAACCCGAGACGCGAGGAGCCCATTCTCCCGGTCGACAATCGCTGCTTGCCCAAGGAGGGCTATCGATGAAGACGCTCGTTCTGAAAGCGAGTCCGAAGAAAGATGGGAACACGACGTTTGATCGCAGGGAACCGGATGAGCGATCGAGCCCGGAAACCTGACGGCTAGGCGACCAAACGAGCGTATTCGCTTGACGCGAATCCGTCACAACCCGAGGCGAAGCCATCCGCGCCTACGGATCGCGTCGAGTTCGAGAATGGCGACGCCGAAGATGATCAGGCCAATCACCGTCACGCGAATCTCTTCTCCGTAGGACCAGTACGCGAGTCCGCCGCCGAGGAAGGCCAGGCCGACGAAGCAGAGGATGGCGACCGCTCTGGCAAGAGTCGAGGGCGTCCACGCCTCTTTCTCCTTCAGCGTGCATCTCCGATTCCAATGGAAGTACAGCGTCATGCAGTATGTGGAGTACCAGAGAAGCCCCGGACCGAGCCAGATGTGCCCCGGAAGAAGGCCCCCGATCAGAAGGAGCGCAACGAGGACCGCGGCGGCGGCTTCGATACCGAACAGCCAGATTGTGACCGTCTTCGACTTCCCACACAGCCAGCCCTGGAAGAGACCTCCGAGAATGCTGAGGATCATCCAATCGCCTCCTATACCGATAGGGTACTCAAGCAGAGGATGTGCGGCATCCGCCTCTCCACCATCTCGGAGGAAGAGCCGCCACCCAGGCAGCCTAGAGTCGCGGCTCCGCACCCAGCGCGGCAAATGTGAAGGCCCAGCGGTCGGCCACCTCATCGAGGAGCTTCCCTTTCGGCTTGCCGAGCCCGTGTCCGGCCCGCTTGTCGACGCGCAGAAGAATCGGCGCTTCTCCGGACTGCGCCGCCTGCAGTGCGGCGGCGAACTTGTGGCTGTGCGCGGGGAAAACCCGATCATCGTGGTCGGCCGTCGTCACCAGCGTGGGCGGGTAGGCCGTGGCGGGCACGACGTTGTGATAGGGCGAGTAACCGAGCAGGACCGGGAACATCTCCGGGTCGTCCGGGGATCCGTAGTCGGAGACCCAAAACGAACCCACGGTGAACAGGTGAAACCGGAGCATGTCGAGCACCCCGACCGTCGGAAGACACGCGCCGAACAGATCAGGGCGCTTGGTCATGCACGCGCCAACCAGGAGCCCGCCGTTGCTCCGCCCGTAGATCGCCAGCTTGGGGATCGATGTTCGTTTCGTCTCGATGAGCCACTCAGCGACCGCGATGAAGTCCGAGAACACGTTGGGCCGATTCTCCTTCGCCCCGGCTTGGTGCCACGCCCGCCCGAACTCCCCGCCGCCGCGGATGCAGGCGACGACAAGCTGTCCTCCGAGGTCGAGCCACGACAGGTGGTCGATCTTGAAGTGAGGCGACATCGCGATATTGAAACCCCCATATCCATAGAGGCAAGTCGGCGTCTCCGGCCCCGCCCCAACGCCCCGCTTGCGTGTCACGAAGACGGGCATGCGAACGCCTTCTGCGGTCTCGACGACGTGCTTCTCAGTCTCGTACGCGTCAGGATCGAATGGTAGGTCCTGTCCGCGGAACGGGGTCGTTTCACCCGTGACCACATCGTGAGACAGGACGACGTTCGGATGGACGAAATCGCCGTACGAGAAGTACGCCCTCGTTCCGCATTCGCGGCCTTCGATCATCGGGATCGAGCCCTCTCCGGGGAGCTCGACGTCGCGAATCCACCCGCCCTCGCGGTCGTGAATCGACAGTCGCGCTACGGCATCTCGTAGCGTGCAGATCACGAACCGCTCTCCGATGTAGGCGGCGGCTTCGATGGCGCCTTCCGATTCCGGCACCAGCTCGGACCACGATGCAGGCGCCGGGCTACCGACATCGACCGCGATGATCCGCCCCCGCGGAGCCCCGTGGGTCGTGAGAAAGTAGAGGGTCCGACCGGTGCTTCCGAGGAACGTGTAGGCCACGTCGAACTCAGGCATCAGATCGACGACATCGCGCCCATCTTCTGAGAGGTCGACGAGGCCGATCCGGTTCTCCTGATAGGTCCCCCGATGAATGGAGATGACGAGGTAGCGCCCGTCCGCCGTCACGCGGCCGTAGGGCCGCCACTGGGGCTCGTCCGGGAACTCGAGAACTGCGGCGGCGGAGGCTTGCGGATCTCCGAGGCGATGGAAGCGAAGACTGCGCTTCGTCACCGCCGCCTTGAAGACGCCGTCCGGCGGCGGAGGCTCCGATCCCCCGTAGAAGAAGCCCGAGCTGTCCGGGACCCAACTCGGCACCGGGAACTTCAGCCACTCGAGCCTGTCCGGCAAGTGCTCGTCGGTTTCGACGTCGAGAATTCTCCACACCTGCCAATCAGACCCCGCCTCCGCGAGCCCGTAGGCGAGGTAGCGTCCGCAGGGGCTCGGAGCGAACTCGGTGACGGAGACTGTACCGTCTTCGGCCAACGCTTCAGGATCGACCACGACTCGGACGTCATCGCCACCTGCCCCAACCCAGCAGAGCGCCGGCTGGCGGGCATCCGGCGTCTGAAGCGTGAAGAAGAGCCGCCCGCCAGCCTCCAACGGAACGCCAACGGCCGCGTAGTCTGAGAGTGCGCCCAGCCGCTCGCGGATTGCCGCACGGAAAGGGATCGCCTTCAACACCGATTGCGCCAACGCATTCTGTGCGTCGGCCCAAGACTCCGTCGCGGCCGAGTCGACGTCCTCGAGCCAACGATACGGATCGGAAACGGTGATGCCGTGAAGGACGTCGACGTGGTCGTCTCTGCGAGTCGGTGGGTACTGGAGCTTGGCGGATGAGAACTCGTTCATCGTGCCTCCTCGGGGTTCGAAGCCGAGAGAGCGTACCGATCGAAGCACGATCCCTCAACGCAACGCAGGCTGCGTCAGGCGACCTGCTCGATACGCAGAATGACGTTCCCGAGAGGATCGGGGCAGACGACGGTGCTCTCCCCCGTCATCCAATCCGCCGGATCGTGAGCGCGCACCTTGCCCGTCAGGAGCGGGAGAGCAGCCTGCATCGCGTAGAGACAGAACGGCTGCGCTAGATAGAGGCTGCTCTCTCGGACGAGCGCCGAGTGCCCCACGCGCATCCCTTCGTTGCAGCGTCCTTCGATCCGATCTACCACAATGCGCAGATCTCCCGCCTGTTCCTCGAGTGCGGATCCACTCACGCTCCTCGATGCACCAGGCGCAGGGCCGGCGAGGATTTCGCCTCTGACGCTCGGGTCGATGCTCGTCGATCCGAGCGTCGCCTGTTCGATTCGCCAGATCGTCCGGCCGTCCGGATCGGGACACTGCACGTGGTGAACCTCGCCCATCCAGTCGGCGGCAGGATCTCCGTCCTTCAATCGTTCCTTGGCCGGGATGAGCGAGAGAATGCTCGCCAGAGCGAACAGGCAGATCGGACCGCCCCCGGGGAAGACGAGACTCCCGTTTCGAACGAGGAAGCCCGTTCCGGGGGCCATCGGAATCGGTCCCGTGCAGGTTCCTTCGACACGCTCGACCTCGATCCACAGTTCAACCACTCTTCCTCCTCACTCGGTCAGTCCAAGTTCCCGCAGCTTCTCAGGCGTGGGCAGACCCGTTTCAGTGCTCCATCCCCGAGCGCTGTAGTACTCGTCGAGCATCGGCTCGAGTTCGACGACCGATCCCGCCGACGGCGATTCGGGCGGACCGGCCGGCTCTTCGAGGAAACGTCGGGGGAGCGTGTCGTCCGCCCGGCCGATGCCGAACCGGGCGTTGATCATCCGCTCGGCATTGACGATCCGCTCACCGGCCCGCCGGATCTCCTCTCCGGTGAGACGCGTTCCGGTTGCGGCGTGAACGACGTCGGCCGTCTCATCCCAGTCGAGAACCTCCATGTTGTTGTAGATGTTCTTGCAGATGCCGAGGGCGTCGGCAACGGCCGCTCGCTCCTCGTAATCTTTGACCACCAGACCCTTGCCTCGCCACGCGAGGCGGTCGGCGGTCTCGGGGATCCCGTATCGACGTGCGCCCTCTTCGTGGTCCCCAGAGAACTCGAACCACGGCTCGGAGCGGAGATGATCGGCACCGCGACTGGCGACCGCGTTGCCTAGCCCGTACGCCTTCATCGCCCGCACGTCGGCCTGGAAGAGCTCGAGGCCCTTGACGTGCATCGCCAAGTCGCGTCCCTTCCCGAGCCTGTCGGCCGCCGCGCGTACGCCGTCGGCGAGCACGTTTCCGAACGACTCACGATGGGCGATTTGCTCGATCAACGCCAAGATCGTCTCGCCGTTACCGAACGACAGATCGAGACCTGGCGCCTCATCGCGGGTGATGATCCCCCGCTCGGCACACTCCATCGCCCAGGAGATGACCTCCGAGGTTGTGATCGCGTCGAGCCCGAGGCGATTGCAGCGATCGACCGCGTAGAGGGCAAGTGGGAGGTCGCTGTTCCCAACCCGCGCGGTGAAGCCGGCCAGCGGTTCGTATTCGGGCCCCTCGAAACGAAGGTCTGGGAATCTCTCATCGTCAACGTGCACGTAGCGGCTGCAGTGAATCAGGCAGGATGCACACGCCATCGATCGGACCTTGTACTTCGCCTCGATCGTCTCGCCGGAGACGGCCTCGGCGTGCTCGAACGTTCCCGACTGGAAGTGACGCGTCGGGAGTCCGCCCATCTGCTGAAGCGCAGTGACGAGCTGGGTCGTCCCCAGACGCGACCGGACCTCGTACTCCGGATGCGTCAGGATGGTCTCACGCAGGTGGGCCATCAGGTCCCCGAAGCGGGCGGCTTCAGCCACGTGGATCTCGCGAGTCCCACGGACCGCAATCGCCTTCAGGTTTTTCGAGGCCATCAGCGTCCCCATCCCGGTTCGCGCCGCGGCGCGAACGCGGCCGGCGAAGATGCCCGAGAACGCAACGCCACGTTCGGCCGCGGGGCCGACCGCGGCGATCTGCACTCCCTCGCGTCCGAGAAGATCGTGGATCGCGTCCGTCGTCTCGGATGTGTCGAGGCCCCACAGGTCGCGTCCGTCGAGGATCTCGGCGCGTTCGTCGATGATCGAGAGGATGACAGGATGGGCTGCTCTGCCTGTGATCGTCAACTGGTCGATCCCCGCTCGCCGTAGCGCCGGCCCGAAGGATCCCCCTGCATTCGAATCGCCGAGAATCCCGGTCTGGGGTGACCGCCCGCTAACGTTGAAACGCGCGGCTCCGGGGAACCCCGTTCCTACAAGCGGCCCGACGCCGAACAGGAGAGGCGCCTCCGGCGAGAGCGGATCGAGATCGCCCGACAGGACGGCGAGGAGCACGGCGACGTTTGCGCCACGTCCTCCGAGGAAGCTGGGCTCCTTCGCTCGATCGCAGAGTGATCGCACGACCCGTCCGTCTCCGAGATCAACACGGCAGACCGAGCCCGGGCGGTCATTCATTCAGACATCTCACCTCTCCCGGGAAGTGTACCCGTTCGTCTCGGGGCGGCGGCCGCTTGTGCGCTACGCCTCTTGGCTCTCGGGTCGCATCGAATCGGCTTCGGTACCCTCGCGGGCCGGATCCGCCCGCAACACCCACACCATGCGAGCGAGGAAGATTGCGAGGATCAGCGCGAAGTGACACATGATGGACGGGAGTGCTCCTCGCGCTGTGGGTACAAACAGCGAGGTCAGAATCGAGGGCACGACGAATCCGAGTGTCCCCGCCTGAACGTAAGAGAGAAGCCGCCGTCGATGCAGATCCGTTGACGTGAAGACGCCGTAGGTGCTAAGGGCGATCATCCCGAGAAGCCCCAACCAGTAGTAGCCCGCGTACAGCTGAAAGCGAGGCTGAACATGGGCATACCGCGCGAAGACCGCGTTGCAGACTGACGCCGTCGCGAACGAGCGATCGACCACGATCCACGTGACGATCCCCGCCGCGGCCGCTAGCATCGCGAGAGCAGATCCGTAGAGGAGACGCGACGTGGGACGACGGAGTTGCGCAATCAACAGAATGCCAAGGGCCGGAAGCCACGTCACGACGAGGAAAGCGAGCCGAGGCAGGAAGCCTGCCGCTCCCACGTCCGCGCAGATGACGACCTCGGTGATCTGGTAGCCCGCGAGGAGAAGGAGGATCGCCCCCGTGGTTCTCGCGATCGCGCGCCGATCGGACAAGCCGATTCGACAACCTGTCTCCCCGGCCGTCGTTCCGCGAGGTCGAAACGCCAGCACCCACCCGGCAACGATCACTTCGAAGACGGCCGTCGCGACCGCCAAGATCGGCGAGTACTCCATGAGTCTTCCCCCCTCCGGCGGCATTCTCGCCGCACCAGCACCGGCTGTCCAGCGACAAGTCCCAGCGAGAGGGCGCAACCATTCCCGCACGTGAAGAGGCCCTGGCCTTCTCACGCGAGGGCGCCTTGCGGCCTCCTGACGACATGAACCAGTCTTCCGGACATCGGGTGGCTCTTCCGCAAGTCGAGGAAGGAACGCGAGCAGTTACCGTGACATCGAGACTGCAGTCCTGGACGTACTGGCTCCCGAAGTCTTGTCGAATCCGCAGGCCCGTACGTATTGACAACGAGCCTTCTACACGTACTATTAGACGTACGTTTGGAGGTGTCTTTAATGAAACGAGTCCCGGAGATCGTCTCGATCACCGATCTGCGACAGGATGCCGCTTCGGTTGTTGAGCGAGCCCGCGTGAGCGAGGAGCCGATCGTGATCACCCAGCGCAGCCACGCCGTCGCCGTTCTCCTTGGCGTCAATGCCTACGAGCGAATGATGTACGAACGCGAGGTCCTCGGGATCCTCGCCAAGGGTGAGACCGAGATCCGTAACGCCAAGGGAATCAGCGTCGAGGAGGCCCTCGCCGAGGCCGCCAAGCTGTTGGAGATGCCGTGAACGCGTGTGTTCGATTCACCGAAGCCGCGAAGTGGCAGCTGCGCGCCGCCGTCGAGTCTGTCAGTCGAAGCAACGTTCCGGCAGCGCGAGATCTTCTGGAGTCGGTGGGGCGGTTCGCGCGCGACGGAGATCTTCTCGAGGCACAAGGTGCCCCGCTTCCAGAGTTTTCGAAGATTCTGTGTCGCGAAGTCCGCGTCGGCGCCTATCGGCTCTTCTTCCGCCGCGACGAAACGGATCTCTGGATCGCCGGCCTCTGGAGGCGTCACACCTCAGGAGCATAGGCTCCCAATCGAAAGGAATGATTACGATGCATGTCTTGAAACCCCACGAGTATCCGACGATCGAAGACCTGTCAACCGGCCTTCACGACCAGGGAATGGCCCTCTCCGTCCTGGCCGGTGTTCGTCCCGGCGTTGTGGTTGTGAATCGTGGCGTAGCACCGACCGCGCTCTTCATCGGCGCACCGGAGGGGGGCTTCGCGTGGACGTACCTCGCCGGTGACCCGAACAACGCGTCGTTCAACCGCGAGTCAAACACGTGGCTGTTCGACGAGCACGGCCTCGGTCCCGACGTCGCCTTCTCCTTTCTCGCCTGCGATCGGCCGGAGTGGGAAGATGCGCTCACCGAGATCATCGCCCCGCGGACGGTGATCCCCGATCGCCGCCTGCACTACGAATGCATGACACGGCCCGGTGACTGGCGAAGCACCGTCCCCGACGGGTACAAGATTGCGGACGTCGATCAGGCACTCCTCGACTCTGACGTGGACATGCATCCTCGGATCAGTGAGTGGATGACGGCCAACTTCGGTTCCACGGCCGGCTTCCTTGAGCACGGCGTTGGTGCTGCGGCTGTACGTGAAGACAGGATCGTCGGATGGATCTTGGCGGATTCCTTCGTGGACGGTCTGAGTGACATCGGTGGCGAGATCGAGGAAGCGCATCGGCGGAAGGGACTCGCCTGCGCGGCAACGTGCCGGACACTCGAACTGGCACTCGATCGCTGAGCAGAGCGCATCGGTTGGCACTGCCACGCGATCAATGTCCCATCTGTCAAGACGGCGGAAGCGGCAGGCTTCGAGCTCAAGTACGCGTACACCGTCTGCCCGATCCACTTCGATCCGGAGAAGCACGAGAAGCTCGTCGGGATCGTCGTTGGGGAGTACGTCGAGGCGGGAAACGCCGCCATCGCGTCGGGCGACTACCCGAAGGCGAATGAGTCCTTCGCAATGGCTCTGCGCCTCACGACAGACGCGGCGTCAGACCTGCTTCATTCCGCGGCTCGCGCCGCAGCGGAAGCTGGTGAGACAGATCGGACATTCGAACTGCTGCTCAAAGCCGTGAAGGCCGGCTGGTCCGACGCAACGTACACCATGCCGCGACCGGAGTTCGAGTCGCTCCGCGGCGACGCCCGCTGGACGACTCTCCTCGAGCGCATGGAATCGCTGAAGAGCCCTGCGGACTAGGCATCCGCGGGGCGGAAGGCCTCAAGGATCTCCGCGCTCACCCAGAAGACGCAGGCTCGCCTGGCGCCGTGGTCGTAGACGCGATAGAGGAGATACCGCCCGTCCGGCGTGATCATCGGGCAGTGCGTGTGCGGATTCTCGCCCGGCGTGTTGATCGCGTCGCCCGTATGACGGAGCGGCGTCCACGTGTCATCGTCTCTTCGGAAGCTGACGAACAGGTCGCCCTTGCCCAGATTCTCGGGACGCTCGGTGCACGAGATCACGAGGAGGCTTTCATCAGGGGCAACGAACATGTCGCCGCCGCTGTTCATCCCGGTGACGATCTCCTCAAGCGGGCCGTACCCATCGCCTTTCCACGGGGATCTGCAGATGCTGACGTCTCCACCCTCCCCGCGAGAGGTCAAGTACAGCGTGTCGCTCCGGCCGATCCCTGGATACCCCGATCGTTGGGGGTCGCCCCCGCACCTGAGTAGCTGCGCCTCGCTCCACCCATCCTGCGTCCGCTCCGACCACCAGAGATAGGACCATTCCCGCGGCGCCGACTCGTCAGGGAGAAGCCGCCAGGAACGCCAGTAGAGCCGATTCCCATCGGCAGAGAGGCAATGATCCCCGTCCATGACGTCGCTGTTGAACGGAAGAACCTCGGGCTCAGTCCACACGTTGTCGACGCGCCGTGTGCAGAGGATGTCGTGCACGTCGCTCTCCCCTTCTCGCTCGTAACCGAAGAAGAACTCGTCGCCGGCCGGGCTGAAGACGGTCCCGAACGACATCTTGTCCGTGTTGAAGATCTCGCGCACAAACTCGACGGGCCTCGCTCCGGGTGGTGTCTGGCCGAGCCACGGACCGCTGAACTTCGGGAATGCGGTCGCCCAGCCTTGGTGTTCCGGTCTGTTGCTCGTCATCTCATTGTCCTTTCAGGATTGCGCCAATCTCGCTCTATTGTCCCAATCCGGCATCTCGCGCCCGTCTCGTGGATCGCTCGGCCGTTCTCTTGATACCATGAACCACGATCGAGCGAGGAGGTTGGCCATGACGCCCGAGCGCCGAACAGAGATCGAACCCGAGTTCATCGCGATCCCGGAGGGTGAGTTCCGGATGGGCGGAGAGACCGAGCCTGACCATCAACCGATCCATGACGTCGAGATCTCCGCGTTTCGTCTGGCGAAGCACCACATCACCAACGCGCAGTACGCCGCATTCTGCGAAGCGGCCGACAAACGGCTTCCCGAGTTCTGGGGGCAGGATCGGTTCCGTTGCGGACCGGACTTCCCGAACCATCCCGTCGTCGGCGTGAGCTGGCTCGACGCCGGCGCCTTTGCTGAATGGATCGGCGGGCGCCTTCCTACCGAAGCCGAGTGGGAATACGCCGCGCGAGGCGGACTCGCGGGCAAAGCCTATCCATGGGGAGATGAGATCGATCCGACCCTCGCCAACTACGCCCGCACGGGCACGACGGGAACGAAGCCTGTCGGCAGGTATCGGCCGAACGGCTTCGGCCTGTACGACATGTGCGGGAACGTCGTGGAGTGGGTCGCCGACCGCTACGATCCGGCCTACTACGCTCGCTCTCGGAAGGTGGATCCTCCGGGACCCGACGATGGCAAGCATCGTGTGATCCGCGGAGGCGGATGGCACTCCGGACCGTACTGCAACCGGGTCTACTTCCGGAACGCGCTGCCGGCCAACTGGGTCGACTTCTGTGTGGGGTTCCGCATCGCGAAGGACCTCGACTAGCCAGCGGGGAACCCTGATGGTGCGAGGGACGGGAAGCCCCACGTTGGTTGTCTAGACCTCCAGCGCGCGCTAGATTGGTGCACGATGACTCGACGGACTCGCATTGCTGCGCTGCTGTTCCTCATCCTCGTCGCCGGCCTCGGCCTCACGTCCTTCGGAAGCGACCAGACCGCCGACGTCGTCCTCTACAACGGCCGCGTCGTGACGATGACCGCCGAGGGCGACGCGCATGAGGCGATCGCCGTCGCCGGGAACAAGATCCTCAGAGTCGGCACGAGCGCCGAGGTCCTGACGCTGGCCGGGCCGGAGACGGAACGGATCGATCTCGAAGGGCGCGTTGTCTATCCGGGGTTCATCGACCCGCACACCCACCTGCTCAACGACAGTTGGAACAAGGGGCTCTCGCCGACGGAAACGCAGGATCTCGCGTTGCACAACGGGATCACATCCGCGGCCAACATGTTCACCACGCCCGACCTCACCGAGGAATACATTCGGATGGCCGAGCGCGGCGAGATGCGCGTGCGGTTCAGCCTGTACCTGATCTACAACACGAGCTGCGGTGACGTCCTGGGCGACTGGTACGCGCAGTACGAGCCACTCGCCGAGATCGCTCCTCGTCTTCGGATCGGCGGGGTCAAGATCTTCTCGGAGACCTCGGTCTGCGGAGACGAGGAGATCGGCGTCTCGTTCACCCCGATCTTGAGGGGCCTGCTGTCTCCCGCCGGTCAGGAGTGGTACGGCGCCAACCGCCCGCTGTTCACGCGCGACGAACTGGCCGACGTCATCCGCCGCGCCGACGGCCGGGGCTTCCCGGTCGCCATCCACGCGATCGGAGACGGCGGCGTCCAGGTCTCGTTGGACGCGATCGGGGACGCGCTGGGCGGCGCTTCGAACGCGCTACGCCACACGATCCTGCACAACCTGTTCATTCGAGACGACCTGCTGTCGCGATACGAAGCGCTGGGAATCATCGCCGCCGTCGAATCGATGTCTTCGTGCTTCGCCCAGTTCTATCGCGATCTGCTCCCGCTGGAGTCCAAGCACATCGTGCGCCGCTGGGCGGACTTGGTCGCGAGCGGCGCCCACGTGACCGCGGATTCTGACTGGCCGTGGTCCGCCGAAGAGGCGATCAGCCCGCTGTTCCGCCTGCAGGCCCTGATGATCCCCGAGAACCGGAGTGGATCGTACGCAGCCTGGGAGCCGTGCGGCCTTCTCCCCGAGGATCAGCTACTCACCGCCTGGCAGGGCCTCCGAATGATGACCGTCGAGGCCGCGTACATGCTCCACCGCGAAACCGAACTAGGGACGCTCGAGACGGGCAAGCTCGCCGACCTCATCGTCCTCTCGACCGATCCCCTCACGACCGACCCGGACCACCTCACCGAGATCGACGTGCTCCTGACAATGGTCGACGGAACGATCGAGTGGCGGAGCGAGTCGCTGTAGAGGCTGCTCAGCACGCGGAGGGCCCTTCTGGATCGCCAAGATCCGCCGGACACTCCGCGTCACGACGAACTCTGGTCTTGCGGAATCTCTGATTGCGCCGTGAGCAAAGACCGAATGCGGAATCTTCGATTCCGCCGTAAGCGAGCGGAGCGAACGACAGCGCACGACGAACGCCAAGAACGAAGACCTGCCTCCAGGCTTCTTGGATGCCTCCATTGCATTGCTCTGTTTGACTTTCTTCTGCTCCTACGTAGGGTGAATCATGAACGGAGCGTAAACCTCGGGGAGGCGTCATGAAACGAGCATCGCAGGTCGTTGTTGCACCGCTCCTTGACGGACGGGTCCAGTTCTGGGCCGTTCGCGACGACGGGTCTTTGTGGAGTTGCTGGCAGCGGAACGCGGACAAGGCTGACTGGATTCTCTATACGGACGAATGGGCAGAGACCCCCACGTTCAAGACCGCGTGTGCAGCGGTCGCACCGCACTCCGGCGGACGCCTTCAGTTCTGGGCCGTCGATGACGCGGGTGCGATCTGGAGCGCCACGTCGCAGCAGGACCCATCCCTGATCTGGAATGCGTGGACCCAGAGCTGGGCGTCGAAGCTCCCCTCGTTCCGAACCCAGTCGCTCGCCGTCGCGCCCCTCTCCGATGGACGGCTTCAGTTCTGGGCCGTCGACACGGACGGGCTGATCCGCAGCTGCTGGCAGAAGGAGAAGGGTCCCGGCGGGGCGTGGACCTCGTGGCAGACGTTGTGGACGCCGAAGAAGCACGCTTTCCGCGCGGTCCGGGTTGCCGCCGCACCGCTTTCCGACAAGCGCCTGCAGTTCTGGGCTGTCGACACGGACGGGGCCATCTGGAGTTGCACGAAAGAGAGCGAGGTTTCTTCGGCGAAGTGGACTTCGTGGACGAAGGACTGGGCGCCGGAGACGCCGACTTACAGGGCTCTCTCCATCACGGCCGTTCCACTCGCCGACGGGAGCCTCCGGGTCTGGGCGGTCGACGAGGCCGGAGAGATCTGGAGCTGCCGTCAGACGCCGGGTTCGTCCGCTTCGCCGTGGACGGCGTGGACGAAGGACTGGGCGCCGGAGACATTCCCGTTTGAGGCCGTTTCGATCGCTGCGACTCAGTGGGCCAATGGGGACCCTCAGTTCTTGGCCGTCAACACGGACGGGGACGTCTGGACGTGCAGGAAAGCGGAAGCCGGCTCGGCAGACGAATGGACGGCGTTCTGTCTGTTCTTCCCCATGCAGAAGCAGGAGAGGAACATGTGGTGCTGGGTAGCGACCGCGGTCAGTGTCTCTCACTTCTACGATCCATCGAGCACGCGGAGGCAATGCGAGGTGATCGAGAAAGTGATTGATCCCGCGAGCTGCTGCGGCGACACAGTCGACGATGTGTGCGATCTGGGGGGCGAGGTCAAAGACGCGCTTGTCGAAACCGGGAACATCGGCGACGGGTCGCCCAGCCCGATGATTGAAGACGAGCTCGCGGAGGAGATTCGTCGCGGGAAGCCTGTGATCTCACGGATGACGTGGAATGGCGCATCTCCGCACTACGTTGTCGTGATCGGTTGTGGATCGAATCACATGGTGCACGTCAAGGATCCGTGGCTGGAGGACGCGTACATCTCCTACGATGAGCTGCGGATCGGCTACGCAGCGAACTACGCGCGCGGCGGACGCTGGATCGACACGCAGTGCACCGAACCGGCGGACTGAAGCACGCAAGCTCGTTGATTCCCGAACTGTTGGATGGGAGCGCCTCCGTCAAGAACTCGTGCGAAACCTCGAAGCGGCAGCCGCTGAGAGACTTCAGGAAGCGGCGCTCGACGACAGATCTCTGGCGACTCGGCCTATGACCGCGCGGCGGATCGCCGGGAGAGATTCATCGATCCCAACCTCTCGGTCGCCAAGGCCCGTGGCACCTCGCTTCACGATGCGCTTCGGACACGCCCCGGTCTTCTCCAATCCCCCACCCGCGGCCTGGCTCACCTAGCTGTCTGTCTCGCAAATCCGCTCCAGCGCCAGTTGAGCGTTTGACCTGGCCGCGTTCTGATAGTAAGAGGAGATGTGTGTTCCAATCTCGATTCGACGATCGGCGATCCACTGGGCCACAGTGTACTGAACGCCCCACGCGCCCATCTCCTCCAACATCGCGTCCCCCGACCCACAGGTGTGCGGCACATCGACGTGGCGCGCCTCGTGGAAGATCAGCAGCACGAGCCCGTCGAGGCCGACGCCGGCTTGCGGATTGACCCACCACGTCCGGTATTGCAGGAGGCTATCACTGGCCTTCCGGATCGTGATGGCCAGGGTTCCCTCCGGCTTCCCGGACACATCAACGGCGTGGCAGCAGTGATCGTAGGTCGCTGTGGAACTCACGATGATCGCGCCGACCTTGGACTTCAGCCATTCGTACGGATGTAGGTCGGTCCACGGAAGGGGCTCAGACAGCTTCATGTGGCGGATCACACGCAATGCCTGGTAGACCGCCAACGCGTCGGACAGGACGGTCCTCTGCGAGATGGTGCCGCTGCAGCTGTACGGAACGAACGGGCCTCCGTGCGCAGGCTCATACAGCACGGGAAAATCGCGTTCGAGGATCTCGAGTTCGTCCTGTGGTGGACACTGCTTGAGGAATGCGTCGATACTCGTGATTCGTGGTGTCTCCGGGATCTCTGCGTAGGCGGCAGAAGTCGCCGCAGGTCCTGGAAGGATTCGAGGCGGCACTCCAGCGCTCGCTGTGCGAACTGACGCCGGATGGGGTGACCATCCCGCCTCTCGATGCGCTCCCGAAGAACCTCGACGATCTCCAGCGAGCGTACCTCTCCTACGTGCTGTATCTGCTCGGCGGATCGGGAGACGACCCGGATCAGACATTCGAGATCGATCGCGGCGGCGCGTTTCGCGCACGACTCCATCCGGCGTTCTTTCGAATGCGCGCCTTGCGCGACGTCATGGGGCGGATGCCGCGATCCCGTTCCTGAAGGACTACATCGACACGAGGACACGAAGGCTGACGACGGAGGACCCGAGCCTCCGGGACCTGGACCACTGGTGGGACGAGCTTGTCGACCCGGATTCCCAGCTACCGACGAGCGGTATCGCCAGCCGCTTCCACCGCGGGAAGATCGCCTTCCGCATCGATCGATGCCTCTTGCACGAAGTGATGGCACCGCTCGGCGATCCGGAGATCTCGTTCCTGGTCTGCTGCTACGGAGACACCGCGAACGTCGAGGCGATCAACTCGAACTTCACGTACACATGCCCCTTGACGTTGGTCAAGGGGGACCCGTACTGCGACAAGTGCATCCACGACGGGCGATTCGTAGACGCGATCGAACACCCTGGCAGGAGTTTCTACGACGGCCTGGGGGAAGGCCAATAAGAAAGCCGCCCGTGAGCGGCTAACTCTAACTTACGTTATTCGGAGGCCCGACGTCAAGGGTAGCGAAGCGACGGAGGCTCACGCCTTGGTCCGAGGGTCCTCCGCCCGCCACCCTGAAGAAGATCGCGGCGAGAGGAGGACCGCCGAGCGCGTGTTCTCCGTTTCCCTGAAGCCGTACACTCCGTTTGATGCCATTTCCCAGAGACGCGATGTACTGGAAGTTCAGGCTTTACGGATTCCTGAAGAACCTTCGGTTCTTCGATCCGTTCTTGATTCTCTTCCTTCGCGAGATGGGACTGTCCTTTTTGGAGATCGGCATCCTGTACTCGATCCGTGAGGTCTGCACCAACGTTTTCGAGATCCCCACGGGCGTCGTGGCCGATGCGTTCGGCCGACGCAAGGCGATGCTCGCCTCGTTCTCGGCATACTTGGTTTCCTTCGCGCTGTTCTACGCCGTCCCGCGATTCTGGGTCTACTCGATCGCGATGGTTCTGTTTGCCCTCGGAGAGACATTCCGCTCGGGCACCCACAAGGCGATGATCCTCGAGCATCTCCGCTTGCACGGATTGGAGGACCAGAAGGTCGCCTACTACGGACAGACACGAGCAGCGTCGCAGTTTGGCTCGGCAATCGCTGCGCTGATTGCTGGAGCCCTCGTCTTCTGTGTGGGCGGCTTCCGGGTCGTCTTCCTCGCCTCGATGGTTCCCTACGTTCTCGGGCTCGTCTTGTTTCTCACCTATCCGAAGGTGCTCGACGGCCAGCGAACCGCTCCGTCGGGAGCCTGGCGAGAGCGGGTCGTGGAGCGCTTGAAAGCAACGGTGATCGACTGTCTTGCGACCCTCCGCCAGCCGGCGCTCCTTCGCGGCCTGTTCTCGAGCGCCGGATTCGATGCCGTCTTCAAGTCAACCAAGGACTATCTGCAGCCGATTCTTCAGACACAAGCGTTGGCTCTTCCGCTCCTGCTCACACTGAGCCCTGACCGGCGCGTCGCCGTCTTCGTGGGAGCGCTGTACTTCGTCATCTTCCTCGGAACGGCCTTCGCGTCATCACGCGCCGGCCACGTGCATCGCCGTGTGCGTTCGCTTCCGCTAGCAGTGGACTGGACCTTTTTCGTGGGGCTCGCGCTGCTGGCAGTGGCTGGAGGGGCGGCGTGGGGCGGGATCCCCGGGCTTGCGATTGCCGGATTCCTTCTCGTCTACGCGGTCCAGAACCTGCGCCGTCCGATGCTGGTCGGATTCCTCGCCGATCTCCTCTCGCACCGCACGATGGCGACCGGCCTCTCGGTCGAATCGCAGCTGCGGACGCTCTTGATGGCGGGAATGGCCCCGCTCCTTGGGCATTTGGCCGATCGATGGGGCGTCGGCGTCGCGATCCTCGTGCTCGCAGCCGGCGGGATCGCGTTCCTCCCGCTGCTTCGTGTGGGCAAACCCCGCGGCCCGGCGCACGGGGTCAGCGCACCGAAGAGAACCTAGGCATCACCTTCAGGCTTCGCCTCAAGTTGATCCTTGCGGTACGTGCGGTTCTGCAACGACAACTCGACGATGGTGACGGTCGCGGGAGATCCTCGCTCACATGAGAAGGGTCAAACCGTTGGTCTCGGCCAGGTTGGCCGGAACGATAAGCGCCTGCGACTCAGGAACAGAGGTGCGACACCGTCTCGCAGAGCAAGACACCAAGAATGAGGACTTGACCCCGAGCCCTGCGCTGCCCCCGGGTCCCTTGCCCCGAGCCCCTGTTGTGACTCCGAGGCCCTGTCTTTGTCGGGCTGCAATCCCGGAAGCGCACTCTGCCGGGGTGACGGATAACCTCTCCTACGCAAATATCTGTGTGCTTGACGGAGGTACGTATCTGGTTGTACTGTTTGCTGTACCGGAGAATATCCACTGTCCCCATCACTAAGTCCTTAGGAGGTCCCGATGTTAGCATCGCACCCATGGAGCCAGATTGCTCGGACGGTTGGGATCATCCTCCTTCTCGGAGGGTGTGCCCTTGTGTCAGTTGCACTAGCTCAGACCACGTCTGGAGAGTGGTCTTCAGGCGAAGAAGTGACCGCAGAAGCAACGGAAAATGGTTTGAAGTTCCAGACACCGTTCATGGTAGGCACCTCCCACCTCCTAGTCGAAGGAATCATGGATTGCAGCACGGGCGAGGAGGTTGATCCGGCGCTCCTGCAGGCGGAGTTTGTGTTCGATCAAGACGCAACTTCGCCGTATGATCCGAGCGAACTCACGAAGGTTATTGTCAGAGCTGATGGGTTTGCTCCAGCAGAGATCGCGGCGTTCCAGACCGTTGGGATCTCAATTCCTGGCATCAGTGTCGCGTTCATTGTCGCCACGATCGAAGAGCTGTGTCTACCCCAAACCTTCACCATCTATCCCGTGTCACCCCAAGACTGCAGCTCTGTGTCACTATCAGAGGGTCCCCTAGCACTCGTCTGGAACCCGGACCCAATCGCTTCAGAATATGCTGGAGCCCTCGAACACACACTCACCATCGTGGAGGTTCGGGAAGGGCAGGCTGGCGAGCAGGCCATGGCGAGCAGTAGTCCTATTCTCAGGATAGAGGGAATCGAGGCGACAGAGTATGTTCATCCGGCGTGCGCTGTTGATCTACAGGAGGATCAGACGTATGCCTGGCGGGTTGAGGCATTCGCGGAAGGGTATCCGGTCGGTGCGAGCGCCGTGTACTCGTTCTCTATCGCCACGGCACTGCCGGACACGGCCATGGCGGTCGAACTGCTCTGGCCGTCAAACGGCGAGGAAGTTGATGCTTGCGCAACACTTGGGTGGTGGCCCATTCCCTTGACCGGTGTCGTGTACGACCTGAGAATTTGGCGGATGCCCTACGACCTGGAGGGCTCGTCCGCAGAGGACGTCTTGTTCACGGAGGACGACGTGGTTGTGCTGGAACCGGTTCTCGTTGCACAGGGACTGGTGGATACGTGGTTCACCCTTGGAGACGAATCCGATCACTCTCTGGAAGCTGGCTTCCTCTACGCCTGGCAGGTGATCCCCAATCTCGGAAGCGTCGAACTGGGTCCAAGCGAGATCCGAGGCTTCGGCATCCAGCAACTGGCGGCAAAAGGGGCACCGCCGCCGAGGCAGATGCTGGGCCACGTGTATGCAGGCGGAACGGAAGGCGGAACAATTGTCGTCACTATCTGGGACGGCAAGGGTTTCCGCACGCAGACGATGAGCTACAAGGCGAGCAAGAAGGGCCTCCCTCCCCTCACATTCTGCATGTGGGTGGAACTACGGGAGACGAAGATCCAATCCCCTCCTTCCACCGTGGGAACCGACCGCCCTCTTCCACCGCAAACGAAACCACCAACCCCCCCGAAGTACGTCTCCTCCTGGGAGATCGTGCGAGTAGTGAGCCTGAAGGAACTGAAGGGTCAGATCGACCGCTTGAAGGCGATGTTGAAGTCAGTACGCGAGTGCATGGAGAACAACGATTTTGACGGGGCACTTAGCAAGGACGGGAAAAAGAAAGGCTTGGAGAATCTAGCGAGTATAGGGGCGCGGATCAGGGAGCTGGAAAGCTGGTTGGAGGCCATGAAGAGGAACTCGCCCTAGAACGCCGGAAGTCAGGTTGCGGTTTGGGGTCGAAGCTTGGGGTCGCGGCTTGACTCTTGCTGTCTTCCTTTCTCAGCTTTCTTTGACCTACGTACGTTTCCGCGTACGTTGAAGTCGTCTCAAGGGGGGGCCTGCAATGACCTCAATCGACGCGACCGGCCTCTCGGTCGAATCGCAGCTGAGGACGCTCTTGATGGCGGGGATGGCGCCGCTTCTCGGGTATCTCGCCGACCGATACAGCGGCGGCGTCGCAGTACTGGTGCTCGCGGCATGCGGGCTCGCGTTCCTTCCGCTGCTACGTGTGGCTCGCTCCAGCGGCGCCCCGCGGGTCACGTAGGACCAGATGCTGTCTCCTGGCAATGAGAATGCTCTCCGCTGGCTCTCCCTAGCTGCTTATCCTACGGACAAGCAGCCAGTTACCAGTTCAGGCCGCGCCAGCCGACAGTCAGCGTCAGCATCGGACCGTTGGGGCAGATGTCCGGTCCGGACTCTCTTCCGCCGGCCCAAGCGTTTCCGGGCAAGAGGCTTACGATCGTCGAAATTTTTCCCTGAACGAACAGGCAATCGCTGACCTGATAGCTCACGCCGATGTAGGGCTCGAGATAGAAAGCGCCTCCGTAGCCGGTGATTCCCGTGCCATCGACCCCGCTCGACGAGAAGTTGAACGTCCCGCAGTAGAGCCCGCCGCCAACGTGGCCGTAGGCACCCTCGGTGGACGAAGCCCAGATCGATTCGAGCGAAAGCCCGGCCATCGCCCCGTTCCAGGTCGTGTACCCGAGTTCGTTCGTCTCGTTCAGTTTCGCGCCGTATGCCGACATCCCGAAGTGTAGGCCGTTCTCCAGCGGAACAGCGACTGTCGCTCCGTGCAGACACACAATGCCATCAAGCTCGGGAAACCCCGAGCCCTCAGGAATCATCGCGTTCCACGCCTCCGTGTCGAGGAACAGCCCGCGCAGACTGAACGAGAGCGAGAAACCGTCTGCGAAATGCGTCTCGAATTCGGGACAGACCAGTGGACAGACACCTTGGGACAGCGCGCCGAACACCATCAACACGATCATCAGCAGTACGACAGACAGAACCTTCATCCCTACCTCCTTCACCGAGGCACGAGTGTAGACGATGACCGAACAAGATGTGAAGCCCGGTGTCCGAGTCCGACGACGGTCACGATCGATGTGTATCCGCGCCGCCAAGCACCTATCCTTGGCAAATGACATACGAGAGTAGCTTCACGCAGGCCGTCGACGAGATCTTCCGCGTTCGCGCGGCCACTGGCGCCTTCTCGGGTGTCGTTCGAATCACCCGCGGAGAGCACGAGTTGTTCGCCGGCGCCTACGGATTCGCGAGCCGCGCGTGGAGCGTTCCTGCCACGATGGAGACGCGCTTCGATACCGCCTCGCTGACGAAGCTGTTCACCGCCGTCGCAGCCCTCCAGCTCGCCGACGAAGGAGCGTTCGCGCTCGACACCTGCGTGATCCCTTTTCTCGATCTGCGCGAGACGACCATCTCGGAAGACGTGACCGTCTTCCAGCTTCTGACCCATACATCCGGAATCGGCGACGACGCCGAGGAGGAGGACGGCGAGGACTACGCGGACCTCTGGAGAACCAAGCCCAACTACTCGGTGACCGAGACGGCCGGCTTCCTGCCTCAGTTCGCCATGAAGCCGGCCAACTTCCCTCCAGGAGAGGGATGCCGCTACTGCAACTGCGGCTACATCCTGCTCGGACTGATGATCGAGCGGGCCACTGGGATCTCCTATCGCGAGGTCGTTCGAGAGAGGATCTTCACGCGAGCGAACATGACGGAATCCGGCTTCTTCCGCCTCGACCGTCCCGTGCCCAATCTTGCGGAAGGATGCGACCCGGCCCGGGATGAGGCTGGAACCGTGATCGAGTGGAAGAGAAACATCTACTCATTTCCTCCGATCGGCTCACCGGACAGCGGCGCCCACGTCACCGCCGCCGACCTCGATCGCTTCCTGCGCGCTGTGAAGGCAGGGCGTTTGCTCTCTCCTGAGCTCACCGAGCGATTCTTCACTCCGCAGGTTCACTACAAGGATCGCGATGGGTGGAAGATGCGCTACGGGCTGGGCATGTGGTTCCACGTCGAGCCGGACGGCCACGTCCTTTGCTGCCAAAAGGAAGGCTATAACGCCGGTGTCAGCGCCGTAATGCGGTACTTCCCCGATTGGGACGTCAACGTTGTGATCCTCTCCAACATGGCCGACGGCGCATGGAAGCCAACCCGGCAGGTCCACGATCTCATCGTCGGCGAGGCGTGGGGCGATGAGAGCGAAGGCTGACGCAGGCTACACCTCTTCGCATCCCAGCCCCTGAAGGTGCTCCATCGAGCCGTAACGTTTCCGTAACCTCTCGAACTCATCCTCGTCGAAGAAGCGGCAGCGATCGGCCGTGAACTCCGTTGCGACGACGACGCAGAAGCGGGCCGCCTGCTCCAGAGACAAAGGATCGTTCGCCCCCGTGGCACTTCCCGGAATCGGCGTCGACGCCGTGGTCGCGACACCGACGACGGAAGCGGAGGTCGCCGTCGACGGCTGGAGGATGCTGTTGACGTGGTAGAAGCCCGCAGCGTACGGCGTAATATCCTGGGTCGTGACCGGCAGCACCGCAGGTGGCTGTCCACAGACGTGTCGTGCAATCTCGAGAAGATCCTGGCTGACGGGGAGGATGTACCCCTGCTTGACAGTCGGCGTGATGGCGAATCCTCGTCGGTTGAGGATCCAGTTCCCCTTCGTCGCATCAATCGATAGGATGGCGTCCATCGCCGGATCGACCTCATGCTGATTCATCGTCTCCATGTCGACCGGAGCGCCCATGAACGGCGTCGGTTCGTGCGGGATAATCGGAGATCTCGGCGAGATGTGCGTTGCCACGATCACCCTTCCGGGGAGTCGGTCTCCGCGCGCCGCCATCTTGGCGAGTTTCGCTGCACACGCCAGGGCAACAATCGCGCCGTCGGCGTCGGACACGAGGCCAAGCCGGTCGGGACGTGCGCCGATCCCTCCAAGTCGACCGATGATCCCGAGCGTCGGACCGGCGCCGCCCGCAGATGGCATCATCGCGCGCACAAAGTCTGTGAATCCTCGCTCACCCTGAACGCGCTCGACACGGACATCGTCCAGACCCGTCGCGCGAAGAAAACGTTCGACCGCTGCGCCGTCGACGCGCGCATCGTCGAGCAGATCGATCACGTCCGCAACTTCCCGCAGCACGGCTACCTCCTTCGGAGCGCCGTGAGAGAATGACGAAACGCACCTACTTCCGTCAACCCAGACTGCTACGGTGCCTCCTCGCGCGTTGAGTGTGTCAGTGAGGATGTCACTTCAGGATCGAACTCGACAACGGAGGAAACGCAGGCGGCGTCTCTCTTCGACGCCGCCTGCAATCGGCGACACTCAACGACGCTCGGTGCTAGCAGCCTTCGTCGTCGTAGCCCTCGTCGTAGTAGTACTCATACGCGTCCACGGCCGCAGCTCGTGACTCCGCACAGGCGCCCGTCAGCCAATTCCGAACGCTGCGCGCGGCACTCTTGTCGCGGGAGGTCACGGACGAATGGGTGCTGCGCATCCAGATATTCAGGTTCTGGAGAACCTCCGGATAGCTCCAGGAGGAGTTGTACTGCCCTTCGTTGCAGTGTTCCCCGCCGACCCTGTACGCAAGGTAGTGGATGAATCCCTCGATGTCGTCGGGGATGCTGCCACACGGTGGGCCGGTCAGAAGCCACGGATCTACTCTGCAAGAATCGCTGACAGAGCCCTTCAATAACGACTCCCCTATCTCCTCTCAACGAAACCAGCCAAGCAGCGGCCAGTACCTGGGTTTCGCATCCAGTCCCCCAGGTTCCACGACGCAGTTCCCAGCTGAGTCACCGGAATCTTGGCTTCCGCATGCCGATCTGCCTCCTCGCAAACGCGAATCACGACTGATTTTCGTCGCATCCACGGCCCGGTTTCCATGGTGAAGGTCATCAAACAGGACAAGGCCGTGGCCCCTGAGCTGGTTTCTGGATATGATTGCTCACTCCCGTCGTTGGAGGACCGTGTGTCAGCAAAACCGTCAGAACAGCTGAAGAGGATCGAGCTTCTCGCCCACGTCTTTCCGTCACTTGCGAAGGATGCGACCCAGGATCTCGATTCGTTGTGCCTCGAAATCCACTACGAGGCTGGCGAGCTTATTGCGCAAGAGGAATCCTATGTTTCGGGCCTGTATATCATACAAGCAGGTCTTGTCAAGACGGGCAAGTACGGGGCCGCAGGAGCCGGCAAGCGGGTTCTTCGGCTTCTCGGCGTCGGCGAGCTTTTCGGGCTCGAAGCAGTAGCGCTTGCCCGCGAAACTCACCTGCAGTACGCCAAAGCATTGATCAAGACCAGCGTTGTGTTCATTGAGCGAAACAATCTGCTTGCCTTCCGGAATCAGCATCGCGAGTTGTGTGTGGACTTCACCCGTTGGCTCGCGCGTGACGTCGTGATGCTTGAGTTCAAGTTGACACGCGATGCCGTGGACACGGTGGATGGGAACCTTGCGATCTATCTGATTGCGTTGGCCCACAAGTATGGCCGGCCTGAGGAAAAAGGGGCAATCCTTGATCTTCCCGTTCCGCGCAGAACGATGGCCGAGATGCTGGGGGTGTCCATCGAGACCCTCATGCGTGCTCTAAGACGATTCCGTGACCGTGGTCTTATCGAAACCTCCGGCAGACGCATCACGATCATCAACCTGGAACAGCTGGAAGAACGTGCGAGAACCACACCGTATTACTTGTCAGTCATCGAGGATACACACTAACCCGCTTGTCAAAGCCGTCCCGCGGAGCTTGAGCAGCCGTTGCAGGGGACCTCGCCGCGTACGCCGCCAGCCGGCGACCCATTTCGGTCACATGACCGCCTTTGCTGCAGCACATGGCATGCTTCCGGAAACCTCCTAGCAAAGCAGGCTCTCGCAAATGGGGTTCCTTCTATACTCGAAGCGTGATGCGGCTCCCTTCAAGAGACCTAGCTCCTTCCCCGCGCTGACCGCATGGTTGTGAAGGAGAACCTTCAAGTTGCGTCTCCGAGCGTCGCACTGCGATGGAATCGGACGCAGGTGCTAGAGAAGGGGGAGTGTAGGTCAGTGGACTCAAAGCGCATCGCGAGGCACGAACCTAGGATCGCTTGGTGCTGGAGGTGACGGCCATGCCACGAGTGACAAGGCGACCGACCGCTGAGCAGATGTGGATTGCTGGGCTCTTCGACTCCTGTAGTCGAGGCGGCTACAACCGTGTCATCACCAAGCGGGCGATGCTCGTCAACGGGAGGCTCCCAACAGGACCTGGAGCAACCGCTGGGAGCGTGCGCGTAACCGAGCAGCAACAAGCTTGCGTCACTGGACGCGAAACGCGGGAACCTGTTGGACAAGCACAAGCGCAGCTTTGATGGGAGCGGCGTGCGGATCGCCACCCTGTGGGAAGAGGCGCATGGGCAAAACCACCTAGCATCGCAAATGCGATGTGCGCGGCAGGGGCGTGGCGAGAACCGCGCCCCGCGTCGCCTCCTGTCGAGTGTCGCTCACCCTTAACCCTTCGCCTGGCGGCGCGCAGCCCACACGGCGGGCCGAAGTGAAGTGACGGCCATGCCGAGGAGGCCACAATGCTGTGCAGAGTCTGGAACGCGGTCAGTCGGCCGCCTGCAACATCGCTGAACGAGAACCGGCGAGCCTTCTTTTCCGTCGCCTCTCCAAGCGAGGGGCGCGCCGTCATCGGGTACCTCAAGGACAAGCACAAGTACGAAGACTTCGGCAGCGCGAGGGACGAGTTCGGCTTGGAGTTCCTGTCTGACGGCGGGTGGCTGGAGTGGCACGACGTCCAAGGACGCGATGTATTAGGACGTCCTCGGGACTACCTTCTCTAGGAGTTTGAGCTCGATGTGAGTAGCTCGAGCCGCGGAACTCGCAGACCTGCGTGCTTCTCGAGAAGCCGGTGTAAAGAACAGAGCCAGACCTTCGTTCTTGAATCCAGACGATTGCGCCGAGCCCCGGGAACCCGCTCGTCAACCTAATGCCGTACATGAGTTGCTTCAGAGTCCGGCTCCTCACTGCGGAATCGAGGAGCTTCGGGTAGCCGGCAGCTTGTGGTGGGGACCAATTGGTGTGCGGCAGTGAAAGTGTGCTTGCCATGTTGTCTGCACAGTACTCGCGACGGTTTCGACGCGTCGCGGTCTGCCTTCGCGCTCCCCGTCCGCGTACCGAAAGATTCGGCGAACAGAATCCGACCTCAATCCCTGCGCCACGCGCCCTCGCCCTGAATGGCCCGAAACCTCATAATGGGCGAAGCGCAACGTGAGGGGGGCCGGGCGACCGGTGCAACCCGTGGTGGAATCTGCGTGTGCTTCGGCCCTTCCGGAACGTGGACTGTTTTCGCCGCTCGCCAGGGTTGGCTAGACTGCACGAGGGGAGCACGATTCGGATGATGGATCGTACGAAGGCACTTGGAACGGAGCCGATTCGTAAGCTGATCTTTCGACTGGCTACACCCTCGGTCGTCTCCCTCGGCGTGCTGGCGTTCTACAACGTCGTGGATGCGATTTTCGTCGGACACGGAGCGGGAACCCTTGCCATCGCCGGAATCGGTGTCGCGTTTCCGATTCTCCTGCTGATCATCGGTATCGGACAGCTCGTGGGAGTCGGTGGCGCATCGCTCTTGTCCAGAGCTCTCGGGCAGAAGAACAAGGCCCTTGCAGAGAAGACGCTTGGCAACACGATCACGCTCGGCGTGATCGTCAGCGTGCTCATTGCCGTCCTGGGCCTTCTGAATCGGGCGCGCCTGGCTCATTTTGCGGGCGCCACCGCCGAGATTCTGCCCCACGCGCTTTCCTACATCACCGTGATCCTCGGCGGAGCGTTCACGCTCGTCATGGCATCCATCTTCTCAGCCACGGTTCGCGCGCAGGGTGACGCGGTTCGCGCCACCGTGCCGCTGATTCTCGGTGGGGTCTTGAACATCGGGCTCGACCCGATCTTCATCTTCGGGCTTCGGATGGGCACCGCCGGAGCCGCATGGGCCACCGTGATCTCCTCCGGGGCTGGCGTAGCCTACTACGCCTACTACATGATCAGGAGGAACGCCAGCGTCCTTCTCCACCTTCGGAACTTGGTGTTGAGCGCGAGGACAGCGTGGGCGATTCTTGGTGTAGGGGCCGCTTCGTTCGTGGGAATCCTCGCGTCGAGCGCTGCGACTGTCGTGATCAACCGCGCGCTCGGCGTCTGCGGCGGAGACCTCCCGATCGCCATCTTCAGCGTCGTCAACCGGATCGTCATCTTCTCCCGCATGCCCGTCTTCGGGGTGGCTGACGGTTCGCAGCCGATCTACGGATATAACTACGGTGCGGGGAACTACGCTCGCGTTATCGCGACGATTCGCTACGCGCTGGTGACGGCAATGGCGTTGGCCGGCATTTTCTGGGCCCTCTTCCTTCTCATTCCCAGAGGATTCCTGTCCGTCTTCAGCTCGGATCCCCTCCTCCTCTCAGAGGGGGCCAGGGCGCTTCGGATCATCGTGATGGTGATTCCGCTTCTCGCCCTTCAAGCGATCGTCGGAGGCTTCTACCAGGCGCTGGGTTACGCCAAGAGAGCCCTTGCCGTCTCGCTGCTGCGAGACGTGGTCTTGATCATCCCGAGCGTTCTGATTCTGTCCGCCATCTTCAAGACCACGGGCGTATGGATGGCGTTCCCAATCGCCGACTTCGTTTCAGCTGCTGTGGTCACGCCGCTGTTGATCCTCGAGATCCGCAGACTGCGCCGGATGGAGCCCTCGCTCGACTCCGCTTGAGCGAACCAAGCAAGGCCTGCCCCACCCCACAAAGAAGATCCGCGGTGCACAGCACGTACACCGCGGATAACGCCGTACTCAGCTTCCCTTAGATCAACGAAACGTCGAGAGCCTGGGGGCCCTTTTCGCCTTGACCCAGAACGAACTCGACCTTTTGGCCATCCGGCAGTGACTTGAAACCGTCACCACGAATCGAACTGAAGTGCACAAAGACATCTGCGGCGCCTTCGCGCTCGATGAAGCCGAACCCCTTGTCGTCGTTGAACCATTTGACAGTACCTGTCAATCGTTCGGACATAGGTAAAACCTCCTCCATGCTGGCTGTCTTAGCGGGACAGAACGGTCTCGAGGAGTTCAGGGGTCAACCGGACTTCCTGGAAAGCGACTGCACAACTACCGAGCAACAGCAGAAGTCTATCGAACGGAGTGACGGAATACAAGGAAACGTACGATGGTTACTGGGATTCTCGCGAACCCCCGCCCGGATTCGTATCGCGTCCCCGAACGCCCTGGGGCACCGGAATCTCCAAGGAGCCATTCGGAACGGAAGCTCCGACCCCGGTTCCGAGCAGCTCGGAGATGACGCGGAGCAGATTCGTGCTACGTCTGCGGAGAATCTGCTGACAGGGTATCCCGATACGCGATCAGTCGTAGGCCTTGCGGATCTCCTCGCTAGCGAGCAGTGCATCCATGTCCTTCATCCCCGACCAGGAACGCAGATTCTTGTGCACGGTGTAGTACTTCTGCGGAATGGGATGCGTTCCGATGACCACCGGGACGCCGTACCTTGACTCGATGTACTCCTTGAAGTACGCCTGCCGAGGACAGGGCGGGTAACCGACGACAAGCCCTGTGGCCAAATGGATCGCCTCGGCTCCGTTCTTGAGCATCTCCTCGGGGACGTATTCGACGTTTCCTCCCGGGCACCCGTTGCACGAGGCGTATCCGACAATCTCCAGAGGCTCATCCTTGGGATAGCGTGCGAATCCGCCGGTCCGTTCCCGCATGGCTCGGAAGCACTTGCCGCCGCCACAAGAACGATACCGATCGCAGATGATGATTCCGATCTTCACGTCGCCGACCTCCTCACGCGGAGTGTAGTCCGTGGACGTGTATCCTTCGAGACTTGGGCATGGCGATCCGTGACGGGTCACGGCTTGATGGAAGGGACCAGCGTCCCCGAGAAGGTGGGGAACGCATTCCATCCCGCCCTGGCCTTGGTGGGTCGGCAGAAGGGCGACCACCACGCTCCGCGAGCTGGATCCGGCGGAGGTCGACGCGTACCGTTCTGGGCGGATCAGAAGGAGGCTCGCTCGGATGACGACAACACAGATCAAGGTCCGCGGCTATCACGAGGATCGGTTCGGACACGTGAATAGCGCCCGCTACCTCGAGTTGCTCGAGGAAGCGCGATGGGCACACTTGGAGGAGCGCGCACTCGACATCTCATTCTTCAAGGCGCACGGGATCTTCCCCGTTGTTGTTCGACTCTCGATCACCTACCGCCGCCCGGCGAGCGCCGGCGACGTCCTCCTCGTCACGGCAGAGGTTGTGAGCGTCAGCCATCGAAAGATCGTGATCGCGCAGCAAGCGCGCTTCGCTTTGTCGGATGAGGTCTGCGTTGAAGCCGAACTCACGGTCGTATTCGTCGACGAGAAGACCGGCCGACCGATCCCGCTGAGCGAAGAGATCCTCCACGCCTGGCCAGAACTCAGTGCTGCACGCGAGTAGCGTACGCGAAGAGCCTGGAACTTCGGAGCAGCGGTCCGGCTCCACGCTCTGAGCAGATGATTTTCATTCCTCACCAAGCTGAACGTTACAATTGCCGCGATGATCACGGCCTCGATGCTGTACAGCTTCACGACCTGCCCTCACCGGGTGTCCTTGGATCTTTTCGGCGACCCTGCGGATCGCGATGAGGTCAGTCCGTTCGTCGAGCTACTCTGGGAGCGCGGACATACGTTCGAGGAAGAGACGGTCACGTCGCTCGACGTTCCCTTCCTTAACCTGCGCGGCGTCTCCCGCGACGAGCGAGAGGAACTGACGCTACGAGCCATGCAGGACGGAGAAGATCTCATCTACGGTGGCCGCATCTCGCACGGGCGGCTGCTCGGTGAACCCGACTTGCTCAGGCGCGCCGGAACAGGCTACATCCCCGGCGACATCAAGAGCGGCGCAGGTGTCGAGGGAGCGAGCGAGCACTCCGACGGCAAGCCGAAGCGCCACTACGCGGTTCAGCTAGCGCTCTACTCCGACATCCTCCAGCAGAGAGGCCTCTCTCCATCGAAGAGCGCGTTCGTCTGGGACATCCATGGCGATGAGGTTCCGTATGACCTTGCCGCGCCTCGCGGACCACGAGTCAAGAACACGATGTGGGAGGAATACGGCGAGGCGCTGGTCCGCGTGGAGGACATCGTCGATCGGCACGCTACGACGAAGCCCGGCCTGATCAGCGACTGCTCGCTCTGCCATTGGCGCTCGCACTGCCGGCGCGAGATCGTCGGCGCCGATGACCTGACGCTGATCTCGGAACTCGGACGAAGCACGCGGGAGAAGTTCCCGCCCGACATCGCCACCGTCGCAGATTTGGCCCGTCCCAGCCTTGCGGACCTGATCCCCGAAGGCAGGAGTGCGATCCCCGGAATCGGCGAGAAGACCCTGCGGAAGTACCACGCGCGGGCCGTGCTTCAGAAGCAGCCCTCACCTACGCCCTACTTCACCGAAGAGGTCTGTTTGCCGATGAGCGACACGGAGCTGTTCTTCGACATCGAGACGGACCCGTTCCGCAGCCTGTGCTACCTGCACGGCTTCGTCGAGCGAACGGGCAAGGCATCGAAAACCGAGAAGTACGTCGCGTTCTTCGCGGATGAAGCGGTTGAGGAAGCAGAACGAGACGCGTTCGCTCAAGCGTGGGCGTACGTGCAAGAACGCGTCGATGCCGTCGTCTACTACTACTCGCACTACGAGCGGACGATCTGGAAACAACTCGCCGGCCACTATCCCGACGTGGCGACGGAGGAAGACGTCACCGCGCTGTTCGAGGAAGAACGCTTCGTCGACCTGTACAGCGACGTCGTCAAGTCGCGCATGATTTGGCCGACGTACTCGCTCTCCCTGAAGACGCTCGCCGCGTTCCTCGGCTTCAGGTGGCGGGACACCGATCCCTCAGGCGCAGGGTCGATTCAGTGGTTCCACGAGTGGGTCGAAACCGGAGACGCATCGATCCGCCACAGGATCCTCGAATACAACGAAGACGACTGCCGCGCCACGCGCGTGCTCGTCGATGCGCTCACCAAGCTCGCCCCGAAGTAGACGGGGTTCTTGTCCCTGGGACTTCTGGCAATCGGAATACAAGAACGATAACCTGACCCCAAAACTCCGAGGGTAGCCAAGTCACGCCAGCACCAAGAATAGGGACTTGCCCCCCATTCCCCCTGGCTCTCGCAGGGCACATGAGATATGCTCTCCGCGAAACCTATGCGACTAATGCACATTCATCCCAGTCGATCGGAAGGCGTGTGATGTCACAGCCAACGGAGATCCGTGAGACCAACGGATCGGGGGGCAATCGTGAGTTCCAGTTGGCCCTCACACTGTACAAGGCGCTTCGAGAGGAGATCGTGTCCCTGCAGCGCATCCGAAACCAGCTGGTTGTTCTGAAGGTCGGAATCGTGTCAGCAGTGCTCGGTGCGCTCTCTTGGTCCGCATCGGCAGGCTTCACCACAGAGACTTGGCCCCCGACTGATCCGACCGCGCTTCTCCTCCTGTCCGTCGTTGCGGCGTGTCCGGCACTCGTCGCCATGCTCTTCGACCTCGTCATCGCAGGAACAACGCATGCCATCAAGCGCGACGGCCAGTATGTCCGGCATGTCCTCGAACCCAGGCTGATCCAGCTCGCAGACTGCAGCAAGACCCTCATGCCATGGGAGACCTATCTTCTCACGATTCGCAGCCCATGGTATGCAGCCTTGGGTGACCGGGGTCTAACGCTTGTCACCTTCCTGCTTTCCTGCGGCGCACTCGCCGCCATGCTCATCGAAGGCGCCTCGGCTACATTGGCATGGCGAGGAATGCTCCCGCCTTCTCTTCTCCTCGGTGTTCTGCTAGTCCTTCTGGGAATCGACCTGTGGATGAACGTCAAGGCATACGGTCCCACACTCACCGCTCCTGACTGGATTCGCAACAAACGCTAGCGAGATCCATGAAGCCTCGATGAAACCGTGGCCGACGTACTCGCTCTCCCTGAAACTGCTTGCCGTGTTCCTCGGCTTCAAATGGCGGGAGACCGATCCGTCAGGCGCAAGGTCGAGCCAGTGGTTCCACGAGTGGGTCGAAACCGGGTACAAGCTGCGTGCTCCTGAGGTTCGGGACATCGTAGATTCAGGAGCGAGACTCTGAATCCAGCTCGTGGCTGGGCGCCGAGTGATCGTCCCGGTAGACTCCGATGACTCACCCGAAAGGAGCCCACGATGGCAATCCAGGAACCGAAGAGCGACTTCATCTCTGTCGACGGCGTCCGGCTGCAAACGCTCGATTGGGGCGGCGACGGACCCGCGCTCGTCTTCCTCGCAGGCTACGCCAACACACCGCACTTCTTCAGCTCCATGGCGGGGGCGTTCACCGATCGCTTCCACGTGCTCGGCCTGACGCGGCGGGCGCACGGGGCGTCCGATCAGCCGGACAGCGAATACAACAACGCGACACTCGCTCGTGACATCGTCGCCCTCCTCGATTCACGCGGCATCGAGAAAGCTTCTTTCGCCGGCCACTCGTTCGCTGGGCACGAGATGTGCCAACTGGCGGAGGCCCATCCCGATCGAGTCGAAAAGCTCGTCTTCCTCGACGCGCTCTATCGGATGACCGAGGAAGACGGGGTTCTCTTCGGTGAAAGCCCGCTTCCGCCGAGCGATCCGCCACCGGAGACGTTCGAATCGGTTGCCGCCTTCTGCGAGGACTTCGTCACTCGGTACGCGACGTACCGGCGCCTTCGCTCGCCCCGTTGGGACGCGCTGTGGGGACTCAGTCTGGAAGAGACTTCCGACGGCCGCTTTCGCGACCGGATTCGCCCGGAGACGGCGAGGAAGCTGTTCGAAGGCCGGAATGCACTCCAGCCCGACTACACCGCCATTCGCTGCCCGGTCCTCGCGTTCTACGCCTTCCAGGATGAGAGCTGGTCGCTGTCAGATGATGCGGACGAGGCGCTACGTCGGGCGATGAAGGAACACATCGAACAAGTAAACGCTCGATTCAAACGACGGTGCATCAAGAGCGCCCGTGCGGAGATCGCCGATATCGTGATTGTCGAGTTCGACGACACCAGCCACTACTGCTTCCTTGATCGCGAGGCCGACGTGATCGAAGCGATGAAGCGGTTTCTGTAGGAGCAACGAGGAGAGGACCAGGCCCGACGCCACACTCCCCGAATCCTGTGCGCTTCGTGTCAGAGATGGGGTATGTGTCCCCCGATTCCCTTCGTGGGTCGAGACCGGCGACGTCTCGATTCGCAACCGCATCCTCGAATACAACGAAGACGACTGCCGCGCCACTTGCGTGCTTGTCGACGCGTTGAGGCAACTGCGCTGACAGTAGGGAGTGCGCGGATTCGAGAACAAAGGCCTGACCTGATCCGGGATGAGAGTTGGTCGCTGTCGAATGATGCAGACGAAGAGCTGTGTCAGGCGATGAAGGAGCACATCGAACAGGTGAACGCTCGATTCAAGCGACGGTGCGTCGGTGAAGCTCGCGGAGAGATCGCCGACATCGAGATCGTCGAGTTCGAAGATACTAGCCACTACTGCTTCCTCGATCGCGAAGCCGCCGTGATCGAAGCGATGAACCGCTTCTTGTAGGGGCGTCTCGACGGAGGCTCGCCTGGATGTCCCGCTCCCTCGAATCCTATGCGCTTCGTTCCGGAGATAGGGTATGTGTCACCCGATACACGGGGGAAGAGGAGCCGACTGGCTCCTCCGCTCCTTTCCTTTGCGCGTTCATCGCAGACCAGAGACTTGCCCGAACCCATACTTGCGTTCGACTCATCGATTCCTTACCATGGTTCATCTTTATCGTGGGGGTTATCTCGTGGATGCCGAAAAGACCCATAAACAGAAGCCTAAGGCAACTGCTAAGAGAGTGCGCAGCACAAGCTTTCCGTACAACTCGCTGCCTGAGTGCGTAGCATACGCAAAGGAGTTCGCAAAGTATGGAGACGAAATCAATATCGCAAGTCTGGCGACTATCCTAGGCCACCAATCGCCCAAGAGCGGAACATTCCTGCAGAAGCTGTCCTCACTAAGGAACTGGCACTTGCTCGAGGGACGAGGCGCCGTCCTGACAGTCACAGACTTAAGCAGGCGTCTAGCGAATCCTATCGATGATGAACAGTACAAGGCATCGATTCGTGAGGCGTTTGAGCTCTCGAAGGTGTTCCGTGGCTTCCTGGATGGCCTCGCCCCAGGAAGCGAATTTAAGCTTCACTCGATCGGGAACCTAGCAGTTCAGAAGTACGGAGTATCAGACAAGGCACGCGATGATTTCGTGTCTTCGCTCGTCGAGAGCGCCAAGGCTGCCGGCCTGATAGCCAACGTAACCGACGATGGCTTCCTCCTCAGCGACGTCTCTGAACTCGCTTCCTCTGAGAAGCAAACCGGCACGGCCAACATCGCATCCGGTCGCAACAACACGATACAACCGAGGCCTCCGGGAAGGGATCTCGCACCAATCGTGGGCAGCGAGTGGCCGTTCAGAGACGGAGCCATCTCGTTTGAGATCAGATCCAGCAAGCCTCTGTCCGCAAGTGCGTACAGCTTTGTTGCTGACGTCGTCAAGAGCATTGAGGTGCTAGCCCGAGAGTTCGGGTGGGATGAAGATCGCTTGTCAGACGATTCCTCATCGGAGAATGTGAATGGTACTGCCGAGTAAGAGCTGGACGGCCTACCTTGAAGACATCCGCCGTCTCGCCGAGAAACGTCTGGATGCCTCTCACGAGGATGGCTTCCTCATGAGCCTTGGGCTTCTGAGTGATGCGGAGGGGCTCAGCGAGCGAGGGCGCGAGCTATATGATGCGCTCTTCATCCATGGCGATGCTGTGGCCGCTGACGCTGCGCTCCGCAGTGTCCTTCTGGAGTACCCACCTGCAATGGCAGTTCTCCAGTTACTGGCTGGAGCAATCAATCCAAGCCGCGCCAATGCCGAGGCGATTCTGAGATCACGCGGCTTCCTCTCGGCGCAGTCGGACCGGTCTGTTGGTTCGCTTCTTATGCTTCTGAATCACGCTGCCCTTGTCCGATACCAGAAGAGCACCGGCAACGTGCTGGTGCTTTGGACGCCTGGAGAGGACAAGACGACACCCCGCAGCATTTTCATCAGCCCACAAACGCCCTTTGGCAACAGGGCTTGGCTTCGCTCGGTGCTCCGGCAATGCGAGGGATTCGTTTTCTGGCTTGACAAGCACTTCTCGCACGGCGTACTGGATGATTTGTGGAGCGCTCTGAACGGCGATCGTGTCACACTCATCCGCATCCTCTCATTGGACCTGTCAGACAACCGCGGCAGGAAACCGCTACAGAACTACCGTGGCTTCCGCCAGGAGATGACTGCGCGGGGAATCGAAGTTGAGTGGCGCATCCTAGACAGCAAGAACATCCGAGACACACATGACAGGTGGATCGTCACTGAGTGCACTGCCTGGAATGTTCCCAACGCCAATGCCATCCTTTCCGGACAGAACTCCGAGATCTGTCAGTCCGACTCCCACGAGGAGCTCAGAGAGCTGTTTCTTGCGTATTGGGATCTTGCACAGAAGGTTCATCAGTAGTCACAACGGGATAGCGCGGGCATGGGGCAGGCCCTACTAGTTCAATCGCGATTTGCTAGACTCCTTAGGGAATCGGGGACACAAACCTCAGTCCGTGTAGGTGACAGCATGTGCATCCCCGAACTCAGACCGCCAACGTCAGCCTCACCCGGCACAAGATCAGCCTCCTCTGCCCTAGAATGGCCCACGACCTCAAGCAAGATGGACCCTTCCACGATCCGGCAAGGAAACGTATCGGTGATTGCGCGGATCGGCGAGATCGATCGGACGGAAGAGATTCGCGTCAAGTACCACTGCAAGCTGGCTGAGAATGGCCGGTCGATCGAGATGATCGAAGAGCGGCGCGATCCGCCGGAGCTTGTAACGCCGTGGAGCGAAGAGGGAATCGAGCGGCGAGCAGCCTGGTGGACTCGCGAGGTCGAGAAGGACGGAGCCATCTTCGTCTCCGAGGCCGCAGGCACGTTGACCGGCATCGCGATCATGGGCCCAGAGAAGCACGGCAAGTGCGCCGAACTCGTTGCCATGTTCGTGGACAAGGATCATCGAGGCCTCGGCCTGGGACGGCGCTTGATGGAGCATCTCGAAGATGAGGCGAGAGCGCGAGGGATCGAAACTCTCTACGTCGGATCCAACGAGAACGAGCGTTCGCTTGCCTTCTACCAACACATGGACTTTCGCATCGTCTGCTTGATGGACGCGTCCGTCGTCTGGATCCCCGGACTGGAGACCACCATCACCCTCGTCAAGCGCCTCGTCTGGGAGCTGAACGCGAAGGCGTAGGATCGATCGCTCAGCCTACTCTCGCTCACCGGCCGACTGCCGCAGGACGACGCTCGCCATCAGGATGGTGAGCACGACAAAAACGAGCACGCCGATGAAGCCGACCGGTTCTTGCCACGGCGCAAGTCCCTTCACCATCACGGCCCGGAGAAGTCGATTGGAGTAGGTCAGCGGGACGATGTAGGAGAGCGGTCGCAGCAGACGCGGGATGGCTTGAATCGGCCACATCATCCCGGAAAGCAGGACGGACGGCAGGATGACGAGCGGGAAGAAGACGACCGCTTGCGACTCGGTCTGCGCCAGCGCCGACATCAGTGTGCCCAGCCCGACGCTTCCGACGGCAAACAGAATGACGCACACGAACGCCCAGGCAATCGATCCGTTGATGACGATATGGAACACGCCGATCCCGATGGCGAGCACCACGAGCGACTGGACCAGCGCAACCAGGCCGAACGCGACCACGTAGCCGAGGATGAACTCGGCCCGCCGAACCGGCGACACCCAGACGCGTGCGAAGGTGCCGTCGACCTTCTCTCTCACGATGGAGAGCAGCGTCAGCACGGTACTGATGAGGGCGACGACGAGGCCCATGATCGCCGGCGCGAAGCTGTCGATGAATCGGACCTCGACGCCATACAGCTGCCGCGTGTCGATCTCGACCGGCCCTCCTTCGCCTAGATCCATGGCGGCATCGGCAAGCCCCATCTTGATCGTTGTCGCGATCTGCGGGTCGGACTCGTCGAGCGTCAGGTCGATCGTGCCCTGCGCACTCGTCGCCACACCCATCGCGAAGTGGGCGTAGTAGAGGCTGGTGAACTTGTCAGGGATGCGGATCACCGCCTGGTAGTGCTCGTCAAGGAGCAGGCGCTCCAGATCGTCGACCGAATCGAGCACAGTGATCTCGAACGCGTCGTCCTCCTGGAGGCTCTCCAGGATGGACTCGGTGAGATCGGTGTTGTCCTCGTCGATGAACGCGACCCGAACGTCGGTGATGTCGCCGGAGAAGGAGTAGCCGAACAGGAGCATGGCGGCCGCGGGAAGCAGGAGCATGAACGCGAGGACGCGCCGGTCGTGCCACAGTTGGCGAATGACGCGCTCGGTCACGGCAAGAATTCGGGAGAGACTCACGATACACCTCCCATGACTGCGGATCCTGTCAGGATCAGGAAGACCTCTTCCATGTCCGGTTTCTCCTGGCCGCTGCGCCGCGAGGCTTCGTCCTGGAGGGCCGCCGGCGTGCCATCTGCGATCAGGCGGCCGTGCTGCATCAGGCCGACGCGCCCGCACCAGGCAGCCTCGTGCAGGTACTGGGTCGAGAGAAGAATCGTCCGCCCTCGGGCGTTCAGCTCGTGGAAGTGATCCCAGAACTCGCGGCGAAGAGCCGGGTCGAGGCCGATGGTCGGTTCGTCGAGTAACAGGGCGTCCGGCTCATGCAAGAGCGCGCAGGCAAGCGAGAGGCGCTGTTTCTCTCCGCCGGAGAGGCGGTCGGCCCGCTGCTTGCCATGGGTCTCGAGGCGCATCAGCGCGAGGAGCTCACGCGTACGCTGCGCGATCCGCGTGCGTGACATGCCGTAGATCCGTCCGAAAAAGAGCAGGTTCTCGTTCACCGACAGGTCGCGGTAGACGGCGCGCTCTTGCGGCATGTAGCCGAACCGGTGCTCGACCATCCGCCGACCCTCGGGCATCGGGGCGCCGAGAAGCTGCGCTGCCCCTTCGGTCGGCTTGGTCAGACCGCTCATCATGCGGATCAGCGTCGTCTTGCCGGCGCCGCTCGGTCCAACCAGCCCGTAGATCTCTCCGGTCGAGATTGCCACAGAGAGGTCGTCGACGGCGCGGAGCGTGCCGAACGTCTTGGTCAGTGCATCAGCGCGGAAAACGGCCGCTGCGTCAGCCATCGCCGGCCTCCTCGGGGCGTTCGAACAGCGTCGGATCGAGTCCGCCGTTCACGGTGGTCTCCTCGTAGCGGATGACGCTCTTCAGTTCGTCGTTCTCGTCGTAGGTCTCCATCGTCTGCGCAAGGTAGGTCGAGTCCGCGATCTCTTCGACCTCGAGGACGTGAAGGTCGACGAGCAGGTTTCCCTCGACGTCGTACACGCGCCGGCGGCTCGGAACGAACGTCTCCGGATCGACCCACAGCTCGATCCGGCCGTACGTCGCGTCCTCCGTTGTTGGGATCCCGACGAGGTGGTAGCCCGCGTCGTCGTCCTCCAACAGGTCGAACGTGTAGTCGGCGAACTCGTCTTCCACGCCGCGAAGGAACTGCCGGAAGACGAGCCAGGGCTGCTCGGCCGTCGATAGCTCACCCAGATCTTCGTCGAACCACAGATCGGCGGCGGCGATGTAGATCCGCATGTCGTTGCCCGCGATCAGTGTCAGATTCCCAGCGAGGTAGTCGGGTTCCAAGTACTCCTGCCGCATCCGGTCCGGCTGTAGCAGGGAGAGTCGGAGACGCTGGGTCAGCTTGACGGCACCGTCTTCGTAGGTCTCCACAGTGATGGTGGCGTCCAGGTCTTCGATGCGGTGCGCGTTATCGCGAAGCTGGGCGATCACGTCTTCGCCGGACTCTATCGACTGCGACGCCGACGCGAAGCTCACGGCGACGAGCACGAGGAGAATCCATAGCACGTGCGTTCTGTGTGTGGTCATGACGACGTCTCCTTGGCTGCGACGTACGCTCTCCCCTTCTCGGTCAGCAGTCCGTCGTAGTAGATCGACTGCACGCTGCGCCCGAGATCGACCAACGGGATTCCCGTCTGCATGAAAGTCTTCGGGTTCAGGACGGCGCGAATGGTGCCGGTGAGGAGCAAGATCCAATGATCGGGATCAATCTCGGGTCGGAAGAAGCCGTCGTCTTGAGCCTCCTCCATCAACGTCTTGAATCGCTGAAGCCGCTGGAGGCGGATCGTGTCGATCTTCGCCCAAAGCTGTGGCGCGACGGTTTCGACCTGATTGACAATCTGATTCTGGATCTGGGGCATGAACTGGCTCATGAACTCGAGCGAAGCGAGGATGCGATCGATGGCGGAGCCCGGTCGCTCGAGGATGGCGTCCCACCGGGACAGGTTCTCTTCCATGAACGAGACGACGATGGTTTCGAGGAGCGCATCCTTGTTGGGAAAGAGGTTGTAGAGCGTCTTCTTGCTGACATGCGCCCGCCGCGCAACCTCGTTGGTCGTGATCGCGCGCAGGCCATCAGTAAGCAGGATCTCTCGCCCGACTGCCAGGATCTGATCTTGTGTCGGCACATTGACCTCCGGAAACCGATGGATACCCGATTGGTTTCGGCGGTATCCTCGTCGATCAGCCACCGGATGTCAAGAGAACGTCGAGATCTCCAAGGAAAGGGGCCTCCCATCGCGGAAGCGTCCCGCGAACGACGCGCGGGTCATGCGGGAGCCATGAGGTATTCAGGCTGGAGCGGCAAAGCCAAGGAGTCCTACTCCCCGAGCGACTTGCGCTCCAGTTCTTCCCAGCGGGCGAACAGCCCATCGAGTTCGGCCTGGGCTTGGCGATGGGCTTCGTAGGTATCGTGAAGGCGTTCATGGTCGGCAGCAACGTCAGGATCGTTCAGCTGGGCCTGGAGCGCGTCGACCGTCTGCTCGGCGGCCAGGATGCGCTCTTCCATCCCGGCGAACTCCTTCTTCTCGTGGAAGGTCAGGCCTTTGCGAGGGGCACCTGAGTCGGCATCGGCCTTGTTCTTTCGTGTTGACCTGCCCGCGTCGTCAGTCTCCTGTTTCTCCTGTGCGTCCGCGACCTCCAGCCACTGGGAGACGGACGCGTAGGTACCCCAGCGCCCGTCTCCGTGAAGTCCGATCAACTCGGTGCAGATCCGATCGAGTAGATGCCGATCATGGGTGATGACGACGACGGCGCCGGGGAAGTCGACGAGCGCCTGCTCGAGCACCTCGATTGACGCGATGTCGAGGTCGTTGGTCGGCTCGTCGAGCATCAGCACGTCGGCCGGCTCGCGCATCATCATCGCCATCAACGCGCGTGCCTGCTCCCCGCCGGAGAGCTCGCCGATCGGCATCTCGAGCTGGTCAGGCTGGAAGCCGAACCGCTTCGCCCAGGCGGCGACGTGCGTCGCCCGTCCGAGATAGGAGACGGTGTCTCCGCTCGGCGCCAGCGTCCGGCGCAACGTCTCTCGCTCATCGAGTTGGCTTCGCTGCTGATCGAACAGCGCGATCCGCAAATCGGTCGCATGCTTGACTCGCCCGACATCGGGCGTCAGAGTCCCGGCCAGGGTCTTGAGCAACGTCGTCTTGCCGCTGGCGTTGTTGCCGGCGATTCCGAGTCGCGTGCCGCGACGCACGTGTGCTTCGACTTCTCGAAACAATAGGCGTCCGCCGAGGCTCTTGGCGATGCCGTGGGCGGTGATCAGATCGTGCGTTCGCCGCCCGCTGGCACTGAAGTCGATGTCAAGGTCCGTCTCGCTGTCGTGGCGGCGCTTGGCCTCCGACAGCTCATCGATCTTTCGATGGGCCTCGGCAATTCGGTAGCCGGACTTGCTCGACCGAGCCTTGGGCCCTCGGCGCAGCCACTCGACCTCTCGCCGGACCTCGTTGGCGAGCGCTTGGCGGTGTGCATCCTGCATCTCGAGGAAGGCCTCGCGTTTCTCGAGGAAGTCGCTGTAGTGGCCGTTGACGCTGAAGAAGCCGTCGGGGTAGCGCGGGTTGATCTCGACGATGCGATTGGCGACGCGTTCGAGGAAGTAGCGGTCGTGGCTGGTCAGGATGAACGAGAGCCTGGATCGGGCGAGGAAGCGTTCGAGCCACTCGATGCCGGCGAGATCGAGATGGTTCGTCGGCTCGTCGAGCAGGAGCAGGTCGGGCTCCTGAACCAGAGCACACCCAATCGCCAGACGCTTGCGCCAGCCACCGGACAGCGTGTCGACCGAACGGTCGCCGGCCTCGAAGCCGAGGCGCCGGAGCATCTTACGGGCACGGACGGTGACCTCGTGCGTTTCGAGTTCGTGGGAGCGCAGGGCGTCGAGCAGCGAGCCTTCGACCGTCGGGTCGGACGGGAAGACGTCGATCTGCGGAAGATAGGCCAGGCGCGCGGTCGTCGAGCGCTCGACGGTCCCGGAATCCGGCTGCTCGGCTCCAGCGAGGATCTTCAGCAGCGTCGTCTTCCCACCGCCATTCGGGCCGATCAGCCCGACGCGCTCGTCCTCGTGAAACGTGATCGAGAGATTCTCGAACAGCGGGGCCGAGACGTGCGTCTTCGAGAGATCACGTGCCGCAAGCAAGGCCATCGTCTTCGCTCCTGTCGGGGCGGCCGGAGCTTCAAGAGAACCGACCGGCCGGATGATCCATGAGGATACGCGATCGGCCATGCATTCGGACCGTCTGGTTCGACGCAAGCCCGGAATCCAACCTACATCAACGTCGCTCCCGATGAACTTGCGTACTGGGCTTCGCGAAGGGCACAACCACTGATTCCGGGATGGACCGGCCGCATGACACGGAGTCCGTGCCCCCCTGAAGTTCTCCTTCCATGCTGAGAGCTGCCATGAGCCTGAAACACCAAGATTGGCGCCTCGACCCTAATCTCACCCGTCATCGGCAGATGCCACCTCGATGGGTGGGGAATGGCTTGTGAGGCTCCGCGGTGTGGTACTATGGTGATTCAAGAATTGAGGAGGAGGTGGTTCTCACGAAGACCTGGCAACGGCTAGGGCTTTTTCTGGTTCTGTCTGGGATAGGCATTTGTGTTCTCGGCCTCGGACAGATCTCCATCACGCTACCGGGAGGGCAACAAGGAGCATTCACCGGCAACGCAATCGACTTTGGAGACGTGGCGGTGGGGACGACAAAGACGGCGACCTACACGTTCACGATAAGCGCGACGAGCTCAACTGCAGGGACGGTCACATTCATCGGTTTCTCGGGCGGCTATTTCGAGAGACCGCCGTTTGCTCTGACCGACCTACCTTCACTTCCGACGACGATTGCTCCCGGAAGATCGATCACATTCCACGTAACGTTCTCCCCGACCGTGACGAGGACCTACTCGGATGGGTTCACAATCACTGTATCGGGTGGCTGGCCGGCGACGACCAAGACGCAAACCGTAACCCTCACCGGCCGAGGTGTCGCAGGGGACGGCTCGGGCACTGACACGTCCGGGCAGTACGATTTCACCCGGCTGCAGACGACCATCGATACAACGAGACAGGACATCGCGAGGCTGGAGGCAAAGCTCGACCGTCTCCCAGGACAACTACCTGGGGAAGACGTCGCCAAGCTCGAAGTCAAACTCGACGAGCTGTATTCGCAACTCACCGACTGGTATGTGACGCTGGAAGTCGACGTTGGCAAGATCTGGACCATGCTGGGTGGGTTTTCGCCGTTCGGGTCCGCACTTACGGGAATCCAATCCGCCGTCGACACGCTTGAGACGAAGCTTGACGGACTACAACCGACGCTCGATGACATCGAAATGGACCTGAGCATGCTCGTCGATGGCGTCCGAGACCTTGACTCGGGGAGCGCGCAGAACGCGGCCAACGCCATCACGGTGGAGGCGAAGCTCGACGCGCTAGATATGAAGCTTGGCGAGATCTCTGGGCGGCTCGACCGGTTGTCCGCCGACGCGCCGCAACAAGGCGACGGCGAACTCGAGACGAAGCTCGATGCGCAAGAAGTCAAACTGGACGATCTGCAATCCGCGCTCACGGCGATGCAGGCGCAGATTCGCGCCAACAGCACCGCCATCGCAGCGCTACAGGCGTCGAACACTCGCATCGAAGAGATGCTGAATCGACTGCTGGCCGGTTCCGGCACGGAGGCCGTAACGCCACCTCCCGACGCGTCGAAGATCACTGCGGTACTGGAGAAGATCGCTGACGGGAGTGCTGCCGATTACCGTATTACAGTCACCGGCAGCGCCGGATCAACTCTGCCCAAGCCGCCCGCGGCATTCTATGCCACGCTGGTCAACATCTACCTGGAGCCCGGCGGCCAGCCGTTTCCTAGGGGTGTTGGCCCCGACGGCTCGTTCTCGTCGATCCTGGCGAATCCTCGGTCCGTTGCCTCGATCGAAGTGACCCAGGTTGTCGACGGGCGGGAAAGCCCACCCGTAAGAATCGAGCTTTCTTCAGACGAGCAGGCCGAGGCACCCCCGCCGCCAGATGTGTCGAAGATCACGATGAATTGGACGATGGGTATGGGGGCCAACTGGGAGCCCAATTACACGCGACACGTCAAGGGCGGCGCAGGTGCTGTGAACGAGAGCGCCCTAGTTACACTCTATTGGTGTAGGCCTTTCGGCGGCGCCACGGACCTTCTTGTCGATACGATTAGCGCCCAGGTCGATGGCTCCTTCGATTTCAGTGCCATCTCGGATAGCCGTGCATTGGATTGTGTCGAAATAACGCAGACGGTGCAGGGAAGAGAAAGCACCCGAATAAGAATCGAGCTCTCATTGGATTGACTTGTGCGAACTCCACGACCGCCGGATGCGTCGAAGATCACGATGGTGTCGCGATCTGAGGAGGCCCGCGCCACGTACATGGGTGAAACGATCTCCACGATTGCTTGCGTTGTCACGGCAGTGACGGGAGAAGCCGAAGCCGTCGATCCGGAGGCAGTTGTCACCTGCTATTCAGATGAACTCAGTTCACCTCGCTCGGCGACCGCGACGGGCGATGCCGCGGGCGCGTTCCATCTCGAGCTGGGAACCGCGCTAATCTACCCTGGGAGTTTCGAGTTGACGCAGACGGCGAACGGGATGGAGAGCGAGCGGGTAGTGGTGTGAAACTACCAACTTCTAGGAGTTTTCCCAGCGCCAGATGCGTCGAGAATCGAACTGACAACTGGGTGTGGTCCTTTCTTTACAGGGCAAATGAGTGGAGGGTTTCCAGAGGTGAAGCTGCGTTGTCACGCGCGGGTCCGCGGGGCCGGGGCCGTGTTCCCAGAATCGCTCGTTACCATCTATTGGCCCACCGCCGCGCCGCCGAGCACCACAGTTGCCGACGCAGCTGGCTGGTTCGACCTCTCCCTTGAAATCGGCGAGTGGAGTGAGACGAGTGAAGCCTCAACCATCACATTCGTCGAGGTCACCCAAACGGTGGGGCAGGAGGAGGGCGAGCGAGTGAGAATCCCAGTGTCCGTGTCGGAAGGAGGGTAGGCGCGCCAAGAGTTCCTGGCTGGCGCATCCCTGTCAAGGTGGTGCTCGGTGTCGTCGTGAAAGCCGGGACGGGAGGTTCGCGATCGCCGCGGAGGCCGAGCGCCCCTCATCAAGGCTCCAGGCGTCGGGCGCGGGGCCTCTTCACCACGTTGATCTCCGGCTTCACTGCCGAAACCGCAGACAGCCTCCGAACTCATTAGGGAGATCGCTGAGCCGTTTGCCTCACGGCTGGAGCATCCCCTCCAGGAACTTGAGGTAGTCGGAGTCGGTCGTCAGAACGATGCGCGTGCCATCGACGAGCGCGGTCCTGTAGGACTCGAGCGTGCGCCAGAATCGGTAGAAGTCCGGATCCTGGTTGTAGGCGTTGGCGTAGACTTCGAGGGCCTCCGCGTCGCCTTCACCGCGCACCTTCTCGGCGTCCTTTCTTGCGTCGGCAAGGAGAATCTCGACGTCCTTGTCCGCGGTCGAACGAATCTGTCTCGACTGCTCGTCGCCTTCGGCACGAAGCTGCGCGGCAATTCGCTCGCGCTCCGACCGCATGCGGGAGAAGACGGCCTGCTCGATCTCCGTCGGGAGATCGGCGCGCTTGATCCGCACGTCGATCAGAACGATGCCGAACTCGGCGAGCTTCGCGCGACTCAGTTCGGTCACCTGCTGCAGGTACACGAGCCGCTCCTTGGAGACGATCTCATCGAGCGTGTTCTTGGCAAGGATGTTCCGCAGGTCGGAGTAGACGATGTCATCGATCCGGCTCTGTGCGTTGCTCAGTCGACCGCCGGTCGATTCGATGAACGCCTGCGGGTCGCCAACGCGCCAGATGGCGTAGTTGTCGATCACTAACCGCTTCTGATCCGACGTGAGCACGTTCCGAGGTTGGATGTCGTAGTTGAGGACCCGGTCCTCGAGGAACGTCACTCGCTGAACGATCGGAACCTTGAAGTACAGGCCGGGCTCCTCCACGATGCGCACGATCTCTCCAAAGCGCAAGACCGCAGCCTTTCGGGTTTCGTCGACGGTGAATGTGAATAGATTGAAGACGATCAAGGCGGCCACGACGACGATGACGAACGTCACGAGGGACTTCATAGGCCACCACCTCCCGAGCCGTCCAGATTGAGCAGCTTGAGGACACCTGCGGTGTCCTGCGAGAGGATCGTCTTGTCCATGCCCGGTAGGATTTCCTCCATCGCCTCGATGTAGAGGCGCGTTCGCGTCACTTCTTTGCCCAGCTCGTATTTGGCGAGGACCTCGACGAAGCGCGCGACGTCACCCTCGGCGCCCTTGATCCGCGTCTGCTTGTAGCCCTCCGCCTGGTTGCCGATCTCCTGCGCCTGTCCGCGAGCCCGCGGCAGGATGTCGAGCGCGTACTCGTCGGCCTGGTTGATCAGTTTCTCCTTGTCCTGGCGGGCGCTGTTGACGTCATCGAACGCGGAGATAACCTCGCGCGGTGGCTTGACGTCCTGTAGCTGTACGTTATCGATCGCGATCCCGGCGCCGTACGTGTCGAGGAGCGCCTGTAGGGACGTCATCGTGTCCATCCCGATCGTGTCACGCAGCTCGGTCAGGGTCTCGTCAAGCGTCCGCGTCGCGACCTGCTCGCGAAGCGTCGCCTCGGCCGCTTGTTTGACGATCATCCGAGGGTCGATGAGGTTGAAGGCGAACAGGTCCGCATCCTTCACGCGGTACTGCACGACCATCTCCACGTGCGTGATGTTGCCGTCGCCGGTCAGCATCAGCGCTTCGATCTCGACGGTCTGATAGCGAGCATTCGGAGGTGCGGAGATGGTGCGGAAGCCGATCTCCTCCGTTCGCACCTCAAGCACGTTGACGGATACGACGCTCTCGATCGGCCCCGGCAGGTGGTAGTGCAGGCCCGGATCGACGGTCGCGACGTAGCGGCCAAAGCGCTTGACCAGTCCGACCTCCGAAGGGCCGATCGTGTAAATCCCGGTGGCCAGGTAGATCGCGATGATGATCGCGATGACGATCCACCCGATTGAGCCAGGAGCGACCCTCATCCAGCCGGGCCTCGGCGTTCGTGCCTCTTCTCCGTCCTTCGGTGGTTTGGGTTCCAAGAGACGCTCAATGAAATCGGACATCATCCCCTCCTCAACCTGTACACCGTAGTGGACGGCTCGCTCATGCGCAAGGAGCGCGCAATGGTCAGCGAAGCCGCAAGGACAGCGCACCAGCTGCCAATGTCAGGCGGCGTTGCGTGGCCCAGCCGGGCACCTACTCCGTGAAGCGGGCGTACAACCCGCGGACGTTCGCCTCGAACCGGCCGGTCTCGACCGCCTGCCAGACAGCGAACGGCTCAGGCAGCTGAATGCTGAGCGCCTGCTCCACGTCATCGCCGCGCGCGATGGCGGCACGGAGGAGGTCGGTCAGCGTCTCGATGTACCGGCGAAGCATCGCGAGGTCTCTCTTGCCCCCGACCGGGCCGTGGCCGGGCACGAACACCTCGTGCTCCGAAGCCTCCATTCGCTTCAGCCACTCGATCCACGCCGCCGGATCGCCGTGGTACATGAACGGCTGGGTGCCGAAGAAGCACAGGTCGCCGCAAATCACGATTCCGTCTTCGGGCAACTCGATGTAGAGATCCGACGGCGTGTGCCCGCCCTCTTCGATGTGGACGTGGGCGGATCGATCGGCGCCATGGAGGGTCAGCTGGCGATCGATGATGAGTTCGGGAATCCGGCAAGTGAGCGTCGGAAGCTCGCTGAGGATCGCGCGGTCTCGGCGAAGACGGTTCTCGAGGGACTCCCGCATCTCGGGCGTCTGATCCTCGGCAAGCTTGGCTTCTGTATTGCTGATCTGCTCTTCGAGTTCGGACGTGTCATCCTTCCACGCCTCGTACTCGTCCGCATCTTCGATCAGGGCCTTTCGAACGAAATCGGAAGCGCAGAAGACGGCCTCCGGAAACGCCGAAGCGCCGCCCCAATGGTCTTGATGGAAGTGTGTCAGGAACAGGAGACTCGGAGCACGACCGGTGAGCGACTTGGCGGCCTCACGCAGCGCGTGGGCCGGCGCCGGCATCATGAAGCTGTCGATCACGATCGTGCGACCGCCGACGTCGACGATCGCCGCGTTGCTGTACGCCGTTGTGTCGAGCCGACCGATCGCCGCATGCACGCCCTCAGCGAGCGTCTCCATCCGAAAGAACGCGCTATCCATCTCGATTCCTTTCGCGTTTGACATGGCACCGTCGCAAGCGGCGCCAAGGATTGACGCAAAGGATACCCCGCTCGAAGCCGGAGATACGGTGTGTGTGCCCCGCGCTCCCCCGTCCTCAACCCACGGATTCGGTACGAGTAGTGGGTCCTTTTCGCCTCGAAAGCATCATGAACACCTGCTCGCAGCTCGAGAACAAGGCCTGCCCTAACCCTCTTGTTAATCACGATTCATGCTTCTCCGAATTCGTGGGTACACATGATCTTGACTTCATGCCAGTCAGAGTACGAATATTGCCAAATGGCAGATAATGTCTTGTTCCTTGGTGCTGGATTCTCTCATGCTGCGGGCGTCCCTCTCATGGGCCAGTTTGTCGAACGTATGTGGGAGTTTGCAGCGAAAGAAGCTACTGCGGGCGTCAAGCTGTCAGACGCCGATGCAGAGATCTTCCGCAATGCGATGAACGTCTTCGCAGAGCTGGACACGTTCCACGGACGAGCCGAATTCGATGATCGAAACATCGAGGACGTGCTTTCGATACTGTCATTCAATGCGCTATCAGGCGAGCCGGGCAGCACAAGGAACCTTGGAGAGGTCAACCGGGCAATTGGGCGGACCATCGAGCTCACTTGTGAAGTCAAGCACCCTGGACTGCCACCCGATGAGGTGTATACCGTTGTTGAGGATGGTCCCCGCGGGTATGGAACGATGTGGCAGAGGCTTTTCGAACGACTTTCGGATGGTGAGGAGCTGCCAATCATCATCACCACGAACTACGATCTCGTTCTCGAGCGCTCTCTGTTCCAGACACTCATCAGCACTCACTTCGATGGACAGGCGAATACCCTCCCGTTTGACCAGATCACGCTGCGCTATCACAGTCGGAATGTGGACGCTCTTCGCTATGATGTGGATTACCACCAATTCAGGAAGTGGACGAATGAGATGCCGGCGCCTGTGAGGGGTACCGTCCTGAAGGCATCCCAGACAGTGAGTGATCAGAATCTCGACATCACGGTCCTTAAGCTACATGGCTCGCTGAACTTCCCCCTCAGGAAGCCTGAGCTACCGTACGACAGCTCGTCACTGAACCCGGTGGCAGCTGTTGACGATCCGAGCATATTGCCCCCAATCTTTAACAAAGGACCCGGAAGAAATGCTGAGCCAGTCTGGAGACAGGCACTCAAGGCTCTCCGGGAGGCGAAGCGTCTGACGTTTGTGGGATACAGCCTGCCCCGGACGGACATATACATGCAGTACTTCATCAAGGCGGCGCTAGGACCGAATCGAGACTTGGATCGGATCGCATTCCTTGATCCGGTCCTCTATGAGGGATCTGAGCGGACACAGGACATGGAGAACAGGTATCGCGCGTGCTTCTCCCCGCAGATCCAGAAGCGGCTTTCCTTCCGGCCCGGCACGCCAGGTGAGTACGCGGATGAAGGCAAGCTATCCCACCTTCTGCAGCTCCTGAAGTACAAGCCAGACAGCCTCTTGTTCTGAAGGGGCAGTTTCGAGCACTTGGGTCGCGTCCTGCATTGCCACATTCTCAGTGCTAGGAGCGCAGAAGGTCGCGGATCCCTGAGGCATAGGCTTCTCGGAAGCGGGTCGAGACTCCGGGTGAATGAAGCGATCGCGACGATTCTCTCTTCCTGTATACTCGCTCTCGCGGAGGTCGATCGGCGATGAAGATCTACCAAGCGATCGTAGAGCGATGTCCCGACACGCGCTTGTATGTCGGCTACGTCCCCGGCTTCCCGGGCGCTCACTCTCAAGGAGAGACGCTCGAGGAACTGAACGTCAATCTTCGCGAGGTCATCGCGATGCTCCTGGAGGATGGGGAACCGCGACTTGAGGCCGAGTTCGTCGGGATACAGAACGTCGTCATCACCTGATCGTGGCCAAGTTGCCTGTCCTCAAACCTCAAGAAGTCGTCACGATCCTGAACAAGCTGGGCTTCACGGAGTCGCGCCAGCGCGGATTCCATAGGCAATTTCGCCACCCGGATGGGAGAAGGACCACAGTCCCGATTCACCAAGGACGAGACATCTCTCCGATCTTGCTTCGCCGGGTCGCCAAGGATGTCGACCTCACCGTGGAAGAACTCCTGGGAGTGCAGTAGATCGAGAACAACGAATCCCACCCGGCCGGATCGATCGATTCGGCCGGGTGGGGTCGCGGACTACTTCGCCTGCATCAGGAATATCACCGCTCCGAGGGCGGCGAGGACACCGAGGGCGATCAGGATCCATGTCGTGCTTTCCACGATTCACCTCCTTCGTGCGGTTGATCCTTCGTCCGGAAGGTCGTCGAACAGCGCCTTCATCTGGCGGCGGTACGCATCGAAGGCGGTTCGCCCCTCCGGGGTCAGCTTGACCATCGTGTGCGGCTTTCTCTCGACGAACTCCTTCGTGATCTCGACGTAGCCGGCGACTTCTAGCTTGGAGAGGTGCGACGACAGGTTTCCCCACGTTAGGCCGGTGTTCTGCATCAGGAAGACGTAGTCCGCGCTCTCGACAACGTAGAGATGGGCCGTGATCAGCAAACGGGCCGGCTCGTGGATGGCACGATCGATCTGGATCTCGTCGCCGTCCGCTCCGCGCTGCCTAGCCATGGTCCTCTTCGATCGCCTCCAGCGGCAGCCGCGGATAGCGCCTCACGAAGCGAACGAACAGCCCTGCGCCAATGAGCGTGGTCAGTCCGCCGACGGCGATGAGGGCGTGCCCGAGGTTGTATCCGGCCGACAGATCGGATCCGAGGAGCGTGAGAAACACCAGGGCGCCGTACACATGAAGCCGCGGGAAATCGGCCGCCCAGGCGCCGGCGACGAGCGCACCGCCCCAGATCAGGCCGATGACGATGAGGAAGTGCGAACGGACCCAGCCGACCCACTCCGGGGCGGCGCCTCGCGTCGACCAGGCAGTGAAGAGGAACATCCCGCCTCCGGCGAGCGCTAGGACGAACAGGACGAGCTGAATTCTCGCTGTGCTTCGCTGCCGGCGTTTCTTGAACGTCACGAAGGAATCCGGGGTCACATCTTTCATTGCGACACTCCCCACGGCAGGGGCTGGAGTAGGTCCCGGAGACACCCGCTTCTACGAAACGCTAGGGCTCGCGGTGAGCGAGACGACTGTCATGGCTTCGGTTCCGACTGAGCCAGATCGCCAGAGATGCCGGCCTCATCGCGGACGAGCTGCTGCACGAGAGCATACTGGGGTCAAACCTTGATTCTTAGGGTCTCCGTGGCCTAGGGAGTTGACGTACGTGCTTCGGCAATGCGAGTGCTGCCGCTACTTGAACGCGACTGCTCGCACTGTCCCATCTGGAGCACACGCAGCAGACGGAATCGAACCAGGCGGGAAACACGCATACCCGCAGCCGCTTTCCCACTTGTCACAGACGGGGCACCAGATCCAGGGCGGGATCCAACACCACTGCCAAACTATTTTCGTGCAGTAGTGCCAACAACATCTCATGTAGCACCACGTATTGTCAGGTCCGCAATGCCGGATGTAGACCCAGCAACTGTGCGGACCAGCATTACACAACCCGGCCATTGCCGGGGCCGGTTCCGTGGAGTCGAGGAGCTGCGTGTCTTCCGCGGCCTGCGGTTCTCCACAACTTCCGCAAGTCGATTCGGCGAACCCGAGCCAGCTCATTCCCAGCAGGATTGTCACAAGAAGAAACGCCAACTTTCGCACCATTGATGCTCCTTTCCTCTCGTATTTGACTGCTCTCCGCAGCTTCTCGCCATACTCGCGAGTTTTGCCCCTAAATGGATTCGAAGTGTGATCTCGCCTCCATGAACCACCTCCCGCCACAGCGAACTTCAAGCTCCTTGCGCAGCGATGACGAGTGTGTCCCGTGTTCCTCACCTCGGTATCACTTGCCACTCGATTCCAGCTCCTCAAGCAGAGTCTGGACTCGCTGAGCTGCCGGCGGGTCGATCCTCTGCGTTGACTGAAGAGCCGATGCGAGCCGGCTCTCCATCTCTTCGGGCGAGAGCACTCCCCAGGACACGAGAGTTATCGTGTAGCTGAGCGTGATCCGATCTTCTGTCTCTTCTTGGCCATCAGCGCGCGCCCACCAGCCCACCTGTGGAACCCACCACGCCGTCCCGGAATGTCGCTCTCCAAACCTTTCCCACTGGTACTGAATGGGAATCGCGTTCGAGAAAGTACCAGCCGATGCAGTCACCTCGGCTCGCTCTTCTTCAGTGAGTGTGACAGTCTCCCACGTCGAGCCCGTCTCGTGAGCATCCACCAACCAATCCGGCAGCGGTTCGTCGAAAGACGGTGGATGAACGGTGACCGGCAAGGCTCTGCTGACTCGCATCGGAAGGCCTGGCACTGGTACAGTCAATGGAAACGCAGCTGCGGTTCTGGTCAGCCCAGTTTCGGAAGCTGAAGTTTCCGCTCTGGGAAGGAAATCGACGACGATCGGCCACCTCTGATAAAGAACTCGCGGCCCAATGTGCATGGCGACATCTATGACCTCGCTGCCATCATGGGCTTCCGATATTGCGGCCAGAGTCCAGATCTCGATCCCCTGACAGACGCTTCCTCCGAGTACGATGAACGTGAGAGAACCACGAACATCGCTCCATCCTCCTGAAGTTGGAGAAAACACCCTTGTCGTCTCGTATGTCCAGTACGTGCCGGTTTCCCAGTCTGCGATGGACTGAATCGCAGGCGCCTCCTCCGCCCAGCCCGCCGCTCCAAGCAGCATCACAAAGAGCAGGGCGATCGCAGCGCGCATTGTTCTCACCCCCCTTGCTTCGGCCTTCCGGCAACCTGATGATGCTCATCCCCACTAGTGCCACCCGACCGGCGCTTTCAGACGTATACCGACCATAACAGATACGGCACGATAAAACAACAGCGCCTGATATATGGATTCTCCTTGGAATATTCGGGTTTGGCCTTGCGCGTGCTTGGGGTCCGTGCTTGGGGTCTGGTCTTGCATTGCCACATCCCCACGGCAGGGCCTGGAGTAGGTCCGGGAGACACCCGCTTCTACGAAACGCTAGGGCTCGCGGTGAGCGAGACGACTGTCATGGCTTCGGTTCCGATGTGCTGATGACCACGGAGGTCGAGCGGTGATGAAGACCTACCAAGCGATCGTCGAGAGATGTTCCGATACTCGTTTGTATGTCGGTTACGTCCCCGGCTTTCCGGGTGCTCACTCTCAAGGAGAGACGGTGGATGAACTCAACGTCAACCTCCGTGAGCTCATCGCGATTCTGCTGGAGGACGGAGAGCCGCAGATCGAGGCTGAGTTTGTCGGCATACAGAATGTAGTCATCTCCTGATCGTATCCAAGCCACCCGTTCTCAGCCCCCGAGAGGTTGTCGCCATCCTGAACAAGCGGGCTTTACGGAGTCTCGCCAGCGCGGATCCCATAGGCAGTTCCGCCATCCAGACGGGAGAAGGACGACGGTACCGATTCACCAAGGGAGAGACATCTCGCCGATCCTGCTGCGCCGGATCGCCAGAGATGTCGGCTTCATCGTGGAAGAGCTGCTGCACGCGCAGTAGATCGAGAACAACGAATCCCACCCGGTCAGATCGATCGATTCGACCGGGTGGGGTCGCGGACTACTTCGCCTGCATCAGGAATATCACCGCTCCGATGGCGGCGAGAACACCGAGGGCGATCAGGATCCAGGGCGTGCTCTCCACGATTCACCTCCTTCGTGCGGTTGATCCTTCGTCCGGAAGGTCGTCGAACAGCGCCTTCATCTGACGGCGGTACGCATCGAACGCTGTCCGGCCTTCGGGTGTGAGTTTGACCATCGTGTGCGGCTTCCGCTCGACGAACTCCTTGATGATCTCGACGTAGCCGGCGGCCTCGAGCTTGCTCAGGTGGGAGGACAGGTTCCCCCAGGTCAGACCGGTGTTCCGCATAAGGAAGACGTAGTCGGCGCTCTCGACGACGTAGAGGTGGGCGGTGATCAGCAGGCGCGCCGGCTCGTGGATCACGCGGTCAATCTGAATCGCATCCTTGTCGTTTGAGCGATTCCCAATTCGGGACGGGAGTGTCGGTCGCGTGGTTGAATGCGGCGGGGATTGAGTGACGCAGATTCGGCGTGCTTGGAAGACGTAAGAAAAAGGGGCGACGACACCCGGAGACTTGTCGCCGCCCCTGCCCTACCGAAAGCTACAGGAGGTCATGCCGCTGGAAGTGCTACTTGTCCTTTCCTTTCGCTCTTCCGTTGTTCCCCTGCTTGCCGTGCGTGTTTTCTTCCTCTTCTGGCTCTTCGTTCTGGCCGGTGTTCTGATTCTGCTCCTCATCTTGGTGCTTGAACTCCCCTTGATCGGTCACGGCATTGGCCGCCTGTCCCCAGGATTGGTCCTCCTGCGTGGCGGCCTCGAGGGCCACTAGGATCTCGAGGATCTCGTCCGGGGTCGCGCCGCCCCGGAGCGTGTCCTTGGTGACGCGAATGATGATCCCAGGCGGAAGGCTGCTCTCGACCAACTCCCCGACGCGGAACAGCGCATCGGCCTCCACCCCGGACTTGTCGAGTGCGTTGAGGATGCCCGGCGGTGCCACTTCTTCGGTGTAAGCCGTGGCCAGCGCCGTCAGCGGGTCGATGGACGGATCGGCAAGGTACTCGCTGAGCACGGAAGCAATCGCCGCCACGCGGAGATCCAGCGCCTCGGGCTCGGTGAGGCGTTCCCAATCCACCAGTGCCAGCAGCTCGGCCGCTAGCTGGACCACGGCATCCGGTTCGAGTAGATCGGCATCGAGGACGGTTTCGAACGCGGAGACGAGAGTCTCCGTCTGTTCGGCGGTCGCCGTCACGTTCCCTTCGACGAACTCGACAATCTCCTCGAGCGGGGTGGACGGTGTCTGAACCTCGACAATCGGGTCGATCTCAATGAGAGGCACATCAACGTCCTGGGCAACCGAGACAAAGCTGACCGCAAGACTGGCTACTGCGAGAAGCGCAATGATTCCGACTGACTTCGGTAGTCCGGCCATCTTGGGTCCTCCCGTAGATCCGTGACTTTGCGTCCCCGGCTTTCGCGCGAGTTTGCCGTTTCGTTCAGGTTTGAGGACGATTATGCCACGATCTGCTGACTGAAAGCCATTTCGAGGGTGTCGGGCGAGTGAACGGTTCGTCCGGGGACTTCGACACACAAGTACAGACGATCCGCAAATAGAGAAGGAGGACTCATCGTGACCGACCCGCAGCACTTTTACGAGCGTTCCCAGGCTTGGATCAACCGGTTGATGGAGCTGAATCCGGGCGCGGCGACGCAGCTCGGCGACCATCGCTTCGACGGCCAGTTGGGCGACTTCACTCTGGCGGCCCAGGACGACCAGAACGAAGAGATCAAGGGGATGGCGGCCGAACTCGCCGAGATGAAGACCGACGATTGGCCGAACGACGCCCGCGTCGATCACACGCTGATGACGCAGATCATCAAGAGCTTCGTCCGCGGCCACGAGCGGCTTCGGGGGCACATCCGCAATCCCGGTCAGTACATCGACGCGACGACCGGAAGCGTGATGGTCTTGATCATCAAGGAGTTCGCGCCTCTCCCAGAGCGGCTGAAGTCCGCGCTTGAACGAACGCGGCAGGTCCCCAGGGTTCTGGAGGAAGCGAAGAAGGTTCTCGTTCCGAACGAGGTTCCGCGCGTCTGGGCGGAGACGGCGATCGAGCAGGGGCAGATGGCACCGATGCTGTTCACCATGCTCCTTCCGAGCCTCGCCCAAGGCGCTGCCCCAGACTTGGCCGAAGAGATCACCGAGGCCGGCGCGGAGGCCGGGAAGGCAGTCGAGGACTACATTGCGTTCGTTCGCGACGAGGTGCTTCCGAAGGCTCAAGCCGACTTCGCGGTCGGGAGAGAGCTGTTCGACGAGATCCTTCGCGAGGATCACATGGTTGACTACGACGCCGACGAGCTGATCGAGACCGGTTGGCAGCAGTTCGAGCTGACCAAACAGCAGATGGAGGCGGTCGCGAAGGAGATCGATCCGTCGAAGTCGGTCGAGGAGATCCTCGAAGAGGCGAAGGCCGACCATCCGACGGCCGAGGGGCTTCTTCAGGCCTACGAGGGCGCGATGAACGGAGCGAAACAGTTCGTGATCGACAACGACATCGTCACGATTCCCGAGGGGGAGTCCCTCAAGATCATCGAGACGCCCGTCTACCTGCGGCCGATTATCCCCTACGCGGCCTACATGCAGCCCGGGATCTTCGACGAGAAGCAAGAAGGGATCTTCGTTGTGACCCCGGTCGACCCGAACGCGTCGGAGGAAGAGAAGGAGGCCAAGCTCAAGGGGCACTTCAACGTGAAGCTTCCGGTCGTGGCACTACACGAGGCGTATCCGGGACACCACCTCCAGCTCGTCTGGGCGAACCGGACCGACACCTTGCCTCGCAAGATGGGATCGTTCTTGGCGACGCTCTTCATCGAAGGGTGGGCCTTCTACTGCGAGGAACTGATGGAACAGCTCGGCTGGATCGCGAAGCCGATTCAGCGGCTCGGCCGCCTTCACGACCAGCTGTGGCGTGCAGCGCGGATCATCCTCGACGTGTCGCTGCATACGCGAGGGATGACGGTGCAGGAGGCGATCGACTTCATGGTCGAGAAGGTCCAGCTCGAGCCGGGGAACGCCACCGCCGAGGTCAGGCGCTACACGCAGACGCCGGCACAGCCCCAGTCGTATCTGATGGGTAAGCTGCAAATCCTCGACCTCGTCGAGGACCTTAAGAGGGCGCATCCGGACGCGAGTCTGCGCGAAGTGCATGACACGATGCTCAGGGCCGGATCGCTGCCGCCGCGGTTGATGCGCCAAGCGCTCGAGCTCTAGATTCCATCGCGGGGCGGACGACCCACGTCCGCCTCGCGTCTTCCGGCCGCGTTCAATCTCGGTCCCTCATCTTCCAGTGTGTTGCCTGTATCCTTGTGACGCGCATGGTCAATGAGAGGGCTGAGACAGACGAGTCTGAGGAACTTCGTTGGATCGCTGCGTGCGGCCTCGATTGCGAAGCCTGTTCGATTCGGCGACTTCCGTTCGACGAGCAGGCGGCGAAGACCTGCGTTGACTGGTACCGCGAGATGGGCTGGCTCGAACCGACGGAAGGCGCGTCAAGGGCGATCGAGAGGGGCCTGTACTGCAATGGCTGCAAGGGAGATCGCACGGTCCACTGGGGCGTCGATGCCGGCGGAACGGTTTCGTGCTGGATCCTAGCTTGCTGCGTCGACGAGAAGGGGCTGGAATACTGCTCTGACTGTGACGAGTTCCCTTGCGCCCGCCTCGTCGACTGGTCGAAGGAGAACGACGGGTATTCGGACGCCTTCCGGCGGCTCACCGTGATGCACGAAGGAACGGAATGATCATGCCGCCCCAGAAGCGGACCGATGGCTCCGACGAAACGGACCCCATTCTCGAACGGTAGGTGAACGGTGAAGAACGGAGGCAAGATGCGAGTCGCCATTGTGGTCATGGCCCTGTGCGTGTGCTTCTCGATATCGGTGTGGGCGGACGATCATGGGGATTCCCCACTGGCGGCGACGCCGATCGAAGTCGGCGGCGATCTTCTCTCCGCCTGTCTGGAGGTTGGCGGAGACATGGACTACTTCTTTTTCTCCGCGACGGCTGGACGCACGTATCAGCTCCTCACCAGCCACCTCGATGCCGGCGCGGACACGGTCCTCTACCTGCTCGACACGGACGGAGGCACGATTCTCCGTGTCGATGATGATGGCGGGACCGACGGTGGATCTCGGATCGAGTGGGCGGCGCCGGAGACCGGGACGTACTTCGTCATGGTCCGTCACGCGCGGGCGACGTCCGGCACAGGTTGTTACGCCCTCTCCGCCGCGACGCGGCAGGTCGACGACCACGGGAACGATTCTCTGACCGCGACGCCGGTCTCGGTTGGCGGAAGCGTCTCCGGTTTCCATGAGACCGCGGACGACGTCGACGTCTTCCTCTTCACGGCCGCCGGCGGCTACTCCTACGCCATCGAACTGGAGAAGACGTCGGGAGACGGGTCGACGCGGCTCGACCTTCTCGCCGGCGACTCGGCCGACGTCCTCACGACGGCGATTGCCAACGGCGGCACGGCACGTGTCACCTGGTCGACTCCGATGACCGGCGCTCAGTTCTTGGCGGTGCGCGCCGAAGACGGAACCGGAGGCTACCGGCTCTCTGTAGAGCAGGCCGGCTACAGCGACGACTTCGCGAACAGCGCCGCAAAGGCCGACGACTTGACAGCCCTCGGTCTATCGGCGAAGGGTCAGCTGGAAGTTCCCGAGGACAGCGATTGGTTTCGCTTCCGGGCTCGCGAAGCCGGTGCCTATCGATTCATCCTCGACGCCGAAGGACCGATCAGGATTCAACTCGTCGGTCTCGACGGCGAGACCGTCCTGGAGGAGACCTCGACAATCGCCGGTGACGGGCTTGGCCTCGACTGGACCGCACCGAGCGACGGGGTCTTCTTTCTCGCGCTCTCCTCGGGTGCCGGAGGCGTGTCGTACATGCTTCGGCTCGAAGCGACGCTGCAACTAGAAGCTCTCGGCCAGTTCAAGCCTCGGGGATACTCGCTCGACGTCGCGTCCGACGGAGACTTCGCCTACCTGATCGTGGGGGCGCAGGGGCTTCTCGTCATCGACGTTTCCGATCCGAAGGCACCCATCGAGGTCGGCTCACACTCGACCCGCGGCTACGCGCGGGCGATCGCCTTCGACGGAGATTTCGCTTTTGTCGCTAACCGAAGCGACGGACTGACGATTCTCGATGTCTCCGATCTGATGCGCCCGGTCGAGGTCGGCAACCTCGATACGCTCGGCTCGGCGTGGGACGTGGCCATCGCCGATGATCTCGCCTTCGTCGCCGATTCGCAGGGTGGCTTACAGATAGTCGATGTGTCTCATCCCGGGAGCCCGTCGCTCGTGGGAGCGCACGGCACCACTGCGTTTGCGAAGTCCGTCTGGGTCGGCGCGGGGGTCGCGTACGTCGCCATGGGAGACGCCGGCCTCGAACTCATTGACGTCACCGAGCCCTCCGACCCGTCGCGGTTGAGCGTGATCAAGACGTTCGGTGAAGCGAACAGCGTGGTCGTCGCAGACGGGACGGCGTTTGTCGCCGCCGGATACGGCGGCGTCCGCATCCTCGACGTTCACGATGCGGCGGCACCTGTCGAGATCGGGTTCATCCCGACGGCCGGAGAGGCGATGGGCCTGGCCCTTGTCGGCGGTGCGCTCTACGTCGCCGAGGCGACTGCCGGCCTGTCCGTCTACTCCGTGACGGATCCGACGACCCCTCAGCGCATCGCGCAGTTTGACACCCCTGGAGAGGCGACAAGTGTGACCGTTCACGGGGCACGTGCGTATGTCGCCGACCGAGAAGAGGGCCTCCAGATCATCGGACTCCTTCAATAGGGCGGCAGTCAGGAAGTGGAGGGCAGACCTTCAAGAAGGCCTGCCCTCCTTCGCGTTTAGGAGGACGTCTGTTCTAGCGAGGCTGCGAGAGCTCCAGAGGAACGTTCTCCGAGGTATCGGTCCCGTTCCCGCTGAACGTGTTCTCGTAGCCGGCGATCAGTGCGTCCGATCCGACGAAGATGCCGAATCCCGCATTGTCGATGAATGCGTTCTGCCGGACGGTTCCGATCGATGCCTCGACGTGCAGTCCGTCGCTCGTGTGTGAGGAGATGGTCGAACCGACGAGGGAGATCACCGACAGGTTCGTGAGCGAGATCCCGTGGCCGGCATTCCCGTCGATCGTAGACTGACGGATGGACGCCGACGATGTGTCGATCGCGAGGCCATCCCCCGCGTTCCCGCCGATCGTCGTCTCCACGATCAGAAGGGCCGAGCGTTCCGCCGCGGCCACTCCGACGCCTAGGTTGTCGCTGATCGACGTCTCGTCGAGGAGTGCGGCGACCGACCGCGTCAGCGAGAGACCACCGCTCGTGTTCTCGGTGATGAGCGAGCCAAGCGTCATCAGCGCCGTTTGATGGATTGCCTCGATCCCCCAACCTTGGTTGGCACGGATCGTGCTGTTCGTCACCGAGGCAGGCGAGTTATCGAGGAGGACGGCGGTTGACGGATGCTCGGAGATCTCGGCGCCGAGGAGCGTGACCGTCGCGTTCAGCGTGTTCACCGCGATATCACCGTTTGCACGCAGGACGGCCCCATCAGAGACGACGGCCGAGCTGTTCTCGAGATCGAGGGCGTAGCTCGTGTTCCCGCTGATCGTGCTCGCGGCAACCGTAATCTGGGAGTCGAGTGCCGAGATCCCGACGCCCCGATTGTCCGTCAACAGGCTCTCGACGAACTCGAGGGAGGATCGATCGAGCCGGATCGCATCCGTCGGGTGATCGGTGACGATCGTGTCATCGAACGCGATCGTCGACAGCACCGCCTCTACGCCGTGCCCATCATTGCTCTCGATCCGAGAGCTCGAGACCTCGGCGCGGGCGTCGTCGAGGACGATCGCGCTCGCACCGTGACTCGTGATCGTCGTCCCGGAGATGCTGAGCGTTGCCCGCGCCGCGGTGACCGCATGCGAGCTGTTGTCGAAGACCTCGCAATCCTGCAGGCTGACCGAACTCCCATCGAGGACGAAGGCATCGTCCGGGTGGCCGCTGACGGTGCTCCCAACGAGGGTCACGCGAGCGCGTTCGCTCGCTGTGACGGCGGAAGTTCCGTTATCGGTCAGCAGGCAGGTCGCCGCCGTCACCGAACTCGACCGCGCGTCGAGAGCGGCGGCCCCGTTCTCGGAGAGCGTGCATCCCTGAATCGTGATCTTGGAGTTCGCGGCATCGATGCCGTCCCGGCCGTTCGACGAGATCGACGAGTCGATCAATTTCGCGGTGCTGTCCGTGAGCCGGAGGCCGTCCGTCGCGTGATCGAAGATCCGGCTGGAATCAGAGAGATTGACGATCGCCTCGGAGCCAACGATGCCGACGTCCCCGTTCCCGGAGATGTCGGTCGCGATCGCATTGACCGCGCCGCTGTCGAGCGAGACGCCGCCGCTCCGATTGTCGGTCACCGTCGACGTCGTCAGCGTACAGGTTGAGCCGTCTGTCCCTAACAACCCGTACGTCCCGTTGTCGGAGAGACGGCCGTCGGTGATCTCGGCCGACGTGCCGGACAGCCTGAGGCCCTCCTGAGGGTGATCGGTGAACGACGTGCTGTCGGCGATCACTTTTCCTCCGAAGCCGAGGATGCCGACGGTCCCGTTGTTGCGGATCGTCAAGCCGGAGAGCTCGACCGCGCTCGCGACGAGCGAGATGCCCTCCTCCCCGTTGTCGGCGATTGAACCACCAGAGACCTTCACTTCGGCGTTGGCGTCGGCGAAGATCCCTCGTGCCCCGTTGTCTTCCACCTTGGTGATCTCGAGTTCGGCCTTGCTGTCGGTCAGGTTCAAACCATCCTTCGGGTGATCGGTCACCTCCGCGCTCGAGAGCAGGATCGTCGACGTCGTTGCCAGGACGCCGTGCTCGCCGTTCCTCGTAATCGTGCTTCCCTTGACCTCGGCGAACGTGTTGGCGAGAAGAAGCCCGCTGGCGTCGTTGTTCGAGATCTCCGTCCCGTCAACGATGCGAAGAACCGAGTTCGTCGCTCGGACGCCGTTGGCGCCGTTTCCGGTGATCGGTGTGGCACGAACGTCGCCCGAGGAGTCGACGAGGAGGAGGCCGCCCTGCTCGTGATCGGTGATTTCCGTGCTGATCAGGGTAACACGCGAACGCTCCCTGCCGCTGACTCCGGTGAGCATGTTGCCCTCTATCGAACCGCGTTCTGCCGTGATCTGCGTGAAGTCGAGCCACATCCCGTGTTCGGCGTTCCCCGTGATCGTCGTATCGAGGAAGTTGACCCCCGAGGACTCGGCGTAGAGGCCGCTCCCCGCGTTGGCTCTCACCGTGAGCGATGTCACGTTGATCGACGACTTGGTCAGCCTCAGGCCGTGCGATCCATTCTCGCTGACCGACCCGCCCTCGATCGCGGCGACGGCGTTCGTCGCGATGAGGCCAGCGCCCGCATTTCGAAGGATGTCGGTCGATTCAAGCCCAGCGGCCGAGTTGTCCAGCACAAGACCGTCGTTCCCCTGATCGGCGATCGAACAGGCGACGACCGATGCGGTCGAGTCGATTGCGGAGAGGCCGAGGTTGGCGTTCCCCACGATCTCGGTGGTCGTCAGATCCGCGGTCGAGTTGACCAGATTGATTCCGTGAATCCCGTTGTCTGTCACGAATGAATCGACCATCACGACAGCCGAGACGTCGATGTCGATCCCGTGATTGGCGTTCTCCGCCACCGTGCAATCCAGGAAGTCGCCGGAGCTGTTGGCGAGGGCGACCCCATCGTCCGGGTGGTTCGAGATAGTCGTGTCGGTCGCTGTCGCGCTCGAGTTCTGGCTTGCCAGGATGCCGTGAACGCCGTTCGAGTCAATGGTGCTGCTCATGATGTCGATCAGCGCGTGTTCGAGCAGGATACCGTGGATGACGTTGTCGTGGACGTGGCTGTCGGACAGATCGAGCCGAGAGCCCGTCTCGTAGATCCCCTGTTGACCGTTTGATGCGATCTCCATCGCGGAGGCGATCGCCGAGCTGTCGACCATCTGCAGACCGTGGATCGCCTGGTCCGTCAGCGTGACGCGCGTGAGCTTCGCCTCGGCCTCGAGGAGGTAGACGCCGCTCGTCACGTTCGCGCTGGCCGAACTGTCGACCATCTCAAGGAAGCTCGCGTCGACGGCGACGCCGTGCATCCCGTTCTCACGGAACGTCGAAGCGTTCCGGATGGTGAGGACGGCATTGTTCGTTGCGAACGCGCCGTGCCCCCCGTTCTTCACGAAGTCGCTCGCGTCGACTGTGCCGGTCGCGCCGTCGAGCGTTAGGCCGTTTTCGATGTTCTCGGCGAGAAGGGCCTCGTCTGAAATGAGCACGTACGTTCCCGGCTCGGCGCGGACTCCGTCGACACCGTTTCGAGCGATCATGCTCCCGCTGATGGAAGCCGTCGAACGCCCGCCATCGTTCAGTTCGCCGGAGACGGTCACACCGTTTCTCCGGTTGTCGATCACTTGGGAGCCCTGGACTGCTCCCGAGGAAGCATCGACGTGGAGGCCGTCGACTCCGTTTGAGGACACGACGGCGTCTCCCTGGATGGTCGCCGCGCCTTCAGCCGTGACGTAGACGCCGTGTTGGCCGTTCCCGGACGCCGTTCCGCCGATCACCGTAAGCGTCGACGCGGAGACGACAATCCCGTCGAGATCGTTGGCGTCGACCGAGGTCACTCGAACCGTCCCCTCGGCTCCGTTGATCAAACGGATTCCGGTAACGTCGTTCCCTGTAACCGTGGAATCGGCGACGTTAACGGTGGTCGCATCCGCGAGGAGTCCGCTCATACCGTTGTTGGAGATGAGCGACTGTCCGTCGACGGCGACGGTCGATCCGTTGATGACCCGGATCCCGTCGGCTCCCTGACGTGCTATGGTCGATCCGGAGACGGCGACGGTGCTCTCCTCGTCGATGAGAAGGCCAACGCCGACGTTGTCCTCGATCGTGCTGCCGACGACCGAACCTTCGGACCGCAAGTAGAAGACGGCCGTCTGATCGTGGCCGCTCACGGTGGCTCCCTCGAGGGTCAGGAGCGCGTCTTCGGCCTGAATGCCGACGCCATGATTCTCCTTGACGAGAGCCGTTCCTCGGAGCGTGAAGACCGCATCCTTCACGAGAACACCGCCAAGGGTGTTGTTCGTGATCTCCGTCAGCTCCGGAGCATCGATGAACTCGATGATCGCCTCACCTTCAACGAACAGGCCAAACCCGACGTTGGATGTGAACGAGCTTGCCTCGATCTCGGCCTTCGAGGCCCGGATGTACATCCCTCCCGCCTGGTTGTCTCGGAGGGTTGTTCCCTTCAGTACCAGCTGTGTACCCTCCTCCAGCGGAGCGCTGGTGGTCTCTCCGAAGGTGTACATCAGGTCAACGCTCGTTCCTCCCGTGCTCCCCTCTGTCGATGAGTCGCCGATCAGCTCGACGCCCCAGCCGCCGTTCTCCTGCACCGCGCAATCTTCCAACGTCAGTCCTTGACCGGTGACCCCGGTGCCAACGTTCTGCTGGATCGTGCACTCGCGGAACACGATGTCATCTCCTCTGATGACGTTGAGCCCGACGGATCCGCTTTGCACGACGATGTTCTCGAAGACGAGGTCCCGACAATTGGTGAGCATGATGACCGGCTTGGTGTCCGATCGGCCGCGGATGACGACATCTCTCGACGATCGCTCGCTTCTGATCGTGACACCGCGGACGTTCCGCACATCGATGTTCTCGCGGAGATCATTCCGTGTCGTGATGACGATCTCATCTCTTCTCTCCGCCGCTTCGAGAGCCTGTTCGAGCGTCCGGTAGTCGCCCGGAACCTTGATTGTGCGCGCAAGCACAATCGATGAACTGCTTAGTAGAACGGTGAACAGACAGACAAGCGCGACAGTTCTTCGCGCGATCGACAGTCGCATGGGTGCCTCCTCTTTCGCAGCCCGCAAACACTGGTACCAACGTCGATTCTACCTACACGTCCAACGGGCAGACGTTTCCTGGCGGGGATGAGGCGGAAAGGGGGCGCGGCGAGCGGCTGTCAAGCGTGAAGAAGGCGGCGGATGCAGGAAGTACCGACGTTTCGATCAAGTTGGGAGTGTCCCTCCACCTGCGACGCGATGAGCCCAGCGCGTCGGCTCGGGAAGACGATACCGATCACAGCAAGCCAGGGTGAACGCGGTCGCGTGCTCAACGTCGATCAGGTTTCCGGGCGAGACGAAGAGCGGCTTGACGTCCTTTCTCGTTCGCAACACCGAGCCGATGACGCGAGCTGTCTCTCGCTCGTCGTGTAGATCGGTCGACTCGCCCTTGACCGATCCTAGGTCTTCGTGGTGGCCGTACAGGCGAGACTTGGCGCATCCGATCGTCGGAACATCGAGCCAGAGGCCCATGTGTGCAGCGATCCCCATGTGCCGAGGGTGGGCAATCCCCTGACCGTCGAACAGAATGAGATCGGGCTCATGCACCAGCTTCGACCACGCTTCAAGAATGATCGGCCCCTCTCGGAACGTCAGCAAGCCTGGCACATAAGGAAACGGTGTCGGTGCCTCCGCAGTTGACTCTTCCACAGGCGAGAGGTCTGGGAACGTGAGGACGACGATCGCCGCGCGGGAGACGCCGTTCTTGACACTCACATCAATCCCTCCGACGGTAACGACGCCCCGCTCGTCCCAGGAGTGAGCGAGGCGTTCGGAGAGCGAGATCTGAACCCGCATCGCCTCCTTCGGAGTGAGCGTCCACGCGTGGAGCACATTCCCCCTTCTCACGGAGCCTCCTTGGCCGCAAGGTGGAATTTGTCCATTCTAGGGCAGAGAAGGGATGGTTGTGTGCGTCGACCAAGAGGAACACGCGAGCCGATGAGATACTTCGCCTACGGATCGAACATGCTTGCAGCACGACTGCGACAGCGGGGCGTCTCCGCGCGAGCGGTCGGCCCGGCCGTTCTTCGCGGCCACCGACTCGTCTGGACGAAGCGCAGCGTCGACGGGTCCGGGAAGTGCGGTGTCCTGTCGACGACCGATCTGGCGGACGCCGTATGGGGTCTTCTCTACGAGATCGACGACGGTGAGTTGTCGATCCTCGATCGGACCGAGGGGGCTGGGCGCGGCTACCTGCGGGAGACGGTCACCGTTCAGGCGGGAGAGCAACCGGTCGAGGCGGCCGCCTACATCGCGATCGACGTGGTGGAGGGGCTTCGGCCCTACGACTGGTACAAGCGACTGGTAATCGCCGGAGCGAAGAAGGCTGGCCTGCCGACGTCATACATCGATTGGCTCAACGCCGTCTCGTCGAAGCAAGACCCTGATGAGGCTCGGCGAGACGCGGAACTCAGACCTCTGGCTTCGGGAGGGGATTGACGCGCCCCGAGCCGGCTTCACTCCGCGCCATCGGATCGGCACAATCGATTTCGAGCGAACACGGATTCAACAGGAGAGGTGATGAGATGGACGCAATCGAAGCGATTCTCACGCGACGGAGCATCCGTAGCTTCCGGGACGAGCCGGTCTCCGAGGATCTGATCGAGACGCTGCTTCGCGCAGCGATGGCCGCGCCTTCGGCGGGGAATCAACAACCGTGGCAGTTCGTGGTGATTCGTGATCGAGAAACCCTCGACGCGACATCGACCGTTCACCCCCACGCCAAGATGGCGGTGGAGGCGCCGTTGGCGATCGTCGTCTGCGGCGACACGACCCTCGAGAAACACAAAGGGTTCTGGGTGCAGGATTGCGCGGCGGCGGTCCAGAATCTTCTCCTCGCAGCGCATGCGAGCAGCCTCGGGGCCGTCTGGTGCGGAATCCACCCATCCGAGGGTCGCGCGGAGGGCTTCCGAGAACTCCTTTCGATCCCGGAACACATCATCCCGCTGGCGCTTCTTGTGATCGGACATCCGAACGAGAAGAAGCCCGCGGCCGACCGATTCGATCTTGGGAGGGTTCATCGAGATCGTTGGACGTCCTAGTTTCCATGTGACGATCGAACTACCTCGTACAATCTTGCGAAGAGGACAACCCATCGAGTCCCGGTCTTCGGGCAGGGACGGACGCCTCTCGCGTAGAGGGTGAGGACGTCGAGAGTGTCCTCGAGGCGCCGATACGATCTGTCGGAATCGGCGTCTGAACAGCGGCCGAATCGTTCACTGTGTTCAGTCTTGACTGAACACGGTGAACGGCATATACTCGCCGCTCTTCCCGGGAGGCAGTGCGATGAGTGCGAGTTTAGAGGCATACCGCCAGTTCATCGAAGATGCGGGAGACATGATCGACGAGCACGGCCTCCCGCACATGGCCGGACGGGTCGTTGGGGCCCTCCTCGTCTGCGTCCCACCTCATCGCTCACTCGATGAGCTGGCTGACGAACTGCAGGCGAGCAAAGGATCGATCAGCATGGCGACCCAACTCCTGCTTCGCCTTGGCGTGATCGAGAAGATCAGCTTCCCCGGTGAGCGAAGGCACTACTACCGGGTTCGGACTGACGTCTGGTCGATCCTCTTTGCACAGAAGAAAGAGCATCTTGAACGGAACCGGCGCGTCGCCGAGAACGGGCTCCTGCTCCTCGAGGGCCGTTCGATCGAGGAGAAGTGCCGACTGCTGGAGATGCTCGTCTTCCTCGATTTCGTTGCTGAGGAATCGCCAGGTTCCGCCGCGCGCTGGGAGAAGCGCAGAGGCGCCCTGATGAAGAAGAGAATGGAAGAACACTCGTAAGGAGTACGCATGACTAACGCACGCAACCGTCTCGCCCTGATTCTCGCGATGACGATTCTGACGCTCGGTGTCGTTGTCAACGGCCAGCCTGATCCAGCGACCGCGGCGGTCCGGTTGCTGATCGTAGATGAGACGAAGACGTTCCTGTCGACGATGCGAGTCGGCGGGCTTGTCGGCGTCCTCAAGGGTTCGGGGCTCTTCCGCGCTGACGTGGTCTTCGCGGACGTCGAGTCGAGCTGGCATGATCCTTTGGCGGGGGAAGAGCGAAGCTCGGATCTCGAGCCGTACGATCTTGTTCTGCTCATCCCCCGCGGGATCGACGACGGATCGATCGACTGGGCCTGCATTCTCAGCGGCGTGCCCCGTCTACTCTCTGCTCATGTCTCGAGTGGCATCGACCTGATTGGACAAGTCGTCAGCCAGGTCTTCGAAGGAAACGTGCGCCCGATCGGCGTCCATGACGACCTACTGCTTGGGTTTCTCTACGAGGTGTACGTGATGGAAGGATGGATGAGATGAATCGACTGATCCGTTTCGCAGTGGATCACCCGATCTGGACGATTGCCGCGACCGTGATCCTGGCGGCCGGCCTGGCGTTTCCGATCCAGTTCATGACGCAGGAGACCGACTTCCGCGAGTTCATGAGCGACGACGATCCGATCATCGTCTTGCTCGACGAGGCCGAGGCGCGATACGGCTCGTCGTGGGGGATCATGGTGATGCTTCACAACGAGGAGTCCATCTTCAACGACGCGACCCTCGGCAAACTGGAGCGCATGACGGACGCGTTCGACGCGATCCCGGGGGTCAAGTCGGTGACCACGCCCCTCAACTCCCAGACGTTGATCGGACTGGAAACGTCAATCAGCGTCAGGAAAGCATCTCCCGGAGGCGTTGCGCCGGCCACGCCTGAGGAGATGGCAACCTTCCGCGAACGGGTCATGGCGGATGAGAACCTCGTCGGTGGTGTCATTTCGGCCGACGGCACCGCAGCGCTCCTGAACATCGAACTCGAGGTCGGTGCCGACGAGTATGCGGTCACCCCCGAGATCGTGGAGATCGTCGATGCGAACCGTGGGGACGGCGACGTTTTCTACATCTACGGAGACGCCTACTTCGACGCGGTCATGGAGGAGGCGATGTCAACCGATCTCACGCTCCTCTTCCCGTTGGCGATCGTCGTGATGATTGCGCTCTTGTTCGTCAGCTTCATGACGATCCGCGGGATCCTCCTTCCGATCGCGATCGTGCTCCTCTCGGTCGTCGTGGCGATGGGCGCAATGGTCATCCTGGGCTTCCCGATGACGATGATGTCGTTCATCGCCCCCATTCTTCTCCTTGCCATCGGGATTGCCGACGCGATTCACGTCCTCAACCGCTACAACGAGGAGACCGCCAAGGGACTCCCGAAGCGAGAAGCGATCCTGAACACGATGCGAGAGATGAAGGGGCCGGTCGTGATGACGTCTCTGACCACGGCCGCCGGATTCCTTTCGCTGCTCACGGCGTTCTTCGTGCCGCAGAAGCAATTCGGCGTCATCACCGCCATCGGCGTCCTCGCTGCGATGGTCTTCTCCCTCGTCTTGATTCCCGCGATCTTCTCGCTCCTCAAGAAGCCGAGAGTGCGCGACTTGAGCAAGGGCCTGCGCCCGCTCACCCGCGTCCTGCTCGCCTTCGAGCAAGCCGTCATCGGACATCGGAAGACGGTTCTTCTGGTCGCAGTGATCGTCTTCGGCGTGATGCTGGCCGGGATCCCGCGCCTGCGCGTGGAGACCTCGAATGAGGAGTTCCTCGGGAAGGAGCACGAAGCGGTCCAGATCCTCGATTTCGTCTCCGATTCCTTCTCCGGCGACATGAGTGTGATGATCGAGTTCAACACCGGGCGGCCCGACGGACTCCAGGAGCCCGGCGTTCTCAACAGAATGCTCGAGCTGGAAGGATTCCTGCTCGAGAACGGCGTCAACAAGACCTTCTCGCTGACGACGCTCGTCCGCCAGATGAACCAGAAGTTCCATGCCGATGACCCGGCGTTCTACGTGATCCCGGAGGATCGGAATCTCGTGGCGCAGCTTCTCTTCATGTTCAGCATCCAAGGCGGAGACCTCGGAGACATGGCGCTCGGCAACTTCAGCGCCGGGACGGTCACCGGGCTGTACAAGATGGACTCCTCGGGGAACGTCTCTCGAGTGGCCGGCGTGGTCAAGGAATACATTCGTGAGCACTTCCCGGAAGACGGAGATCTGCGTGTGCGGATGATCGGCGCGACGACGCTGATGAACCGTGTCTTCACCCAGATGACGCGAAGTCAGTTGGTCGGCTTGGCGACGACGGTCGCCGCCGTTTCCGTCTTGGTTATGCTCCTGATGGGATCGATCGTCGCGGGGCTGATCGCTGCGATCCCCCTCATCCTGACGGTTGCGGTCAGCATGGGGATCATGGCCTACACGGGGCAGCCACTCGACATCATGACGTTGATGGTCTCGGTGGTCGCGGTCGGGATCGGCGTCGATTACTCGATTCACTTCATCTCGAGGTTCCGGACCGAGTATCGGATCGATCGCAACGCTGAGCGATCGTTGCAGGCGACGATTCGGACGACCGGACGAGGGATCACCTACAACGCGCTGACCGTGGCCCTCGGCTTCTTCATCCTGATCTTCGCATCGTTCAAGGGGATCCGTACGTTCGGATGGCAGATTGCGTTGACGATGGGAATCAGTGCCCTGTCGGCGATTTCGATCATCCCCGCGATCCTGGTGCAATGGAAGCCGAAGTTTCTCACGCACAAGGCGTGGAGCAAGGAATGACGAAACGACGCCGCGGAATCGCGGTAGATGAATCCATGGGAGGTCCTGCAATGAAGAAAGCCTGGATGACAAGGTTGCTCGTTCTGGTGGGCGTCTTGATGGTCGGAGTCGGCGCATTCGCGCTCACGGCCGACGAGATCCTCGATCGAATGAAGGACGAGAGCGAAACGTTCATGGGATCCGGGATGGTGATGACCGGACACTTCACGAACGACTTCGGCAATGACGTGATGAGCGAGTACGCGTTCCGCGTGTTCGTGGGGACGGACCACGCCCTGATCTACTTCACCGAGCCGGAGTGGTGGTTGGGCGTGATCTTGCTCTTCAACGAAGACGCGGAGGGGGAGACGCGTGTCTGGCAGTACCTGCCGGCTATCGGACAGCCGAAGGAGCTCGACTCCGAGGGGATGGGGGGGAGTTTCGCGGGGAGCTCGATGTCGATCGGGGACATCGCCCAAGATGACTGGCGCGATGACTACACCGTTGCCCTCCTTGGGGAGGAGACGCTCATGATCGGTGAGCAAGAGCGGGCCGCCTACGTGCTGGAGCTGACGGCCAAGGCCGACGCAGACGTTGACGACGTTCGCATCAAGATGTGGATCGACGCCGAGCACTTCACCGACCTCAAGTCCGAGTACTACAACGATCTGGGCAACGTCTCGCTCACCCAAGAAGCGGTGGAGTTGACCGAGTTCGAGGGACGGATCGTGGTCGCCGTCCAACGAATGGAGAACAGCGAAGTCATCACGACATCCGTGATGGAATACCGGCGGGTCGAAGCCGACGGGTTCCCGGATAGGATCTTCCTTCCGGAGAACATCGTGGACTTCCGGCCGGAGGAGTGGGGTTTCTAGTACCGAGTCGGCACCACGAACGCGATGACGGGTCGTCTCAGAGCGGGGCGGCCCGTTCTTCCTTTGTCCCCTCGAGTGGCGCAGCTTCGTCGGCGAGGATCCGTCTCAACACTGCGACGGTCCGACCGATGCGCCGATGATCCACGTCGGACGATCCCGATTCGAGCGGCGCAGCGTGCGAAACGAGTTCGTCGAGAAGCCGGAGGGCTGCAAAGGCATCGAGGTGCCCGATGAACTCCGAGGAGAGCGAACAGGTCTCGCCGTATCCTTCGAGCAGAGCGCCGCACAGGATGTCGGCGTTCTCTTGCGGGTGCAGGGCCAGATCGAGCGTTGCGAGATCGTAGACGTAGTAACCCCAACGTGCGCCCGTGAAGCCGACCGCGCGCGCACCGTCCTCCTCGAAGATGACGTGGTCCGGCGTCAGCCTCCCGTGAATCATCCCTGCGACGTGTGCGTCAGCTCCGAGATCCGACATCGCATCTCGAACGCGGTCGACGGCCGCAACGAACAGAGCCTCTTCCCCCACAGCGAGAGCTTGGCTCAGTCCTGCGGGATCGATCGTTTCCGTCAGGGCGTCTGCGTCCCGGTGTGGCGGCGCGAGATCTTCCGGAAGGCGAAATCGTATTGCGTTTTGGTGGAAGGCTCCGATCAGACGGCCCACGTCCCGCGCCTGCTCCTGAGTCCACTCAGCTACGTCGAGTCGCCGACCATCGAGCCAGCTGAGCAAGGCGACCTGCCGAAAGCCCGAGACGCCCCGCGTCGAAAGGCTCTGGACCAGTTCTCCGGTTCGGGTGAGGATCGGCTCGGGAACTGGGAGTTCCCTACGAAGCGCGCTAAGCCAAAGGAGTGTGCGCAGGGTCTGATTCCGGCTCCATCCGCGGGGATAGATTCGAAGCCCGTAGCGAGCGAGCGCTTTGTCCCCTGAGGCGATTCGATCCGAGACACGGAAGAGCGCATGATCAACGTGAGACACGACATCGAGTCGTGCCTCGTCCATGCCGTAGGCGGCGAGAGCCTTTCGCGCGAGGCGCTCGAACGGAGCCGCGTTCTCGCGTTTCTCAAGTTCGTCGAACATGTTCATGAACGCGGACCGTCCTCCTCTCGTATCCCAACCGTATGCGACGCGGGGACGGATGAGCAAGAGCGACGCCGGCTTGCCCGGTCACCTCATCTTGTTCGCCGTCCGATCGGCAACTACGATCGGCACCGCTGCCGGAGGAAACATGCTCGAAGACACGGCTCGTTACTATGACAGGATCTACGCGTTCAAGGACTACGCGACCGAAGCGAAAACGCTGACCGACATTGTGGAGACAGAACTCGGCGGCACGCAAGGTCGGCTTCTCGACGTGGCGTGTGGGACCGCCAGGTACCTTGAGCTATTGCGGTCGTCGTTTGACGTCGAGGGGCTCGACCTCTCGCCCGAGCTTCTTGCGGTGGCGCGGAAACGCTTGCCCGACGTTCGGCTGCACTGCGCCGACATGCGGATCTTCAAGATTCCTTCGTGTTTCGATGTCATCACCTGCCTGTTCAGCTCGATCGGCTACATGACCACGCTCGACGACCTTGAACGGGCCATTCGGGTGATGGCGAGGCACCTTGCTCCCGAAGGTCTGTTGATCGTCGAGCCGTGGTTCACACCCGATCAGTGGATGCCGAACACGGTGCATGCGATGCTCGTCGATGAGCCGGAGCTGAAGATCGCCCGCGTGAGCACGAGCCTCGTCGACGGGCGGATCTCGATCTTCGATCTGCACCACCTGATCGGGACGCCCGAAGGCACGTCGCACGTCGTGGAGCATCACGAACTGGGTCTGTACACGAACGACGAGATGACCTCGGCGTTCGAGAAGGCCGAGGTCCGCGTTCGTTACGATGGCGAGGGTCTCACCGGACGCGGCCTGTACATCGCACGGAACCAGTCGAGGCAATAGGTCGTCCGACTCGGGAAGCGACGAACGATGTCACCCTGGATCTTGCACGTCGCCTGCCGTGAAGAGAGCGCTCACGCGGCCGGCTCGCGCGCGAAATCTATGAACGGGGCGCCGGCTTCGAGATCGACGAGAGTCTTCCCGAGATGCGCCTCCGGCTCACGTAGCGCCTACGGTCCAAGCGGCTTTCGGAACGTGAAGTGCGTCTTGCGCGGTCGATAGCCGAGGTCCTCGTAGAGCTGGAGGGCACCAGTCGGGTTCTGCGTGTCGACGCCGTGCGCGGTCTCGGTCATCCCCATCTCCCTGAACATCTCCATGCTCCGCGTGATCACGGCCTTGGCGAGACCACGTCGGCGCCACGCTCTCCGGACGCAGATCGCCTCCGTGTACCCGCGCTTGCGCTTGTACTCGGCGTTTTCTTTCGCGTTCACGAAGTTGAGAACCATCCCCGCGATCTCGTCGCCCTCGAAGGCGACCTTCCACAGGCTTGGATCATAGGTCGGGGACTCGCGCCATTCGGCGAGATCGCTCTCACTGAACCAGTCGGCCACTCCCCAGTGGTCGGCGAACGCTTCAGACGCGGCGGCGAAGATCGCCTCGGCGTCGGCGTCCCCGACCGCGCGAATCTCAAGACCTTCGGGGAGCGGCGCCGGCTGAATCTCTACGGCAAGAGAACGAACCATCTGGAAATCCCAGCGAACGATTTCGAAGCCTTCCGACTCGAGCAGGCCCTTGGCGTCGTGCTCGTGCTCCGACGCCCAGGATTGGAGGAACTCGGCGCTCTCCGTCGGATGGGGCTCAGACAGGACGCGAGCGCGGCGCTCGAGCCATCGCAGCATTGCGCGGCGGATCCCTTTGCCGCGCCAGTCTGGTGCCAGATTTGTGAACAGCGGGTAGACGCGATCGCCCTTGCGTTCGTCTTCCCACCACGTGCGCCCGTAGCCAATCACGCGACCTTCGATCTCGGCGAAGATCGTGTCAGCGAAGGGATCGCAGTTCTTCAGATGCTTATAGGTGCGAGCAATGTCGTCGAGATCTTGAGTCCACTCGTCTTGGTCGTCGAGCTTGGACGCCTCTATGACGGTGAGCATTGCCTCGTAATCCGCGGAACTCCAGACCCGGGATCTCGGGCGAGTTCGGCACAGCAATCGAGCAGTTGTCATTCGGTTCGGACGGCACATTGACTCCTTCGAAGAGAAAAGCGGCAAGAGAGAACATGGCCAACAGTCAGGGTTTCAGGCGTCGGCCGGATTGTAAGCTCAGTTTTCGAGCCACGCAACGGGCTCGTCTTGCGTAGACGGAGCTACGGCACGTGCCTGATCCATCCCATCGAACCAGTTAATCCTTCCTCGATCTCAAACCCGTCCGGGAAGAAGTCGGACCGGTAGACAAAGAAAGCTTCGTCCTCCGTCCCCGCGAGAAGCGCCAGGAATTCCCGATCCTTTGCCAGCAAGAGACTGTCGCCCAGGGTGCTCAAGATAGCGTACGCATTGACGGTGAGTGTCTGGGTTCCCACAAGGATCACGACATCGGGAAGACGCGTCATGCGCATCGGCGATGAGCCTCTATCACTGCCCGATTGACCGGGAGGGCCGCCGAAGAAGAGGACGTCGAATAGGGCAAGACCTTCCTCGGCCCGAAACGGGAATGCGATGGGAAGGAGAGCGTACGTACTGAACATGCCGAGGAGGAACACGTCCTCGGGTGTCTCGCTGCGAGACTCCTCGCCATTGGAGCGAACCGTCATGACGCCATCGGCGAAAGCGCTCTCGATCGTCTGGTCCTGTCCGAACGGGGCATCGAACGAAGCGCTGTAGGCCTCCGGATGCAGATCTGCGTTGGCGGTGAGTTCCTGCTCGAAAACCACGCTGATTGTCGCGACGACAACCCGGAAGAAGAATCGCCCCTGGGATGCGAAGCGCGTCCCATCTGCGTCCATCACGATCTCGTAGGACTCCTCGCCGAACGGTTTGCCTTTGCTGACGAACGAAAGGGTTCCGGTTGTTGTGTATGCGGCAGGGGGGCTTGCAGGCTCGGGGGGCATGTCCTCAGACGTAGACGCCTCAGGTATCGCCGGTTCCTCAGCAGGATCGTCCTCGACGATCCACGCCGTGGGAAGCTCCTTCGGTTCGACCTCAATCGCCGAGTCAAACGGAGCTGGCGCGGTCAACCTCAAAAAGAGGAAGAAGCCCCCGATGATGATTAGAAGTGCCGCTGCAACCACTGCTATGACAATCCGCCACCGCTTGCTCACGTTGGTGCCACCTCGCAAGTCCGATACATCCCTCTATCATACAAGCGCCAGTGTGGTTCTTGTGAGGGCGTAGCGTCCGTAGAATGGAGACTCAACGACCGGAGGAGGTAGGGTGTGCCCAGACGGACCCTTGTCGGAGTCGGCGCAGGTGCTTTGGCCATCGCAGGAGTTGCGCTGGCTCTTGTTGCGGCTGCCTCTCTGGCTCAGACCCTGCCGATCTCCTGCTTCGTCATCCACTGTGAGCCGACACGGGCGAACGAGATGATGTTCCGCGAATTGACGGACCTTGTTGCGCTTGCGGACACGTACGCCATTCCATTGACGATTGACTTCACTGCGCAATGGGCGGATATGATCCTGGCCGGCGACGCGAAGCTGTCGGCGGTCGAAGACTGGATCGCGTCTGGCCACGAGATCGGCGGACACCATCATGCCTACTGGGCGACGCTCGATCGCGGCGCGCACTGGGACGGTTACACGAACACCCCGGTCTCCGAGTTGCTGGCGGCGGATCAAAGCAGACTGCTCGGCACGATGTCCGACTACATGACGCTGCTTGATGCCCTTCCCGGCGAGCGAACGTCGGCCTGCATGGGGCTCTCCGGTCGCGATTCGATCGACTGGCCAAGCGAGCTACACTACGGCACATCCGGCCACGCACTCGAGGACTGCGTCTCGGAGCCTGCCTCCGTCGACATCGCGGGAGTCGAGGCGCGGCAGATTACGCACGGCCTGATTCTTCAGGAACAAGGGGCACTCGCTGCACTCTATGATGAAACGGGTGATGCGCAGGTGTTCGCCGTGGTCGGCCACGTGTACAACTTCGCCGAGGATCCCCGCCCATTCGAGTTCTGGTTCCGATTCCTCCACGCGCAGGACCCGGAGGGCACGCGACGGAAAACCGTGTCAGTAGCCATCGAGGAGTGGGGACCCAATGGGCAATGATCGGGAGCCTCGCGTGATCGACATCGAAGGATGGGCGCGGCGCGAGCAGTTCAAGCTGTTTCGCTCCTACGGCTATCCGTACCTGAGCCTCACTGCGAAAATTGACATCACGCACCTTCGCCGTACCTTGAAGGCGACACGTGTGTCGTTCACGGTCGGGTTCGTGCACGCGGTCGCGTATGCGGCGAATGCGGTTGCGCCCTTTCGCCAGAGACTGCGTGGCGACGTCGTCGTAGAGCACGAAGTGGTTCATCCTGCGATTGCTGTTCTCACTGCAGACGAGCAGTTCCGATTCTGCACGCTTCAGTACTGCGCCGGCTTTGCGGAATTCGCGCGGGACGCAACCGAGCGGATCGAGGAGGCACGGCGGGCGGCCTCACTCGGTGCAGAACTCGGCCGGGATGACTTCCTCTTTGTTACGGTGATCCCGTGGGTCTCGTTCACGTCGTTCGTCCATCCGGTTCCCCTTGACCCTCCATGCTCGGTGCCGCGGATCGCGTGGGGCCGCTTCGAGGAAAAGGGAGATCGAATCGTTCTTCCGCTTAACGTTCAGGCTCATCACGCGTTGGTCGACGGGATCCACGTCGGCCGCTTCTACGAACTCGTTCAGGAGGAAATCGACGCGTTCGGATGAGCTCTCGCCTAATGCGAAGGCTCTGCGATCAGGTCGTAGCCGTCCGCGTCGGTGATTCGGACATCGAGGAACTGCCCGGCCCGCAGACTCCGTCCACGCACGAATGTGACGCTGTCGACGTCCGGAGCCTGTGCCTGCATCCGCCCGACCCAGACGTCGGGTTCGTCGGTCGGTTCGTCGAGGATGACTTCACGCTGTTCTCCGATTCGCACGCGGTTCCGGGCAAAGGCAATCGTCTGCTGGGCGAGCATCAGTTCGTCCACGCGACGATCCTTCTCCGCTTCGAGGATCTGACCGGGGAACTCGGCGGCCGGTGTTCCCGGCTCCCGTGAGTACGCAAACGCGCCCAGGTGCTCGAACTGCAGTTCCTTCACGAGCGATATGAGTGTCTGGAACGCAGATGCCGACTCACCCGGGAAGCCGACGATGAACGTCGTGCGAATCGCCACGTCAGGGAGGCGCTCTCGGAGCGTCGCGATCAGCTCGATGCAGTCGGCCTGCGTCACCCGTCGACCCATCCGCCTGAGGATCTCATCATCCAGATGCTGTAGCGGAAGGTCGATGTAAGGGCAGAGCTTCGGCGTCTCGGCGAACGTCTTGACGAGGTCGTCGGAGAAGTGCGCAGGATGTGCGTAGAGGAGGCGCAGCCACTGAAGATTCTCGATCTCCGCGATCTCTCGGAGCAAGCGATCGATCGGATACGGCTCGGGGAGATCGCGGCCATAGCTGGTCGTGTCCTGGCCGATTACGTTCAACTCTCGCACGCCATTCGCCGCAAGGTCCTCCGCTTCGCGAAGAATCACCTCCGGATCGCGGCTTCGGAACGGTCCGCGGATGAGTGGGATCGTGCAGTAGGTACATCGGTTGTCGCAGCCATCGGAGATCCGCAAGTACGCGGTGTGAGGCGGCGTGAGCAGGAGCCGGGCTCCGTCGTCTTCTCCCGGCGAGAGGCCACAGGCCTCCACGATCGCTTCCTGCTCGCCGAGACCGAAGAAGCCGTCGACGAACGGGAGATCGGCGCGTAGCGTTTCCCGTTCTCGCTCGACGAGGCAGCCCATCACGAAGATCCGCGTCTCCGGATCGGCTTTCTTGTACGCGGCGTATTCGGCGATGACGTCCATCGATTCACGCCTCGCCGGAGCGATGAAACCGCACGTGTTGACGAGGATCACGTCGGCCTCCTCCGGAGGAGCACCGACGAGGCCGCCGGACTCGGCGAGGCGCGCGAGGAGGCGCTCGGAGTCGACCAAATTCTTGGCGCAGCCAAGGCTGGCGAGATGGATGGTCGGATGGGAACTCATGGAAGTTTCTCCGCGACGCGAATTGCCGTGGTGCGGCGCCACTGGGACAGCGAGGCCCCGACGACGACCAGCACCATGGCGGCGATCTGGATCGGCAGAAGCTGTTCGCCGAGTGTGGTCCATGCAATCAGCGCCGTCGCAACAGGCATGAGATTCAGCATGATGTTCGCTTCGGCAGCCCGAAGGTGCTGCAGCGAGTGCGTGAAGAGAAGGTACGCGAGGAGCGTGTTCACGCCGGCCAGTCCGAGGAGAATCCCCCATGCCTGGAGAGGCATCGATGGGATCCCTTCAAGAAACACTGCCAGGATCAGGAGAAGGCCTCCTCCGATTCCGAGCGGGATGGACGTCAAGGGAAGTGTGGTGACGGCTCGACTGCGGGCGACTTCTCGTACGAGCACAGGGTAAACGGAGAAACCGAGAATGGAAAGCAGTAGCGCTCCCCATCCAAGGGGATTCCTTGAGATCTCGATTCCTGGGGAGAGGAAGAGAATGCCTCCTCCGATTGCCCCCGCCATGCCAACGATCTGGAGTAGATGCGGGCGCTCCTTCAGCCGAACGTACGCAAAGAGGAGCACGGGGAGAGGGACAAGGCAAAGCGCGAGGGAGCTGGTCGTTGCGGGGATCAACCGAAGAGCGAAGAAGAGAGCTCCGTTCGCGATGGTGTACTGAGTCAGCCCCATCAGCGTGAGTCGGATGCCGTGACTTCGCATGAGGTCACGCGGTCGCGGCGTGTGGCGAAGCAGCCATGGAAGGAGCATGAGGAATGCAAGGAAGTATCGAATCCCTGCGATCGTGAGAGGTCCCGTATAGCGTAGAACAACTTTGACCGCGACGAACGAAGATCCCCAGATGAGTGCGCAGATGAGTGTTTCGAGTACGGCGACAATGCGCTGCCATCCAGGGTCCCGCGGTTGCCCTCTATCGGGTGCCATGCGTTCGATGATATCTTGTGACGACTGTAGCCACGAGGCAAAGCGCTTTCGCGATGAGCATCGGGCGGGGGGGCGGACGCTTCAGAAGGACTTGAGTCTACGCCCCCGTCGTTTCTTCGGCGAGAGCAGAATGGATCCGAGGAAGATGGCCGAGCAAGCCAGTGCGATCGAAGCGCCGATCGGCAGGTCCGCCCCGAGGGAGAGGAGAAAGCCGAGGGTCGCCGAAGCGATCCCGAGAAGAGGCGCGACGATGAGCACCTTCTTGATGTCATACGCCCACTGAAACGCCGCGGACGCGGGGAGAATCATCAGGGCGTAGATCAGGAGCCCGCCCGTCACGCGCAGGGAGACGGCGACCACGATCGCTACGAGGAAGAGGAGGATGTAGAATGCCTTTCTCGCATCAATTCCGGATGCCGTGGCCATCTTGCGGTCGAGTAGGAGCGCGAAGAACTCCTTTCCGTAGAGGACGAGGATGATGGCGAGCAAGCCGGCAACCACGGCGAGGACAAGAACCTGCGACATCGTGACGCCGAGGACGCTTCCCCACAGAAGGGAGAGGGCCCCGCTTCCGACGCCGGAGCTGGGCGTCTTGTGGATGAAGATCAGACCGAGGGCCATGGTCAGCGGAAAGGTCGCCCCGACGATCGTATCCACGTGAAGGCGAGAGGCATCGGCCACCGGTCCGAGGACCGCGGCGGTTGCCAGGGCGAACGCGATGGCTGTCCACATCGGATCGACGAGCGAAATCATCAGCCCGAGAGCGGCGCCGGCGAACGCGGCATGTGACATGGCGAAGCCGAGCGAGGAGAGATTCATCCGGACGACAAGCGTTCCGACCGCGCTGCACACGGCGCCGACGAGGAGGCTGCCGAGAAGGGTCGGCAGGACGATGTGCCATGGGAGTCCGAACATGTCTCTTGGCTCCTTCAGGAAGCGACAGGAACCCGGCCTGCGGTTCCGGCGCGCGTCGAGACGATTCTCCCGGCGTCGATGTCGACGACTCGATCCGACGCTGTCATCAGCGGCCCAGACTCGTGGCTGACGACGATCGAGGTGGCCGCCAACTCAGCGCGGACCTGCCCGACGAGTTCCGCGACCTCCTCCTTCGCGTTTGGATCGAGGTTCGCGGTCGGCTCGTCGAGGAGAAGGAGCCGGGCCTCCTGGGCGAGGGCTCGAGCGAGGAGAACCTTTCGTTGCTGGCCGCCGGAGAGGCGACCGACCGGACGACCGGCCCACGCGGAGATTCCAACAGCGATCAGGGCGGCCTGTACGATATCGCGGTCACGCGCGCCCGGAAGCCGCCATCGCCCGATTTTGCCGAAGCGTGCAGCGAGGACCACATCACGAACGATGAACGGCGTCTCCGGATCGAAGAACAGATTCTGCGGTACATACGCGATCTCCGATCGGAGCCGATGGCTTCCGGATGTCACCGGCTGTCCGAGGACGCGCACGCTCCCCGACGTGATCGGAAGGAGCCCGTTGATCACCTCAAGAATCGTGGTCTTGCCGGCTCCATTCGGACCGGTGATCGCGACCTGCTCTCCCTGCGCCACGGAGAGGCTCAGGCCATTCAGCGTCGCGTGGCGTTCTCCCTCGTAGACGGCGCGGACGTCGATCAGGGAGACGATGGGATCGTCCATGCGAACAGCTCCTCGATCGGGAGGGTCTCCAGTTCTCGCGCGCTCTCGATCACGTCCGCTCCTCGGAAGGACCGCACGATCTCTTCACGGAGTTCGATAGTGACGGAGCGATCGTCGGTCGCGAAGCGAACTCGTGGCCTCCCGCCGTCGATCACAGCAAGGTTTCCCTTGCTCGTCGTACATCCTGAGCCGATCTGGATTCCGTCGTTCAGACAGGAAAGAGGCGTGGTCGATCCGGCCTCCGACTCGGCGCGGAGTCCGAAGTAGCCGGGAGACTCGAGGAGGGTCACCGCGAGCAGGCCCATCCGGATTCCGCCGACGAGAAACGGCCCAAGGTGTCCGTGAAGGAGTGTCCCTCGCTCGATTATCTCACGAAGGTTGGCGGTCCCTGGATCGATCGACAGCGTCTTCACGGGCTCACTTCCTCCCACGGTTCGATCGCGGCGAAAAGGGCCTCGGCGTTCCGAGCGAGGAGATCGAGTACGGTCGCCGTGTCCGGCATCGCGCCAGGGAAGTTCGAAAGGACGACGTGAATCGCTGCGATCTCTCGGGCCAGTTTCGCCCCGAATTCGACGCCGCTCTGTAGGTTGTCGATTACGAGCTCCGCGCCGGAAGACGATCCCGCGTCGGCAAGCCTCACGAGATCGCGCAAGGTAAGGCCTGCTGGCGGTCCGTACGTTGCTGCAACACTGAACCCGAGCCAGGAGACGAAGTCGGCTTGCCACTCCATGCAGAGAACGGAGATCGAGGAGACGCTCAGCTCCTCGGCGCGACCGACGAGCGAGGCTTTCAGGTCGAGGAGTCGACCGATGTACGCGTCCGCGTTCGCGGCGAACGTGCTTGCCAGCTCGGGGAATCGCCCCGAGAGGGTGTCGCGGATTGCTTCGGTCTTCTTGACGGCCGCGTCCGGTGTGGCCCAGTCCCCGGGAAGCTGGACCAGATCGGCGCTGCCCCCGGCCGCCAGCGTCTCCATCCACGACTCGAATCCCGAGTACAGAATCAGCGTCGCGTCGAGCACGGCAACGAGGTCACTTGGGGCAAGATCGTACTGCGCTGGGCAGAAGCCGGACGGGATGATGGTCACAACCTCGATCTCTCCACCGCCGACGATCTCGGCGATCTCGCCGAAGACCGCGTGCGTCGACACGACCGTCTCGGCCCCGACCGCGCTGGCGACCAGCAGAACTCCGATTCCGATGAGCCATGCGATGCGCTTCATGTTTTCCTTTCCTAGAACTAGCGGATCTTCTCCCCCGTGGAGGTTCCGGTCAGCTTGCCATGTTTGACGCCCTTCAGCCCGATTAGGCGGTTGGCGAGGCGTTCGATCATCCGCGCTTCCCCCTTCACGATTACAGCTTCCAGGCAGTTGCATGCGTCGACGTGGATGTGCGTCGTCGAAACGACGGCGTCGAGAGCGTGATGCTGGATCTCGATGAGTTGCCTAGAAAGGTCGCGCCGATGGTGATCGTACAGGAGCGTGATGACGCCGGCCACCTCATCGCCCGCTTTCCACTCCTGTTCGACCAGTTGTCGTCGGATCGCATCACGAATCGCCTCCGAGCGATTCGACCAGCCGCGCTCCCGGCAGAGCGCGTCAAAGTCCTGCATGAGGCCCTGTTCGATCGAGACACTGAAACGGACAATCCCGGCCACTTCGTGTTACCTCCCGATGGTTCGTAACACCGAACAGCGTACCGCCCTTCCGATCTCCTCACAAACGAGCCATCGCCAAGCAGGAGATGAAACCCGGATCGCGTCGGAGCGACGTCGAATGCCAGCAGCGGGCTTCGGTGTCTGCGGGGCAGCGGGATGCGAAGGCCGGGAAAGAGTTGTCGCGAATGCTATTCCAAGATAGAATAATTCGCTATGGAACAACGCCCCGATCGACGAGCGCTCCCGGTCCGCTTCGCGGCGCTCGGATTCCTGGTCGAGTCTTCGATGCACGGATACGAACTCCGTCAGCGCTTGGCCGACGGGCTCGGAACCCTGTGGGGAATCGCGTCGAGCCAACTCTACAACGTGCTTCACAGGCTGGAGGACGAAGGATGGATCGACTCGCACGCGGAGTCGGACTCGGGCCGGCCGACGAGAACCGTCTACGAGATCACGCCCACCGGGATACGGTCCTTCGAGTCGTGGATCACGTCTCCTGTTGAACACCTGCGAGACGTACGGGTTGAGTTCCTCGCCAAGATCTACTTCCTCCGACGTCTATCGCCCGAACGCATTGACGCGTTCGTGGAGTCGCAGATTCGCCTCCTCGAGAACCTGGAATCGAAGCTCTCCCGTCGCGGGAGGTTGGAGATCGACGACGCCCAACTCGGCGAGATCGCTGTTTCGTTCCGCACGAAGCAGATCCGAAGCTTGATTGACTGGTTGAAGGAGAGCCAAGGCGCGTTGGGAGAAACGGAGGGTCACACATGAAGGATCATCGTCGAGTCTTACTGTGTCTGGCTTTCGCGATGCTCGTCCTCTCCGCCGTAGCAGCGGCGGGCGAGATCGTGGAGATCATCGATCAGACCGGGCGCGTCGTTCGCGTCGAGCAGCCGGTCGATCGGATCGCGAGCGTCTACGGGTCGGGCACGTTCTATTTGTACACGCTCGGCGTCCAAGATCGTCTTGTCGCTGCCTGGTACGTGGGGCTAAAGAGCGCGTCCCAGGCGTCGGAGGCGATGCTCCGTCTTGAGCCACGCCTCGACGAGCTCCTCCTGTTCGGAGATCCGAACGTGGAGGAGCTCGTCGCCCGTGGCGCGCAGCTCGTCCTCGTCGACGGGTCACGCCACGCTGCCTTCGCTGAGCAAATGGGGGAACTCGATGTCTCCGTGCTCCAGTATCTCGTGGAGACGCCCGAGGCTCTCAAGGAAGCGATTCAACTTACTGGAACGGCGTTTGGTTCGGAAGCGCGTGCTCGAGCGGATGCCTTCGTCGCCGACCACGAGCGCGTGCTCGGCACGGTGCGTGAAGATCTGGTGGGACTCCGGGACGAGGATCGTGCCCGTGTTCTGTTCCTCGGGACGTCTTCACTTCGGATTGCGAGCGGAGACATGTACCAGACAGATCTGATCGAGGCGGCGGGCGGCCTCTCGGTGTCGTCCGAGCTCTTCGGGTACTGGAACGACGTCGGCCTGGAGCAAATCCTCCTCTGGAATCCTGACGTGATCATCATCCCCCCCTACGGCCCCATCCGACCGGCCGATCTCCTTGATGATCCTGACTGGCAGGCGATTCGAGCCGTCTCCGAAAGCCGCGTGCATCGGATGCCGAGGTTGATCGCGCCGATGGACACGCCAGTTCCGGAGTCGATCCTCGGCGTGGTCTGGATGGCCACTCTTCTCTATCCCGATCTCCTCTCTCTGGATCTGGCCGGGGAGATGGAGCACTTCTACGCGTCCTACTACGGACTCGTCCTGACCGAGGACGAGCTCGCTCTGCTGACTGCGCGATGACGACGGCGCGGGGCAGAACGGCCTGGGCCCTCGTGGTGCTTGCTCCGGCACTCTTCGTTCTCGCTCTGCTCGTTGGCCGCTACGGGATACGAATCGACGAGACATTCCGCGCCCTGTTCGCCCCGGAGACCGTCCCGGACGTCGTTCGCGCCCTGATTCTGCGAGTTCGGCTGCCCAGGGCGCTCGCGGCGGCCTGCATCGGGGCGAACCTTGCGGTCAGCGGTGCGGCGTTTCAGGGGCTGTTTCGGAATCCACTCGTCGATTCGCGCATCTTGGGCGTCAGTTCGGGGGCCGCGTTCGGCGCCGCGCTGGCCCTCCTCGTTTCGGCCGGGACGTTCGGCCTCCAGGCGTCGGCGTTCGCATTCGCTCTGGTCGCCGTTGGCTTCGTGTACCTGATCGGACTCCGTTTCGGCTCCGCGCCACTCATCCTCGTGGTCGGCGGCATCCTTGTCGGAGCGCTGTTCAACGCGCTTCTCGGCCTGATCAAGTACGTCGCGGATCCGCTTTCCAGCCTTCCCGCGATCACGTACTGGCTGCTGGGAGGCCTGAGCGGCGCTCGGTGGTCGACCATCGGCCCGCTCTTGGCACTCACGTGCAGCGGTCTCATCTTCTTCCTCCTCGTCCGCTGGCGGTTGAACGTGCTGACGTTGAGCGAGAGCGAGGCCGCCTCACTCGGGGTCCGCGTGCGCGGCTTCCGGACGTCCGCGATCCTCATTGGTACCCTCCTCATCGCGGCGTCTGTGGCGGTCGGCGGAATCATCGGGTGGATAGGCCTTGTGGTCCCGCATGTGGCACGAGCTTGGGTGGGGCCGGATCACGGGCGATTGATCCCGGTCTCGCTCGCCCTCGGTGCGGTGACCGTCCTTGCGCTTGACATGGTTGCTCGCACCGTTCTCCCGAGTGAGATCCCGCTCGGCATCCTGACCGGGCTGATCGGCGTTCCCGCGTTCTTCCTGCTGTTTCTACGGTTCCTTCGCGCCAAGGGCGAGACAAGATGAAGCTGACGGCCGATTCGATCACCTACGCCTACATCCCCAGGCTCGACGTCCTCAGCGACGTGACCGTCTCGGTAGATGAAGGAGAGGTTCTCTTCGTCCTCGGCGCGAACGGGAGCGGGAAGTCGACGCTCCTCGACTGCCTGGCCGGACTTCGTGCTCCCCGACGGGGGCGCGTTCTCCTCGACGGAACGCCCATCGATCGCATCTCCCTTCGAGAACGCGCGAAGCGGATTGGGTTGGTGCCGCAGATTCACGAACCCGTCTTCGAGTACACGGTCGGAGACGTCGTCCTGATGGGGCGCGCTCCGCACCTTGGCCTGTTCGCGCGTCCAGGACGGAGCGATGCCGAGGCCGTCGAGTTGGCCCTCGATGCGGTCGGCCTCGCCGGATTGCGAGGTCGGGTCTACACGGAGATCAGCGGCGGCGAGCGGCAGCTCGCGTTGATCGCCCGGGGGCTGGCACAGGGGGCGGCCTGTCTGCTGATGGACGAGCCAGCCGCCCACCTCGACCCGCACCATCAGCACCGAATCTTCGCGACCGTCGCACGGCTGGCGAAGGACGGCTTCTCGTTCGTCCTTACATCGCACCAGCCAAACAACGCTCTACTCTACGGGGAACGTGCAGCCTTCCTCATTGATGGGCGTGTGGGGGTGCCGGGGCCGCCGGTCGACGTGGTGACGGAGGAGGCTCTCTTCGACGCATACGGAATTGAGTTTGAGCTTCTTCAAGGAGAGAGCGGATCCCGGGCGATCCTTCCACGCGTGTCAAGACACGTGTAGGATCACGTACCGGCCATCTCCTTCGCGTCATCGTTGGTGTGGATCCGAGCCCGCTGCCATCGTCGACTGGCGAGAAGGGGAATGGCGGCCAATCCGCAGATCACGTTGGACACTGACATCCCGATCCATATGCCGTCTGACTGCATGCCGACGAGGAAGGCAAGGATCCACCCAATGGCGAGACGGATTGCCAATCGCGAGATTCCCAGGATCATCGTTGGGAGATTCCATCCGGATCCGCGATAGACGGCCTCCGCGGCGAAGAAAACGCCGAGAAGCGGCATGCCTGCGGAGAACAGCTGGATGAAACGTGTTCCCTCCCGAACGGCGTCGGGCTCGAACGGAAGGAAGAAGGAGACCAGCGGTGTGCGGAGGAAATAGATGAGGATCGTCTCGGCGATCAGGATCACGAAGAGAGCCCTGACTCCCCTCTTCATCAGATCCCTTGCGCGATCCTTCAATCCTGCTCCCAGAGCCTGGCCGACCATCGTCGTGATGCCGATGCCGAGCCCATTCGTCGCGATGAAGAGCAGGCCGAAGAGCCGATCTGCCGCGCCGTAGCCCGCAAGCGCGTACTTCGCGTTGTCCAAGCGGCCGATGAGCACCATCAGGACCATGAAACCTAGCGCCATCAGCGAAGACCCTGCGCCAGCCGGGAATCCGATCCGTAGGGCCTTCCATATCCAGCTCATGCGGAGCCGCAGAGCTTGTCGGTCGAGGTGGAGATCGCCGATGCCTCTTCGGAATAGAGCGATGAAGAGGATCGTCGCGACACCCTGGGAGGCGACGGTCGCGATCGCCGCACCGAGGATGCCCATCCGGGGAAACGGCCCCCAACCGAGGATGAGGGCGGCATCGAGAATCACGTTGAGGATTGTTCCTCCACCGTTGATCAGAAGCGGCGTGACGGTATCGCCGGTTGCAGACAGCGTGTGAAAGAAGAGGCCGGGGATCATCATCGTCGGCAGCCCGAGAAAGATCACCTTGAGGTACACGGAGGCCTCCGCGGCGACCGAGAGGTCGCTGATGAGCAGCGACACGATCCAGGGCGTGAGGATGTACCCGGCGGCACCGAGGGCAAAGCCGGAAACGACGGAGACGGTGAACAGCTGGTTCATGGCGTAGTTCGCCTCGCGGGGCTGCCCGGCACCGATGTGCTGTGCGACGAGGGCGGTGACCGCCGCACTGCCGAAGCCGGTCACGAAGGCGAGGATCGCCCAGATGAAGGGCCAAGAAATCTGAATCGCCGCCAGCGCCGCAGCGCCGGTCTCGGGAAGCCGCCCGAGCCACGCGGCGTCGGCCAGGTTGTAGAACGTGAAGACGACCGAAGAAAGGACGGCCGGGAACCCGATCTTCGCCATCGTGCGAAGGGCGTGTCCGTGCAGGATCTCGTCGCGATCTGGCGTACGAAACAGCTGTTTCATGGTTGTTTGCAGAGGGAGATTGGGCCGTGGTGTCGCAACACCGACGCAGGAAACTCGCGGATTGTAACACAGTTACGCCAGAAATCCAGGGACTCGATCCCGAAGAGAGACTCTTCTAGTAGATGGAGACTGCTATGGCAGAGCCGAGCCCTATAAGGCGTGTTCGATCAACGATCGCGTGCCCCGCCGGCTCTGTCTTGGGCGCCTTGCGAACGAGTTCACACAGCGCCAGCGCTTCATCAGAAGCTAGAAACCGTTTCACAGCAAGCGCGCGATCGGCGCAGCTCTAGGCTGCAGTCGACGACATGCGAGTCGAGTGCTGACGGTTCCGTTTCGGCGGACGGAGGCGGATGCGTTGGATCCCCCGCCCAGAAGCACCGAATCACCTGTCGAAGGTACTCTTGAACCCATAGCCGGTCAGCGAACACCGGCTGATTTGACCAAGGATCGCGTGATCGAGGATCATCGTGTTACCTATGTGTGGAGAGTTCTCTTTGCAGGCCGTACGGCTTCCCTTTGCGAGGTCGGAATCGGGCCACTCCGGACGAGCGTCGGCGATCGCCGCGGTCTCCGACCGAAGGCACGTGTCTCCGACGAAGAGGACGGGAGGGCGAGTACGAAGACCGATTCAGGATAGCCCAAACGTGGCTGACGGCGCACACTCTTCTCCTCGGAACAGTCGATCGACGGGGGACGGCGCGTCACGCCTTGTGGAAAGGCGGAGGCAGCGAAAGGGCACCGTCGACGATCCAGGATTCTATGTGTCCAGGAGCGACATGAGACGGGACGTCCGGCCGACGAGGAAGCCAGCCGAAGTGCCGATCGTGCGTCTCTTCGTCTACGTCCTCCTGAGCTTGGGCGTGACCGTCGCCCCTGCGATGGCCGAGGAAGCCCCAGGCAGCTACGAGCTGGTTGCCGAGATCCGGATGTCCGAACCGAGCGAATGGGGGGATGCGAGAACCCTGTTCCAATCTGCAACTGCCAAGGACGGATTCGTCTACGTCCTCAGCCATGCGGATATCCTGTATGTCTTCGATTGTCAGGACGTGGCACAGGAGGGCGATGCCGTCCGTATCGACCAGCCTGTGCTGGAGATTGCGCTCGATCGGGGGAACCACAACGGCCTGTTACGTATGGGCGATCGCCTCATCTGCTACGGGTGGGGCGGCGGGCAGATGTTCGACATTCGAGAAACGCCGAGTCCGGCAAAAATCGGGGCGTTCCCTGACTCGGATGAACACATCTTCCATCTCGTGCACCACGAAGCGTACCTGGTCGCCGCGTGCGATGAGCGTGTCCTCGTCTACTCGCTCAAGATGATGCCGGACTACCCAATGCGGATAGCGAACTTGACGATGGAGTTCGGCCTCTCCGCCACCGCAGTGGCCGTTGTCGATGGAAGGCTCTGCGTGTCCGGGATCAGAACCAGAAGCGATGGAACGAATTCATACTGGCTAGGCACTTGGGACTTCGCTCGTCCTGAGTGTCCCACGCTCATCGGAATCTCCGAGACGGCGAGCTGTGGGTACCACATGGTCGCTCAAGATGACCTGTTTCTGGGAATCTCCAGTGACCGAGCGGAGTTGTGGCAGGTCGACGGACCGAAGCCCTTGTTGCTCGATTCCGCCGAGGTGTGTGGAAGAGCGATGGCTCAAGACGGGGAGACCATCGTCCTGGGCGGTGCCGCTCTCGTCGTTGTCGACGGTGCAATCAGGTTCCAGTGTCGATTCGACTGCCTCGATGACAGGTGTTACACAGGGTTCCCGCATCTTGGCGGAGCAACAGAAGACTTCGTGGTGCTCCCGCGACCACGCTCCGTCCTGGTTCTTCAACGACGGGCATCTGACTAGCGGCGAAAGCCAGCTTGCCAGGCGGGACAGCCTGCAGTGGAGATGTACCCGTCCCTCCTTGATGCCGGTCAGATCGTGTCGATCACGGAGATTGCTCTTTGAATGCTGCTCAGACCCCCGTCTTGGTCAATGACGAACAGAGTCACCGTGTAGTCTCCGGGAGCCGCGTACACGTGCGTGTAGAGGCCATCTCGGCTCGGGCCTCCGGACAGGTACGAGCCGTCGCCGAAATCCCACGCGACATGCACAATTCGCCCGGAGACGCTCGGGTCGACCGATTCGTCAGCGAACGCCAACAGGACACCGACGGTTGCCGACGATAGTGCAGTAAACGACGCGTTGGGTCGGACATTCTCGACCGTGACGACTTGGATGAACTCCTCGGATGAAGCACCATCGTCATCGATCACGACGAGGCGAACCCGGTATTCCCCGGCGGATTCGTACGTGTGCGACGGATTGCTCTCATTCGACGTGGCTCCATCGCCGAAGGCCCAAGACCAGGAGGCGATCGCCCCATCAAGATCCTGCGACCAGTCGCTGAAACTCAATGGCTCAGCGTTCGTGGCCGATTCGGAGAGGATTGCAGAGAGGGCCGTCGGGCGCCGGTTCAACACGGTCACTTCGATGATGCTGGACAGGACGTCGCTTGCGACATCGTCCGTGATTCGGACACGCACGGGGTAGACCCCATCTTCCTGGTACGCATGAATGAGAATGGGCGCGCTCGAGAACGTCTCGTGCTCTCCGTCTCCATCCAGATCCCATGCGTAGAGAGCGGACGAGGGACTCTGGACAGCAAATTCGGAGGCATCGAACGTCACCTGAACGTACGTCTCGACGAGGTTCCGCGAGACGCGAAGGGCCTCAACCGGCTCCACCGCGTTTCCGAGAAGCTGAGCCGTCATCTCGCCGCTCGTCTCTCCGGAAAGCGCCTCGGATTCAGTCTGGATCTCCGGAACAGCGCCGCTCTCCTCGAGGGGAAGGACGACGTCCGCGGTCATCGTTGCTCCTCCGGCCGCAATCAGCCCCAGAAGAACCGTCATCATTAACGCTTGTCGTTTCTTCATGTTCATCACGCCTCCATTGCACCGCCATTGTCACTCCTCCGTATGGAGTGGACGCGGCCAGGCTGTGGCGAGGATGTGAAGGCGAGATCGGGCCCATCCCGCTGGAGAACCGTGTTGACATGCCGCGTAAGAAGAGAGCAGCGGCGCACGAGAACGTGCGCCGCTGCCTGTCGATTGAGAGTCTTCCGTCCAGCTAAAAAACGACCGTGACGTCGAGTGCCTGCGGGCCCTTCTGACCCTGCCCTACGGTGAACTCGACCTTCTGACCGTCGTTCAAGGACTTGTATCCGTCGCCGCGAATGGAGCTGAAGTGCACAAAGACGTCTTCTCCGCTCTCGCGCTCGATGAACCCGAAGCCCTTGTCGTCGTTAAACCACTTGACCGTGCCGGTCTCGCGTTCGGACATGTGAACCAACCTCCTCCATGTTGGAAGCTTAAGCGAGCAGAACGTTCCTTCGGTCTTCAGATGCTAGCTGAACTCCAAGAAATGCGCTTGCATGCCTACCAACAACGGCCGAAGTATATCGGTGCTCGCCCTCAGCGCGCAACATCCTTAGGGCGGCATTCTGCGCCCGCGCAGCCGCTGTGAGCAAGCACGCACCGCCCGATCGAGTCGAGCGGCGCATGGGGAGATGGAGAACGAGCGACGGCCTATCGTGCTGGAATCGAGCCGTTACCTGCCTGGAATCCGAGAGGGCACGATCCGAGACCGGCGAAGATGGTGGGTTGAGTGACTCCGAGTGGCGAGGTCGCGATCCCGGCAAGAGTCGCCAACGCGAAGAATGCAACGACCAGAACGCCAACGATGATCGCCGGACCGAGTTTGCGGTGCTTGCTGCGAGACATGCCTTCCTCCTTGCGTTGCGTTGCTGATGTAGGAGGTACCACCTCGCGAGCGCTCCGTTTCATCGGCGGATCGGCGAACTCGCTCGATCGCTATCACGAGTTGGGGTGCGTTCACGCGAGTCCCCGGAGCGACTGCAGCTACTGTGTTGCTGCCTCCAAGTACTGCTGAAGCGTTCGGTCGGATAGGGCGGAGACGACCAGGTCGGCTCCTTCGAACCCCAGACAGCGGGTGACTCGGTTGGGGACGGCGACGCAGAAGATGCCGGCGGCCTGCGCGGATGCCACGCCGTGCTGCGAGTCTTCAAAAGCAATCGCCTGGTCGGCCCGGATGCCCAGTGTTTCGAGCACGCACAAGTAGAGATCTGGAGAGGGTTTCGTCGATTCGACATCCTCGGCGCAAACGATCGCGTCGAAGCTGTCAAGCAGTTCGTGTCGTGCAAGATGCCCGAGAACCCAATCGCGCTCGGAACTCGAAGCGATTCCCAGCAGCAGGCCGAGCTGCCTCGCGTCGCGGACTACGTCACAAACGCCGGGCATCGGAACCTCGCGTTCGAGGAGCACCAGCTCTCGGCGGAGCCTCTGCTTGTGGAGTGCGGACCGGTCGATCGGTCGATCGAGATGTGCTTCCAGTAGATCGTAGGCCTCTTGAGGATCGGCCGAGGCGCCCAGAAGGCCGGCCCACTCTTCTTCGGTCACGTGTAGGCCCGCCCCCTCGTAGATCTCCATCCACGACGTGCGCATCGGGCTTTCGGTGTCGAGGATCAGACCGTCGAAATCGAGGACCAGCGCTCGAATCATCCCGGAATCACATCCTGTAGTCGATCCTTGGGAACAGCCAGGATAGCATCGTAACAGGAACACGGCAATCCCGACAGGATCTGTTCCGCGCGCGCGAGGTCGGCCGATGCTATTGCCAGGGGAGCACCGTGAGCGATCCGTCTTCCAGTAGCCCCTTCATGAATGAGATCTGTCCCGCGAGTTTCTCCTTGAACAGGCGATTGCCAGTCTCTGTCTGCAGTGGACCATGTTCCATGTACATCGTGAGACGCTCGAGCCGCTCTCCCACGTCGCGGCAGAGAGCAAAGAAATCGCCCATCCGCGGGCACCCCCACTGCAGAAGACGATACGTGTTGAAGCGATCGAGATTGTCGGCGTCGGTGATGACGGCTGTCTCCACTGTGTCCGGAAGGCCGTCTTGAGCCTCGCCATCGACGTGGGCCGCGATCGCATGGCACACCGTGTCGATGGCAACGGCGGCGTAGCCGGCTGCGGCGAGGATCGGACGCGCCATCTCGGCGCCGAGGCGGCCGTGGTCAGTGCCCTCGCCCTCCTCGAAGTGGGCGATGTCATGGAGAAGGCATCCCGCAAGGGTCCACTCGATGTTCGCGCACTCCGCTTCTGCGAGGACCAGCCCGTACCCGCAGACCCGCTGCGTGTGCTCCCACCTGTACGCCGTTGTGAAGAGGTCGTCCAAATCCTGGCGTGTCTTGAAGTGCTCGCGAACCGCGTCGACAACCTGATCCAAACGTCGCACGGCGTCTTCCTTGAGCATCGAGGACTCCTTCGCGTGGTGTGGTGGAACCCACTTCGCTGGGTGCAGATCGAGGATACCGAACCGGTAGCCGCTCTGCAGAGGGAAGCCCTGCAAAGGCAACGCTTCTTGCTCATCGCGCTAGCCGCTCGGAGCATCGTGATGAAGACGTCTTCAGGGAGATTGGCTCTGCGCGCCGGGGTCCATCCGGCGAGCGTGCCCTGCGCCTGTAAATCGACCTCCAAGCGACCGCAGTCACTCCCGGCAGCCTACGTCCTGAAAACCAGCTGTCGGTAGAAGCGGAGTTCCTCGACCGATGCCCAGATGTCGTTCGCGGCGCGGTGGCGGAACTCCTTGTCGAGTCTCGCTACGACACCGGGGAACCATCGGTGCGCCAGTTCGTTGATCGAGCTGACGTCGACGTTCCGGTGGCTGAGATGCCCGCTCAGCTCAGGCATGTAGCGCATGAGGAAGCGGCGCTCGAGCACAATCGAGTTGCCGCACAGGGGGGCCATCTTCCGGTGACTGTGTTTCCGTATGAACGTGAGTGTCTGCTGCTCTGCCTCTTGAAGGGAGATGTTGGACGCGCGGGAGGATTCGACCAGTCCGGAGAAGCCGTGCTGTCTCTCGCACCACGAGTCGAGTCTCTCGAGGATCTCCTCGGGCTGGTGAATGACGAGATTCGGCCCCTCTCCGACGATGTTCAGATCCTTATCCGTGACGAGGCTTGCGATCTCCAAGATGGCATGCCGAGAGACGCTCAAACCGGTGGTCTCGAGGTCGATCCAAACAAGATTGCTGCGATCGCGCGGCATGGCGTGCCAGCCCCTTCCCACGGAAGGATAGCGGGCTGACTGCTCGTCAGCCAGCACCAGCCGACACAGAGCGGGCCCGGCGCCCGCACCGACCCGACATCGGCAGAAACGCTGAAGCGACGGGACCGCGCCAGAGTCGAGGACGAAGGAGGTATCCCCGATGCAGTGTGTACGACTCGTGTTGGTTCTGTCAGCGTTGTTCCTTCTCATCGCGCCCGTGTTTGCCCAGGCGTCATGCGACACAGCGCTCCTCGTGATTGATGTCCAGAACTGGTTCCTTGAGTGGCATCCGTGGATGACGGCTTCCGGCGAGGAGATTGTGCCCGCGATACAGGCGCTTCTTGTGATGGCACGTGGGGCAGGCGTCCACATCATCTACATCCGAGACCTCAGTCTGGATCAACGTGGGGATAATGAGACGACCCTGGCGATTCCCGAAGACATCGCCGCCGAGGACGGCGACGCTGTGTTCACGAAGACGATTGGAGATGCGCTATCGAACCCTGACTTGGTGGAGCACCTCGAGATGAACGGTATTGACCGGCTTCTGATCTCAGGTATCGCCTCTGATGGATGCGTGACGTCTACGGTGCGCTCAGCGTACAGAGCAGGCTATGAGCTTCTGATCATCGCCGATGCACACGCACACAGCGCGGGAGAGGTGCAGGAGACGGAGTAGATGAACCGGACGTGGCTCGGGTGGGGTCTTGAGGGAAAGCCCATGGCGGAGATCGATCGGGAGGCTTTCCTCTGTTCCGAGGACGCTGAGGAATCGGAGTCGTCTGAGGCGGTCGCCGAGACTGACAGGTAGAACCGCGGATCAAGCTGCCGCGCCAATCTGTTCATTGACGTCAGGCTCTCTTGAGTTCCCGACCGATCTCGAACGCGTGTCCCAGCTTCTCTCCTAGGTCCCAGTAGCTGTAGGCGCCGCGGCTTCCTGCCGGGTCTGGCGCGTAGAAGACAGGGGCGATCCTCTCGATGGACGGGATTCCTTCGATCAGCGCATCCTCGTTGGCATGTACAGTGACGACCTCGCCGAAGAAGACTGTGTGCACTTCCCGTTCGAGCGTCTGGATGACGCGACACTCGATGTTGATCGGACACTCGAAGATCATCGGCGCGGTCCCAAGCTCGCCGTAGAACGTCTCGAAGAGCGCTGCCTTGTCCGTGTCCCGTCCGCTGGCGATGCCGCAGTAGTCCAGCTCCTTCAAGAGCCTCGCAGACGGCTGATTGATGCTGAACGTTCCGTTCTCCACCACGCCGGCCTTCGAGTACTGCTGATGGCCGATCGAGATCGACATCACGTCGTAGCAGAGCCAGCCGATGAGGCCGATCGTGAGGAAGTTCGGCCTGCCGGTGACGTTGACGCCGACCAGCATCGGCAGGTAGGGGTAGGCGAGATTCTTGATGACCTTCGGCTCCAGCTTCATCTTCGTCATGAGTTCCTCCAGGCGGAGCATCCTACTTGCGTATCTCGGGATGGTGGTGCGTGGGCTAGAAGACGTCGAGGTCGCGGCCCGAGGCAACCTCGCCGTCGTAGTGATCCCGCATCTCTTGTAGGAGGTCGGCCTCGCTGACGCCGTGCAGGAGCTGGTGGTAGAGGACGAGAAGCTTCGGCTTTGCGACCGAGGCGACCTCCGCAAGCTCGATGGTCGATGTGTGCATCGCCTCGTGGTACGTCTGCCACGCGGGCGGGCGCGAGGCGAGCCCGGCGGCCGATCGTACTTCGTGGACGAGCACATCGCAGTCCGCGTACATCCATTCCCACTCGGGAAACGGGGCCGTGTCTCCCGAGATCACAATGACGCGATCCGGCGTCGTCAAGCGGTAGCCGTAGGCCGGCCAGCTGCCATGGTTGACGGAGAAGGCTTCGACCGTGACACGATCGTCCGTATAGACGACGCCCGGCCCGATCTCGGAGGCATCGACCCGGTGGCCCGTGTCATTCGCCGGTTCGAGCCCCTCGCGTCGCTCGCGGATGTCCTCGGCGTAGGCGGACAGGATTCCGTCGGTCATCGCTTGAAGCCCCGCGGGACCGTGGACCGAGAGTGGTTTGGCTCGGCCCAATGTCCATGGCGTCAAGACTAGATCGGGATAGCCGGCCGTGTGATCCGAGTGCAGATGCGTGAGGAAGGCACGGCAGAGTCTTCGCGGATTGAGGGCGTCAAGCCCCGCGGCGCATGCGGCTGCGGCTTGCCGAACGACGCCGGGGCCGAAGTCGAACAGGTACGGCGTTTCCCCAATGACGAGGGCGACGGACGGACCGGCCTTCGCCGGCTCGGCGTTTGGCGTCCCGGTTCCCAGCAACACGAGCTTCGATGTCTCACCGGATCTGTCTGTCATCCGCCCTCCTGCTGCGCTTCCTTGTGGCTCTCCAGTCTATGCGCCCGCGCGCACGGTTCACAGTCAAGGCCGGCTTGACCTCGAAACGGCGGCACGCCACCATCCGGACTAGGTGATTCGCGTAATCCATGACTCCATCATCGATCTGATCGGCAACACACCGCTGGTTCAGCTATGCAAGATCGGCCGCGATTGCGGGGCCACGTTGCTCGCCAAGCTCGAGCTGTTCAATCCGATCAGCGTCAAAGATCGGCCGGTTCTCTCGATGATCGAAGACGCGGAGCGCCGCGGGATGATCGACGCGGATTCAACGCTCATCGAAGCGACGAGCGGGAACACCGGCATGGCGCTCGCCTACATCTGCGCCGTGAAGGGCTACCGGCTCATCATCTGCATGAGCGAAGCGATGAGCGACGAGCGCAAGCGGATCCTCAAGGCGTTCGGCGCGGAGTTGGTGTTGACGCCGACTGCGGGACACACGCGAGCCGCCAAACAGAAGGCGTTGCAGCTCGCGGAGGAGATTCCGAACTCGTTCTACGTCAATCAGCACGCCAATCCGGCCAACACGGAGGACCACGGCCGAGGAGATCTGGAACGACACGGAGGGTCGCGTCGACATCGTGATCGCCGGACTGGGAACGACGGGCACCGCGACAGGGATTGCCAGGGCGCTCAAGCCGAGGCGCTCTGGTTTTCAGGTCTTCGGCGTCGAGCCGACCACCGCCGCAATGCTATCCAAGGGGGAATGGACATCGCACAAGCTACCGGGAACGAGTCCGGGATTCGTCCCGGAGCTGTACGATCCGTCCCTCATCGACGAGATCCTACTCGTCGATCCCGAAGCCGAGGCGTACCCGACCTGCCGGCGATTAGCGAGAGAAGAGGGCCTCCTCGCCGGCGTCTCGTCCGGTGCGACGGCGGCCGCCGCGATCCGGGTCGGGAGCCGTTCGGAGAACACGGGAAAGCTGATTGTTGCGATCTTCGCGGACTCCGGGCAACGCTATCTCTCGGTCGGCGGTCTCTTCGTCTGAGGCCTGCGGATGCTGCACACACTGCCTCGACCTTGCTTGGAGCCGCCGGGTCTTCTACCCTGCGCTATCGCAGATCTGGGGGGATTCGAATGCGCGTAACTTTCGGAATCGTCGTGATCATCCTGGCAGTCCTCGTTGGCGTGGCCGCGGCCGGCAACACGGTCGACTTGCCCCACGTGGCCCTTTGCGGCGGGGTCGTTTTGTCTGTGGCGCCGGCGTTCGACGTAGGCGTGTATCTGGCGGCCTCCTACAGCGGTGATCTCTTCGGCGTAAGCAGCACGACGACGTTGATTGCGGTTCCAGACCTCTTCGTGTTCGAAGAACTGACCGCACGTTACTCGCCGGACCCCGTCGATGTCGGCGTCGACGTGGGATTGGGGATCGTCCCGTTTTCGCTTGACACGGTGAACGTCTGGGCGGAAGTCCCCGTTGCTGAAGAGGACATCGGGCAAGATACGCGTGTCCTCTTCACCGCCGACGTCGGAGGACGGCTCTGGTTTGGCGCGGTCCTGGGAGGCGATGCCTACGTAAACCTCGCCGTGGAGATCCCGGGCGAGGCGGCTTCGGCGGTTCTTGAGAGCGAGACCTGGATCGGCTATGGCGGGATCGACGGCTTCGTGGCGGAGGAGGAGTTGGAAGCCCGACTTGAATTCCTGGCTCCACGGTTCTTCGACGGTCAACTACTCACCGAAAATGATCTCACGCAGCTTGCCTGCTACGTCACCGCGCGGATCCGGCTCGATTCGGGAGGCCTTTCCGTTCCCGGGATCGTCATCGGACTCGAATTGAGCGTCAAACACCCTCTCGCTCAGGATCCATAGTCGGTAGAGCCTGCACGGACGCTTGGCTGAGGGACATCGCCCTACGGAACAACTGGACGCCAATCGGTTGCTACGATCACGGTCCGCGATAGACACCTAGGGTTCCGCGGCATCGCCATGGCGCCAATCGACAGCAGGCGCCGCAGCGCATGAGAAACTCCGGTGCGTCTCCTCGTAGGTCAGCGTCGCCGCTTCCGCGGCTTTCGCTTGAAGTTCTTCTTCTTGGGGGCGGGCCGCTTCGTCTGGTTGCACTCCCTGCAGTAGACGGGGCGAGTCGACGTCAATGGCTGGAACGGTAGTTCCTCAATCAGTTTCCCACACGACACGCACTTGAGTTCGTAAGCCCGTACGTCGTACATCTTTCGGCCTTCGGAAGACATGAACCTCCTTGAATGTCTCTCCGCGACAACGCCGATCGCTGCCGTGCGCGGAGTCGATTCACTGACCATACACGATGCGTCACTCGAAAGAAACGGTCCTCGCTCGGGCGAGATTGGCGCTGAAGCGGCCTGTCTGGGAAACAGACGGACGAATGAAAAGCGCGGCGCACCAGCAGGCGCGCCGCGCATCCATGTGCTTGTTGAGCCTTCGTGCTAGACTGGTGTGACGTCGATCGCCTGGGGGCCTTTCTGCCCTTCCCCCACGGTGAACTCGACTTTCATCCCTTCCTGCAGTGACTTGAATCCTTCACCGCGGATTGAGCTGTAGTGGACGAAGACGTCCTCGCCACCTTCACGCTCAATGAAGCCGAAGCCCTTCGAGTCGTTGAACCACTTGACAGTACCTGTCTCGCGTTCGGACATGCGTAACAACCTCCTCTATGCTGGAAGTCTTAGTGAGACAGAACGATCTCCGGGATTTCGGGAAGGATCCAGATTCCCAAGAAATGCGACTGTACGACTACCAACAACGCAATAAGCGTATCGAAGCACCAGGCAAAGCGCAAGGACGCGTGCGACACACAGTGAGGGGACTTGGCGCACCGGGTCGCCGGACCCGTTCCGCCGCGGAATCAGCAACCTCCGGGGTCGAGTCGATCCATGGCAAACTGGAACCGCAATTCCCGGTTCCCGGTTAGTCCAGAAGCTGCTACGACGAGGTCGGTGCGAGGAGTTCAGAGAGCGGCTCGACCTCGTCGCGGACAATCGAGTAGATCACGAGGTCGACAAACCCTCCGCGGTCGAAATGAGCTTTGCGGAGGGTTCCCTCGATCGAGTAGCCACACCGCTCGGCGACCGCTCGTGACGCCGCATTCTCAGGATCGACGAGAACCTGAACGCGCTCGATCGGCTCCGCGTCGAACAGATAGGCCGTCGCAAGTCGGATGGCCTCGGTCATGTGCCCCTTGCCTCGGTCGCCAGGTTGGTAGATCCGATACCCGAGTTCCCAGCCATCGTAGCTGTGAGAGGCCCTGTAGATGTTGATGTGTCCGAGCCGGCGGCCGTCGCGGTCGGTGATCAGGAGCACCTTGAACTCCTTGGACCACCAGCCGTTCTCCTCGAACTGCTTGAACCAGCGAGGCTCGGAAATGCAGCCGAGCGGCCAGAACGGACCCATTTCGCGGACGTCCGCGACGAGATCGTAGAGCCCGTCGAGATCCGACTCCCTGAAGGGCCTCAAGATGACTTGGCGTCCAACCAACATGACGGTCCCCCTTCGAGTGCACGGCGAGAGGATGCCCGGGGCGATCGGCCCGCTCAAGCCCCGGGCCGCCATGCTGATGCGTGTGGGGCTTTCGATGCTCACATCACCACCCTCCGCCCGACGTCTCCCAGGGCCTTTGTGGCCTCGGAATGCATATTGGAGGAACCACACCCATTGCGCGGTGTATCTTGAGGCGATGGTCCGGTCCTTTGCGTGATCTGCAGGGAGGGATGATGAGGCGCCAGATCCTACTGAGTCTTGCCGGCCTCGCCCTCATTTCGCTCGTAAGCGGCGGCGATGAGGCGGTGACGGCTCGCGACAGCCTGTTCGGCATCTCGGGGATCATTCCGGATGCATCGTACTTCGACGAGCTGCAAGTCGATTTCGCGACCTCCGGCTTCTGGATCGGCGCTTCTGCGGGCTTCCTCGAAGGAAGCAAGGAAGAGCTTCACACACGCCAGTTCCGCACCTTCGTCGAGCACGGGATCACCCCGATTGCCACGTTCTACCTCGGGAACGTCACCAGTGAGGCGGCGCAGTGGGCGGAGGAGATCGTTCGGCACTACACGACCGGTCAGGGCGCGATAGACGTCGGAGCCCCCATCCAATACTGGGAACTCGGAGACGAGCAGAACGGAACGTGGGGCACATCCTGCAATCCTGAGGAGTATGCGCGTCGTGTCTCCGTCTTGGCGCCGGCGATCCGTCGAGGTTGCCCCGAGTGCTCGATCGTCATGGGCGGGCTTCTCGACGGCCCCGAGATGGGCGACTGGGCCCTCGAACCGTACCTGCGGTCATTCCTGGCTGCCGGCGGAGGTGAGTGGATCGACGTCTACGCGTTCCACTACTACGGCCTCGCACGTCCTAATCCCGCGTGGCCGCGGGCTCAGCTCTACGACTCAGCAGAGGCAATCGTCGCCGCCATGCGTGACGTGCTGGCCGAGTACGACGTGGAAGACCGCCCAATCTGGGTGACCGAAACCTCCACCTTCTCCGGGAAAGTTGGGGCCACCGAGCAGACGGAGAGCGAACAGGCGGCCGACCTGGTGAAGCGCTACGTGCTACTCTGGGATCTCGGCATCGATGTCGTGCAGTGGTGCTACCTGACTGAGCCTCAGTACGAGGGGACCGGTGTCGGGTTCTTCGACCAGAGTGGCCTGATCTACGACGGCGCAGGCCCGTACGATGCGGGCGTGGGCGTGAGGAAGCGCGCGTTCCATGCATACGTGCATCTGATCGACCAGCTGCGCGGCGCGGATCTCGTCGAGCGGAGAACGAGTGGCGGCGTCACCGCATGTCGTTTCAATGCGGGCGGTGAAACAATCACCATCCTCTGGCAAGATCCTTGGATCCGGGAAGGGCCGCTGTGGATCGAATCGATCGGAACGATTGCCGTCGAAGGCCTATGTGGTGAGCCGATGGGAACCCACGGCGGCCAGTTCCGACTCGACCTCGCGATCGAGCCGGTCTACCTGATCGGCGGCCCGGCATCCATTACCACCTCCGCTCCGCCGCTTCAGACACCGTAACCACGGCTTGGGAGTGTGATCGCCGTGCTTCAAGCCGAGATCGTCCCGTCCGGTGTACGATGCCTCAGGAGTTGAGTGGAGTGCACACGCGAACAAAGACGGTCGTTCTGGCCCTTGCCCTCGTCCTCGCTGTGGTGGCTCGGACCACGGGCGTCGGGCGCTGTGGCGACGGTGTGTGCGACAAGATCGAGCGAACGTCCGGACTCTGTTCGCAGGATTGCGCCGACGGGCGGGTCGTCACCACGCAGATTCTGTGTGAGGAAGTCGGCCGCGTCGCCGTGCGGATCGACATTCCTGCCGAGCCAAGATACGGAACATCCGCCCCGGTCGTCGTGGTCGCGTCGACGTGGTTTGTGGAGAAGTACAACCTCGAAGCGACGCCCTTCCATCTGGTCTACAACCCGGTCGACGTCGGTGCGATCACGGTCTCGCACCTCTGGCCGGGGAAGCAAGATCCGGAAACGGGTGTCGCCAGCGACGGGCGCTACGACTTCGGGGGACCACTCTGCCTCGCCGCGTTGCGAGACACGATCCGCTTCGCACTCGGCGAAATCCCGGACGTCCGAGGCGCGTACCTGCACGAGCTGGTCGAGGTCGAGGTGCTCTACGACAACGTCGGGATGTTTGCCTCATCGCACGCCGGCGTCGTGGCGACGAACGTGATGGCCTATCACGGCGACGCGTTTCCTGGTCTCAAGTACTTCGTTGGGCGTGAGAATCCGACGATGGCCAAGATGTATCCGCTCGAGATCGGGCACTACGACGGGAATCGTAATCCCGTCTACAACGCGTTCTACGACCCCACGGGCACCACGCCGACAGAGATCGACGTTGACTACTCAACGCTCGATTGGATTCAGGACGACGAGTATCCGGAAGGCCGTCCCGTCTTCCACGTTCCCGACGGCATTGACTACGTGCTCGACGACAAGGGGCCAAACATCGCCGGCAAGCGGTGGTTCTCGCACGTGCTCACCCAGGCGCTCCTCGACAACGACGTCTTCACGCCGGCGACCTGGCCGAGCGATCTTGCCACGCCGCAGCAGACGGCCGGCTTCTGGCCGTATCGGATCACCGTTCATAACTACGCGGCGATCGGCGAACATCTGCCCGAACTGCGCGTGCTCCTCCCGTTTGCGTCAGCCGATCATGTCCAAGCCGCGCCGGACAAGCCTCACATCCGGCAGGCCTACGACGGATTCCGGAAGGCCGCCGGGCTCTGGACGCGCCTCAACTGCGACCTCATGTACGTACAGGCCGAGATCGACCCAAGCGCGTCGCTTGCCGGCGGCTTTCCCGACAACGATGCAAACACGGAGCCGGTCGACTGGTTCGCCGACGCAGAGTCGTGGGGGTTCCCCGGGACGCTCGCCGGTCAGATGACGGCGCAGACCGTTCCTCTCGCCGGCGTCGCCGAGATGGCCGATCGGGTCCATCTAGACGATTGGTCGCCGAACCTGGACTCGGTCCTCGGTCCGTAGGTGGGCTACTCCTCCAGTCGGAACGGTGGGTACTGGTCGGTCATCAACGCCACGTAGGCCCAGAGGCGGAGCGTCCAGCGGTTCAGCCCGATGATCAGCCGGAAGATGTCCCTCGGGTACTTGCCCGTGAACAGGAGCTTCACCGCAGCGAAGATCGTCAGGATGGGAATGAGCCCGCACTTCTCGAAGCCGGCGCCGCCTTGGAAGATCCCGACAACGATGTAGTGCGGGATCGCCAGCAACCACCACTTCACCAGAGCCAGTCCGGGGGAGAGCCTCTCCGGATAACGCACATCGAGGTCGGCGGGATAGCCGCCAGCCTTCAGGGTGAACGGCGGATATCGATCCGTCCCGAGCGCCTCGTAGCCGTAGAAGGCGACCCGCCATGACCAGCGCATCACACCGACGTTGTAGTTGAACAGTCCGCGCGGATAGCGACCGGTGAACAGGATTGCGAACAGCGATAGGACCCAGGAGACGCCGAACCCGACCCAGAGGAACGGCATAACGATGAAGTGGGGAATCAGGAGGAACCACTTCACCAGCCAGAGCGCCGGGGAGAGCGGCTCGGTCAGCTCTGCTTTGAACGTGAGCGGGTACGCGCCGGAGACGGCCTCCGGCTCGGGCGCTTCCTGCGGAACCGCGGTTCGCGAGTGGCGCGCGACGACGAGGATGAGGATCAGCCCGAGGGCGACGAGAACGACCCCGACGGCGAGGACGCCGATTCCGACTCCGAGCAGCCACGGTGCCTTCACGCCGACGGTGCCGACGGCCTCGATTCCGCGGCTCCCGTCAGCGTTCATCACCACGAGCATCCAGTCTCCCGGCTCGATCGCCCAGCGCAGCGTCTGCGTGTCCTCGCCTTGGATGCTCGCGTGCCAGAACGTCTGATCGGTTGGCGGGGCGGGCTCGTTTTCTCCTACGACGTCGCGGTATTCGGTCGTCCACACGCGATCGGTCCGATACTCATCGAAGTCGATGTCTTCGATTCGCGAGTACGAAACGCCGGACAGGTAAGCCTCGACGTCCGAACGCGGCGCGATGCCGATGAAGACAGGCGCTTCGCCCTTCATCCGGACCTGCGCCATCGCCGGTTCTTTCCACCACCAGATCCAGTCGCCCTCGAGGACCATCTCCCCGACCAACGCGTAGGTGTCGTGCTGCAGCTCCCCCGATGGCGCGGTCAGGAACCCGCCCTCGTCTGTGAACGCGCGATCGACCCCGACAATCGCGCCGCCGCCGATCAGAAGCGCGATGCCAACGAGCAGGATTAGACTTCCGAAAACCAGTGAGACAACTCTTCCAGCACTCATCCCTCAGCACCCCCTTGATGCGAGCGAGCTGCTGCTGTCGCCCGCGAGTGAAATCCTAGCTCCTTCGGGCAGCGTGCGGCAAGAGCGGCTGACGCAGTTCTTCAGGGGGCGGGTCAGGGGTACGGACGCAGAACCAGCCGATCGACGGCCGCGCTGTTGACTTCCTCCCGCGTCCACAGCATTGGGTGCGCCTGGATGGCCTGCCACTCGGCGATCATGCTGTCGTAGTCCTTCGAAAACGGATGGCCGCTCTGGCCAGTCGAATGGATGCCGACGCTACGCGAGAGGTCGGCGAGGTCGACGACCATTCGCATCGCCGGGATGCTCTTCACGTCGAACGCGCCGGCAGAGACGTTCCACCGAGTGTTGCTGATCGTGTCGGTCATCCCGCCCACCGGAATCGGTCCCCGGTTCACGAGCCTCTCGAAGATCCCGACGCCGCTCTGCCCCAACGGCTTGCTGACGAAGGTCGCCGCATGCGCCGATCCCCACGACCAGGTCGCGCGATCTGCGCCGTGGCGTTCCGTGGCTACAGCGCAAGCCTCAGTGAAAGAACGGAGCAGGATGTCGTCTCGGGTCTCGACCACGCCCTCAGTCGTCGTGTCGTCCCACCACGCATCGTCAGGTTCCTCCAGCAGGCAGCGGATCGCCCACATCTCGCGATCCCCGCCGACGAGCTGCGCGTCACTTCCGAGTTGGTCGGCGAACACGTTGCGGACCAAGTGGTCCCAGAGGTGGGCGTACAGGACCGCGCGGGCGCTCGGCGGATCGAACCGCTCGTCCCACTCAAGCAGCCAGTCCCGCGCACCGGCGAGCCTCTCATCCTCGAAGGCGAGATCTGCAAGATATGGAAGGACTTCCTCGGCGCTCAGCAGTTTGGTGTCTCCTTGGATCGTCAGGAAGCTTTCGACGGTATGCAGCTCCCCGGCGGACAGGAGCTCGTGGACCCGCTGTGCGCGGTAGGCGTAGTCGATCTCGCCGTTGAGCCGGTAGTTGGAGCCCCGTCCCAATGTGTCGGCGAGCAGGTCGTAGTAGGCCGGGGGCACGGCCGCGTGGTTCGCTGCCACGATGAGACCGCTCGTCGGGTTCAACACGTGGGGAAGCATGTCGAACGGGAGGAATCCCTTCCACTCGTGCTCGTCCGTCCATCCGATCGTCGGGACAAGCCCGTCGAAGTCCCCGGCACGGATCGGAACCCGGCCGGCAAGCTGGTATCCGATGTTGCCTTCTGCGTCCGCGTAGACGAAGTGCTGTGCCGGAACGTCCCAGTCCCGCAGCGCGGCGCGGAAGGCGTCCCAGTCCTCCGCGCGGTTGACGGCGACCACCGCTCGTGAGACCGTTCCCGGATCCAGCGCCGTCCACCGCTGGGCCAGCGCTTCTTCGCTCTCGAACCCGGAGGCCTCACCGGTCAGCGAATCGAACCGGTTGTCGGTCGTGATCGGCCCGAGATGCGTCTCGCGAACCCGGATCACGACCGGATCCGATCCGTCTCCGAACTCGATCGTCTCCTCGCGAACCGTCATGTCACGCCAGGCGCCGTTCCATTCGTATTGCAGCGGATCGGCAGGGTTGATCCGCAGCCGGTAGACGTCGTGGACGTCAGGGAACGCGTTGGAGATCCCCCACGCGATCTTCGCGTTGTGCCCGACGACCACGCCGAGCGAGGCCGGGAAGGCGAAGCCGACGACGACGAACGCCGGATCCGCGCCCTCCGAGCAGTGCAGTCCGATCTCGTACCAGACCGTCGGGAGCTGAATACCAAGATGCGTGTCGTTCGCCAACAGCGGCCGGCCGCTCTCCGTCCACTCACCGCTGACCACCCACGCGTTCGTTCCTCCGCCCGGTCCGGTGCCGAGGGCGGCACGGATCGAGTCCCAACCCTGCCGTCGATAGGCCGAAGCACCCGTCGAGGAGGGCGACAGGCTCTGCGCGTCGGCCTTAGCGGGAAGCACGGACGGGAGGTCCTCGCTCCCCACGATCGTCGGGCGTTCGCCATACGGCCACGGCGGCGTCAGCCATGCGTCCGTCATCTCCGGACCGATCCGCTCGTAGAGCGCGCCTCGGAGGACATCCTTCGACTCCTCCAGGCCCATGTCCCAGGCCATCAGCTTGGCGAAGACGAGCGTGTCCACCGCGGTCCACGGAGCGATGTCGAAGCCGATCCCGGTCAGCCCGAGCACGCGGTACTCCAGCGCCAGTTCGCTCGGCGAACGGCCTGTGACGTAGGCGTTCACGCCGTCGCAGAACGCCTCGAGCCACGCCCTCGTCGTCTCGTCCATCGCCGCCGCCTCACGCTCGGCCACGTGTCGGAAGCCGAGCGAGCGGATGAAGAGATCCGCTTGCAGAGCCGCGTCGTTTCTTCCGACCAGTTCGCACAGCGTGCCGCTCGCCGTGTGCCGCCAGAACTCCATCTGCCACCAGCGATCCTGAGCCTGAACGTAGCCTTGGGCGAAGAAGAGGTCCTGCATGCTCGACGCGAAGATGTGAGGCACTCCGTGCCCGTCTCGCAGGATCTCGACCGGCGCCTGCAGCCCGGCCAACTCGGCGACACCGTCATGATCCGGAAGCGGACGCTGGATCACGTCATACACAACGAGCAATCCGCCGAGCGCGAGAAGCGCGACCGTCCACATCAAGACGCGAAGCATGTTCATCACTTCCCCGTTCTATCACGCAATCCTATGCCATCAGCAGCATCTCCGGATTGAGAAATCGGGGCAAGTTCGGGAGAACAGCCATGTGTCTCGGGAAGCGATGCCTGGCCGGCGGAGCCAAATCGACCGCCCAGGGCGGGTTTGTGGTTCTGAACTGCAGCAGGATGAAGCACCGCGTTTCGGATTTGTCCGCCCCCTGTCAAGCCCTCGGTGGAGGCGATCCCCCGAGAGGCGAGAGGCAGAACCGGAAGTGTGACCCACATCACATTCGGACATTGGTGCGATTCGCCCCGGACTGACACAACGTTCGCACAGGTCAAGTCGCGGAGACCCTTCAATATCCCTTGTTTAGCCTATTCCTTGGAACCTGCAAAAGGGGGAGAGATGAAGATCGCCTGCTGCACGCTGGAGATGATCACCCTCATCTTCCTGCTCTTCGTGAGCTTCAACGGAGGGTTCGACTATCTCAACACGACCGAGACCGACCTCGAGTACAGATCCACGACGGAACTCGTGTCCGCGTGGGGCGAACCGGACAGTGTCGTCTTCGCCGCCGAACTCGGGTTCGCGTCGTCACAGCTCGAAGCAGTCGAGATCTGGTCGTACGAGGACCCGCTGCGCTCCGTGATCGTTCGCGACGGCGTCGTGGTCTCGATTCAGGAGGGATGAGGAAATCGGGGTCCGTCCTGGCCCCGGCCGCCGCGGCTAGAGGTCTACCGTAATCCCGATGCCTGCTTCGACGGCCTTGTCGTAAACGAGCTTGGCCGTTGCGACGTCTTGGATCGCCAGACCGTTCGACTTGAACAGCGTGATCTCCTCGTCGTTCTCGCGTGCCGGCTTCCGTCCGAGAACGATCCCTCCTAGCTCAGCGTAGATGTGGTCTGCCGCGATCGCGCCTTCGTCGATCGGGATCATCAGATCGCCCGCTTCACTCAAGCACGCCTCGGCCGAATCGGCGACGAACTTGGACCGTTTGACGATCACCGTGTCAAGCTCGCGTGCGTTCGGCGTGTGGCTCCCGATCCCGTTGATGTGGGTGCCCGAGCGGACGAGGTTCCCGTCGAACAGCGGCGTCGGCGATGAGGTCGCCGTACAGACGATGTCCGCCTGCCCGAGCAGCGACTCCGGCGACTCGGCACGCTCGATCTTCAGATCCAGATCATCGAGGGCCTCGATGAACCCTTGGACGGCGTCGGCCGAGGGATCGTAGACGTAGGCCTGGCTGAGGTTCCGCACGCAGGCGACCGCCCGTAGCTGCATCCGCGCTTGCACCCCTGCGCCGAAGATCCCGGCGACGTGTCCGTCGCCCTCGCGCGCTAGGAACTTGGTTGCCACGCCGCTGACGGCGCCAGTCCGCACGGCGGTAAGGTATCCGCCGTCCATGATGCAGATGACGTCGCCTGTTTCGGGATCCTGCAGCAGCACCTTACCGATCGTCGTCGGCATGTCGTGCTTCGTCGGGTTCTCTTTGTAGACGGTGACGACCTTGCAGGCAAGCGCGCCGAGCTCCTTCAGATAGGCCGGCATGTAGAGCGAGATGCCTCCCGGTGGCTTGATCCCGATCCGCAGCGGCAGCACGGCCGTGCCGGACGCCAGCTCGGCGAACGCCTTCTCCACAACGTCTATGCAATCTGCCATGTCGAGCACTTGGATTACGTCGTCTCTTGCCAGCAGCAGTGTCATTGCGCCTCCTGTCCGTTTGCACAGCATGAACGGTTCATTCCCGTCCGTCGCCGTCATCCATTCAGTCTCCTCGATCTTACTCGCTGATTCTCTGCAACAACGAATTTCTTGGGACAGGCGTGGCAAAGAGCGAATGTTGACTCGTGCTTCGATCGATCGTACGATCGTACAACGACATCTCGATCGATAGGAGAAGCCTATGGAGAAGGTCAAGATCTCGCCCAAGTATCAGGTGGTCATTCCCAAGACTGTCCGTGAGGCCCTCGAACTCAAGCCGGGGCAAGCCGTCCAGATGATCGCACACGACGATCGGATCGAGATGATCCCCGTTCGGCCGATGGGCACGATGCGAGGCTTTCTCGCCGGGATCGACACGACCGTTGAGCGAGAGCCGGATCGCGTGTGAACGTCGTCGATTCCTCCGCTTGGCTCGAGTTCTTCGCCGACGGCCCCAATGCACGCATTTTCGCGGAGCCACTCGAGCACACGGAAGCGCTCCTCGTGCCCAGTGTCTGTCTCTACGAGGTCTTCAAGACCGTGCTGCGCCAGCGGGGCGAATCCGCAGCATTGCAGGCCATCGCAGCGATGCGGCAGGGGCAAATCGTCGAACTGACGGAACGGATCGCGCTGCTGGCCGCCGAACTGAGCCTTGAACTCAGGCTTCCGATGGCCGACAGCATCATTCTCGCGACCGCGCGCCTCTACGACGCTCATATCTGGACGCAGGACGCCGACTTCGAAAGGCTGGAGGGCGTGACCTTCGTTGCGAAGGAATAGCCGCCGAAGCGGGAAACCCGAAAACCCCCTGCACTCCGTGATCATCCGCGACAACGTCGTGGTCTCGATTCAAGAGGGATGAGGAGATCGGGTTTCGTCATGACCGCCGTTTCCTTCCCCACCGGACGCGGCGCACAGCAGCTTCGGTTGCCTGGCAGAGTCCGACCCTAAGGCCCCTCTCCTCTCGACGCCATGCGACAGATCGGCCTCGACCGCGACGGGATCGCCGACATCCAGGCTTCACAGGGTTTCGTCCCCGGAATCCTCCCTCTGCCGGCCGCACCGCTGGTGTTGAGCGCCTTATCCGTCGGTCTCTGCTCCTTGCCAGCGGTTGTAGAACACGTTGAGGAGGGGAACAAACTCCGCCGTCGCCTTCTGATTGCCGGCGAACGTTGGGTGGCTGTCGCCGCTGCCGTACGCAGCCAGATCGCTGTTCACCGTCTGGATGTGCTGGACGCCTCCGTTCCACCAACGGTGGTGATTGCCCGTCTCGGACGCTTCGTCGCTGGTGTACGGATCGCCGCCGTTCGACGTGAGCACGTTGTAGAAGTCGAAGACGGTGACGTTCGCGTGGGAGTAGTCGTCGAGCCAGCTGGTGACGAGCCAGTCGTTGAACGCGCGGGCATTCGCCGGATCAGACCAGCTGTCGTCCGGCGTGACCGGCGGGGCGGTGATCGCCACGAACAGCTTGTCGGTGCGGGTGGCGAAGTAGCCGAGCAGCTCGTTGTAGATCGCCTTGGCGCGCCCCACCGTCAATCCTTCATCGAATGACGGCGCATCGGTCGGACTCCCTTCGAGGTTCGAGTTCGGGTAGCAGGACTTGAACAGGACGATCTCGTTCTCGCGAGTCGGATCGGGATCGTCGCACCGCGAGTACCCGGAGTGCTGAGCGGACTCGGCGTACAGCGCATTGAGATAGACACTGCTTCCTGGGCCGGCAAACCAGTTGTCCCAATGGAGGATGTCGGTGCAGTCGCCGATCGCGCCCCAGCAGTCCTCACAATCGGAGCACTCGGGTCCCCAACCATAGTTCGTGTCGCTGACGAAGTAGCCGTTGTCGCGAAGCGCGAGCCCCAGTCCGCCATCCGAACAACAGAATGAACAGGATCCCAACCGTCGCCTGCATCGATCGATGCATCGTCCCTCCTTGGTCAGGCCATCCGTAGACGGTGGCAGGTACCGATTTCTAGCGCTTGCAGCTCTCTTCGACGTGCTTCGCAATCACGCTGATCGTCGAGTAGCAGAGACCGAGATGATCGCCGACCTCCTGCAGCTTGTACTGATGCTTCCGTACCGCGGCGTGTATACGCTCGTTGCGCGTCGGCTTGTCCGTGGCATCGGCGAACAGCTCGTCTAGCGTAGGGCGCGTGGCAAGGCGCTCGTCTCGGCGGATCTCGCGGTTCTCCACGACATCCTTCAGCAGAGGCTTCAGCGACCGAACGAAGGTATCGCTTCCCATGAGCACGCCGGCAGTCAGGTCCTCCCACACGTCGATTCCTTTGCCCTGCTTGACGAAGTCTCGATAAGCGCGAATCGCCTTCCCACGATGGCCACCAAACTGCGACAGCAACCAGTCGATCGTGAGGAAGTCGGGAGGAACCACCTGCCCCGCCGTGGCTCGGTAGCTGCTCCATCGCCAGTCCTTGGCACTCCGAACCGCCTTGACACGAACTGGATTGAGGACGATGTAGCGGGCCAGCTCAAGAAGATGGCTCTCCTTCTCCACGACGATCGACTTGAAGCGGCCTTGGACCAGATGACCGGTGCGCGAATGCTGGCGATTGAATCCCTGGGTGTAAACGCCGTTGAGGTGCTTCATTCCTCGTGAGAGGCTGGGCTGTGGGGTCTCGATGAGGAGATGGTAATGATTCGTCATCAGACAGTAGGCGTGGCAGATCCAGCCGAATCGCTCGACGACGGTGCCCAGGACCTCGAGAAAGCGAAGTCGGTCCTTGTCATCGAGGAAGATCTCGACCCCAGCGTTCCCGCGGCTGGTGACGTGATAGACGGCGCCTTCGTATTCGAGCCTCAGTGGACGGGCCATGGATCCAGCATAGCGCTCGGAACCCTAAGAATCAAGATCTGACCCCTGGGCAGCTGACGGAACGGCTCTTGTTTCGGCAGAAGCTCATGCTCTAGTCTGACGGTCGCAAGGGTTTGCTCCACACGAAAGGAGGGCGCTGTGCGGCGAGCGGGATTGACGGTCCTTTGTATGGTTATCCTCCTCGGCCTGTCGGGCTGTTTCGACGCTGGACCGTCCGATCCGATCTGTGGCTTGATCCTGTACGAAGAGTCGTTCGGTGGAAGCGGATCGGGATGGCCTCAATCGGCGGACGATGAATCGAAGACGTCGATTCAGGATGGGCGATATCGAATCGAGGTACTGGGCGTCTCCTCGTACATCTACGTCCAAAACGAGGAGCAAGGCCCGTACGCAGACCTATGCTATTCGACGCGGGTATGGGATCAATCGGATGGAAAGGCCCAGTCCGCCGGGCTGATGTTCCGTTGTACCGATGCCGGGCAGTTCTACGTCTTCTCGATCAGTCCCGATTCCCACTCGGTCAGCTTCGCGATTTTCTCCGGAGAGCGCGCGAGGCCGATTCGAGCGACGTCGTCCGATGCAGTCCGAGGGGTCGGCGAGGAGAACCACGTCCGGGTGATCGCGGAAGGAAACCGGTTCCGGTTCTTCGTCAACGACGAGCTGGTATTGGAGGAGTTCGACGATCGGTTGTCCACCGGCGGGATTGGCGTGTCCGGCGCCTCGTGGGAGACGCTTCCAACCGTCCTCACGTTCGACGACCTCGTAGTCCGCCGATTGAAATAGCCACCGCATGCAAAAGCGGTCCCGGATGGCCCAGCCGCGCATCCGAGACCCGTGGACCCGGCATCGAACGTCCCGATCCGGTGGGGGAAGCGCCGCGACAAGGCATCGGCTTTCCATTCCGCTAGATCCTTGTAGAGCGTCTTATGCTTGTCACTCCGTCACCTATGTCCTAAAGTGGTGAAGCATGTCCACCGAAAACCTGCAGCGGTGGGCGACGCGGTCGCCCCCAACCGGGGACCGGTAGGATGCTAGGAGGTGTCGGGACGTGAGTAAAGCGAGAATCTTGTGGTGGCTTTCTGTCTTCACTCTATGTTGGGTGCTCCTCGGCCTCGCCGGGTGCACGCTGCTCCAACCGAGGGTGCCGGTCGATTTCGCTGTCTCGGGGACGGAGGGTGTAGCGCCCTTCCTGGTTGACTTCACACCGCTCGTCGTAGGTGACGTGGCCGCGTACTACTGGGACTTCGGCGATGGAGAGACGTCCGCCGAGTCTTCTCCGGTGCACGTCTATCGCGACCGCGGGACGTACAGCGTCTTTCTCACCGTGACGTTGACCGATGGATCGACCGGCTCGGAGAAGGAAGAGGACTTAATCGAGGTAGAGACGATCTCACAAAAGGAGGGGCGCCTTACCCCCCTCTACTGGTTGAACAAGACCATCGGGACAATTCACTGGGGTGACCGGACCGGCCTCTCCAGCGGCACCGTCGTCAGCTACATCCATCGTGGTCAGGACCTCGCCTCCGGTGGCGGCTACATCTACTGGACCACCGAGGACATCCTGTATCGGGCCAACACCGACGGTACGGGCAAGGAAGCGATCGCCACAAACCAGCGGGGCCTCTACAGCGTCAGCGTCGACCATCTGACAAACCAGGTCTACTGGACCTGCTTGCCGAGCCCGCCGCTCACGGACTCACATTGGGACGGGAGCGTCAAGCGATCCAACCTGGACGGATCAGGCGTTACGACGCTCAAGACGTACGTTGACGGCACGGGCACGACCCCCTTCACCTGGTGGATCCGCTGCGACGGCAACGGAGAGCGGTTCTACGTGCTCACGGACGACTACGGGTACGCCGGACCGAGACGGGTCGAGCCGACGGGCGAGTCGGATGGAGCGCTTCAGTGGACCTACACGCACGAATTCTCGCTGCACCAGGTGACGGGATCGCTCAGTGTCCCCTACAGCATGGCGCTCGACGTCAGCGACATGCCGGCACACTACATCTACTGGACGACCGGAAGTGCGATCAAGCGCTGCAAGATTGACGGAAGCG